>Ga0307509_10000058_pt1 | contig 155134 bp, 190 predicted proteins | sample 10_EM_MG_FD_202245 | JGI IMG/M metagenome (GOLD analysis project Ga0307509, IMG submission 202245) | Populus trichocarpa ectomycorrhiza microbial communities from riparian zone in the Pacific Northwest, United States - 10_EM | ecosystem: Host-associated > Plants > Roots > Unclassified... | reverse complement strand
TGGGTTTCCTGCAGCACCCGATGTTGTGGGTGCATCTGAAGAGGAAATTGTTGATGACTTGGAATCTATGGGGGTGAGTATTGGTGCATTGAGATTTTGGCTGTAATTCTTTATTTCGTTAAAAAGCCAGGATTTGTCGTTGGTTTGGATGCTAATGGAAGTTCTGCAGATCGCTACACGTGTACCTGCACGAGCAAGTGTAACCGTGCCTCCCCCCGGTAGTCTACGCGAAAGAGTACTAGATGACTTCTATGAGAGGCCATTACCTACCAACTGGTCACATATGCAGCCTTCTCCTCCATCACCTGCGCCACAGCCGAACCAACAAGCCCCCGGATATCCTCATGTACACATACATCACCACCACCACCACAACCGTAGACATACTGGACCTAATCAACTTGATCAAGCCCCCTATCTTGCACGTCGTGGCCCGTCGGCTCAGGGTCATAATCCTGGACATCAACCATCAGCTGTGTCGCTATCTTCTTTGCTCCAAAGTGATGTTATCAAAATGGAAGGTCCGTCTACGCACCTTCCTAGCACCTCTTCAATGGGTGTCACACCTCATCCACCTCCACGGACGTCTCAACTATACTCTTCACAAAGTGCTCAACATTCCCTCCCCCCTCCAACTTCTCTCCAACAGCACATGAGCCTATACGCTCGTCCTAGCAATGCCGATTCTCAACAGGGCCCTACACCCGCCCCTCAAAGGCTTGATTTAGGCAGGGGCTCAACACCTGGAGACGTAAGGATATATAATACTATGGGAGGAAGGGAGAGTGAGGCTCCGGACGGAGGGCTCCGGAGATTAAAAGAGGAAAATGACGGTGCTATAGGAATTGGCCCTCCTGCACTTGGTGCACCTGCACCTTTGAGGTATGGTCCTAGAATGAGCTATTCATGATCAACTTCCTTCTCCACTGTAGGTATTCATAAGGCCGAGATGTTGTCAATTTCTCTTTTTCTGAGCACGGTTTTTGTTTTTTTGTCTGGGGGGCGAATTGTGTACAGGGTATTCCTAAAGACTGGGATGTTCTAATGTTTTCCTCTTGTCATTACTGTCATCTTCACAGCGTTATTGATAGCTTTAACGTTCGCATGAAATGTCAATTTTTTGTGTATCCTTAACATTTCTGCTGTTTTCATGAACTTTCACCTTGGGTCTGGGTCTGCTCTTTGTATTTAATTTGGAGTACCTAATTTCGGATGGGCGGAAGTCTGCATGGGTCGGATGGAGAAGGAGAGTGGTGGTTTTTGTTTCGTTGAGGTCCCTGTCACCTTCTGTAAAAGCTATTCTTTCTTTCTCCCCTCTCTCATTTCCATTTCTTGTATCTGTGTTAAATACCTCTCATTACCATACCCCTCTTTCTTGTCCTTTAGGCTGTTTGGCGGCGGAGTTTTACTTTTTTATCCTTACCTCTTTGTTTTTGTTGACTCAGATTTCCCTCTATTCCATGTTGGCTATGATACGCCTCTTTCTGTGTTTGGCGGGGTTTGCCCTTGGGTATATATATCCAACACTTGCCATCTACTCGAGTATGTTAGTGTTCTAGGGGGCTAGGCTTTTGAAGGGATACCGGTATGAATATTACTGTAAGGTGTTTTGGTATCATACTCTCGATAATACTATTATAGATAATGATGTGATTACCCAATACCGTACTTGCAATGGTGCCACAGTGCTGGCACTGCGAGGAACATTAACGGTATGGCGCCGGCCGAGAGGGGCGACTCTGTTGATAGGATACAAGAGAAAAAAGTGGATTTAATTAAATACTCGTACCGTACATGATCAATGCTCACGATACATGTCCATTGACGTGTCCAACAGTGCCAGTGCAGTGCCACAGCTGAAGCTTTGTTCAAACCACTGAGTTAACCCCCGAACTAGACATTTCTTAGCATGGTGTGACGTAAATATAAGAAGAGCGGCTCTGTGATTATCCTAGGGGGCTAACACTTTGAAGAGTCTTATCTTATCGATAAGTTAAGGCTGTCAATGGCGACCCATCCACCACATTTTAATTACAGTAACTTGCCCCTGCTCAGCTCGCATCACCACTTCCTACGGTCACCGGCTGGGCCAGAGGGAATTTGACGGACATTCCTGGATGTTTCTTTTGCAGCTGCGACAGTGCGGGGGTCTAGTTTAGGATTTGTATTATTCTAGGGTACAAGTAGACTATATATCGTTCCAACAAATGGGGGTGCCATGACTGCCCCGATGGTCCAGGATTTATTAGAGGGATGTTATGATACTTGAGTATGATACGGTAGTCTACGAGTAATATCGACGGGCTGGAGTTCCATGGTTGCGGAACAATTTATTGACCCGCCAGACTGAACGTTACCCAAGCACGGATACAAGGCATCACGCCGTTGCGGGCTGAGATCCCCTATGATTGGTCCACTGTAACCAATCCGTTGCGGCTCTTTGTTACCGGTACCCATTGTGCCCTAATCAGTCGCGTCTTCCCAGCTTCGGAAAACCTCCCTTCGCTCTTCTTTCCCACCAAGCTGCCCCACCAATCGACCAAACTTTTTTCCAACCGTACAAAAACTTCTTCTAGATCATACTTCGGCTTTACTTGTGTGTGCGGAGCCCTACCTACTTACCAAAACCATTGCTGTTTCAAGGACTTTTCCCTTCACCAATCCTCAAAATGTCTGATGACGAATCTGATTCCTCTTCGCCCCAGGAAACTTACATTGCCTACAAGATTAAGACTGTGAATGCACATGATGCCCCATAGGGGTTTGTTTGTTGCTGGTTTTAATTGGTGATTTCTGACTTTTTTCCTCACTTTCTTTAGGTCTTTGAGTTTACCCCGGTAGCTATTGATAAGTTGATCCGCACTTATAAGTATGCTAAGGGCACCCCTTGCGTTGAGCCCCTTCTAAAGTGAGTTCCAGGGAAAAACAATCTAGGCAGTTGATTCCGGTCGACTGCTTTTTTGATTCAAAGTTGAAAGTAAGAACCGTTCAAGCCACTTAGCTTTTTTAAATCACGTTTGTGAACTAAGATGTTTGCTTTTAGCTCTTTGTGCTCTGGGGAGATCAAGAGGCTTGTTATGGTGCCTTCAAGACTTTCATGGATGTTCTTAGCGTTGCGACTGCGGATGCTAGAACTACAATTCGATATGGTGATAAGGTAGGAAAAGACCTCCTATGGATCAAGTGGATTTGAGATGAGAATGTTAAGATTAAATCAGGTCGAGGCACCGATCAAAAGATCACCATTTTCCCACCTTAACCTCGGAGCCGTGCAGTGGACGGAAGATGTATCTGATGATGAGTCCGATAATCATGATGGGGGCGATGATGATCTCCTTTCACTAGTATTGCCCCTTCTAACCCATATTTGCTAGAGGGATTAGTCTGTTTATTATTTGATAGGTTTCTTCCCAGGACCTGAAGACCAGTTCGCCAAAGTCTGTTGCGGAGCACAAGTGCACCGGGACTTGGAACCCAGGGATATCCGCCCTGGATTTCGGCTACGTACTTCAGCCCGTTGATGGGTACGATTTTATAGAGCAGATTTCAAAAGTCACTGGGTGCACACTTTCCCCCGATCAGGCTAGTAGGGTGGTTAAAATAGGCGCGGGGAGTCCCGCAGCGATAAAGCTTGCTCTTAGGAAGCTTCGCAAGGTCCTTGAACGTTATGTAAGCCGAGGCCTCGTTTCTTTTGTGTGTTCGACGATGCTGATTATATGGAACAGAGTCGCGGCTTCGAGTCAATTGAGGTTACCCTCATCAACCCCAATGATAAAAAGAAGTTTGAGATCCGCTTAGTCTCTCTGGAGAAGCAGAGTGAGCTAAACAGGACTACTTTATACCCTCATGGCTCAAAGTGGGCTGAAATTCCAGCCGACAACAAGTTCCTTATTCGTATGGCCGAATATTCCCCGGAAGCGGGGAAGTTCCTCAATTGCAAAATCGAACCGCATTCACTCCAGGAGCAGTTTTCCTGTTTGGCGGATCCGCGGCACAGGTGGGGGCGCTATCTTGAATCGAGGGGAGTATGGGACGGAGATGCCGGCGACCTATCAGTACCGTCACTTAGCCCTACTAGTGGCTTTCTTATGGATCCTGAGCCGAATAGTGGCGATGATGACGGGACTCCAACTCTTGATTTATGTGATACCCAACTTAGTTTTGACTCACATTTTAGTGCCCAACCGCCCCATGGGATGCGTCCCAATGCTGCTCCGACGGTCAAGTCGACCATTCGCACTGTTAGGGCCAAGAGAGGTGTAGAACAGGAGAAAGGCATTGGTTCTATTATCAAAGGTAATAGTGGCCTTCTTGATAGTGAGATTATCCTGGAGTCGCCAACCCTTTCACCTACACTTGCGCCTTCAAGAAGTCAGGACCGTGCCATCTCTTTTGAAGGGGCCTTCTCGGAGATACAGAGGCCGCCTCCAGCTGTTGCCCCAACTACTCGTACTGTGAGAAAGCCAAGGCCCAAGAAGACCGATGCCCGTGCTCCTGAGACCGGGGCAAAAACTCTGCATCATACAATGAACCAGCAGGCCCCTGCACGCGCCAAAGAGAGTCGTTCTGATCTGACCGATGGGGTGGATGATAGTAAAAAGTATGCCCTTGAATGTACCGTTGTATGTATAAAGGCTCACGGCGTTTACAGGGTGACGGGACACAATTCTCGGAAAATACAGAAGGTTTTCGGATCTTGGTGTGCCCTCACTTTCCTGTCTATCTACAATTGCTAATTATGTAATCAGCTTCGCGCACGTCCGTGGTTGGAGAGGCCATGTCAAGTTTGAAGCAAGGTGAGTTTCGTCAAGAGTTTCGGTTTATATGGATTCTGACTTGTCAAAGCTTGGGGCGTATTGTCCTTACGGGGGTTCCGAAAACCGTATACAGACGTGGAATCGAATGGAGTGATTGGGAGTCGTCTGTGGAGAAGCTTAGGGAGATTAAAACTTATTTCACTAGCGTGTGCGCTCGCCCGCCCCTTTTTCTGGGGGCGCTCGATACTTACCGTTTTGCAGGGTTACCCGTGAAGCTCACGATGTCGAACATGTTCTTGATTTGAAGATTAGCAGGTTTGAGGCCATGTTTTCGGGAGATCTTAGCTCAGAAAAGATCACATATGAATTTCATTGCGACGTAGGAAACAAAAACAGGTACATGTGTCTTGGGATAGTAAGAATCCGGCTAATGTTTCGCAGAATATTCGTCATGGATGCGCAGACGTTTGATGTGACCTGCTACAATGACGTCAGTGACTTTGGAACTGTCTACTGGGCCCATCCGACTAAGTATTCGCGTCTTTCACGCTCTCATGTATTATTGCGCTAAGCTAACTGTGCTGTAGAGCCTGGGATGCTAGGATTAGACTTGCGGGCTGTAAGGTTCTTGACCTCGACACTCCAGGATTCGCGGAATTCCTCGCGAGCATTTCTATTCGGTGCTTATTGCCCCTATAGCCCACGAGTGTATAGACCTAGCTAACACTTTAATAGTGGTGGAGGGAGCTCCCCTGCAGTTAGTTTCGATGTCAAGGGAACTGGCATCACTGTCAACAAAGTCCAATACCGCCACACGCTCAGGTATCAAGTGAATAAGAAAGTCTGTCTCAGCAATGAGATCGACCTCGCTGTCACGGAACTGCAGGATCTCCAAGTTAATCGTCAGAACGGCCCAGGAAGACGCTATGAGGCAATCTCCACTGGAAAGTAAGCACCCTGGCCAAGAGAAATCCTACTCATGCTTGTCTAACAGCTGATCACTTGTTCCCAGGCCTGCTATGGCTGCCGACGAGCGTCTGTCCTACTCATTCTCCCTTGTCCCGGTTGAGATTGAGAAGCATCTAGTGGAAAACTATAGCCTAGAAGTGGGTGAAGAGGTCACCTGGAATACAGAGGTCCTTGCAGATAAAAGCGGAGGAGACGAGATCCTGAAAGCCCTTATTAACGTTGTCGATACTTTAATCCAGAGGATTGATGATGTCGGGTTTGATAATAACAACATGCCGTATCAGAGGCCTGCGTGACGATCTAGGACCGGGGGGAATGTCCGCCGCTATTCTCTAGTTCGAAGGGAAAGGGGGAAAAGTGTCGTGGTGGTTAGTGGGGGGGTGTGTGTAGCTATTTCTCAACTCTCTTTTTCTCATTAGTTTTTTTAGTCCCTCTTTTTAGCAGAATGTACTCGTAATTCTCTCTAAGGGTGGGTTGAGTGAAATGGGTAACGAGATGATGAAATATTTGCTTTAGTTTGGGTTAAGCGTTGAGCGATGTGATTTGACAGCTTCTGGAATATTTTATTAGTATTTCGTAGGGCTGGGTGGCGTGGTAGCAGTTTATCTTTGGCAAGTTTAATGACAGCTTATCTTTTAGTCCGTCGGGAGCAAGAAAACTGCTTAAGAGCTATACCAAATCCGGCCAAGGAAGTAACGGGCTCTGGGAGGTGTCATTCCCCAACTAGAAATTAATCACTAAGGATCATAGACTGAGACCTGTTCAACCGGTTTTCTTGGGCGCACCGACGGACTAAGGGATAGGAGGTATATATCACTTTTCAATATTGAAAATGGCCACCTTGCTATATATATAATGTGCCCGAGTGATACTCTGTGTTATGGAATGTTGAATAGCCTTGCGCGTGCTGTTAGTATATGATGAAAGACGGTAGGCATATAAAGTATTCTCCGCCACGCTTTTTCTCCCCTAAAACCAATTGAAGTCTACACATATCATATCATACCTACAGTACAGTACAACGCCCCCGCTCTGGCCTCCTTCTGGGTAAGCGAGTTGGCACAATCAACCATTCCATCCGGGATAAATCAATAAAATAAGAAATACATATCGCCATAGCAGAAGTATCAAGTCCCAATATAGCGCCGGAAAGAGAGAAAAGGGAAAGAAACGCCACCGCCACCACCACCACAATTAGTTAATTAATTTGAGTCACATAAGAGAAGGGTGAGCATTTTAGTGTTAAGAAAGAAAGGGGGAAAGGAATCCCGGTGTGCTATCGTGAACTAGATCTTCATCCCCCCAGCTTCAATAACTGCCTTAACTAGCGCCTCCCGTCTAAGTTTCCACACTTCCTCGCTGACCAACTCTCCTAAGATTCCGATAAGTTGTGCCTTGACCTCTTCGGCGCTGGCGCCTGGCATGATCGGCGCGACGCCATTCTTCCCCTTCCCTCCTCCTCCTCCCTCCTCCTCCTCCTCCTCTTCTAGTTGTTTGATAACACCCACCAAGGCGTTCAGACACATCTCCGCATCGCTCTTCCTCGGCCCTTCGTCCTCGATTTCCGGCCGGATGACCTTCTCGTAGAGCTTTGTGTTGGGCAGTATTAGCACTCTGACAGCCTCCCGGCCGCCTATCGCAGCGAGGCCGATGATGCTGCCATAGTGCGTTGGCAGTGGCTTCGCTGGATCGAGGAAGTGCTTCAGGCAGGTTCTTGTGAGTCTTGGTTTGAGCGTATGTGAGGAGTCACCAAAGCGTTTGCAGACGAGCTTCATTAGGGAGGCGGAGAGGTCTCTCAGTGCGTAGTGTGCCGGCGTCTGGGAGTGGGGGTCGGAAGAGGAAGAGCCGAGGTGTTTTCCGATGAGACATGTCAATATCGGAGGAATTAGGGAGGATACGTATGGTTCTATGAAGAAGGAGTCGTTCTCTAGCAAGGCGTGAGTCAGGGACATCATCTGCGTTAGCGTGAATAGGCTGCGCAGGCCGTGCGTTGTCTTTTCCGAGATGAACTGGACGAAGTAGGGGAGTAATTGGTGAAGCCCTGGGTCCTTGCGCAAACTGGCAAGCGCGGCACTGCGGACCGCGTCTGTCGTGGATTCATCGGTTATAGAGGTGCTTATTCGCTCGAAGTAGAGTTGGAGTTCCTTTGAGAGGACATGCTTCACGAGAGGTTTTATAGTGACGGTTTCGTTAGTTGTGGGGTTTAGGGTTGAGGCGATGGAGAGGGTCGTATTGCTTGAGGCGCCCTTTGGAGTCGTTTCTGAGAGGCGAGCGGCTTCCGAAGGGGTGGGGTTTTGGGGGATGGCGGGTTGGACCCCTTCGATCGCGAGCCAGTGGCCTGGAGAGGGGGTGGTTAGCGGATGTTCAGATGGGTAGCAGTGGGAGTAAGGTGTGATGTGAACTATAGTCCGATAGCAAAGGGAAAGACCACCCACCGGTGAAAGTAACATCCCTCGGAACTTTCGGTAGCGGAGCATTTATAAGCTTCTCAAAGTCGACCTCATCATCCTCGACATAAAAGATCGGTTGAGCCTGTCCTAGCGACGCTTCCCCGAAGCGGAGCGGACGGGTAGACTCATAACCGTATAGAGGCTCAACGTCTAGGACCCGAAGAGCATTGCTAATATCCTGAGTCCCCAACGTAGTTCTTCTGGCATGGTGCATGAACTTGAGTGCTTCCTGGAGGACCTGGTGGATGCGGTATTCGACGTCCATTGCGAGGTTTTTGGCGACATCTTCACTGAGATTGGCAACTCCGACGGACTCGGAGACGTCCTTTATTGTATCGCCGTTCCAAAGAGACATGGTTACTGTGATTTTCGAAGAAAAAAAAATCCCTATCTAGTGTAGAGGGCGGTCATGCGGTTGTGATGGAGAGAGAACCCAGGTTAACAGTTTCTCTGGTTGCTTATCAGCGAGAGTTTAAAAGCCGGGTAACATGACATAATCCCTGCGAAGCTCAATGGCTCCACACGTTTTTATTGCCCGACCAAGCCAAACCAAAACAAAGGAACCAGGTCTGCGACGCAGCACACACCATTCATTCATTTAATCCCCTCCACCTTCACCATCACTAACACCCAACGGCAATAACAACACAAACTAGTATTAATCCCAATAACCTAACATGATAATGGCTTCCCCACCCAAGCGGCCAAAACTCTCCGATTCACCCTCCTTACCTTTCCACCGCTCCGCCAGCCCATCAAAACTCCCCGTACGGAATGACTCCAGCGCGTTATACCGATCGCCCACTAGATCCTCCTTAGCGAAACGCAACCCCCAGCACGCCCGCCGCTCACCCTACGCGGAGCCTGTGAAGAAGCGGTTTGTCAGCGCTTCGCAGGACGAGACTAACAGGGCGGGGAAACTAAATTTTGGCAGCGGTAGCGGGGGGGGAGGAGGAATGTTCGGTGGAAGAGCTAGGAGTGAAAGTGTTGGTGCGGGTATTCGACGCGCAGGCGGATCGCGATTGTCATCTAGTCCTGCCAGGCGCAGGAGCAGCTTTTCGAACCCTCTTGCGTCTAGTGTTCCCCCTAGTGAGGATTCCCCCGGAAAGAGTGAGTTAGGGGTTCTACAGGAGGAAGGAGGTGTGGAGGATGTAAGTTCGCCGGAGCCGGTGTTTGTCATGAAGAAGAGTAAAGTGCGCAAAGGGGCACCTCAGGCCCGGCAGCAGCAGAGGAATAAGAGGAAACGGTCCGAGACGGAAATTGAGACGAAGCAACGAGTAGAGAAGGAAAGATTGGAGAGGATCATGATGACGAGGGTGCAAGTTTTGCAGGCCGAGATTATGGAACTTCAGGAGGAGGTTAGGATTGAGAAGGCTAGGGTTGAGAGGCAGACTCAGACCGCAAAGGGTCTAGATCAGGATACCGATGCTTTAGTGTGCGTTTTTTGTGTTCGCGATTGTCTGGGCTTACTGATGGAGTTGTAGGAAACGATTGCTAGCTGTGAATGATGCCTCTCAAGTGGTATCGATCCCGGAGCCAAGGCAGAGGGAAGAACCAGTCCCTTCAGCGAGGCCGATGGAGCCAGACGATCCTCTTCCCCAGCTAAAAGCCTTCACAAGCATCACTTTTACAACGCACAGTTCCAGGATCATCCCATCCACGCCCGTAAGCCAAATAATCACAGCATCCGGTTATACCTCCAACCGCCTGTTATACTTCACTGTATCCCTCAGCGTCCAATCGGCGACCGTCCAAGAGATCACCTATCGTATTTCGCCTTGGTCTGTCCGCGAACTAGCCCCCGTGTTGACTACTGCCGTTGAAGAAGGTGACATACCCACTGTCTTCCATGCGATATCAACATACACACTCATAGCCAAAGCCCGAGCGAGTGTGTTCGCCAAGCTCAGCGCTACATTCCCGCACCTTCTCCCAATCCTCGCTATAAGCAAGAGAGAGAAAGGTAAAGTCTCAAGAAGGGAGGTAATCCCATACTTGGGCGAATCACTCCTACGCTTCCACTCCTGCGCCAAGACCGGGAAAGCTGGTTGGCGCAGCGAATCGGGCATGGGCGAAAGTGGGGTAGAGTTGATTCTAGAATGGCGCATAGAGTTCGACGTCACTGGTGAGCCTGAGAGTGTGGTTTCGGCGGATGTTAGGTTGCCTAGTCATCGTGAGTTCTCACCCCTGTGGCCCAAGTAAGGGAAAGAAATGATATTGACAGATTTTCAGTCAAGGAGGCGGATGAACTGAATAGTTTCTCGAAACTTGGCGGAGTATTTGATTCATTAGTCAAAGAGAAAGGAGTGTACGATGCTGCTACTTGTGTTGTTGGACTTTTGTTTCAGTAGTATATACGAGCTTTCTCTTTATTTTTCCCCTAGGCGTTATGTGGCTTGCTTGTATTTTTAACCCCCTCTTATAGTGAGAGTTTGCTCCTCTAGCTAGTGTAATAGTATTGGGCAGTGAGTTGTTAGAATATTTAATCATGTGGGATCACTCGACATGTTAGTTTTAGCTTGGGGGATTACTGTAGACTAATACTGCAAAACGTTGTTCTAGAAGTACCCGGCACTGCACACTGCCATGGGGAGCCTGTTCAAAGGCGAACGCCCCGCGTCGCAACCAAGCACCTGAGGTAAAAATCTGTAAAAGTATTTCCCACGACTACATACAACGCATCCAAAATGGCAACCAACCCAAAATGATCACTATCACTACCCCTCGACATAGCAACTGTCAAGGTTAGGGGTCGGATGCCCAGGGTGAAGGGTGGTGCCGTAATATCGATAGCGATACAAACCAGCCTCAGTACAATGTTCCAAACGCCAAAGAAAAAAGTTTGCTAACAGTGAACTCTCGCTTCCTTCTCATTCACTTCACTTCATCAGTCTCCCTGCTCTCCTCTTCGTCCACTTCGATCTTGTCCCCCCCGCCAGCAAACTCGTTCCAAAACGCTTCTTCATCCACAACCCTCCCCCACCCACTCCCATTCAACACTTCAAAGTCCAAAAACATCTCCAGCGTATCCTCCCCCATCTCGCACGTGATAGGCGGATAGATCGGCGGATCCGCCAACCACTTGCCCTCCACTCCTTCCAGGTCCATCATGTGCTTCCTAGTGCTAGCGAATGTCCTTAAGTACTCACTCGCGCTGACAAGTCTGAAGGACCTTGGCCTATTCGCGACGTAGGCTTGTACCTGCAAGGGATCTATTACTTCTTCATACTCTTCCCACGAGGTTGGCCCATAGAGAGTTTTGATGTAGTACTCGGCGAAGGGACATGGAAAGGAGAGAGTCGTGTCGAAGTCGTATATGATTGCGGGAGCGGAAGGAGGATGATGGATTAGGAGGACGTGGTAGTCCCAGGTTACTGGGAGGGGAGGGTGTTTTGACGCCTAAGGGCTTTTGTTAATTATTATGCTTTCTTGCAAGAGTGCTGGTGGCTGGTTGGCTACTGTGTACCTTTTGGTAGAATAATGGTATAGCTAGAATAGTGGGAAGGTTGTCAGGTTAGTCCGTTCCGTTCCGATACCTTGGGAACCATCGTAGGGAAGGATGGGCGTGTGAAGCTGGGAGGGGGATGGAAGTATTTACTTTTCATAGAATTTGAGATAAATGCTACGGTAAAGTACTTCTGGTCGTCGGGGGGTACCCTGTCCCGAACTAGACAGTAGATGTTCTCTTCGCAATAACTATTACACCCATATTTGGCCCGCAAAACAGCTGTCAACATACCAATGCATCTGCCAAGATATTCTAGCTTCATACCACTGTCATACCGCGCTTCCACCAACTCACCATCTAGTGTAAACCAATTCCTCCCTATTCAACACCCTCAATGAACCTCCTCCAACTCCAGCCCCACTACTACCACCGCCGCCGCCGCTACTAGAACTCTCAGGTGCCATAACCGGTATTCCCGAAAGACCTTCTCGATGAATTGGTGGGACCTTTCTTTATGTATCCGAACAAAAAAGGAAAAGGGGAGGATGGAAAAAAGAAAGATGAAACCTCGCCAGCGTTTAGCTGGCAGGTGGCTTGTTTTCTCCCGGGGGGCGGACGATAAGCGAGGCCAAGAATTCGAACAGGGACGGGTCCCTGAGTCTTAAGAATCCCTTTCTAAAGAAGGAGTACTCGAGTACCTAAAGTTTAGAGGTAGTGGAGGATGCCAGTTCTGGTATCGTATGTGAAGCAACGGCAATAATGACTGGCAGTCGCCAAACGGCTTTTGTATGCCAAACTCGTGCCCCGGCCGGCCCCGGAGTAAAATAATAATAATAGGTATCATAGGGAATGAATGGATTAGTGGTCTGGAGTGCGGGTCCACTTGGTCCTGGCCCGGGGCGGTCCAGCGCATCCCTGCCATTGAACAAAATGGCTGAGCTGTCCTTTCTCTCTCGTCATCTTGACATTTTCTCTCTCTTCGCTGTTGCGCTCGATCGAACGCTCTCCTTAAAGGTTAGTCTCTGCCTCCCTCTTTTCTTCTCTTTCCTTTTTTTCATTTTTCTTTATACTCTTCTCTTTTTCCAGAATTATTGCTTTGCGGGTTATAATACTAGTAGTTCTAGGAGAGAATCCGCGTTTTCCTACATTTATCATTGCAGTACAGTGACACGATATCAGCGTGGGTTAGTTCTAACAAACAACACCGAAGCAGCGATATAATAACGGACAACAACGGCGACGGCGATCTAAAATGGCCCGGGGAGCTCAGCGCCGAAAAAGTGCCTCAGAGGACGTCGCCGGAATCAGCAAAATCGATGCGAGACCACACCTAGAGGGCCGAGCGCCCTCGACTCGAAGCGCAATAAGCGCACTCGCACAGGCTACGATCCCTATGTGGGTTCAAACTGCTGCTATGATCGGCCTGATATTTGGCGGGTGTTGTTCGAACGTAAGCAAGAATTCTCTTGATTGCAAAAAAAGCCGCCCGGCGCTGGGGCGAGTAGAAGCGTCCAAATTGGGGGGGGGCGTTTAGGTGGAAGATGCCTGGGGTGTTGGTTTGTGTGTGTTGAGCCAATTGCTGAGACAAAGTTACGATGAAAGGTATTTGCGCTCGAAGCTATAGTGAAGTATATAAATCTTCCCCTTCCTGCCTCTCCCCCGCGCTCCTGGCTGGAAGGAGGAGGCTGGGTGGTGGGGGGTTAGGGACGAGTGCTGATTTGTGAAGAGCGGAATCGCAAACGGGTCACCTTCTTACGTTCGCGCAATTCCTATTCGTTGCGATCGAAGGCTTGATTTACCATTTCGACGCCAGCTCCAAAACCTTGTTGAAGCCGAATCGGATTCCCATCCATCGGTGGTTGATTCAAATATTGTTGTACTTCTCCGTGTCCATATTGAACAATTATGCGTTTGGGTATAGCATTTCTGTGCCAGTGCATATTATTCTCAGGAGTGGAGGGAGTATGACTACTTTAGTCATTGGATGGCTGTGGGGGAAACGGTAGTTATTCAACATACCTGAACTGGAGCGAGGGGTTGGGAGTTAGAGTGCTGATGGAGTGAGGGAGAGGGCAGATACAGTAAGGTCCAGGCTCTCTCCGTATTGGTATTAACTGTGGGAATTGTTCTCTCGGCATGGGGTGATTCTAAAGGAGTCGTAAGTGAACTCTCCCGTTTGGAAAACTGCTGCCAACAGTGGCTATATAGGGACAAACCGAGGAATCAATGGCGAGGTTCGTAACTGGTCTTGCGATATTATTCGTTGCGCAGGTGATATCAGCGTTCATGGGACTGTACATTGAAGGGACATACACCCGTTACGGAAACCATTACCGGGAGGGGTTATTCTACTCTGTGATTACCCCACTTCCCCGTCCTCTACCTGCCCCTGGGTATCATTAAACTAACACTACTAAGCACTTTTTCTCATTATTCCTCTTCATCCCCCTCATCCCCTCGATCCAAACCCAATACCACAGGCTTCTCAAATCGCCCCCAATCCACCTCCCGAAGTCTCAGTTCCTGCAAACCTTGCAGATTCAGATACCCCGACAGGTGTTCTTCCTACTCCTCAACGCAGCCACACACTACGTCTGCGTCCGTGGCGTCAACGTCCTCGCTTCCCGGTCCTCCGCATTGACGGTAACGATTGTTCTCAACATAAGGAAGCTTGTAAGTTTGCTACTAAGCATTTGGTTGTTTGGGAACGCGTTGAATTGGGGCGTTGTTATTGGCGCGGTGGTCGTGTTTGGCGGGGGGTTCATGTATGCTATTGAGAGTCAGCGGATCAAAGGGGCTCAGAAGAGAAAGAAGGCTCAATAGTGATGGATCTGTATCAGTGGGTGGGTCACGTGGGTGTGATGAGGTTTTTCTTTTTCTTCTATCATACCAAGATAGCTTAGATACCAAGGTTGGTTTGTTTAGAGATAGGCAGGTTCATACATGAAATGTCGGTGGGCTTAAAATGGCTCACGCAGTGTTTCCTTGGCTTATGTCCTTGGCTATAGGCGGTTTGGGAGTAGCTTGGTGTTGCGATATAACACGATATCTGCGGGTACAGTACAGGGCTAGGGACAAAGATCACCGGAAGTATAAGGGCCCCTACTGAAAATGGCCATTTCACGACCTTCCAACCCCTGATCCAGCAAAGCCATCCAAACTGAATCTTCATCTACATGTGAAATAATTCCCTAGACCCTATTATATACTTTCCGGGCCTTCGGAACTCTACATCCAAATTGGTTGGGAATTATTAAGAGAGAGATGGTTGGCCATTATACATTGGTCTTGGCGCAATACCTGAACTATTTTGTATGATACGAGTGAGATGGCAAGACTTGGCTCTATCAGCATGCTAAAGTAGGCAAAAATTCTTTAATAATAATAATAATCCAGGAGCAACTTGGGGGGTGGGGGGAAGATGTTTTGAAAGAATTTTGGACCACGTTAAGTTTAAAATACCTTTTTCTTTCATCTACAGAATGTGTTAGAATGGAAAGTATGAAGTAGCCTAGTCTAAGCTGCGCTGTTATGTATATATACCATTTGGCCGGTGATTTTGGTTCCTTCTTCCTCCTCCTCCTTTCACTTACAATACTCTGATACCCCCCCCCCCCCCCAGCAAGAATATTCCACTAATTTCAAACGTATAGTCAAACCCTCCACTACTACTACTCTCTTGTACTGTACAATCTAGGTTAGGTCTACTTGGAAGTGAATATATATCATACACACACCCAACTCTCCAAATTAAAGCAATGTGGATCTACGAGATAACTTATTCTATAATAGAGTTACGGGAATCACCCGATCCGGACCCTCACTCACTCACTCACTCACTCCCAAAACATCCGAACCTAGCATTCATCGCTTTACTTCCGAGGACGTCATAGCTGAGCCTGGCAGCATTGTTGCTCGTATTGGGGGGGGCGGGCGAGGGGGAGGAACATTATGCGCCGTTCGCTCAAGATTTTAATGGTGAGTAGATGAGTGAGGATATCTCCCGTTCACGAAACTTGAATGATAGTTCCTTTCTTCTTCCCCTCGCCCCCGATACGGGGTTTCTGGAAAATTCATGGGAAATGGGAAAAAAATACTAGGGGAGTGTTTTGGGGTTGTTAATTTTGGTGGGTGTTAGGAGGAGGAGGGGGGGGAGATGCGGGGGGGGATTGTTGAGAGTTAGAGGGTGTGTGATGGCAATAGTTATAGGAGAATGAATGAATTAACTTAGCTCGAGAACGGGTAAAACAATGGTGTTTCATAAAGACCTGATAATATAAACCTTCTTTTTATCTCTTCGTTCATCTAAAAGTATCCTCAATTAGCTGGGGAGTTCCATAGCAAATCACGGGACCGAGTGACTACCAATGATTTCCTACCAACCCCCCCCCCCCCCTCTCAATGAACGAATATAGTTATACTTACCATAGCAATGAGGGATATCGTGTGTTATGTCTGTGTACCAGTAAGCCCTTGGATCGTGTCGCATAATGTTATATGTATAGTAGGGTGACAAAAAGGCTGGGGCCACTGGGGTGCTACTTTATATTGAAAACAGCCATTTTCGGAGACTCACAGCCTGACACTGCCTTGGTAAGAAATTTCAGGATGCTGTACGAATCATGAGAACGACTCTTTCTTCTTTCCATCCTTGCTCTATGTTATCAGGGGCTTCTCCATTCTGTGGGATGCTATTCAATTTTCTTGTTGCAAACTACTCTACATGCCTTCCGGTTTGGTTTGACCTAGAATGGAACTCCGAGTTTGTTGGGGGCGAGAAAATAGTCGGCAAAGAGGGCTTGGCCTTGTTGTAAATAAGTCGGCCATTGGCTTGAATTTTCTGTCTGGTACTTCAGAATGCTTCAAGGAATTATACATTCTTTACCTCTGACAGAGCCACCACGAGCGAAATGTAATTATCATCTGTGGTACGATGGCATTACATGGCATCCGACCGCTCTTCGAATCTCTCCACCATCCCCACCCTCCATTCTCCATACATCTGGTCGCCCCGCTCGATCGCCTCCTTCAACCCCTCCAAGAGTTGCTTGTGGATTGCGACCTCTTCGAATCCTTCTATGCTCATCATGCCCCCTTTGTCACCCGCTCCAGGTTGCCAAAAGACCTTGACAGCGCGTATGGCGCGGCTGGTGTCGGAACTGGTATAGTGAGTGTCAGTGCTAAACACCCATACCCTTAGTTTGACCTCCTGGGCTGTAAATATGATACGCCGGGTGCCATTATTTGCCAGGTCAATGAGTTGGGCTGCTAGGAAGCATTGCATGGGCAATATTTTTGACCTTTCGTCGCAAAGGGTCCACTTGTAGAGGGTCCATCCTCTGGAAGCGCCCGAGGAGTCATCGCCCGATGATTTCTTGTCCACAACGCCAAGGATTGATTTACAGGACTTGCAATGTAGGGTATGGGGATCTCGTTTTGCTGTCGTAGGCTGTTACAAGTTAGCTAATTCTCGGAGAAGGTGAGGCCGAAAAGAAAGGCATGTATCTCGTCTAAATTCCCACACAAGACAGATTCTATAGCATAGTGTGTTGAAACCGAGAGACTATTAAAGATCTCATGAATACATGAAACATGACGATCCTCCGCGCGCAGAACTACGTCCCCCCCGTAGTGCAAGAAAACCCACTGCTGGTCGAAGCAAGGGTACTTCTCACACTAACAAAGTTCAAGATAGCCCTGGGCAGATGGTCAATCTTGGATATTTGTATCGATACACTCAGCCATTGAGCACGTTTCCATGAGCCGGTGACCTTCTTTCTATCCATTGGAAACACAAACTGAAATTTGAGGTTAAAGGGGGTAATTCACCTCAGCGGCTTCTACGGCCTCAGAACAGTCTGCTTCAGCCAGTAAGAAATAGGTCAGGTCGACCAAAGCAGTTCCGGACTCGGCGACGTAACCTTGTTGCAATGGAGCGTAGCGAGGCGTCTCTATGTGACGGTGTGATTCGTCTGGCCTATGGCAGTGCCAAAAGTCCATCATTTCCTCCCAATTACCCGAAGGCAGATCCTTCCAAGTCTTGATCCTATCCTTTGGAATCACTTCGGCTCCGCATGCCCGACAGTTAAACAAAGTAGCGGCCTCCTTGTTCAACTCCATAGCCGTCCACGGCACGTAATTCTCAGTCTCTGCTGATAGGTGTTTGGACGGTAAAACTGGGAGACGGTAGCACAAGGTTTGCTCTCCGGGCTTGCAGATACGCAAGGCCAAACCAGCAGCCGGGGTAACATTTCCCGGGAGGTTGAGGAGCATTGATTTTCCGTCATGATGAAGATTTATAAGACACGGAGAGTCAAGGTCGAGCTTCGTGGTGGAGTTGGAGGGTGAGGGGAGGTGGACGGAGAGAGTGATGAGTCGAATGTTCTCAAGGAGCTCTGCGTAAAAGCGAGGGGTTGTAGCCATCGCGGAAGCGTAGTCCGAACCGGAGAGCTGGTTTGGTGGCCAAACAAAGCCAAGAACTTGGACCAGAGTGTCTTGGCGGGCAGGGGCTGTCCGATCTTTTTCGGGTGATTTTTGGCGTGACATGACTTAAGGAAACCTTTCTCTCACCATTTACCTTGTTTACCTTCATGCCATTATTTATGAACCAATAGTGGTGAGTAAAGGATAAGTGCGCACTGAATTGGCTCTGGGGTTACGTTTTGACATTTCCAGCATTGCTTCTCACATTTGCTCATCCCATAATATTATGAAACAAAGATTCCCTCAAAGGCCAAGGCACCCACAGGCACCCAGGTTATATAAGCAGGAATATCATTCGTCGTGTGATATATGCTTTTACATATCTCTTAGGTAACTAGGGTCAACTACAGAACTATCTAGAAAGGGCAATATCAGCACTGTATTATGGGTTCGTTTGGTCTGGAATATGATATGATATGATAATTTTTTTGGATATTGAAAACCCTCTTTGTCAACATCACGATATCAAGGGTGAGGGTTGGCCTAAAACCGTGGCCTGGTAAAAAAAAAAGGTTTCCCCTGTGAACAGCTGGTACGGTAGCGCACGGACCCAACCCAAAAAAACCTAGAGCATTTTACCCCTCCAACCCCGCCAACTTACTCACCCTCGCCTCCCCTCTCCCTACCTTCTTCCCTCCTCTTCTTCACAACGTCCCCCCATCTGCCTCATCCTAGCGAGGAACGCATTAATTTTCGCCAAACAAGTCAAGGACGACACAATGGACAATAAGGTTTTTATTCTTAAGTCTAGCGACGGGAAACCTCTCAAATTAGACACCGCCGTAAGTTCACAAAAACCTTCGAGCCTACCATCGCCACAAAGTCACTCAGTACGCTTACGTGTTACCTCGTAATAGGCCGACATCGAACCACATATCGTTTCCCTTAGGGGCAACGACGCGGTAGAGGAAATCCGACTCAGCGGTCACACATTTGGAATCGAAGCCTGCAAGGCGCTCGCGGAGGTCCTGAAAACAAACAAAAATTTGCAGGTATGTAGCACTACCTCTACTGAAGCGAAGAAGGCTGACGCGTGCTCCATCAGGCTTTCAATGCAGCCGACATTTTTACCGGCCGCCTTATCTCTGAGATTCCGGATGCGCTTGCAGCGCTACTATCAGCGCTCTTGACCCTTGAGCATTTGCATACTGTCGACCTCTCAGATAACGCCTTTGGGGGGCGCCTCGCGGATACTCTAAGAGACTTTTACTCACGAGCTGGCCCATTACGGCACTTGTTGCTGAATAACAATGGTCTTGGTCCTGCAGGCGGCATCATAGTAGCAAACTCAATTCGTGACCTTGCAGCTCTCAAAGCGTCGGGCCCAGCATACCCTCCGCTTGAAACTATCGTTTGTGGTCGTAACCGCCTTGAGAATGGATCCATGGAAGCATGGGCAGAGGCCTACGCTGCGCATAAGTCACTGAAAACAGTCAAGATGGTGCAGAACGGTATCAGACAGGAGGGTATCAATACGCTTTTGAGAAATGGCCTTTCAAAGAACCATGGGTTACAGATTTTGGACCTTCAGGACAATACGTTCACAACCACAGGAGCCCAAGCATTGGCAGCCGTTGTAACGAACTGGAGTGACCTACTAGAGCTAGGGGCTGGTGATTGTCTACTTTCTGCCCGTGGAGGAGTATTGCTAGGCGAGGCATTGGCACAAGAGAAAAACAAAGCACTCAAAACTATCAGGCTTCAGTACAATGAAATCGATATTAAAGGTGCTGAGGCTATTAAAAGGGCTATACACCCTGCTCTCCCGAAACTTCAACGGTTAGAGCTTAATGGAAACAAATTCTCGGAGGAGGAGCTTGTCGTCGAACAAATGCGGGAAATCTTTGAAAATAGAGGATTTGGCGAACTAGACTCTCTCAGCGATATGGAAGAGGAAACCGACGAGGAGGACGAAGAGAGCGAGGGCGGCGAAGACGACGACGAGAAGGAAGCCGTCATCAAACGGGCCGAGGAAGCGGAGAGTGCAATGGTTCCACAGGAGAAGGACGAGAAAGTCGATGCCCTCGCGGACTTGCTTGGTGGAGCAAAGATTGCGTAAAAACGGTTGCGATCCAATCTCGCTCGTCCCAGGGTGAGATAAAAAAATCAATAAAAAATCTCGTGTAATCGAAATATACACAAACGGGGGGAGATGGTATTTGCGTTTTGTCTTTTCTACCCCCGGAATTCTCTTTTTAATTCCCTACTGTCTCCCAGAAAAGCCGGATGGCGTTCTTTGTCACTCGATTATCGTTCCTTCCCTTCCCCCCTTCCTTTCCTTCCTGTGTTTACTTGCTATCTTAGAATACACTCATCCTTGTTAGTATGATATCCCTTTGCGCTACTGTATGTAACGTAACGTCTTCAATCTCCAGCTAGTTTAGCGACTGAATATCCAGTACGCCGCCGCTGCCAGACACAGGGATCAAGATGATGTACGAAGCTAGCTACAGAATGGCCTACACCTGGGCGGTGACCTAGACACGTAAAATACCATCACCGTGACCAACCCCCCCGGAACTAGGAGGAATGGATACCTCCATCCTTGACAAGGCAGGAGAGAATCCAGATCGAGCCGAAAATCCAAAAAAACCCAGGTGGGACGTGCGGCTATTTCCCAGGACACAAAGCACCCTTATCACGCAAGGTACCCCAATCAAACCGAGTATAGTACTCTTCCTTTCTTCACAACCCCGTACCATGACAGCCTGCTCACCTACACACAAAACCCCACCCGCAAGCAGCATTGACACGCATAGACCTCCGCCGCGCACCCTGTTATTAACACCTAACACCCAGCCACCGGGAGGGATGATTTATGGGTCGGCGGATGGGTTTATGGAGTGGAGACATGGATATTGGATGGGTAGGGGCTGCAAGACGGTAACGGCCCTGCCGGAAGGAAAAAAGGGTTAAAGCCTGGTCTCGTGCGATGCCCGTTTTGAGTCCCCCGGCCCCATTCATACGTGGTGTGAGGGCTATTGTGCTATAGTGTGATGCAGCGTAGAGTCGCAAGTTTGATATTGGTGGTTAACCAGCAGGACTTTACCATCACTGTAGTTATCTCAAGTTTGAATGCTTGGTGTCGTGTTGTGATATGTGCCAGCGTCTCAGAATCAACCTTCGTGAGAACTAATCCTTCCCAATATCCTGATGAACGACAACGAACCGGTATGTTATTATCCCTTATATGTGATGACTCTGGGCGATGTAGAGAGTTGATACATATTTCATTTTAGGGAGGTGGTCAAAACTTGGGCAAGCTTCGGGAGTTGGTGCTTGCAAGGAGGAAAAAAGGTTTGGCTAAGTGATCTACCAATATATTTTCTAAAGTAGTAAGGTTAGAGTGCTCAAAGAGGCTTGGCATTGCCGAGCATCAGACTTCAGTACGAATCAACCAAAACCACTTGCCAACATTTGCCAAGCCTCGCCGAGGCTAGGGATTACCGTAGACCATTGGAAGCACTGATTATCATATCAGTCTTGGTCCCATCTTACATTACGGTACCGGTACCTTACATACCCCAAACTATTTCACTGTGGGAACTGCGCAAAAGCTTGTTTCCGCCTCCCTCGTTCTTTTTGGCAGGCAGTCAGGTTAGAACCGACGATTCTGGTATCATGCCCTTAGATCGAGTGGTCCCAGGAGTAACCATTGGATTACAGGAGAATGTCCGAGGCGGCGGTTTTCCCATCTCGTTTTCTTGCATTGAGGGAAACTTGGGTTTCTACCGTTTGTTCGCACCTACCTTATGGCACGGTGTGCAATATAGCAGGTTCAGCGAACGGCGTGAAGTGGGTGGAGGGACGGAGGGGATCGAGGGGTTGAAGATCCAAGGGTTGCGAGATGAGGGGATATGGTGTGGATGCGTGATGCCCCCCACAGGGGGGAGGAGTCAGAAGGGTTGGTAAGCTCTTTTTTCGACACCATACTTGCAATAACTTGGGGGATTGGTGGATGATTTATTGACCGGTGGTTATGCTATGGTGTGTCATCCTCTTGTGGTTCGTGAGGGTGTCCCGCCGATTGCTGTCCGAAGGCTTGTAAAACTTTTATTATTTGAATTGAGATTACTGGGTATGAAGTCGAACTCTCACTTTCTTGCGAACCTCCAACCAGCGCTATTCCCGCTAAACCCCCCAACAGCAATGATATCGTAAAACGTGACACCTAGTAACTTACGGGTACGGTAGCTTGCAGACTGCACACGTGCCTGAAGATCTGGCAAACCAAAGCATGTTCCACGACAGAATATGGTAACTCCCTTCCCTCCATCCCTCCATTCCACCCACCCTTCCTCGGATTCGGATCCAGTAAAAGGCTATCCCCCGCTGACCTTGGCTCCTAACTCCGTTCTTCTGCACTTTATGAACCTTCGTCGGAATGTGCGATTCCACTCCGGGGTCATGAGCACCTACCGCCCCCACACACTTCAGTCCCCCTCAGACCGTTTTGGGACCTGCTATGTGCTTAGCCTGTTCGATTCCGACCTTATTCCTGAATCCCCCGAATTGCCGCCTCGTTGCCAAGCTCTCATAACCGCCAGAGGCTCTTTCTGGGGCTCCACTATCTCGGGCAGATGTGCGTGTCACCCGTCCTTTACATACCAAGTTCTTGAACGTCCAGTGTTACACCGATTGCAGCTTGTACTCGGGCAGGGATGAAAAATCGGAAAACTTGTGGTAGCAGAACAGGGATTTGTGTTGATCAATACTTGTAGATAAGCACTGTGGAGAGAAACACAGAATTGTAAGTTAGAAACCCAGACCAGCTGCATTGGTGTTCACTTATCTCTAAAACATGAATTTTAGAGATTCTGGAGGGCTTCTGGGAGCTCTAAGTAATCTCTATAGGGTCAATTTGGATGGGGGCCAGTTTTTAAATACTGGCTTGGGATATCTTACAAGTATCATTGGTGAGGCAATGTGCTTGGTACCACTCCGGGTTGTTTATGTCTACCAGAGCTCTTATTTTCCATTTGTACCGACCATATTCACACTACCGGCGCCCCATAGGATCTCGCTGATCAACTTCCCCGATTTTTTCATCCCTGCAAGAGTACGCACTCGAACACTTGTGAGCCTGCCAAGAGGCGTGATTAGCAAGGCAGATACTCGAGTATATAGACCACCGATAAGCTATGCCGATCTTTAAGCCGCAGTCCCAGGCTGACTGGGCTCCTCGTTCCCGCTCGTGCAAAACGGTTTATTGTGGAACAAGAGGTTTGCATGGCATGATAGTGGAATGGGAGCTGGCATATAACTGATCCTGCCTTTTTTTTCGTCCGTCCTCCATTAGAAGACGAACCATCGTCTGCGAAAAGGAGAATGGACAACACCATTTTCTCCAAATCTCCCTTCCTCGCCTCCAGCGCCCCTGGCAATTCTCATTTCCCTCCAGGACGAGTCCTAAGCGGCTCCCACTCGATAGATCAAATGATCACCCACTGTCACCAACTGTGCCTCCTTGGAACCCCGTGCGCGATGCAGGTATCAGGGCGGCAATCGAATAGGGATGGGGCTAAAAGCGCTCACCATAAACCTACCCTCTTAACGGAGGCATACTGCGAGGGGCCATAGAGAGCTCAAGCACTAAGAGGGAAAGGTTCCCTGCCGCTGACAAGGGCTTAAAAAGAGCCGCACTTCCGGCCGGGAGTTTTATTTTATTTTATTCACTTCTTTTTAGGTGATGACGCATTCGACAGGAAGGGAACCCCCAACTTAATAAGTGATTTATTGCTAGGTAGGGGCTTCATTATGTGGTGGTGGTGGTGGGGGGGGGGGTCCCGTCCAGAGAGAGAAAACACAGGCACTTTGATGGTCATTTGAAATCCCGAGTGATTATCGGTGACGAGGGTGAGGTTGTTAAATTTAACGAGACCCAGCAGGCTTTCGGTGCGTGGGACACGAACGCGACCCTAACGGGTTCATGGCTTTCCCCCACAATTTCATGATCGCACCCCTGCATACGCTGCCCTCCCTCATCCTCCCCCTGCTGCCCCCCCGCTGTGACACCCCACCTACCCCGCAGCCATCGTAATACTCGACTAAGCGGTGAAGGCTGTTACCGCTGCAACGCATAAGTGTGTTCTCCGCCATTTCCTTCACTTCCACGACGCCCACGCCCACACCTACACTTTTTGCCTCATCTCAGTGGCATGGTGTGTTTGGTCGTAGTTTGATATCTCTTGTTGATTCACCCAGCACGCTTGTCCGCTGTGTACTAGATCCCTTCGGATTGCTTCTACACTAAACTTGATGCCTCGAGGGCCAAATGCCGGTATCTAACTGGGCCGCCAACCACCCTACCACCCGGAAGCTGACTTTGCCACAACGTCCTCTTCCCTCTTCCGGTCCTACTTCTATATTGGGATGAAGGGACTCATTATAAGCTCTTTTGCATCGCTACGGTTAGCTTATGATATGATTCTACGGGGAGCAAGGGGGAAACTCTTGTCTATCCTCTCGGTACACTCACAAATCCTTGCCGAAAGCGATTGCTGGGGAAGCAGAAAGGAGGCACCACCACCACTATTAAAGCGTCCCAGATCTGAGGCAGCGGATGTGAGGCGTCTCTTCTTTCCCCCTCATGGACGAGGCTCTTTTTTTGCCGCTCCGCTTTTAGATCGTTTCCGCTCTGCTGCCTGCCTGCCTGGTCGTACATGTACCTGTTAGTTCATTTTGGTTTTCTTCTTTCTATTTACCCGCCACCGTCAATTCCTACTACCGGTAGAGTTACTGGGTCCCGGCCCAAGCAAACAGTCATCCCAGCTGTTAATAGAGTACGGAGGTCGTCCCCGTTAGCATGGCTGAGGCTCTATGTACTGTACAGTACGGAACTGTACTAGACCGATCTGGTCTGACTTTCATAAATAAGGCAATCCTAGACGCTCATCTATGGGCTCTCCCACACAGTACGTCCAGGTTCGCCTATATTAGTAGCAGCTGGGTAATGAGAGCTCTAATGCCGTTTTTTTTCGCGAAAATGATCTACTTATGCTATACCTTCTTGATGAAATGAAAAGGGATAGGATAGTCGATTTCTCTTACTCAAGTTTCTTTTTCCATCGAGGCTCAGCGGGTATATCAAAAGCACCTACCCGTAATGCGTCACCCTGATAGCACTAAACGAATTCATTCGTCCCCTGTAAGTATGATAACGAAAATCAAATCGCAATAAACTTAGGCCTAGGTGATGGACACCGGCCCCTAGTCAACCTGACCACAGTTACCCCCCCCACCAGTACTGCGCTTGGGGAAAATAAAGAGTTATCACACCGGCCGAGCCGGTACGAGAAGACATGTCTGTATGAAGGGAATGGCACAGGAAACGGAAAAGGAAAAAAAAAGAAAAGCAATATAGGTTGCATACGGTGACAAAAGCGCACATCTCGAAATGGGCTCTAGCAGCAATATCGCTCTATACAACTTGCCTTTTCGGGGGGGTTAGGCTCACAGCTCATTATATATTGAGAAGGGTCAAGCCGGGACTTTGGATAGACCATCTTAGGCAAGGGAACAGAAGGAAGGAAGGAAGGAAGGAAGGAAAGAGAGGCTTGCCGGTACCGCCCTGGGTTAGGTCATTATGGGCTGATGTGGTTGGCTAGCCGTCCGCCTAACTTTCGGGATACAGAGCGGGGAGCTCCTAGGAGTGCTTTGACAATAACAATAATAAAATCTTTTTTCACCTTTTTCTATAACGTCCATCCTCTCCTAGGAGCCCTAGAAGGGGGGGGGGCTTTCCCCGAACCTTAATCGAGGGCACGGTGAGTTGGCCATACCATCTGAGAGAGGGGAAAATTGGTGCGAACGGTGGTGATGATAGTGATGCGGCACCGTGGTGATGGAATGGACCCGTAGGTGACTAGATGACCGGTCTGGATTGCATGGGTATAGTATATGGCACGGTATATAGCACAGGTACAGTTACTTGTAACGGTAACTCTCACTAGTTGTTCCGAAGCCGGTTACTAGGCAGTGCTTCCCAGAGGAACCTCCAACAACCCCCTCTGACAACACCTTAAGTTTAGCCAGAGGTTGGTTTCTTGTTTCGCATTAAGATAGACTACCGATCTCACAAGACTAGGGTGCCGTACGGCGCAAGTACCATACAATCGCTGAACACCCAGATCCCATACAGCACAGTACCTTACCTTGTCCGAATACATAGCCGTTACTGATTGGTCAATCTCAGTAATCCTAACCAAAGTTAGTTAGTGGGGACTGTGTACCGGTATTTGGGTGTTCCGCGATTATAGTGGTATCATACCAGGAATCTCCCCAGCAAGTGACGGCTCCGCTGATAATCTATCTGCGTTTTGATAGTTTTTCGAGGCTGCGCGTCAAAAGGCGTTAAATATATTCGACCGTAATAGGGGTCTTCACAGCTAAAAACAGCCCGACAAAGAAACCTCCGTCTGACGCTTTCTAAAATACAATAGGAACTGTAGCCCATGGATGATAATTCTCATAGGTCCTATACCTATTTCTCCTGGTTGCGATGGACCATCTTATTATACCTGGCATGCGAGGTTTTGATTAAAAATACGATGAAATGGGATGGATTTTGGGAAACAACTGGCGGCAGTGCACCACCGGGCATCTACTCGAAAACCAGGCAAGTTTTGTCTTTGATACCGTACATACATCTGGACTGGTACAAAATGCCCCTCGGGCATTCAGTCTCCATACACGCCCCTCCTTCCAATTTAGATCTTGACCCCATCTCTTTCGGGGTTTTATTTTTGCCGTCTCCCTCAGTTTCGCTTGATTGTGGCTGAGACCAAGGATCATCCAAGGGCGTTTGCCGAGCGAGCTTGATTTTGATCCCGCCCGTCTCGGCTATGGGGCTCTTGAGGCGTCAATGCGGCGTAAATGCCCCCCGATCCCATTCGGTTAGGGTCGTCACCGCTTTTAGTGAGAGCTGACTTGTACTCGAGTACCGTAGTCTGCCAATAGCTGAGCCGATAACTGTCACGGCGGGGTTAGTCGCTTTGCATTCGGCTCCTCCTCCGCCCGGTCGAGCTTCTCGATCTCTGAGAGAGGGGGAATATTTGTCGACCTGCATAGCTTCTGCCGTGCATTTGTTCCCGGCTGTCGGAAAACAATTGGAGGAGGAGGAGGAGGCATGGGGGTTTGAAGTACCGTTGCTATTCTATCTCGTGCGTGAGAGTCGAGTGCCTGGGTGTGGGTGAGGAGGAGCAAAATGGAACCAACCAGCAACGGGCGAGTCACACTTGCTCACTTGTTTGGACGGTGGTGTGTGACGAGCGTGAGAGGGGGGAGTTATTGGGGAGCATGAATACTGTGCTACTCGAGCACAGCGCCCGCATCGCTCGCATCGTCGTCCTTTTGCTCCGACTTACACCCCCCTCTCGTAGACACCCTCTTCACCCACCCCCGTCATTCACACCCCCCACCCCTCTCCCACCTTCATTCACAATCCCTACCCCATCACCAAGGCTGAGGGGCGGAGACAAACGAACATCGCTTGACCTTGACCTACCACCTCTCCTACATCCCTGACCTTGCCCTCTCGTCAATCCCTCAAAGCAGAGGCGTTTGTGCCGGCGGTATATTTAAGGTTCCGGTGAGGCTCCAATCGAAGAAGGGAAAGTTTAGAGAAGGTGTGGGATGTCTAAAGAGTTCTACTTGGCCGTTCGATACTGAAATTCTCAGCTACTTATTGACCGGGCTCTCCGACCAAATCAACTTTGACATTTCTAGTCAACCTCTGAAAAAGAACTGCATCAGCATCGCATTAGACTTCCAAGTGCTTCGAAGGCTCCCCACTTTCCACACTCGACGGCTAGCAAGCCTCAAGGACATACTCATTCATATAGACACGCTGCGCACCCTACGCAAGCTTGTGATTCTTCTAATTTGCACGCTCTACAGCCTCTCTTCCTCGCAGTTGGGATCTAGGTCAAATAATTCCAAATCATTTCGGCAGCAAACCAGCTGACAGCAACAACTGTCACTTTATTTCTTAGCGGCTCTTCACTATATCAGATAGTGGGACGACTTTGGCCGCCACAGCTCTTATCAATACCTGCCACAATGGGAGACGTGGATTTCAACAACCTCTCCCCTCACGCACAAAGCCATTTCCGCGATAGCACGCAATCGAAGTCGCCAGGCTCGGATGGAGCGAGTCCCGCAGAACGTGAGTAGGGATTGTGCTCTTTACTCTTACATTCGGGAGAATATTTCCGGGGCAGTTCGATAGAGAGGCAAAGCTGGAACAAAGCTATTGCTAACAAAAGCCTTTTCCGCAGGCTCGGAAGGACCATCATCCAGATTTAGCCTTGGGTTCCTTGGGATTGGGTCATCGCGGAATAAGGGTTCGTTGTCCCGTCCTTTCCGCTCTGTATCCGAGCCCCCAGTTGTGTCTCAAGCCTCCATGCAAGGGTTGTATCGGCGAGATGCACATTGCTCTTCCAAATCATTCTAACACCGAGAGATCTGTTGTATCGTTACTTTATAATGGATGTCTCCGTATACGAATGGCCACAAGTATCACAAATTGCTATGGATAACCGTTTTCACCGCAAAAAGTATTTGTCAACTCACTAACGATGCAATTTGCTGTGCAGACGGAGAGAAACCAAAACGCCGTGGACCGAAACCAGACTCAAAGCCTGCTTTGACAAGGCGTCAAGAACTAAACAGGCAAGCGCAAAGGTATGTTTTAAAATATATAAATTTCTCCTAGTTCCCACATTTTGTTACCTTCAATTCCCAAGCAATCTCCTCTATCCCAGCAGCACCAACGAACATGAGTCCAAAACCCGCTAACTCTCGACCTCCTCGCTCTCTAGAACACACCGCGAGCGAAAGGAACGGTATATCAAAACAATCGAGGAGGAGGTTGCTCGGTACGTCCCCACTTACTTCCACCGAGATGGAATATCGCGAAGCCTTACGCCTAGCCAGTCTACGAGAAGCTTTCACAGTGATCACCAGAGAGAAGACCGCAATGATGGAGGAGAATAGACGACTTAGAGCTATTCTTGATGCTCATGGAATTCCTTACGATTTTCAAAACGTCTCCCCAAATGCTGGACAGCAGCCACCACACGATGAGTACCAACCGGCACCAGAAGTGGCGAGGTTTGGGTCAACTTACGACGAGATTGGAATCGATTTCGTTCTGGCGTAAGCACTTCCTGTTCTTATGATTTTTTATGGCTTCACCATCATACGTTTCCTCCCCCCCCCCTTTTTTTTCTTTTTTTTTTCCGGTTCCCAGCCCAACAATCCTACCAAACTATGGGGCGGGGATGGTACGGTGTTGTGATTTGGAATACAGAAATAATCCGTACCACTCCGGGCTCGCTCAATAGAATCCTGCAGTGATATGGCTTATCTCTGTATATCCACTAGCGACATTGTAAACCTATGGTGACCCCCACCCTAGGTATTGTTTGTAGAAGGGGCATGCGACCCCGGCCCTGCAAAGGCCAAACTCCCCCTATGGCCTTATTTTTTCAATCCCGGCGCGGGAAAAAAGAGAAGCTGACCGGTAAATTGCTAAGACACGGATAGTCTGGAGAAGCCGTGCATGGACCACATCCAAATATTGACTACCACTGCTACGACCAACTCTGCGTCGGATTTCCACGGACATGCACTGATGGCCTCGTGTCCTTCTGAGAATCATGGTTTACGCCACACCGAGGTACCGTGGGGTAGTAAGACTTTAGATGTGGAGGCAAGTGAATTATCAGTATTGTTTAATTTATCCAATCGACTGGAGCTGGATGGAGAGTTGACGCCAATCGCGTAAGTTGAAGTTATATCTTGTTTTACTCCTTCATTTTCGTCTGTTTTCACTTCTAATTCTTTTCATTTCGTCCTTCTTTCGCAACGATTCCTTCTCGTCTATGCGGAGTTTATGTGTGCTTTTTTTATAATCCTTCTTTTTTTTTTGGCGTTGGAAATGGAAACCATCTCTGCGAGGGAAGGGGGCAAGAAATCGAAAGAGGAAAAAAATCAAATCAAAAGATCAAAGGAGATATTTTTGGAATTCTCTCTCCTTTCTCATATCATACCTTTCCAATGATTTTCCTCCATAATGTACAAATAAATAACCCGAGTGAGTGGTGTGAGAATCAGTGTATGGGCTCTCGTCACGAGACACGAAAGATTCGCCGAGCTCGAAATTGCGGACTTCAAGGCGCTCGAGGTGGCCCTCTTGGATAAGGTCAAATGTCACGGGTACGTATTTGTATATATGGATGGGTCCATAGCAGTCTGGAGCCACGCCTCCATGAACAACCCTATACCCTCATGCCTTTTTTCTTCTTGCTAACTGGTTGGTGTGTGGCGGTTTAATTTTAGATTCGGAGCGGTGGTGGAGGAGTTTGAGGTTAATGATGCCTTGGAGGGGGTTATTACGAAGAAGTTTGGTGGGGGTACGGGTGGGGAGGGTAGTGGTAGTATTGCTGTCTAAGCTGTTTTCCCAGTTTTGGTTTTTTTATTGAAAAAAGAAGAAAAAGACAGCCCCCGCCCTGTTTACGAGTTTGCTTTTATTAAATTTGTTTGTTTATTATTATTATCGCTATTATTATTATTATCATCATCAACCTACCATTATTATTATTGCTATTATCTATTGATACGGCAGGATACCGGTAGTAGCATACCAGTATGCCCTGAAGGTACATATGACATTCCGAAATTTCACATGATATTATTATCATGTACTTGACCAGTTGTGTTATGTATCCGAGTGTATACTTGTATATACTCCGTATTAGAAGAGGCTTGTTCTTCAATGCTATCCACGATCAAGAATCTGGGATCAGTCCTAGCTAGCTAGCGGTGTAGCCGCGTGTGTGTGTGTGTTTTATGTATGATATCATACGATATGATACTGTGCCGTAACGGTGGTATATTATATGCATGCTCAGAGAGTTTTTCTTATAGGTGGAGTTTGATTAGATTGTGGTCGAGCTACGGTATCATAGGGTAGCTAGCGCTACTGCTTATTGGTATGATATTGTATAAGAGTGTGATTAAGATGGAGTGTCTGACGCTAAGATGGGGAGGGGATTTGAGCTGTGGCTAGGTCCTGCTTCTCTCTCTCACCTTTTGAGGGGATGGATTGATTCGGCAGTGTGGTCCGGAAGGAAGGTGGGGGAGGGAGGGAGGTTCTTGCAGTGCTGGATTATAGAGTTAGTGAGTTGTAGAGTGCTCGAGTACCGTAAAAACTAAAATAAACGGGAGATGTGCTATGTAGTTCAGAATTCCCTACTTTGGAAAAGGGGTGAAAAACACTGCAAAAAAAGAGCTGCTCAGCCGCTCTGAAGGGCATTTAAAAGCAAAAAAAACACCAGACCTTACCAGAGGAGGCAAGTCCAACGACATAGCACATTTTTCGTTTATTTTAGTCTTTACGGTACCGGTAGGTGAGGTGACAATTGGTTTTTCTACGGTACTTGGTCGAAGCAAACGAGTGATAGTCTAGATGCTCGACCCGAATGAGAAGTATCGTACCCGAAGATTTATAAGTGAAACAAGGGTAGGGTGGGGAGGTTTGGGGGGGGGGGTATTTGTAAGCCTGGTATTATATCATACTGTGCTAAATGTGAGTACTAATAAATCACCCAATTTTAGGTTAGAGTTCTTCTTACTATCTACCGTGCCTGTGGCGGTGCCAAGTATTCTTTCGACATGCTATATTATTGTATATTATTATAGAAATACATCTGAGGCTTTTTTTTTTTTTAAAAAAAAAAAGGAGCTAATGTCAGTCTCACCATCGGTTCTTCGATCACTCGGCAGCACCTGGCATTATCATGCACGCCATATCATACTTGTGCAATTGCGAACCCCCCATTCTCAGATACCGTTGTGGATTTAATGGAGCTTTTATGGTAGTTTGAGGTGATTGCCGTGGACTTTCCTTCATATTAGGAATAAATTGTGAAGAAAAAGTAGCTCGCCGTAAAGGGTTGGTATTGTTGTTGCTATCATGGCATTGTTATGTATAAAAATCACCCTAATCATAGGTGCTCAATCCAGAAAGAAAAAAAAGTTGGGTTAGTCTAGTGGAGAAGAGGTCTGTACTATTCTCGGAGCTGGTCGTCTAAAATACTAGTACATTTTCTACCAGTACCCCAGATACCGTACTGGAGTACATTAGGGGGATTTAGCTGGTTCGGCAAGAGAGTCGCCAAAGTATGAATAACAAAAATGCTCCAGATGGATTTAGCAACCTTGGTCCATTTGCGTCATCTGGGTTATGATAGATATCATACAATCATGGAACACTCAAATACCGTACACAACCCCCTCAAATACACATTCACTCCTGATTGGCTGAATCTTAGTAATCCAAGGCTGCTGGCCAATCAGTGAGGAATGTGTATTTGGGCGGGTTGTGTACGGTATTTGGGTGTTCCACGATCGTAGTTAAGCTTTTCTTCACTCATGATCGAACTATCGTACGAACAGCTCTTGCAACCCAGATCACTACAATCACACTAAACTCAATTAGTCTCCTAACAAAACCTTTTGTCTCCTCTTTTCCCCTGTCAAATTTATCAAAATCTCGTACTTTTTTACTTCAATAAATAGCCTACCGGTAGGTTGTTGGCTTTATATTCCACTCGAGGTACATACCTATCACTAGATTGTTTGTTGGCTTCTGAGAAGTAAGTTATTCAAAGACAAGGCATTGTCTAGGCGGGTAGACTAGATTCTCGCCAGGGGGTGACAGAAAAGTATTCGGGTATTGGAAACTCGACCCGCCCCAATATGTACTTCTTAAAGTAGCCACTATTCCCCTTGAGGACTGACCTGTGGCGTATTCGCTTTTCTGGGAATAGGAACTACTAAATAGGAAATAGTGGCGGGTAGAGTTTGCCCAGAATTTACGGCACAGCACCATAGTAATACCAGTCTTGGCAGATGTGCTCAAGCCACACCTCTGCTTGTCTCCTTGCGGTACCTACTTAATGAAATACTTCGCTCTGAACAACATATCTCGAACCAACCTACCGTCCCTTCCTCCAGCCAACACATACCACGAGAAGGAAAGGAAACGAAAGGAAGAAACTCCAAGCACCATTGAGCGAGGCCTTTTTTCTTGAAAAAGAGATAATACATATAATAAAAACATGACGGACTCAGAAGTCTACTTCACACTCCTCCGAGTATCTGCCGCGCAAACCCTCCGCTCTGCCGGCATAACCGCAGCGAAGCCATCCGTCCTCGATGCGTTCACAGGTTCCCCCCCCCAACTTCTCCCCTCCGCTCCACCTCCAATTAACATCATCACCAGACATCCTCGCTCGCTACCTCACCCTCTTAGGCACTACAACCCGCAACTTTGCCGAATCCGGCGGCCGCACGCAAGCAGAGTTGATAGACGCCCGCATGGCAATGGAGCACGTCGGTCTCCTTCGCCCCATCAACATATTCAACGACCCCGACGACAACGATACGGAGGCCGTAGATGCGCTCGTGGAGTGGTTTCGTGGGTCGCAGGCCGCGGATATGAGGAGGGTTGCTGGCTACGCTGAGAAGGAAGGGCAAGTTGGGAAGAGTGACGAGTGGTTGGGCGGTAGGTTTTGCTCCACTCTACCTTTTTTCTTGGATACAGTATCTGTGATCGTCGGGTTGGCTGGTTGGTTGATTGGGAGGGAAGGGCTAATTGAGAGTGATGCAGCTACGAAGAAATTGTCGGAGAAGAGGAATACTACGGTGTAAGGTGGGAAGCCGACGGGCCGTAATTGTGGGGGATTGAGAAAATGTGTTGTTTGAATGACCTCCCTAATGGCGATGTTGGGCGTAGTATTACACGATGCGGGTAGGGGTAGGGTGAGGGTGGAAAGGAGGGGGGGGGGTGGAAAAAAACCGGCCAAATAAAGGGATCTCTAGGTACTCGAGTATGTGAGTGGGATGGAGGGAGAGCCCAGCCGGACTGGAAGCACATTCTCGGCAGTGGACGGCGCACAATGTGTGGGCCATCAGGTGAACATACAATACCCGTTTCTTCTCTTTTCTCTTTTTTAACATGTATAACAACCATGATCCCCTGCATTCACCTGTGGTGCTGGCCTGTATTCTCGTGTTCTATTCATGTAACAGCGAAGGCGTTCCGGGTTTCTTTCTGTTTATACATATAATAATGTATTATGTATCCCAACAGCTTACATCAGATCCGGACTCCGACTTTAGGCTATTGCGGAAACCTGTCTTGAATTGCCATTACGGTTCTGTTCGGCCCTATTTGAAAGACAATGCTTAACTATAACACGATAGGAAAAGTAACAAAGTTTCGTCGGTATTATACCAGTACGGCCCTCGCTACCCAGGATCCCGTTGGACCGGATACCACGCTAAACCGGGAAAAGTCTCTGGCAACTCTGGACTCTGATACAATTTCACTTGTTGAACCGGAAACAGGTCGGTTTCGGATTCGTATGAGGTTCGGGGAAACGCCCCCCCCTGTCCCTATAGAAAGTTGATCTGCTGAACTGGATGCCATTATACCGGTATCTGCCAGATAAACTAAGCCCGAAGAGGAAAGAAGGCAAGGCTTAAAATCTAGCGGGGCGTACTGTAAAGAGGAATTCTATGGAAGGAGAGGAAGAATAAAATAGGGTAAAGGAATTCTAATGTATATATGCGCAATAGGTGATAAAGTTCGCCCAGTGATTTCAACCCCCGACTCAGCACGATACACCCCTCGGGGGGGGCGGAGGAATTACAGACTGTAATAGGCCCAGAGGATAGCTGCCGTAGTGAGAGGGAGCCTGGGAAAAGAGGGGAAATGAATACCGGGAACGGCAGAAGGGGGAAAACTGCTCTCTATATTGGGGACAAGATGTAAGGAAGGGGAAAGGCAGAAAACATGCTACATGTGTGCCTACTATGATACCGGTGCATATCATACCAATATCCTTTGGATAAAACCTTCTCAATAATGCTTTTCTTTAAAATTAATAATAGTCACTGAATCCCCATGATACCCCGTTGTTCCGGAAATAACACCTCGTTGTCCCGGATGAAATCCGCGAAATTTGGGCCATATACGGGATGATAGCGAGGTGAGACTGTACTATATATACGTTATTACTCATATACTATTACTAAATTCCAGGGTATGATAATAATAATACAATTAATCCGAAGTGGGCATTGCGGTCCTATCATAGCTAACTCAGCCTCATATGGGTCAAAAAAGAAATATTTGCCCGACGAAGGGTTACTACTTTCTACTCGAGTAGTGGAGCACTGTTGAGGTAATATTTGAAATAAAATCCCCCGAGGATAAGGTCGGAACGTCGAAGTATTATAGGATATAGTATACAGGTAGTAGTACGGTAGTAATTCGGAGGAGGCGGAAAAATACTCGGATCTCGGTCTGTCACTCGATGCCTGGGAGTCTTATTAATTAATGGCAAATGCAAAGGCACAGGGAAGGGAAGGGAAGGGAAGGGAAGGGAAGGGAAGGGGGGATGACTTCCTTTATGATATAATACCTACCATGTTTGCGGGTGAGTGAGTGAGTGAGTGAGTGAGTGAGTGATGTATCAAACACATATTGTACAAACAAGGCTTGAACGGAGGAGTGGGGAGTACATGATATTATGTACTTGAGTATATAGTAATAGGTTTACTAGATTACACGAGTCCTGTGGCAGCGCCACATGCCTATGTCGGTAGTGGTAGTAAGTGATTAGAGATTATCAGTTGAGTGATCTACCACCCAAGCTGTAGTACGAGTGCAAATGTCTGCTAGAGTTGTAAACCGGAAAAATGAAATTTATTACGCCAATACACCTGGAGTGTGGAGGAGTCAGTCATCCAGGGACAGATGGAAGGGGGGAGGGGGGCAGCGTGTGAGCACCAATACCAACCTACGATACTATATAATACCGGTACCTTAGAGCACTAGTACGGGTACAGTACAATACCTGTCTAGAGTATCCAAGGAGCGGCCATACATGGCTCAAATGTGTAGCATGAATTCCAAATGCACTCTTGGATTTCCCGACTTCTAAGGAAATATCAGTCAACGGCATCATAGATTCGATCAATCGCTCAATCTAAATTACCTTACCCCTTAACTAAATCCAACTCAACTTAAACTCAAGCGAATAGTCTATTTTTACGGTCCGTAGCATAAGGCGGAGGGAAGAATTAAAAAAATTATAAAAAAATTACTCCAACACATAAACTGTGAACCATCCTCCTCCTCTTTCCCTCTTCCCTTCTTGTTTTTCTCCTTTGCCCTTGCTCTTCCCTAGTCTAGTGGCGCCCTCCCCGGTGCCGGTAGATAACTCCACACTACCACAACACACAACGCCCATTAGTTTTCAAATATATTATACCAACTGCCCCATAAGAAAAGAAATCTCCCTCAACCCAAGCCAATGCAACCCAGTACGGTGCCGGCAACAAAAACTGGACAAAATAGGACAAAATGGGACAAAACGCAAAATCAGGAAACCCTGGACAAATAGACGTTGTGATTTTATTTTATTTTATTTTTCTCCAAATAAGATGGAACCCACCCACCCGGCGGGGTGAAGAAAGAGAAGGTAAAATGAATGGTGGAAGAGGAAAAGAACTACTAACGTCCCCAGTTCGCGGTAGAGGGGAAAGGATAATTCAAACACGGAAAGGAAGGGGGAAGGGAGAAAACGGAGGGTAGAAGCCCCCCAGCGCGCACAAAAAGTGAAACCAGAAGAGGTAGGAGGCGATGGCGGAGGAGAAGATTGCGGTATGCAAGTTAACGTAAGTGAAAAGGGCGGAAAAATCAAAATACTTTCCTATAAAACAGAAGAACGGTAGAAAGAAAAGAAAGCCCCACCCTCCCCTTCTTAATGTCCAAGTTATCGTACCCCATACTCCAATCCCAGATGCCAAAAAAAAAGGAAAAAGGAAAAAGGAAAAAGATAACGTCAATGAACGAAGGTAGTGGCAGTAGCAGTAGCAGTAGCAATAGCAATAGCGGTCGGTAGCAGCAGTAAGTAGTAAGTAATAGTAAGATAATATGAGAGGTCTGACATAAAAACAAGCAAATAGGCAACCAAGCGCGCAAGGTTCGAGCAATCAATCAATGGATATCACAACGAAGATAAGGAAGAAAATAATTTCACCTGCAATGAAAAAAAAAAAAAGGCCGAACCTTGTAGTAAAATATAAAAAACCCGTGAAAGAAAAGAAAAGAAGAAATTGCCAAACCAGAAGTGGAAAGAAAAAAAAGAAATACAAGTCGGGAGAACGAAGACACCCAATGCAAAAGATGGGCAGGCTATTTTCATTAAAAAAAGAAAAAAAGGCGGATTAAACGAAACCAAAGAATACTCTCTGAAAATAAAATGCTTTCCCCTCCTTGGCCAAATACTCGTTTCTCCCTTTTACACTATATTCCATCTTTTGTTTTATACGTTGCCAACCGGCCCCGTTACGCCAACACCAGGTCCCTGTGGTGGTTGCGGTAGAGCCTGGTTATCTGGTCTTCTACCCCACTGTTGCTGCTGCTGTTGCTGTTGCTGCTGCTGATGGGGATGGGGATACCTGTTGTCCGTGTAGCCGTTTTGTGTCCCATGGCCGTTTGGATTGCTTTGCCCATTTTGACCACCCTGTTGACCATTCTGTCCCATCCCATCATCTTGGCTCGACCCAGAACCCCCGCGCCCATGACGCCGGGTATCATTGTTTCCACCCGGCATTCCTAGTGGTGTCTGGGATTGTTGCTGCTGTTGGGAAGGCATTCCGACATGACGTGCCGTAGCTTCCTTCTGCCAGGCAACATTCTGAGAGGGGTCGGTATCAACGCGATGGAATACTGGTGTGGTGGGTTGTCGCCCATCCTTGGATTTTGGTGGTGAACTCGTGGCCTGTGGGGTCCGAGCTGGAGTTGGTTTGTTAACCAGATCTCCATATCGTTTGAGGATATCTTTCGTGGTGACGTCGGCGCCGTGAGAGAATAGATTTGTGTCATTAAGTATAGACAGCAGATCTTCGGGAACCTATTTTAGGACATGTCAGCGATGTCCTATCAAAGATCAATACGGATGAGCGAAGATCTCACCTCACACATAGCTTCGTTACACAGTATTAGTGTGTGCACAGCCTCAATCGCCAAAAAGCTGTCATCCATCCCAGCTTCTGCTTTCTTTGAGGAGTAAAGGATATTGGGCGTGATAACCGTTGCTAGGTTGTGGATGTCCATCTTACTACCTGACTCTTCGTCGATGTGTGAAAAGGATGCAACCCAGTTAAGGAAGGAGAAAAGAATCTCCATGGAGTCCCTATGACTCTTGGGCAGAAGACAGCATGCGAGGTGAAGAATACGTCGTTTCTTATCCTCATCGGTGATTCCTATCTCACGCGTTCAGTCACAGGATCCCAATAACAAAGCCCAAGTGAAATACATACTTTGGGTTGTAACGAACAATCGATGGAGTTTAAATGTTAATAATGGATCCGGAAGTTCACGTAAAAACTTCTTTAGAAGAGCGGCAATTTGGACTGGGCCCTCAGAGGACATCTCGACATGTCCCTCGCCCTTATCTATCGCCTCCGCGAGTTCCTTGAGCCTCCGAATATTTCCATTCTTTCGGAAAACCCCCTCAACGGACATGTCTACCCAAAAAAATTAGTCCCTCGCCCGAATAACGAAAAATAATTAGTGGAAGTATCATACCCATTTGCCGCATAGCAACCACAGCGTCATCAAGTATCGCCGGTATTCGCAAGGCGCCTGGGCCGACGCCCATACTTGATTCTGCGCCATCTCTCTCGACGAGTTGGTCTAACGCAACGCCAAAGACACCTGTTTTTGTAAGCTTCAAAGCCTCAATTTTGCGCATGACGAGATCCGCGAAAAGACCTTTCTTTTTGCCCCCCTTCTTCTTCTCGGTGGGGGTAAATGCTTTGCCAAATTTCCCCCAAAACGTCTTCTTATTTGTCTCAATAAGGCCCAATAGCTCTTCCAGGTTGAAATGGCCCTCCACCAAAGGTTCCATCGATAAGACCGCGATATGCCTGACAATGAAATAGTCGATAGCCGATAGCTCTGAGAAATAACGCTTAGCGGACCTTAGTTGCGTAGGCGGTGCTGGCTCCCTGGGGCCTTCCATCCCACGCAGCACATCACCTGAAATATCTCTCTGGTGCCCATTGATCAGGCGCGGATGCCCCGGTAAGGTGGGTTCGTAGGGAATATGTTTCTGGTGTTTAAAGGCATTTGGGCGTTGTTCTCGAGCCTGCTCGGCCGCAACAATCCTAGGTATATCATCTAGTGTAAGTATTTTATCATCGCCGAATGTATGTTCGACAACATGCTCCCCGTTGATGTCCCGATCTTCGACTATCCGGAATTGGGCCGTATCTCGACGCCTATCCCTCTCTTGCCCACTAGGCGCGCCCTCCTCCGGTGACCCTGGTCGTACACTATCAGCTTCAGGTCCCTCAATAATACGCGATTGCCGGGCTTTCTTTGCCGAGCTCCCAAGCTGCCGATCAAGGCGTGTGGAGCGCAACCTCCGAATGTCGTTGATCGTATTAGTGTAGGAGTCTGTTTGCTCTCCACCATATGACTTCGACCGGGTATCGGATCGAAGGAGAGGCGGATCAAGCCCGACTTTGTGCCCTTCATTAGAATCATACGTTCGCAGATTGGGGTCATCTGCCGAATGGTTAAAATCATCTATGACACCAATCACAAAAGGGGTGAATATTGTCTTACCTGAGGTATGGGGTAGATTTGCCCCTTGCCTTAGTCTCAGCAATAGTCGTGCGAGAGCTACTCGAAGAAGGTAGACATATTGCTTCAAGCGTGATGCGCGCTCAAATGGGACAAGCTTATCACTGATCTGAGATCCGCATGCTCGGCAAACAACACGCTGTTCCGATGGGAGCCACAGCCTATCTTCCAGATTTCCTTTATACTCGCGCTTACAGCCAGAGCAAGTCAAGCAGTTCATATGCCATCTGCGATCCCCGCACTTTGCACACTCCTCCTCAATAGTGGTATGACAGTTGACGCATAAATCCGAGTTTTCTTCAGCGAGGTTCTCTGACATCCCTTGAGTTAATTCAGGAGACTGTTTTCCCTCTTTAGCAGTCTCTAAGTCGGATAGTTCTTCTAGGAAAATCCTTAAAGCTTCCACATTGTTGTGCTCCCTTTCCTAGAGCGTGGCTTATTATTAGACGATTTCTACATCAAAACTTTGGGATGCGGGGTTTTATACCAGTCGCAGTGCACCTTGTAACGTGATACGTATTAAAAGCTTGAGATAGTGGGCGAGTCCGGTCACAAGGGATAGAAGTTCTTGTGTTACACCAAGTTTCCGAACGCCTGTATCCTGGGTTTTGGAAAGAAGACTGAAGAATGCAACAATCTTTTTACAGAGTAACTTGGCTTCTCTTGAGTACGTCAAACCTAAATTAAAGATCGGTCATCAGCTCCATGATCTATAAATATAAGAGGCCAACCAATTTCTCGAAGGGTTAAGCTGTCAGGAAAAACCACAGGACAGCCTGCATACGCGCACAATTAAAGAGCTTACCCTTTGCAGTCACACTAAAAAGTTGCACGTCCAATGTGTCCGCAGACTCAAACAGAATCTCAACATGCCAGATAAACCTCTCCGCCACGAATACCCCATCAACGTATGCGCCATTTGAAACATGCAAAAGCATATCACTAATACAGGCGGCAGAAGACTCCTCAAAAGAAGACAGAACACTCCAGATACGGAACACTTTATCTTCCATTTTTTCCTCTGCATCCCGAACCAGGGATCTCCGAGCGTTGGTAGGATCTTCGACGGTGGGAGATTTGGGCTCCCCTGTATCCACGGGCGCAAGTCGCACGTTCCAAAACTAGATTCAGCGACAAGCATTAGTCCACAACGACAGAAGATGGTGGGGGCCAAAGATTAAACAAAGTGAAAAAAATCCGATAAGAGTGTGCAAGTATAAAACCGAAATTTTTACTTATTTCAGCAAAAAGAGGCAGAACTGACCTTATGGATCATATAGCATTCAGGATGCCAGTGCTGGTTTTGGCCATTTCGAAATATTTCCACAAATTGCTTTAATATGGCGGTTTGGCATCCATTGCACCTTGCCGCAAACTGGGTTGAATAATGGTAATGACAGTAAACTTTTCCATCATGCTCGTAGTACGAGTCCTGCGGTCCGAAAACGGTTGGGCAAACACAGCACGTAAAATGCTCGATGTGGTATTTACGCTCTAAAGCAGTGATATAAGATCCGCGCAATGCTCCACCACACTCATGGCATAGTAAATCCAGGCGGCGAAAATAGTGGGTCTCGCACAACGGATACTGTCCTTGGCCATCTTCTTCATCGACTGGAAAAAATCGTGAAGCTACTATTCTACCGCAATCCTAAAAAACGGACGAGTTAGTAAAACCTGAAGGGTGAAGGACCATTGAATGTTTTGAAAACAGATTCAACCCAAGACAAAGAAGAGAAATGAAATAAAAATCAGTGCTCACCCTGCACTTGAAACAGTCCAGATGATATGCTCCTCCCAACGCCCGTACGAATTGGCCAGTAAGAGCACTTCCACATTTTTGGCATATTCGAGTGTGTGATTTTGGCGAGTTCCCGTGAGAGATAACAGCATTACCATCAGTCCCACCTGCACCGGAACCACCAACACCCCCGACCTGGCCAGAAACGCCCCCTCCAACACCTTCCCCGGGTGTCACAGGAGACCGCTCGTCGGGTTGCCTATTCCATGATTGTTGCTGCTGCAAAGAGGAAACCGAAGGGTCTGACAGTTCTGTAGTTAGTGGAGGGAGGGGTTGTCGAGAATCAATAGACCGACGTCCATCTGACGGGTGAGACATGTGAACAAATTGAAAACCAGGAAGAAATTGCCTGTAGCAAGATCAACCGCAATTTGGGGATGAGGGGTAGAAAGTTGAAAGGTCCTTTCGCCGGCGTTTTCAAGGACCGACTGAAACAATGAAGCTGTGGACGGGAGGATGGAGAAGATGCAGGCCTTCGGATGAAGATTGAAGGGGGCAGGAGTCGCGACCGCGGTAATTGGTCCACGGCAGGATGGAGAGGCTACACCGATCTTCCCCTCTCAAAGTAGAATGGCCGAACGTGAAATGTTGCTATTTTGCACACAGTTAGGAGGAGGAAAGGGGTGGTGGTTGTAGAGTAGCAAGGGAGCCGGTGACAAGCCTTCTTCGGCGACGATAGCCCATGCACACGCCAAACGAGCGGGGGGTGGGTGAAGGATAAATAAATGGAATGAAGGTGCAGGGCAGAGGGGATGCTAGACGATGAGAGGGTAGGAGATCTAAGGTAGAGGGTTTATTATTCCTACCTTAAGATTGATAATGTGTGGTATTCGGAGGTAAAGAGTACTGTTCCTACTGGTGGAGCAGGAGTGGGTGGAGGTAGAAGGACCGTGGGAGAGTGTGGTTGAGGTGGCTCTTCTCGCTTTTTTTTTTTTGGGGGGGGGGGTTGTGTGGGAGGTTGGGTTGTCTTTGCAGGGCACAAGCACAAGCAAAGCAAGACAGCGAGCGAGCCCACGAGTCGAGGCAGGCACGAAAAAAAGGGACAGAGGGGGGCAACCCAGGGCGCTGTGTTAGGGGCAGCGCTCCACGACAAGTACGGTGTGTAGCTATTACTGTACCGGCTAGGAGATGGAGGTGGGAGTGAAGGGCAGTTGTATGTGTATGCGTATGAGACCCTGAGCTAACAGACTTGACGTCCAGCGAGGGTGAGGGCGAGAGAAGATTCTGTACAAGCACTTTCCGGTCCTCGCAAAAGTAGACCATAGAGACAGTGATGCGCTCGTGCAGGGGAGAAACCAAAAATATCTACAGGCAAGCATGGTATCAATCTACGATATAATGACCATTGAACACTCTCATCTTTATCCTGTTTCTGGGTAAGTTGAAGAGAATGAAAGCACTCATATGTAAGCTTCCGGTAGGCAAAGTCCAATCTCAATCAATCTCAATCTTCCTACAATAGCAACTGTGAGGGCAGATGAAAAAAATGAAAAAAAAATGAAAAATGAAAAATGGAAAACTTTCCTTCGAAGCTCGCCGAGAGCCCAAGTTCTGCAGACTACACACACACGCTCACAAAGAGACACACCCACACAATAATAATATCATATTATTATGACATTGTTCATTATCGCATTAAAGTGATACGGTACGGCTTTCGAATTCATCAGGTGGGGTTCACGTAAAGTTCTGGGTATGGTTCCAGAATCCAGATAAACTTTGGATAGCTGTTCTTTTGTGCATGACGCGACACCAATTTGTCAATAATAACCTCCTTACGAGGTCCACGGTAGGGTCTTTGAGCATGGAACAGTATCGGTATGAGATCGCGCTCGATACGATAAAGTTAGTCTGCTGCAGACAGGAACCACGAAGGCCAGGAGAAGAGGGCTCATCGGCAACAGAGGATGAACATATCTGCATCCAGTGAACCAGCAGTGGGAAATCACCTATATTAGCATCAGTTATATTAACACGGTAAAACTAACCCCAGATATGGCAGATAAAAACGATCTGTTTCTCAACAAACTCCCTCAAGCACTGTTGAGCACCGGTCGAATTCCAGGCACTGCGAATTAACACCTCGACCAAACAGTAAACATCACAGCTTCAAGCCCGCGTAGCCTCCACGCTTAAGAGCTTCTGTAAATATGCTCAATTTACCACGCTACTGTAGAAATTTACAGAGATGATTTTAAAATTATTGAGCTGAGCAGCAGCCAGTTAGACTAAGATCGACCAGGAGGTGAACAAATTAATAGGCATTAGGCTAACCGTAACAAGTAATATCTTCACATGGTTCTTCCAAATTAGTAAGCTAAGACTCATTTCATCGCGAGATGAGGAGGCGATTGTCCGCTTACTAATCGACATCGACTTTGAATTAACACCAGTGTTGGTTTTGCAGTGTTTGGAGCCATGCACAGTTGGTCCTGCCAGTGTCCAAATCATAAGCCTTATAAATTTTACACGGTCAAAGTTTGGCGACGATTTCAAACTTCCCCACGCCTGGGTTGACATGACCAGGAATAGATTCGGGGCTCAAGAAAGGGTGGGCTATCATACCGGCCAAACACCAGGTGCCCAGACTCGAGATATTATATCTTGTCATACTGTAGGAAAATGCTATCCTGGCAAAGGACTACCGGCGTGCTGGGGAGAGTGCCGCGCCCATCGCAGCCACTTTCCACAATCATCTTTGCTTTTGGAGGGTCCGCACCACCAAGCCCAGGCAGCAGGGACCTCTCCACTCTTCCCCAAACTTGGGAGAGATTCTGCAGTATTATGGTAAGGTATGATAATATAAAAGGAAAGTACCGTATTGTCTTTGTCATGCGCCAAGAGGCTGTCATCCCTGTCCTGTGGGATTGCAGCCGCAACGACGGACGGGACGAGTACCGTAAAACGAGCGAACAGGAAGAATAGGTTCCGCCTGAGTGCCGTGCCCTACTGTCTGTCTGTCGGGAGCGTGTGCTCTTACCGGTACCGTACTACTCGAGTACACTTCAATCCACCGGTACCGTACCGGTATTGTCCTTGTAGCCATTCAATCATTAGGACTGGAAAGCGAAAGCTCATGTTGATCGTATTCGTTGAAGCCTCGCTCATTCTCGCCTATTATGTGAATTTCAAGACGGTCTGGGAGCTAGCCCCGGCAAATCTCTCCTGCTGTTCCCCGTGGCCTGTCTGTTGCTCTCACTGAAGCACCTATCTCCTGCTACCGTTGTATCGTACGGTACGGTACGGTCTCCCTCTGCTCCTCTCAATCTTGTACCCTAAGCCTGCCTACTTTCCATCTGCAAACGGTGCCCGCCTCGTCGTCTCTTCACAACTGCCCTTTCACCTCACCCTGGTTACACTTGAGCTCGCGTGCGCCCTCTCTAGCTTCTTTGCTGCCGTGCCTCCTTCCCCCTCTCCCCCACCCTTCAAACTCACCACCCTACCTGGACCGGGTCTTCCACGCTATCGTCTCGCACTCCCTCCCCTCTACACCTTCTACGACATTGCCCACCGCACCTTTTCTGCTCGGCCTCTGACGCTTATTCCCCACTCCCGGTTTCGCTTGTGCATCCGCCATCGCAGCCATGAATCAATCTGTTATCCGATTGACCAGGGTCAGTTGCAATCAGAGCTCCAAACCTTCAAGACGAACCCCTCATTAACCCCACTTCGCAGGAGCTCAACGAGATCAGAAAATCGAACGATCTATGTAAGCTCTAAAACCCTGATCACAGCTTTCTCCTCGGTTTGTGCTAACACAAGACTTCTATCAGCCATTGCTGTGGCTTGTAGAGAGTCTGATGTTCGCAATGTTAAGGCTACCATATTAGGACCACCTGATACCCCATATGAATTTGGGTTTTTTGAGGTTAGTTAATAGTGCGAGTGGATCCACTCACAAGTGTTAGCCGGTCACCAGCTTTGTTGCATATGTATGACTGACCGCCATTTCCCTAACTTATAGTTTGCATTGAAATTCAGCAGAGGTTAATTTCCTACTAAACTTGAATCTATAAGCCCGGATCCTGTTGACCGTCAAACTTATCATACTTGCACTGCAGACTACCCTACCAAAGCCCCAACCGTCACTGCCCTCACCACCAACTCCGGAAGGTGCCGATTCAATCCAAATATATACGCCGTTGGCAAAGTTTGTCTGTACGTCACTACCCACCCTCACGTGTGCACATCTGAAGAACTTCTCTGACTTCTTTGTCTCTTCCGGCCTTTTAGATCGATCCTTGGGTAAGGCGTGCCGTCCGATCGATCTTTACGAATTATATTGCATACTTACGGCTACGATTTAGTACTTGGAGAGGTGACCGTGGCGAAGAATGGTCTTCTGCGCAAGGGTTGGAATCAATTTTGATTTCAATTCAGAGCCTCATGTCCTCTAATCCTTACGAGAATGAGCCCGGATTTGAGAATGCAAACCAACCACACGATAAAGATAATCAGAAAGCTTATGTTCTCAAAGTATGCCGGTCGTTGGCACCTACGTTTTGACTTATTTAAATCTAACCATTCTTCAACCTAGATCCGTCACGAAACTCTCCGTGTCTCCATTATATCTAGACTGGAAGATTATTTGGGTATCAATCCTGACGGAACCGTCCAACCACCACCAGTCACTCCGGAACAGGATATCTATGATGATGACTCGAGCATGATGGATTCGGAGACCTCTGCAGCTTTTGAGCCTTTCAAAGATCTTTGTAAACGCCGGTTCCTTTGGTATTATGATACCTATCTTGCCTCCATCAAGGTCGAGAGCGGAAAGGTCACCGACGGCGCGCAATTTACTAAGATGCCATTCGAGCACGCCGGTAATACTATGGAGGGAAAGTTTTTGTATTCAGAGCTAGAAAGGCGTCTTAAGTTCGTAAGGGCGAGATTGGACCATGAAACCGCTAGCTGGGCAGCCGAAGGCTTGATACTGCAAGACAAGGAGAGCGGGGTCGCGGCCAACTTGCAACGTCAATTCGAGCAGACTGTGGAGCACTATAAGAAGCAGGATTCCGTGACTATAGATGTAGAGCTGGTGGATGAAAACCCCTTTCTCTGGCGTGTGGTGAGGTTGATCCTATTACCCCGGATGATGATAGATGCTGATGGTAGTACAGGCTTACTTTGGGAGGCCGATGACCAACCTGGACGGAGGACTTTTTACTATACACCTCGCTTTTAGCCCTCGCTTTCCGGACGAGCAACCGAGGGCCAAATTCATGACCCCTCTGTACCACCATCAAATAACTAGTATGATTACCCCCTAATTGGTTCTCTACCTTCTTGACAACCATTTGACTAAATGCTCACCAATGCTAGCTGATGGCATTCCATGTTATATCCCCCAAAGATATGATGAGGGCCGTCATCACATCGATGCCATCATTCAACTCATGGAGGAAGAAAGTCCCCCTTATGATCCCCGAACTCAGGTCAATCAGGAAGCGTCCAAGCTTTACTGGGGATCTAAGGAGGACAAAAGGGAGTATAACAAGAAGTTAAGAAGGTATGTTTCGTCCAAATACCGAGGACCCGAACAATGGTTCTAACCATTCACCCCACTTTTAGATCCGTCCAGAGATCGATGGAGGGCTAAACGGATGTGAATGATATGGAGCAACTGCTATATTACTTGATTGTTTTATTGCTTACTCACATATCCTCCACTCTTTTTTGTTTCTTTTCTTTTCTTTTCTTTTTTGCGCTCTCATCCTTGTCTGTTTTCTCCCATTATTTTCTCTTTCCCGATCTCTCATAATATTTCCCCGAGAATCATTCATGGCGGCGATCAGTGTAATGGATATAAAATGGAGTTGATTCATTCCTTCTCTCTTATTTCTTTTTCTTTCTTAACCAATTGGCAATACTCTATTTCACTCTATTTTTATTTCTTCCTCTCTAGCTTCATCAGACTTGCCTGTTGGTCTAGTATCATTGCCTCACTTTCCGGCCGAAGCCTCTGGAGTGGGAAGTAGTTGGGAGATGGGATTGGGCGTTGGCTTTTTTTCTTTTCTTCAGCTTTCGCTTTCATTGTTCTCGTTCAACCATTCATTAGTCAACTAAGCCTATAACCTCTCAGCGAGCTATGGCGTGATATGGTATGGATGTATGTATGCACACTGACTGCGCCTTTTTTTCCAATCGCTTGTCGCCGCCTTCTATGGTATTGTTATGTCCCTTATTCTTCATGTCATCTCCCTCGATTCGCTAGAGAATTTGTTGACTTGGCCCAACCATTCATTCCCACTTCTCTTTCCTCCTTCACTCCCATGACAGCCCCTCTCGTCAGTCCTGCAAACGCTCAATTTAAATCATCGGACCGACGACCGACTAGACCCATCCATCCATTTCTGGATAGATTTTCACGGCAAATTTCTAATTAAAACCCGAGGCCCCCATTGGAGGGATCTGGGATTCTGACATTCCTGTTGACCAATTAATACTAGCATCTCCTGTCGTGTTTCCGCTCCCTGCTATCAGAACTCTGGAGCCTCATCGTTCGGATTTGGAGAAAAGCCAAGGCCATATTTGCCGGTTACGTGTTTCGTAAGAGGTGCGGATGCAATTTCCCCTGGTATTGTAAGAGCTTGTTTTTCGCTGGTTATGATGATGATGGGTGTGCACAGTGCTTGTGCGCACAATCCGAAAATGAGACCCCGAGTGATACCATGTGATTATGTTTCGATGTGGTGGTTTTATAATTAGGGAATGAAGAGGGGGGAAGGGGAAGGGAAGGGAAGGGGAAGAATGTATAGTTTCATGGGTATTATATGAATATAGAGACGTAGAGAGAGAGAGAGAGAGAGAGAGAGAGAGAGAGAGAGAGAGAGAGAGAGAGAGAGAGAGAGAGAGAGAGAGAGAGAGAGAGAATGGTATCTCGAAATCTACAACCCCCCCGACTCAAAGACTATGACAGCTAGTCCTCATGTTCATCCAATCCCTTCAAAAACCTCATGCCAACCTCAAAACTCCACATCGTAGCCGCGGACAATGGCGCCGCTTTCACCAGCGAGACCACGAGTCCTCTGTACAATCCCCGCACACCCTCAACCCTGAGCACGTCCCTGGCGGTCCTCCAAACCCCAGTGTAAACCGGTAGCCGGTCGCCAAGGACATACCTGGTCCTCGTGGGACCCTGAACTTGCAGTCGCTTCCTGATAAGATCCAACGGAAACGTACCCGTCTTCGCAACGATCCCGGCGAGCCCTCCCGAGACCGCGTCCAAGGTTTTAGAGTTCGAACCGAGCTTGTCACCGAGAAACTTCTTGGTGGCCTCATGTGTCATGAAGACCAATCCCATGTATGGCACAATCTGCGTCACCCCGGCGCCCCAGCCGCGGAAAAAGCCGGCGTAGCCCTCGCTCTGACCGATCTGGCGGATGGAGTGGAGGATGGAGGTGTATACCCTACGGTCGCCGTTGGCTTGAGCGGCGAAGCGCGTGCGCAGGAGGTCGAAGGGGTATGATAGTGTGGTTGCGGCGGCACCGGCGAGGCCACCGGAGATGAAGTATTTGAGCGACGGAGGGAGGGTGCGAAAGGGCGAGTCGAGGGCTGTGGTTAAGTGTCGGTATGTGAGGAATTGGGCGGCGCCGTAGGTTATGTAGAGGAGCTCCGCGGGGATGTTGCCCTTCCATAAACCGGTTATTGTTTCTTCGCGGAGGATGCGGAGGAAGGTGGGAAGGACGCCGCGGTAGAGGGGTGGTAGTGGCGGTGGTAATGATCTGAGGGTGGAAGAGGCGGTGGTTTGGATGGCTGGGGTGAAGGTTGGGATTGGCTGAAGTTGGAGGCGAATTTTTATGACGTCTAGGGGAGCTATGACAAACCTGAGGGTCGTGGAGTTTGAATTAGTTTATCTGTTTAGGGGAAGGGAAGAGGAGAGGGAAAAGAACCGTGATACAAGACCAGCAAAGGCTCCAGCAATCATCACGCGCTTCGCAGAAGCGGGATCTCCCTGTGTAATCGCATGTTTGTCAGATGGAAATTATCTCCTCTTCTCTTCCCTGGGGAAGAGAACATGAAAGCAATACGGCAGTGAGAATGTGGGGAGAGCAGAGGGACGGGAAGGGAGCGGAGCGGAGGAGAGGAGAGGAGAAGCTAGCTAGCAAGGTATCAGTTAAAAACCAAGCGAAAGGGCAACTCACACCCTCGGTTCCCCCAACTCTTGTCATGATGACTATAGTAGTCTAAGTCAGGAGGTTCAGGAAGTGGATTAACCGTGAGGTCGGGAAGAGAATAGTTTGAAAGAGGAGAGAGGGAGAAAAGGAAAATTGCGTGGGCATGATATTCGCTGCTTCGAACACAGGCGCAGTGGCAAACTAATCATAGGTGCCTCAATACCGTATTCCTTCCTGCCCACTACGAGTAATACTATCCAAATTAGGGGATTCCCCTCTTTTCTTTTCTCTCCCCCCTAATAATCTTTTTGACTCTGATGGTGATTTGGGGATTGGTGGTGTAAGCCTGTAACGACAAGGGCGAGATCACTTGGGCTGCCCATACGTATCCTTATTTTTTTTTTGGGCCCAAGGTCTTGTGTAGAATTTTAATGGACGCAGGGATCTCCTCTCGATGCAGCATTGAAACAGTGGCAGATGGGCTTGGCCATTGGGATGAGGTGAACCCGTTGTAACACCATGTACGAGTACTGTACCGGTATTGCATATTCTTAGCAGCTGTCAGTGTGAAGTTGATGCTTCAGCTGTCGATGTGAGCCTGTCTGCTCAGATATGGCGTCCCGTACCGGAAAGCCATTCATTCCCAGTAACTCAGGAACAAGGAATCTCCAAGCTGGGTGATAGAACTTTGCTATATAGCGGTTTGGTGCTTGTATCACAATATTGGCTCTTCTAGGTAAACTTCCCTCTGATAAGGATCAGAGTAAATTATCAGCCACGGGCGCTCATATCATGGGTCGTTATGAAAGCGTCAGTACTCGAGTACCGTATGGCATTGCAAGAAACTATTCTGAAGAGACACTTTACCCCCATTGCCAAGACAAGATCGGGGCGCACCCTCCCCTCATTGACTTGGCCCAAAAAGGTGTTTCCCGTTCACGCAACCCCCAAGGAACGGAACAGACACATTGAATAGGAATTCCACCAGCACCATCCTGTCCCAACCTCCCATTTCACCAATACCCCCCCTCCTCGGGTCAACAATCAACTATGAACCCCTTTAGACGAGTGCCACGATTACTTCTACCCCGCCAACCAGGCCACACACCGCAATTCCTCTCCCCACCAAGCATCACCACAATTGCCCCACCAACCTCCCCCTCAAGCCGCCAATACTCAACCTCCCTTGCTACCACCACCAGCACTACTAGCAGCAACAACAGCGCTTACAAAAACATCAGCAAACCCAGAAAGCCCAAACTCTCCACCACGATCGTCCGCGATCCTAAAGCCAAAGGCGCACGGCTCACGAACACTAAGCGTGTAGAGCTGACACTAAATGGCATGCCCTACGCCTTCGACAACATCTTCCTGCGGGACGCCTGTGCTTGCGCGCACTGCGTGGATCCCTCGACGCAGCAAAAGCTCTTCCAAACCAGCGACATACCCCAGCACATCCGGCCGCTAACGGCAATGACGCTAGACGACGGTGCGCTGCGGATAACCTGGGACCCGGAGACGGACATCCCGGTGACGAATCCGCGAAGAACAAACCACACAAGTCTCTACAGCGCCGAGTTCCTGCTGAGGTACTCCGAGCACCGACACATCGTGCGGCACCGGTTCAATGACAGGTCCATCGTCCTGTGGGATCGGGGGTTGATGCAGGAAGACGTGGTATGGCTAGACTGGGAAGAATACTTCTCAGCAGGCGATGAAGGGCTGTACAAAGGGCTAAAAGCCCTCTCAATCTACGGCCTATTCTTCCTGAAAAATGTACCCAGCGAGGAATCCTCTGTGGAGAAAATCGCCCAACGAATCGGACCTTTGAAATCCACATTTTACGGCAAGACCTGGGACGTCAAGTCGCTCCCCGAGAGTAAGAATATAGCCTACACGAGCCTGAACCTGGGTCTACACATGGACCTTTTATACCTCTCATCCCCACCCGGCGTGCAATTCCTCCACTGCCTGAAGAACACTGTGAACGGCGGCGAATCCTACTTCGCCGACTCTTTCCGCGCAGCCACAGCGGTTCGCATGACTAGTCACTCACTATGGACCTCCTTATTGACATATCCCGTCCCATACCACTATCGCAACGACGGACACCACTACCACAACGTACACCCCGTCGTGGTCCTCGACGGCACGGATTATCGCACCAACAAGCGCATCGCGCACGTCAACTACTCCCCGCCCTTCCAGGCCGTGTTCGAGGACGCCCCCGGTGACCCGCTCTTCCCGGGGCGGTTCAGGTTGTTCAGCCGCGCGCTAGAAATGTTCGCGGACAGTGTTGGCGATCCGAAAGCGCAGTTCAATATCATGCTGAAGGAGGGTGTGTGCGCCGTTTTCGCGAATCGTAGGGTCTTGCATGCTAGGAGGGAGTTCGACCCTGATAGTGGGGAGAGGTGGTTAAGGGGGACGTACGTCGATACCGACGCCTTCCTGAGTAAGTTTCGCATGCTCGGTGAGAGGTTTCGGGGCGTTGGGTTCGGAGGGGAGGGTGATTATGGGTATGTTAGGGATGTTTAGATTTTTCTTTGGATTTTTTTATTTTTTATTTTTACCTACTTTTTTTTATTTTTCTTTCTCATCTGCCATATCAGGACGAGTGAGTTCTTGTGATGTACTGGCAGTTTGGCGTGGAAAAGAGCAGCAGGTGGGTGATATTTAATGAAAAGGATTTCCATGACAAAACAAAACGCCATAATAATGCGCAGTAACGAACGGCGAGCCTAGCATAGGTATAAACAACAGGCAACAACCAAAAGTTAATTATACCCCTCACTCCCAAATGACCACTTTTCAAACTCCCAAGCAAACTTGAGAGCAGCCTTCAAGTAAAACTCATCCTGATCCTTCCACAGCTGCGCCGAATCCTTCATTGCCCTTACCGCTATCCCCCCCGCCATCATTAGCCCCCAAGAGTTTCGAGAGAAAATCATTATAATGGTGAATAGAGAGAAAGAAGGAAAGAAAGAGAGCATACCTTTCAAGTAATGCACATCCTCCATCTCCCCTGCGCTCCCCTCACCCTTACCTAGTGCCTTCTGCACAACATCCCCCCACCCCCTACCACCCAGTTCCACCTTATCCACTAACTCGGGACGTACCTCCTTCCTTAGCTGAATTATATAAACGATGATGATGAACAGCCAGTGCATCTTGACCAACGGTAGTGCATAATCCTCAGGCACCTCAGGCAGCAGGGTGCGAATTGCGTAGGAAACAGTAGTCAAGTGAACGACAAAGAAGTCAAACTCGGGCTGTCCGGGATGATGCGAGCAGACGAGCAACAGCGCGGCAACACGGTTCAAGGATTTGTGCGCATCGGCGGGCGACGTGATCCTAAATTGGCGGGAATAAGCGAGCACCTCCTCCTTGCGGAGTTCGAACAGAGGCTCAATATTATCCGCGCCAGGGTGAGAGAATATCCCATCAAACGCGGGATCCAGTCTAATCCTGTGAATGATTTCCAGCGGGTCCTCGGTAACGTGTGCAGTCGGCGGCGGTGGTAGCGTGGTAGCCGAGGAATCGACCGGCCCTCCTCCTCCAACACCAACTGCGGTGGGGAACTCCGCATCTATATACCCGGGCAAAAAAGCATGGTAATTGGTAGTGAACATGGCCAAAGCCTCCATACCCACCTCTTTGCTCCCCAGCTCGAATGCATACCCCAAGTGTATGAGCGAGTGACCCAATCCACCCAATCCTCCGAAAATCAGCGGTTCGGGTCCCTGGAATAGGTACTCCGCTGCCACCCTCCGCCAATCGTACCCCAGCCGGACCAGTTCGTCCTCGAAAAAGTCTAGGTATGCGCGCTGGTAGCGTCGGTCGGAGATGTGCTCGCGCCAATCGCGTCGTGCTATCTCGCCCGGACTTGTGGGCGGCCAGGGTTCGAGGGGCTTGCTCTCGCTCTCGTAGAGTCTTGTCAAGTGTTCGCTGGATGCGCCTAGGAGGTAGGCGCTGCCTAGCGCGTGCGAGAGGTGGTTGTGGAAGCGCAGCTGCGAGTAGAGAATGGTATAGTTGTGGTGGTTTAGTCGGAGGAGATGGGTCAGTGTTCTGTCCCGCTTGTCGGTCGAGGAGGACGGGTCGACTGTGGGGACCCGTGGGAGGCCGGTGTAAGGGTTGTTGAGGGGTGTAGATTTTGCATTGCCCATTTTTTTCCCGCTGTTATTTGTTCTGAGGGGTGAATTGCTTATGGGAGTGGAGTGGAGGGGGAGGTGAGGTGAAACTTATATTATGACAAGCTGTCAATCATGGACGATCATGAAGTCACACACAGACACACGTCCGAGCTTTAAGTACCGCTATGATGCCATAGTCTACCGGCAACTTTTCTAACGGCTTGTGACCGGGTAATTCCGCTTAACATCGCGTGCTACCGTCCTCCTGCATTAATAATGTTCCTCCCCTCCGCGAGCTTTTTTTGTAATAATATTATTATCATCCACCAACCAATCTTCTTCTCTCCCACCCACTACCACCCTCCGTCCAACCTCTAGACTTCAAAAATGTCTAACATTCCCATAGTGTCCAGGATAGGCAAGCTCCAGACCCTCAATGCATTCTAACTTTTACTAACTCATCTCTCACCGACAGCACAAACCTCCCCAGCGTCGGGTTCGCCCCCTCCCCCCCGCCCACCTCCTCAACCCTCCAATTAAATTTCCAACTGACAGCCCCTCTAGAAAACACTACTCTAAAGTCCCCTTCGGGCCCAAAGCCCTGCTGTACGTACCCGAACTCACCCCCGTCCCGACGAGGCAATTAATTAAAGTTAACATTTATTCAACAAAGGTGTATGCAAAGATGAAAAGGCCTCGCGTGACGAATGCTTCCTCCTTACGGAGGACGCGGAGACTAAATGTCTTGACAAGGTCGCCGCGTACAAAGCCTGCATGGCCGGTTTCGGATTCAAAGTTTAGATGGAAAGGGTGTATAGCATACACCTAGATTGTACTAGTACGATACAATAGAGGATTATAGTGTTTTATTGGAGAGACAAAGATAGAGTGCACTGCACTCGAGTACGATATATAGGCTACTATTTCACGAGAACCTCGAACGAATGGTAGTGGGAAGAGGCTATTACTGGTTCAACTCCTCCACTCTGCCGCGGATCACACATTTATTTATTTATATATTTCGTAAGCCGGCCCAATGCGAATAAATCCACAGGAAAGTGTATTGAGAAACGGAGAAAAGAGAGAGAGAAAAAGACAAAGGCAACATGTTTATGGGTTTCACCCTTCTACTCTCTCTTCGGCTTCTTCCTTCCCTTTCTACTCTCTTTCCAGAGTCGCCAGAGAACCCATACCCAAGCCACTGTGAAGCAGCTGAAGGAAATTTCAACATTGGCTACCACCCATAGGTCTGGGTATTTTTGTAGAAGGTCTTTGAATAAGAAGACTTCTGTAAAGTGGGTGGCTAGGATGGAAATGTAGCTTCCCACGTGGACCAACTTCCCAAACCAGTGTTTTGGAAGATGCTCAAAGGTACCCATTAGCCAGGCGTAGAGTAATGTGAGGACAGTGTACTGAAGTTGGAGTCCGTCACGGCGGAGGAGTGGCCACATGCTATTTATATACGTTAGTAAGCAGGTACACTAGAGAAATTGGTAGGACCTACCTGAACATAGCAACGTTGTTCATCCATGAAACCCAGGAAACAGTATTCTTATCCAGACTTCCGGCAAGCACGAGGGTAGTAGGCACCAATGGCAACAAGACACTCTTCTCGTGAACCTGGAACGAAAACATAAAGAAACCCCATGCGCATGCTGCAAGCCCCAAGGGCAGTAGCCTCTTTTGGGGGTTGAAGAATAGTATCAAGCAGGGCGGGAGGATCGCTACCAATGTCGCGACGAGACTATGGAATAGAATAAAATTAGTCAAGTCAAAACGAAAGAGTAAGTGTCTTGCCTAGCTTTTTGGAGTGTACTTGAATCAAACCTCTCTCGGAATTTGACATGTATATTCGCAGCGCACCAGAAATTGGCAACCTTGTCTTCCCAGAGCCCTCTGGCAAACGGAAATACACGAAACAAGCATTGAGCGATCTGCTCCTTTCCTCCAAAAACAACCAATGGCGCAAACACAAGACCAAAGCTGACAGTGACAGTTGCTCCTAGAAGCACGAGTCTCGGAATGTTGATGTTAGGATACACGCAGAGCCCGAGAAGGTAGGCGAAGATAACCGGTGCGTAGTAAAGTGCCATCTGCTTGAAGGACAAGGAAAGGACGAAGAAGAACGAGCCCCAGTAAATGTGATCGGTAATAAAGCAATCAACCGCGAAAAGAGTGAACCCAAGCATGACCGAGTTGTACCTGTTGATGGGCCGCGGATATTAGGAAAGCAACATCGGAAAGCTTAGTGAAAATCTCGACTTACTGAAAGTGCCCATGATCAATAATCATGAGAGCAGGCTGCATAAGAATCGCCGCGAGCGCAACCCCCTATCACTGTTAGCCTCCGGAAGTTCTTAATAAAAGCCTACTCCCATACCTTATCATATTTGCTCAAGTCTGCTTGCCTGCCAAAGGCCCGGACAAAAAATACCACCGCCGGCACATAGGTCAAAAGCTCAGAGGCTAGAGCTGTAGCTCTCATGAAAGTCTTCAACGTGATATCGTCCAATCCCCTAGATTCGAAAAGCGCAAACCAATCAGGATTGATCGCCCCACCGCTAAACCGCAGTTTTGTCAGCTTGATAATCCCCAGTAACGTGATCGAGTGAATTCGCACATTACTCCGAGAAGCCAGCTATGGTAAGCGGTGAGCGGAGGATAATCCAATCCCCACCACTCTAAATCATGCCAGTACCATTCCTTCACGGGCAAGTTTGTCGTGACTTCCATCCAGTGTCTCTGAGCCTCAAAGTCACCATGCATCGGTGGTGTCGCCATTCCTACATTTCCCTCTGTTAGTCAAAAAATGCGGAAGAAACGAGACCCCCGATAAAGGGAAAGATGAACCCACCGGAATAAGAACCCAACCCAACAGCCCATCGGAACAGAATTGAAACCATAAGTAGCACCGGTAGAACAAGCCATTGAGACGAAGCCGAGCGAAGCGGGTGCAAAAATGAGGCCAAAGGAAACGGTAGCGCCGGCAGGGAAAACGAGACGGAGCGAGTGGCCTTCGGCTTCTTCGTGCGCGGCTTATAAGCTCCTTGTTGTGGTGAAGACATCGTGAAGCAGGGTCATTGAAGATTGAACGGGGGGGTGGAGCGAAAGCAGTCGTTCTTGTAGTCCGTTGTTGTTGTTGTATATACAGCCCGTAGCCTTACTCATAACCCCCTTGCTGTTTGGAGAGTAGATGCCACGGCGAGGTTCAGATGGAGTAAGTATTTAGTGACGGGGCCCCCAACAGTTGGTTTGTCAATTTGTTGCCAAGACAAGCCCGAAGAAATGAAACCACGTGATTTGAGAAGATTGGATGAAATACTTGAGCCGCATTGCAGATTGGACGGGCCAGGACGGCTCGAGTGATGAGCTGTGAGGGATGAACCCCTGTTCCCACACATCCACCAGAAATACCGGTAGAGCAGCACACTGCGTAGGATTAAACACAATATATTTTACCCTAGCAGTACGGTACCTAACCCCCGTAAGAGAGAGTCTATGTGGCAGGCAAAAAACATGTTCGAATCGCAGGCCCTTCCGCCCAGTCCTTGCAGGAGATGAAACACACTGAGAGGAGCCTCTCGACCAATCCGACACCTATTCCGCAGATACCCTACAATTGTATGCCGTAGAGTCGTCGAGTTGTCCTTCTCCTACCCCCGCCCTTCTGACAGCCACTGGCACTGAATCTGCCGGCCAATCTGATTGTGTGAGGATCCTCGAGTGATAGCTTGTGAATTCCTGTTACGGCCGGTCTCCATCCGGAACCAAATGAGTTCATCCGCTCGATGGGCCACTAGCTTGGGACACCCCTACCAACTAATGCCAACCGCTTTGGGAAATTATAAAAAATACACTTCACTCGTGTCAACATGCGTGGCTTAAGGATGTTACAGAGGGGCTTATGGGGCTCTCACCTCTCCTTGCTCCGCTTGCTCTCCTCTCCTCCGCTGGTCAAAGAGTCTGGGGAGGTGTCCGCCAACCAAAAGTCGTCATTTAGGGCGGATACCTGCCGCAGAAGGGAGTGGACGGGGGCACGAGAAGGAGAAGGAGAATATGGTAGGAAGAGGGGAGGCGATCTGGACATCCGATGCATGTGGTGAGCTTACCGTAATTGCAGTGACTGACTCAGCGGATTCCTGAGCTGGAGTTTTTCATTTTGGCAAAAGTGTTTGAACAGGACCTAAGAACGGCTAACGCTATTGAAATTATTAGTGAGCCCTCCTCCTACCTTTTTCTGAGACCTTTTGGCCGCTAATTGTTGAATACCCTACCCTAAATTTGTAAAGCCCTAGTGCTCGACACTTCCCTGCTTGCTTTCTCTCCCTCCTCTCCCTTCTACTCCATCTTCTCTCCCTACGAGTACTCGTACACTGTTGCTGCCCGTGATTCCCCTCACCATCGTTCCCATCATCGAGGCCTAATACTCCTGTCACCCACTCTTCCTCGCCAACAACGACGACAACACACAGGGGGTTTTCACACACCCTTTCTGCCCTACAAACATATTGCCGGCTGTCTCCATCCTCCAAAAAGAGGCTAGCCACAGAGTTCCCTAATTTATTCTACCGCGATAAAAATACACACCATACTACGAACTCAACTTGAACCAACAACACCCCACTGCAATTCTTTTTCCAAATAAAGGATAACCGAGGGAAAAAAATAATGGTTCAAAGCCCGGAAGCCTCCTCATTTCTAGTAGCCTCCACTGCTCGAAAGCGCCGGCTGGAAGACCTCCTAACCGAAACGCCAAATGATTTAAAACTCCTCTGGGAAACTGCTGCTGCCACAGGGCAATCACACCAAACAACCAACTACCCGCCAAAACGTTCCCTCTTCCTTACCTCAAAATTCCCCACCACCACTACCACGACCACAACCACCCCTCCAAAGCTAAAATCACCCCTACCGAAACTCTCTCACCGCGTCTCCTCAATGGCAACAACAACTCAAGCCCCCAAACTCAAGCGCTTCCGAGCTTCCTCCCCGCCTCCCCTAGAAATGGAAGACCACGACGACTACATGCACGCCTCCCAAGACAACCCAGCGGAAGTTCCGCTGAGTCTAGGCAGAGTGGTAGTATCAGGGGGAGGAGGAGGAGGACGAGGAACGCCCCGCTGTCATGTCTGCTCCAGAGTCCAGTCGTTCGCAACTTCGTTCGCTACCGTAACGAATTGCGACAGGTGTGCCGGATCTACGTGTTATGTGTGCACGCGCCGGTGCGATTCTTGCGATGTGACGGTGTGCTCGGGGTGTGCCGAGGAGGAGGGTGTGTATTGCTTTTGCAAAGGGTGTTTAGAGGGGGAGAGGGAGAGGGTGGGGGACATAAGAATATGATGGGAGGGGAGGGGAAGTATGGACGGTTTCTCTTTTTTTCTTCGAAATTTATATCACAATGGTGTTGTGGTGTTCTGGGTGTTCTCTACAGCCTTTTGTCATGGCTTCTTCATTGCTATGCTATGGGTGGGTGGTCTTTTTTATTCTTACACCATTGGTAGCTGTGCTGTGCTGTGCTGTGTTGTTCTCTGGCGTGTTTATCGGATCTCTTGTCTTGGCTGGAGCTGAATGGTGGAGATTTCGTATGCCGTGCTAACCTCGGCTTGCCGAAAAGCCTCCTATAATGCTAGTTGTTATTCCTTATCCATTCATATCGTTATTGTATTAAATTTTGTGTCCGCGCTCACTGTTGTCTATACACTAGTATACGATACTTCTGCTGTCTTGTTTGTATATTAAGAATCTGATGATTGTATCTTTTGAAGCATGCTGCTGCGTGTAGGAGGATTGGGAGGGGCTCGATCCGCAGTACTGTGCTATCCTCCCTGAATGGAAGTTGCTAACACTTATGGTCTTGATACCTGCGCAGCCGCTGCAATTACCACTGGGAGTCGCGCTATCTATTGCGTACCGGCATGAATTAATAACGAATCCCTATAACTTCCAGAAGCTGAGGCTTGATGAAGCGGTAGGGTGTTTAGAGGATGAATAGTGTGGCGTCTAGTATGAGAATAGTGGTAGATCTGGGGATAATAGAATGGAATGGGATAGAGTGGAATGGAAGAGGATGGAAAGGTGGCACTTTAGTAGAGTAGATAGATAAGTCGTAGAAGAAGGACGGCGTCCGCATCGGATTCGAGTGATTGTGGATGAGCTGACTTGAATCCAACGTCTGGCGAGCTTGCCCCCAGTTCATTATTTGGGTGAACTGGAGGGGAAGGGTTGATATTGCTAATTTGGAGTATTATAATAATAATAATAATATTATTATGACATTGTATAATATTCTTGTATTGATGTGTGTGCCCTTCCCACCCATTCCTCGGTCTAGTTTGGAGACAGTAGGATGGGTGAGTATTGGAGTTCCAGGACTCCATGTAATGTCCTCTCGGAATTGGACAATGAGAAGCCGATTATGGTTCAGTTCAGCTCGGGTGCTATGGCGCATAGGAGGTACTATACTGTAGCGCACGCCAGCTGAACGTCTCTATATAATCAGTGAAGTTTCCACCCCCGGTGTGGAATGTGTTGTGTCCAGCATGATGCACTGCACTGTACTGTACCGGTACGAGATATACCGAGTTGTATCTGTATATAGGTTCTATTATAGGCATGTACGGTACAGTACAGTACCTACAGCACAGGCACAGCCTATCAATCGAGCGCCAGAAACCTTACGCTGCTGGCGCTGATTAGCCAAGTTTCCGTCTACTTGTAGTTATGCTCGCTTCATCCCGGGCTCTGCCTGTTCCCCCCTCTCTCCCACGGCTGATCCCGGCCTAATCTCCTGTTTCCAGGTTTAAGCTCTTTTTACCATTGGCCACTCACATTGCTGGGACCTTGGCAATTGCGGGTTCTTCCGGAAGGCTTGTATTACTATAGTTATTGACTAAATTGGGAGTGCTTGACGGGCTTGGGCGATGGATAGACTAAGCTTCTTTCTTTCTTTCTTCTTTCTCGGGTTGGTCACGGATGCCGGTGTGGAAGTTTGTCGGTATCTGGGATGGGGGGTTTGGAAGTGGGGCAATGTACAAGTACTTGTGCTGTGCTATACTTGATACCGATATTTTGGTGGTTGATGAGCTGGTAGGAGTGGACGGGGTGGTGGTGGATAGGGCCTTTGTTTTCCCTCTTTTTCTTTCTTTCTTTTAGCAGTGCTGGCAGTAGGGTACAAGTAGAAGTGGTCGACCGTTGAAGGCTGCGGTGCTGAAGTTTTCACTTTCCTATGCTTGTCTTGAAGTGTAGCTCAATATCATGTCCATACTGTACTCGAGTACAGCACGAGCACTTGTACCGAGTACACTATTACTGCGGTATTACCAACTCGGAATAGAGGGGTTCAGCAGCCATGCCAGCAGTACTGTATTCCGTGCCAAATCTGGGAGTTAGTTAGTTTCCAAGAAGACATGATAGCAGATAGCATGGGTAGACTATAGCCAGCCTGCCCCAAACCATGTTTCCGCCCATGTAAATTTGGCAGGTGAAATGACTGGCCTCATTACTAATTTTAATTCGCAGTAATTCACACCCTCTCCGGCTGATTCGAAGAGCAGCGCTCAAGTGAACGTATCCAACTCCCTGAGCTCACAACCTAGCTTATAGCCAACTATCGGCACTTCAAGCCCCATGTCCCCTTCTATAATGCTCTCTAATAGGTATCGAAAACGGCTGGCTATCCTCCGAAGATCTACACCAATTAGTCAATATGATATGACCGGGGGGGGGGAGGGTATTTATAGATATTTTATTGTGAAGCATGTCCTAGAATCTGCCTGTGCTAACTTGCGTTAGCTAACTTATTTGCTTACAGATGCGCAGATCGGAACATGGTGCTAGGTAAGATAGTTTACCACATCGTGTCTCCCATCGAAATAAACACCTCTGAGAGGTGCATTAATACTGGTATGGCAAATCAGGTTGTTGCTACCGGTACTGGCAACAGCGGGATTATCACTTTGCACGGGGCGGCTAAACTGGTTTGCCAGTATCGTAAATGTATCGTAGCTCCTTACTCCACCAAAGCCAACTCCAATCTACCGGTACTTGAACCTCCGCCCCACAACACCCCCCATATCTAGATTCCTCCAACACAGCATTCGATCGTGCAGGTCATGCACACCGTCTCTTCTTCCCAAAGCTCCCCCCAATGGACTCCACCGAATCTGGAAAGCACAGCAAAAAAAAAAAAAAAAAAAAGGTTGAGAGAAAAAAACAGTTGCGCAACTTGAGAGAATAATTATTAATTATACTCGTACCAGCACAAGCACAAGCACACAACCGTACCAGTACTGTGCTCGTATGTACAGTCTTAGCTAACCAACCACGTAAGTTGATCTTCAAGCAGGATGCCGCCGTTAACCTACCGGCGGGGTATGATACTGGTATCCTACCACCAATTCTTTTCTCTGCGAGGTCCCCGAAGTGGGACTTGAATTATTCAGTTACCGTAGATGGGGAGGTATAATTCGTGCGTGTACAAATTAACTACGGCATCAGATATCGCAGGAACTAACTTGCTGTACTCGTACAATACCAAGCCACGCTTAATCCAACCATGCCATATCCAAACGCAACCAAAAACACAAATCCCCAATCCATTGTCCCACCCGTGAGCAAAGTGTCGGGTATGGTATGACAATCCACCTCTCTTTCCCCCCTCCCTCCCAGATATCCGCGTGGCACATTATTGCAGAGATGATTGTAAGGATGGGAAAAACCTATTCAGAAATGTGTCGGGACCCCCCCTCCAATATTGTATGATACATTACACTACGCCTGTTCCCATGCACACTACAGCGCAAGTACCAGTAACAGTACGATAGCAAGAATTCCCTTTCCATAAAGATGAGACCAAACCTTTCCCCATCCACCCACCACGGCTGCTCATCTTCTGCATTTCTTCTCCCTAAACCAAAAAAAACAAGTTCCCAGAATACTGTATGAGTTAGTAGTCTACGTCATCCCATAGACTGTGCCCCCCCACGAGGCAACGACTCGGTGGCAGAATACACTGGCAGGGGTACTGTAGTACTCGAGCAAATCCAATATATATTACCCTGGAAGTACCCGGCTGTGCGCGAAGCGCTGGCCCGCCACCCTTCACTTGGCCATTTAAAAAGTCTCCGGACGGCTTTGTGCCAAGATGAGTACTGATAAGTTGCAACGCGTCCGGCGACTTTTTTTATATGGCCATGTAGAACCAGAGCAAAACCGAACTGCCGGAGGGGACGAAAGTCTGTTGCCTCTTGAAGCAATTCCTTCCAGCTTATGCCCTTGGTAAATACAATATTATGATACTGCAGGGTATTCCCCCCCCAAGATGATCGGTGTAAGTTAAGTAGTACTAGAGCCGATACTGTAGTTCTATCGTAAGAGGTTCCGGAAATCCGGTGTCATCTGGGAGATCATGTTAGCTCCCATAGCTACAATGCAGTACGGTATTCACCCCTCTCCCCTCCAGGACAAATCCAACACCCTGGGGAACGGAATGTCGTTTTCTAGACGGGGCGGGGCATAGCTTATAGTATTCAGGATAAACCCCGCTGGATCGCACTAACCGGTATTCGTAATTCCGTTAATCTACTCTATCAAGCCTATTGCGGTATAGTACAGTACACTACAGCAATTATTCCCTTGCGCAATCCCATAAGTGTGGGACTTCTTGAGCGATAGTCTAGGGGCGGGCGGTTGGTGGGCCAACTTATCTAGGTATTAGACTAACTTTATATTCTATCTTATTATTCCTACTTTCTGGAGGGGGGGAGAACAATCTCGCTATGACTCGTGCCCTTACTTACTCGGAAGGGGATAAAAAGAGGAGTATATTTCCAATCTCTTCCGTTTCTCACCTTAGTTTTTTCGTTGTTTTGCATCAAATTCTCAGAAGAATACAAATACAACACATTCTGTGACCCCTCCAATAATCGGTGGATTTTCCAGCAAAGCTGTTGAAAAAATCATTTACGCTTTCTACCTTTCTGCTCCTTCCTTCCTTCCTGCACCGCGCAAACAAAGCGAGAAAGTGACCCTTCAATCGTCTAAGCAAATACTCGATCTTTTTCCCTACAGCCCTAGGTTCCTGTGACAGACTTCAACATGCCCGGCACCGCACCCTCCATTGATTCCCCTACTTTGACTGTTCAAGGCTCCTCGACCGACGGTTCGGCGAAATTCTCTTCGGCGGGGTCGAAGTTTAAGTCTGTGCTTAACAAGCTGCGGTACGGGCCGAAGCCTGTAGGAGCCGCCTCCCCGAGTGACAAGCGGAGTAAGCGGAAGGAGACGGAGGAGGGGAAGGCTTCGAGCCCGTGGAAACCGAAAAAGGGTCAGTATGCGAGTGAGATGAGGTTGAATTTCTAAGCCTTTTGGGCTTGCTGAGGGGAAGTGATTGTCATGACAGATGGGATGGGGGTTTCTACCCTATATTATCTTTGATAAGGGGTCCGGTAGTGGTGTGGAGAATTTGGGGTGTTCATGGGTTATGGTTAGGATTTTTTTTGGCTTGTTTGGGAGGTCTCTTTTCATGCCTTTTTTTAGTTAGTTTTTTTAATTTTTTTTAATATTTTTATTTAAAGGTGAATAGATTTTTGTGCAATTTTATGCCATGGAGGATAAGTTGAGAGGAATATTTGAATTTTCTTAATTAATTGCTTGAGTTATGTCTCACTGCTTTGAGTTCTGAGCAAAAAAGAAGTTCGCACCTGCAAGTAACACAAAACGAGATCAGCGAGGAAAGTTACCCAATCAGGAAATATGCCAGGGATCCTACCAACGAGTGAAAGACCGTATTTATCAGACCACTGCCTTGCACCCTTTCTATAGTCGTCGTTCCCCCACTTCTTTCTCCTACTCGGCCCCTCCAGCTTCTTCGAGTTCTCATTCCTGTACAAGAGAAAGACGTATCTGTGCTTCCCGGTCTTCTCTGGTGGTGCCGGTCCCATGTACTCCACGAGCTCATTCGCATCGGAAAGGTTGACCGAGGCAGCCTCAGCGGTCTGAGCGGACGAGAGAGCTTCCAGGGAAGGGGGCTTGACGTCCGTAACGATCCAATGGCAGAACTCGGACCATTCTGGGTTGTCGCGAGATGGTGCGTCTGGATCTGTCAGAACCTGGTGGGGGTTGTGTCAAGGATGGGTTCGTTAGCATAGCCGCTCCTTCTCCTCCATAAGTAAATAATAAGAATGGATATGTGTCATGGCTGATTTAATTACAATGGTGTATGTTTGTGACTCGTCTGTTCCTTCTGGGGTTATTTGGATCACGGGTTTTTCCTGTGTATCCTCGGGCCTGAGGGTGTTCCCAAGGGAGACCTCTTTGTTGGCATTGGGGTATGCGACTGATATCATGGTTGTTGGGGTGAAGTCATCCACGACTGTGGTATATGATAACTAGTATTAGACGAAAGTAGAAGTAGTTGCTCGGAATTGAACAAGAGGACACACCGTCGGGAATAATTCCATGCTTCTTAAGGCTAACATGAGATAAAAGGTTAGTATTCATTGACCTTTGATAGGGTGCACTATCGTGTGCCTTACGATTCGCGGAGCGATTGGTTGATAGTAACCTAGAAGAAAAGGTCGTAAGCGGGGGAACTAATGAAACTGACTATGTGTGGGAGAGTCAAACGAGAGGCATTCTGTGGATTATTGGGATTGAAACCGGCCGGGTTGCACAGCAGGCAGTTGAAGGTCTGAACGTTGCGGATCGTGTGAGGTTCAGTAAACTCCTCAACGCAGGGGAGGAAGAAGGAGGAGGAAAGGATAAAAATGATTTGCCAATGGCGAGGGTCACCATGGTGTGAGGCGGAGTAGAGACGCCCTCTTATCTCTTATACCGGCAGGTCGAGCGGACAACTTGCTTGGGTGTAGTCACGGTTGAGCGAAAGAACTACAAACCCCTTCCGGTCCAACTTGACCACAATGCGCGAGGAATGACGTCGTCCTAGTGGGCTTTTCCTTCCGAGGGCAACCGCGGAAGCAGTTGAGTAGAGTACATAAGCGGCCCTGACTCGGAAAATGGTTTTTCCGTTGGCTTCTTTGTCTGCGATCCTTGGACTACCTCGGCCCGGCCCTGCTCTATTTCGTTCTAGAGGCAAAAACGAAAAACAAAGACACAAAACAAAAAACAAGGAGAAAAACAGAGAAACAAATAGAAATTTGGGGATTTTTGGGTGGCAAACTACAATCCGGACGAAATATGATACCCACAATAATACAGGGGAACCCCTTTTCCCTTTGAAATAGAAAAGTCACTCAGCGGGACAATTTCAACTAAAAAAGACTAAAAAAAACTTCCTCAACCAAGTCGTAACTTTAGGGCAACGATCACCTGGAGCCGCACACCTACCGGTGTTCTGAGCCGCTCACTTGAAGACCTGCCCGAGTGAGCTTAATCGAACTTCTGCATTCTCAGAACTCCTGCGGTCGTGGTTGGTCACAGCACGCCCGCAATTATTGGCCACTTCTCTGTTTCATACCTCCTCGCGCACCCCAAGTTTCTCTCCTGCGATACTTACCACTCATCAATTCGCCAACACACAGACAACTCACCTTCCCCGCTCACTTTTCACTGGAATCCTTACGAGGCCTCTTACCCCGCAGGCAGCTCGCCTCTTCTTTTTATCCTCTCTATCGCTCTCTCTGTTCCCCCACTTGCTCTCACGATGGCTTCTCTCGGGTAGGCTTTTCCTCCACCCAAAAAACATGTTTCGAAACGGCTATACTAACCAACTTCACAGCGAAGATTTGCTCGGGGTAGTGAATAAGCTGCAGGATCTTGTAACTTTGCCCACACTCTCTCCCTTACGTTTGGGAAACCTGCAATCAGGATGTCATCTAACCCTGGCTATAGGTCTTTAATACCATTGGATCGGATTCTGGCCTAGATCTACCTCAAATTGTAAGAAAGAAAAAATAATAATTCCACAACACCCCACACCCTCTGCTTGTTTTCACAAGTTTGTTTCCCTATGTTTGGAAACGTTGGCTGATGATGATATGCTTGACAGGTCGTCGTCGGTTCTCAATCTAGCGGAAAATCCTCGGTACTCGAAAACATCGTAGGCCGTGACTTTCTCCCACGTGGCTCAGGCATTGTCACTCGTCGTCCGCTCATTCTTCAACTCATCAATATCCCCAACGATGAAGGGAAAAGTGCGGAACCTCACACCCGGGAGGAGGACAACTCTGAACAGCCTGAGTTTGGAGAGTTTCTGCATAAGCGTAACCAGCGGTACTATGATTTCGATGAAATCAAGAGGGAAATCGAGGCAGAAACATCTCGGATTGCTGGTAACAATAAGGGCATCAACAGGACTCCTATCAACCTGAAAATCTACTCTCCCCATGTTCTCAGTTTGACATTAGTAGACTTGCCTGGCTTGACAAAGGTGTTTTTTTCTTCTTCCTTGTTCAGCTGGTCCTGTGCCGGGGGGTTGCGGCTGACTCAAGTTTGCAAACACAGGTCCCAATCGGAGATCAACCAACAGATATCGAGAAACAAACCAGGAATCTGATAACCGAGTATATCGCTAAGCCCAATAGTATCGTTCTTGCTGTTTCCCCAGCAAATGTTGACCTTGTGAATTCTGAAGCCCTGAAGCTTGCCCGGCAAGTCGACCCGCAGGGCAAGCGGACAATCGGTGTTCTTACCAAGTTGGATTTGATGGATCATGGCACCAACGCTCTCGAGATTCTCTCTGGGAGAGTTTACCCATTAAAACTTGGATTTATCGGAGTGGTCAATCGATCACAACACGATATCCAAGAGAATAAATCACTTGCCGAGGCTCTCAAGGCCGAGCAAGAGTTCTTCAGACTTCATCCGGCGTACCGGAATATGGCACACAGATGCGGTACTCAATTTTTGGCAAAAAGCTTGAATAGTGTGAGTTTAGCTGGCTTAACATCGCTACCCGAAAGGTGTGGGCTAACTTGAATAGACATTAATGCAACACATTAGAGATCGGCTACCCGATATCAAGGCTAGACTTAATACCCTTATGGGCCAGACCCAACAAGAGCTTGCGTCTTATGGGGATATGCATTTTAGTGGTAAAGAACATAGAGTATGTTTTCCTACTATCTCATCACCTGACGGGGAACTAACCTGCTTAGGGCTCTTTAATTCTACAACTCATGACGCGGTTTGCCAGCTCATTTATTTCATCCATTGACGGTACTTCATCCGAGATCTCCACTAAAGAGCTATGCGGCGGCGCACGGATATACTATGTCTTTAACAGCGTTTTTGGCAACACCCTCGAGCTAATTGATCCCACCACCAACCTTTCGGTTCTCGACATCCGAACAGCCATCAGAAACTCTACCGGACCAAGGCCTAGCTTATTCGTCCCGGAGTTGGCTTTCGATTTGCTTGTCAAGCCCCAGATAAGATTGCTAGAGATTCCATCTCATCGATGTGTCGAGTTGGTCTACGAAGAACTTATCAAGATTTGCCACACTTGTGGAAGCACGGAACTTTCGAGATTCCCGAGATTGCAGGCCAAGTTGATCGAAGTTGTGAGTGATTTGTTGAGGGAGCGATTAGGACCTACATCGACATATGTCGAGAGCTTGATCGCAATACAGCGGGCGTATATCAATACCAACCATCCCAACTTCCAGGGAGCGACATCAGCCATGTCATCCGTCTTCCAAAACAAACAGGAGAAGGAGCGTAAGGCTCAGGCATTTGAGAGAAGGAAGGAGCGTGATAGACGCAAGCCCACAAGCATGAGCAACTCCACTGGACCCCCGATGCTCAATGGTGAGGGTGGGCCCGAGTATGAAGAGAATCCAATAATCGAGCGTGCTCGGATGATGCATGGTCGTGGTGAATCGAGATCAGTTTCGCCCGCCCCCGGTTCATTGGAATCCTCGGCTATTGGCTCTGCCATGAATGTCAACGGGCGGCCAAGCAGTCCGCAAGTACACACTTCACCAGGGTCAACGACCAACAAAACAAGTGACTCCTTCCTAAACTACTTTTTTGGGAAAGAGGGTAGCATGCCGGCAACAAGTGGGGCTGCACCAAGATCTACACTTGCACCGAGTTTCACTCAGAGCATCAGGCGTGGGATGGAAAGGAACGAGAAGCCTGCGTTTGACATGTCAAGACTTTCGCAGAATTTCGATGATACTAGTCTAGTATGCAACAAAAACAAGACCCAGTTTAATGTGATGTATGCTAACTACCTACACTTATGCATTCAGGAGCCAGCTCCATCCTTCGTCGCAGCTCCCAACGAGCCAGCCCTGACTGAGAGGGAGCAGATGGAGACGGAGTTGATTCGCCGACTCATCTCTTCCTACTTTAACATTGTCCGTGAAACGATCCAGGACCAGGTTCCCAAAGCAGTTATGCACTTCCTCGTTAACTTCAGTAAGGATGCCGTCCAGAACAGACTCGTAACAGAGTTGTACAGGGAGGAATTCTTCAGTGACCTCCTGTACGAGGACGACGCCATCAAGGCCGAGAGGGAGAAATGCGAGAGGCTCCTGGAGACTTACCGCGAGGCGGCTAAGATTATCGGAGAAGTAGGTTTGTAAAAAATAAAAAAGAAATCGTGTCGAGTAATGGGAAACATCCAAAATGAAAAAAAAAAACTGTTGGCTGTGTGGATCGGACCGCGGGCTCCGGATGACGTGCTGGGGGTCCGGGTGAGTCTGATGGAAATGATATGTATATAAAAATTACGAACCGCCGAACGAGAACGAAAACGAGGATCACTATTTGATGACGGACCCTTTTTTCTTTTCTTCTCCTTTCTTCCAGTTGTTTGTTCTAATGGGGTTTGGAAGTGTTCAACATACCCAGAGGGAGAAAACGGGAAGGAAACCATGTTTAAGAGAGCAGGTGGCTAGGGGGCAGGATGGCTTGCTGTTATATTTTTCCTTTCTTTTCTTTACTATACTCTACTCTACTATACTCTACTCTACTTGGTCAAGGGTTCACATTTGTGGGACTTAAAAACGAGCCTTTTCTCTCTTTTCTCCATCCTATCTCCTACAGTTTACCCTTGTCCACGTGTTCCACTTTCTTTCTTTACTGAGTAAACCTGCCTGCGAAAATTTATTTGGTCTGTTTTGCTTCCTTTCGTTTCTCTTGAGTAGCATCCTCTATCTAGCATATATAGTATACAAGTTTGTGTTTTGTTAGGTTGACGGTTCTCACTCTAGCTAAAATATATTAGATTCTCTACTTAGGCACTACACTCGCTATCTCTAGGCTTATATTCGAAGTATATGTGTGCATGAAGTATCACTCGTGGTGTTTCTGATCATTGGATTTTGGAGGTTTTGACAGGTCCTCGGTTGTTCCCCCGCGTTTCGCGTTGGGGGGGAGGGGATGTGTTGGTGGGATTTTAGAGGTTGGTTTGGTTGGAGTGGGGAAGGGGAGGCGATCGTTTCTAAGTGGTCTAGTTGATCAAGGTATTGGCAGTGGGGAGTGAGGGGGAAGGAGGGGGGATGTAAAGTACGTATGTATCATATGCACGTAGACTACTCATAATTTCCTGACGTTTGCAAACACGACTGCTATTGCATAACACCAAAATACTGAGGCTCTAACCGATTCTCTGCCGGTATGCAATAGCAGTTGTGCTCGCAAACGTCAGAAAATTACGAATACGTGAATGCAGGTGTAGCACATGCATAGAGTTTGTGTTGTACTATATGTACTTTGCATATCATATATCACAACACATAGATGAAGGGTACCAGTAAAGCACGTCACCGAAAAAGACTGATTCGTGAAAATATATCTGCGAAGGCAGTACTCGTAATGTCCTGAGGTTTGTGAACACAACTGCTATTGCATACACCCAAAATTCAGCTTTTTTGCCCGGATCTTGGCATCATGCAATAGTGGTCCTGTTCACAAACGTCAGGACATTACGAGTACAGTACCTGCATTGTACCGCATTATATCGACGAAGTGTATGCCGTATCAATATAGCCCCCCCTCCCAAAAGGCTAAAGTTGGAGCGGTTGGAGGTGCATGGTTGATATATGGCAAAAGCCCAACCAACACGATCACGATCAGATAACCACAGATAATACTAACACCGCAATGCTCACGAGGGGGCCTGGGAAGAGAAGCGCAAGTTCTCCGGCTCGGTCGAAGGGTGTGTCATATACTCCGCTGCGAAATAACCTGTTAGCCTAACCTGTCCATCTAGCGTGCATACGTATTACAATAAGAGAACGAAATGATCATACGTAGGTTTACCCCCAAGTGTACATTATGTTTCCTTGAAGTGCCCTAGGCGATCCAGACGCTTTGTCGAGTATGCTAAGGAGAGGGGGGGTTCAAGGGCAGATTATATTGTACTGTACATCCTACGCTCCTCTACCCCTCTGCGACTACCATGGGGGAAATGGACTACACGCGATCCAGAGCAAATAGGAGGCTGTGCTAAGGCCCTGGGGGTGTCTCTCCCTCCTTCCTAGTATCGGTATTATAAGCTCGGTGCTTCCTTTCCCCCACTTCCTGGTTAGGTATGGGAGTGGGGGTTTTGAGTATAAAGTTTTATAATTGCTATAATAGCTAACTATGATGAATAAAATAGGATAGAATTGAAACAAATGCTCGACTTTATCATAGAACTATTTATCAAAAAAAAAAAAAAAAGTGGGAAATGGGAAACAGGAGTGCTCTCTATCACAACTTGATCTCACAGTCCAGGTAGTGAGGTGATATTCGGTGATGCTGGACTGTATTTTTTGAGTTTATGTGAAAATGGGGAGATCATTCCCGGATACATTGCTAGGTGTAATACATATCTATATACACGTACGATATGATATATATATTAGACTAGAAGGTGTTAGGGATACTCAATCTATAGTATCACTTATGAGGTAGGTCCTTCACCCCACGAGTTTTCAATATATATTATACCAACCAATAACCTGAGATTAGTATGCTACCCTCTCCCATTGTTCCCCGGGAAAAATACAATACCTATTAACAGCAGAACAACCAGATCCTTTCAAACAACTTTTTCTTCGTCTTCTCCTTTCAGATATGCCTCTAGAAACGCTATAAGCCTCATCAAGACCCGCATCTCACAAAAAACAAACCTCCAAGTGCTCACAGATACTCGGAAATGTGTATGGACAGGTTTGGGGACTGCTGGGCTGTGCTCACTATTGAATGATATACTCTGCGAACGTGACCTTTCTGTCTAATACCCGGATCTAAGTAAGTACACAGTTAATTATTTGGATTCGGGTTCTCTATGGTTGGGAAAGTCTGATATGCTTTGGTCATATGAGCCAAGTGCAGCTAGTTGGTATACTAACTACATACCCAGGATGGAGCTGCTTGAAGATAATGATGGCAAAATAGTGATTTCCCCGAGCATACTCTTTTTTTCCCCCTTCAACCCCTCTTTCGTTTTAAAAATAAAATAAAAAAGTTCGCTACATCTACTCCAAATCTCCCTTCGTAAGCATCAGTAGTGACGAGCGTCATATGCGTCGAGCTACAAGACAGAACCGATCAACAATATTCCTCAATTTTGATTTCTCTTTCTCGACATAAAAGGGGACTACGGTATCATACACACCCCCCGACCCCCCCCAAAAAAAAATCCCCGATTCGATTTAAATACAATAAATTCCCCTGGTGGGATTTGTCGTATGAGATAAATCTATACCATACAAAATATATCATACAATCCCGCCGAGGACACCTCAAGACCTCCTGCAGGGGAGGAGTGCAAAAAAAAAAAAAAAGGAGAAAGGAGAAAAATCACTCTATTAGACCCGTGCTGTCCCTAATGCTCTACCCGTCAAGTGTACTTCCCCCCCCTCTTTCTAGATTGCAGCCTTTTGTCTTTCATAGTTCAATACATATCAGAATCCCATCATGCCTCTGTTTTTTTCTTCATTTCATTCATTCTTTTCCCTTCCTCCCCTAATTACACAGTCCGCGCCAGTGCCCACTCAGCAGGGCCACCGTCGCCGCGAGATCGGTAATGATTATATGTATGTGTGCATAGAAAGGATGGAGATGGTGTCGTGATCGGACTTCGAGTGAAGAAGGGTTCAGAATAGTTCTTAGAGTAAGCGGTACCAATGTAGCCCCTCTAATGGGAGGGGAAAAGGTTATAGTATAATATGATGACTTTGGCATTGTAGCTCCCCCATGAACTTTAATCTTTACCAACGGCCCACCGGTATAACCCGTCGCGTATGTGACATTGGAAGAAATGGGGTATGCATTCCGATAAATGACTCTGTTCAAACATTAACCGATGCGACAATACGATAGTGTAAACGTTGTTTTTTATTTCGTTTTTTCATTTTTTTCATGGGGAATAACTCTAGTTTCCAAAGTTTAGCAGATTTAGAATCTAATTTCGAAAAACTAGCGAAACTATCAAGGCATTGCTGGTCCAGTGGTAGGATAATTGCCTTCCAAGCAATTGGCAGGGGTTCGATTCCCTTGCAATGCATAATTTTTTTTTCGTTCCCGAGTCCCTCATCCTAGGTGACCATCTTCCTATCCCTTCAAAGGGTGAAAACTGTTTCACCTCCCACCACGCGAGCAGTTTTCAGTATAGATAGTGTCGTGGGGGCCACTAGGCATGCGATAGCTCAGTTACAGTCCCGGGGTCTTTGCCTACCGCGCGCTGTACGGGAAACAGTGGTCGCTATCACGACCACCACGCCCAACTACCCCACCTACTGGCACCACACTCCCCAACCTCCATCTCCACCTTCATCTCATCGAAACTACGATACCCCACCGCGCGTCCGATAGCCCCGCCTTCTCACTACCCCCTACTATGCCTATGCGAACCATCTTCATGTGATAATCCCCCCCCATTCCCAAATTCCCAGACACCCGTAAATAAATAAATAAATAAACCCCGGCAAACCCCTAACCTATCCCCCCCCCAGGTGAGAAAAAAAAAATAGAGTTAAAATAAACCACCCACACAGGGGTTTTTCGACCCGGGTTTGCGGAATGTGGAGTCCCAGGGACTTGGGTCGGTCATGTGCTGCACGTGCTGGGTGGCTGGGCGAGCCGTTGTTGGTGGGAGTGATGGGCTGTGATGGGGATGTTCCGGCGGGGGTATGACAATGATAATTTGTTGCGAGACCGAAGGATGGGCTGGCATGGTAAGTTTCTTCTTTTCTTCCGAAAAGAGTGGGTAGGTATATAGGTGCCAGGGGCGGTATTTGTTAATGGGAGAATCCTCGCTGGCGAGTATGGGTACTGTAGGTATAATAAGTGGTTTAGATTAGTTGGTTGTGGTGAACATGCCGGGAAGAATAATCACTCCTGGAGAGTCGACGGGTGGGAGGGAGGATGTTTCTCTTTTTTGTGCCTGTTGGGACCCGGGGCACAAAAGGCACGCTGGCCCTTCGGAGGGTTGGTAGAATGACTGCGATAGAATAACTATGGTGTCCGAGTGCCATGAAGGGGGGGCTTGAGTTTGCTTGCTTGCTTGCTTGTTAGGGCCCCTATTGATAGTCTCAGCATTGAACACTAGATAAGGCAGTTGGAATAGAGCGATCCCACCTTCTGTATTCTAGCCATAGCTTATAGGCGAGGGGGGGCTGTTGAACGCCTGTAACATCCGCAACTGTATTCACGAACCAAGTAGAGTGCGGGTTAAGCCCGTGATTCCTGTATAACCAAAATATGTAGATGCCCACCCCACCACCACCAACGCTCTTATCCGCAACAGATAGAACGGCAACCAGTCCTTAACTCTTAAGTAAGCACAAGTCCTACTATCGCAGGTATCATACTCAAGCACATGATATCATACCAAGATATCGTTCAATCCCTCCCTCCCTCCCTCCCTTCACTCAAAACCTAAAAATTGACAGACAATTCCAAAATTCTTTAGGAAACTCACAAGCCATGATTTCCGTAATTCATTTGTATAATGTAGCACCTTCCGCCCCCGCGCACATCCTACATCAGGAGGAGGAGGAGACGAAACCTAAAGCTCAACGAAGCTATGATACTCTCAACCCCCCACCCCGAATGTAAAATGTCAGAGAGCACTAGACATAAAGACTTAGTGCCAACGTACATACCAGTACAATATTACGTATACACAGAATCCTCCTCCAGAATTAAGATCCCAACGGCCAAAAACGCATCACGCAAAAGTTAAACCTTCCGATCGAGGATCTCATGCGGGTGATCGCGTTCGTTTTCAATCAACCCGGAGAGTACTGTATGATATGTGTGAAGGACGGTCACGGCCTAGGGCACCCGTTACCTAGAGCGTTGGAATCGGTCAGAGAAACTGACTTTTTATTTTATTTTTAATAAAAGATCTGTTTATCATAACTAACCTCCCTGCGCAAGATACCCTTCATCTTCCTCCCCATCTTCTTCTTCTTCTAATCCTATAGATCACTTCCGATCCCCAACAGCAGCAGGCAGAAACCAAACTCTCTCCCCCTCTCTCCCTTCCTTCCGCAAAAAGTGCTTCGGAAGAGCTCCCGGTTCTTCCGTCCGTCCGTTCGTTCGTTAGCTTAGAGAGCTGGTCCCGAGCACGGACCAAGGCAGAGTGAGGGTGTGAAAAGTGGAAAGTTGGAAAGTGAAAGGTGGAGAAGGGGATATAGTTACCTTATGAAAAAGGAATAGAATCAGGACATAGAAGAACACTTCAAGTTTCTGAAAGACCATCATACGAGCTTAGCTCTTTTTTTTTTGTCACTTGCAAGCTCATAGGGCAGATGGCTTAACTAATCAGCGGGAAGGTTGATGAGTTGTGAAAAAAGTTTTTGTTTTTTCTTCTCTCCTCCCACTTGGACCAATCATGTGTTGATGTCGTGGACCTATCGCATGATAGGTTCCTCCGTTCATGGAGATTGGGATCCGGTTTCTTTCCCTGAGTAAAAACCGGTAACTTGCGAGAAAAGTTCTACATTCGTTCACTCATATCATACGGGGGAAATTACTCAGTTGCGATAGGTGTGAAATTTTTCGTTCCAGACAAAAAAAACCCCCCCTTGGTTATATGATCAGGGTTGGAGGTTCGAAATTTTGTTGGGGTTACCGTACCGGTGACTAAAGGTAGTATCATGGTGAAAAAGCAAAGGATTCTGAGACTGCCTTTCTCGCACTCTGGAACTGGAGAGGGAGGAGGAGGAACACAGTTCGCATAGTGGCACCATAGCTGGGGCTACGATACAAATCCTGGAATAAAAACTCTACGCTTTCCATCGCGGGATATACGACACGATATTTTCGAGCTTTCTATCATCATGATAATAATAATAATAATCCCTTTCACTTCAAAAAACTTACTCATTAATAACATGACTGACCTGACATCCCGTATTCTATCAAAGAACCTGAATAAATAAATGAGTTACGCTTGCACTTCTTCAAGCACGGAGAAACACTCTCTCGCACAAAGCACCACTCACTCACTCACTCACTACACTCCGTCCGTCACTCCGTGTTTTTAAAAAATAAAATAACAAAATAGAAAAAATAAAATAAAAACCATCAATAAATAACCCCTCAAAACAACAAAAAATAAAAAGAGATATAGATAAAAAGGTATTATAAAACAAAAAACAAAAATTAAAACAAAACAAAAATACCGCCATCACACCGATCCTCAAACACCACCCCAACCCCCCATCCATTTCATCCATCCATCCATTCCACCCATCCAACCATCCATCAAAAATCAAATCAAATCAAATCAAATCAAAATTTCGGCTTCCCAGCAATAACTTTGATATACAGTATGATAGTCTAGCAACTTCCCCTACGATACCCGAAAAGAAAGAAGGGGAAAAAGGCCAAAACCAAGACAAAAAAAAAAGCCCTTTTTTTCCCAACCAACCAAACCAAACCAAACCAATGGATTAAATGAGGCCGGCCAAGTTCCAGCCAGCAATCCAGCAAGCCAGCAAGAAAGAACCGGTCAGGATTCAGGCCTTCCAATATAACCCAGCCACCACCACCACCACCACCACCCCCGGCAGAATCTCGCCATGTGTTCCGGCCTGAGTGAGGTACTATACCGTGCCGTACTCTACTCTACCGGTTAAGTTGTTAGCTCTGGGGAGGAGGAGGAGGAGGGGTGTTTTGTAAATGTAAATAAATAAATGGAATGTGATATGAGAGTTTTATGTTGAGATGGGTAGGGCTACTGACTGACTGACTGACCGGTAGTAGTGGTCGAGGCTGGGTGGCTGGCTGGTAAGTTGGTTTAGTTAGTTAGTTAGTTAGTGATAAGATTGATGAATTGAAGGGGTAGGTAGGTACCGTAGCTAGGCAGGTAGGAATCCTACGTCGTGGTATGATATGGCGAGTTATGTTCTATAGTATGAGACTGCTCAGCACATTACAGTACGGTACTGTGCACCGCCGTTAGACACGCATACTTGCATATTGCAGGTATATATATAATATGCTGCATACATACATACATACAAGCATACTCGTACGAGCATATATAAATACATATTTTTTCAAACACACGTGCGTGTTCCGTGCTATGTTATGATAGTATAGCAGAATAATATAGCACAGTAAGGCAAGGGGACTGGCAGGATAGAACAAGCAGGAACCGTACCATTAGAATAGTCTCACTTTTAATGCAGTCCAGACTATAAAAAAACAAAATCTGACACTCTAAAGTAACTCCGTCCCCCCATAAAAGTAAGCACGGCACAAGAGGGGGTAAGTACTGCATCGTATTATACCTATATACCGGTGCATTGCCAGCACAGTTCAGTCCGGTCTGGTCCAATTTCTTACTTCCAAATATCTGTCCCTCACGTGCAGGGCCCTTCACTGGCAGCAGCGACCTTCTTGTTTCGTCTGTCCTTTGTTAGCTAAATAGTTAGCACTGGTAAAGGGGGGGTTATTCATACCGCACCGTCAAGAACGCGTGAAAGAAGTTATCTATCAGCTCTTATCATTGTAACGATAATCAATGGAAGGGGAAAAACACATGACTGTGCAGTGGGCGGTGTCCTCCCGTCCAGACCATTCAAGTGCATAACGAACATGTTATACCGTAACCTAAGACTTTGTCCTCAATTTGGATACCCAGCTTTCAACAGCAAAAAAAGTAGAGAGGACAATCTCCTGATATGATATATGATACGGTGGATGTGATAATAGTTACACTATTAAACAGACAAACCGGTAACTAAATAATATATATATATACTTGTACAAAAAAGTTTTTTTTTTTTCTTCCCATAATAATACTAGGAGGTAGGTAAGAGGTAGATAAGGTGGGCGCAAAGTAGAAAAAGGAAAAAAAAAGGCACGCATAAAAACAGACAGGACGCAGGACAGATGAATGGGTTATAATGTGAATGAAACAAAACAAAATAAATTCAAAAAACACCAAATCGCTCGCGCTCGCCAATTCTTTGTTTTTGTGATCGATATAATGCCCGAAAAGAAACAGAAACTCGCAAAAATCGCTAGAAGAAACAAATAAAAGCAATAACGGTCAAGATAATTATATGGAGAAGAGCTAGGGTGAAAAAGAAAATGGGCCAAATTGTATAGCGAAGATGAAAAAAAGCGAATGTGTATATAAGTTGAACCCTCCCAATGCAGCTATTGAAGTAATGATGAATGAATGAGAAAGAAGGTAAATAGGGAAAAAAGAAAGGAAAAAAAGGAAAAAGAATCCGTGGCCGTAATATGAAAGGGAAAATAAAGAGCAAAGAAAAAAAGCAAACTCCTTTGTGTTCCCGCTCCAAGATGCCCCCGCCCCGCACTCTTCATTCCTGACCCTTCCATTCGAAGTGAATCGAACCAATTCTAAAAAGAAAAGGCGTCGAAGGCAATAAAATAACCCGTTAAAAAGAAATAGATGTTTTTTTTTGTGATTTTTTCGTGTTTTTTCCTTCTCCTATTCTTGTCGTTTGGTATCATAGGAACAGACATATCATAAATAAAAAACGAAATCCATCCTACCGGAGCAACGAATTTCCTCTAGGATAGAAAATTCATGCGCAAAAGAAAACTTGTTATCGGAACAGCCATGTTGCAGTCGTAGTGCTTTCCACGCTTTCGGGTATGAGGAGGGTTTCCCAGGGAACCGGTTTTAATGTTTCGAAGAAAGGGTTCAAGAGGTAGAAGAGCAGACGGGGGAATGATGTGGACAAGGTAGAAAGATGGCCGAAAGAAATGAAGACATGGAAAATTAGAAATACTAGTAGAACGCTTCTGAACCAGGAACCCAAGCCAGTAGTGGTATCCATGGATGCATTCAAAGTGACTCAAAAAAATCGGAAACAGCGCATGCTCAAAAACAAGTCAAACGCAATGCAGTAGGGATGAACAAAAGGGGTGGTGATCATAATGAGAACAGCTTTTGCCCTGGTCATTTCTCATGTCATCGTAGTCATCGTCATGGGTGATGAGAGGTGGTAGGTGGCGAGACGGGTAGGAAAACGGGTAAGTAGATGAGCGGATGAGAGAGGGCGACTATCAAAATTCGCGGGATTGGTGGAGTATTTTTGGTGTTCTTGGTATAGGGCCGCAGGTTTTCGCAAGTATTCAAATTATCGTAGCATCGATGAGTTCGTGAGCACGTTCTTGCTTCTGGGTTATTCTTCCTTACTTCCTTCCATTCAGCACCCTCCGACGGGCGAGAACACAAATGAAACCTAGTCATCCTCCTCACCCAACTCATCGTCACTCTCGCTGTTCATGTTGGGCATCTGAGGCCGCGGGTTTGAAGATTTGGCCTTCTTCACTGGGCTACTGGATGGCAACCCCGCCTGTCCGGCTTTTCTTTTCATTGACCCACTTGCCGGAGCACTGCTTCCTCCGCCACTGTGGGGATGCGCCGCATTCGGCGGCATCCTGTTGGGCGTTCGGGTAGCGCTGGCCTTATCCGCCTCCTTGTTCTTTACCGCGGCCGCCGGTTGCCCGTTGTTTCCACCATTACCATCCCCAGCGCCATTACCACTCTGTTCCCTCTGCTTCTTCTCCATCTCCGCTACCTCGTCCGCCGTCAAAAACCTTCCCCCTGGCCCTCTCGGTCGCCTCATGGCATGATTGTGCCGTGACTCGTGAAGGTAGGGTTTTCGCTGTTTCGACGTCAGTCTTAGGGCTTCCTCCAACTTTTGCCGAGCTACTCTTCTCTTTAATATTCGGTGAAACTGTTTGGCATTCACATAGAGGGGGGATTCCTCCGATGGTACTAAGTCGGGAGATTGCTGATGGGGTTGAACGGGGGGTTGCGGAGGCGGGGGTTGTGATGGAGGAGGCGGTGGAGGAGCTGCCTGTTGGGGTGCAGGGGGTTGCGGGGGTGCGGATGTCCTTGGGTTGTTGACCGGCTGGGCATGCTGCAACGAAGGGCTGCCCGTCGGGCCCTGTTGTTGGCTCATCCTTCGCTGAGACAATTGGGCCGCATTTTGCATTGCCTGCTGAGAAACCTGCTGATTCGGAGGTTGTATAACTTGTTGACCTGAGCCAACCTGGTTTATGGCTGAAGAAGCCGTTGGGGGCGACCTATTCTGTCCTTCTCTTTTCACCTTTGCCGGCCCTGCGTTCATCCGCGGGGATGCTATCGACTTCTGACCATTAAGTGGTAAACCATTATCCGAAGGCGGTATATTGTAGAATTGAGCAGGTTGAGGTATGCCCGTGGTCATATACGATGGGTAATATGGGTGATGGGTTGTGGTAGGCATCTGTGGGGAGTGTTGACTCCCCGGTTGATGCATCGCGGCGTTGGGAATATGGGGAGATCCTCCGCTGACCCCACCCCCGGGATTCTGCTGTGGTGAGTATGATCCAGCAGTGCCATGAACATGGTGTGTGGGATGGGGTTGCGGGTATCTCGGGGCAAAGTCCATCTCGTTAGGAGATCGATCTGAAGGGTGTCGAGGGCGAGGAATTTCGTGAGAGTAGAAGCGTCCCTTGTGAGCCGCCGCCAGGATTGAAGAGTTGATATTTGATTCACCGGGAGCGAAGGGGATGGCGGGGTGATCAAGTATTGGATGGTGGTGAGGGGGGGGAGCTGTGATTCTATGCGTGTCTCTCGTGAAAGGCGTGAATCCGTAACAAACGTTAAGACGCGAGGAACGCGATGTCGAATATTATCTAAAAGACACCAAAGTGGGCTTCAAGAGCAATGACTGGATGGGGTAAATTCGGAGAATCTGTCAGGAACGCAACCGTGCGGAAAGAGGCAGCAAGGACTATAAGCTGTAGTAGGCAGCAAACTTGATAGCTTAACTGACAGGTTGTAGATTGTCAAAGCTGGGAGGGGTGGGCACTCTCTTAGGATAGCTTGAGAAAGACAGATGTGGAGGGGCTCAGTCGGCTAGCTGGCGCACTGTAACTGGTTGGCAGGCCGACTCACAGGAAGTGTTACAGGAACAAGGAGGGGGGAGAGTGACAACGCCTGGAACAGCCGTTTTCCAAAGTTCCTGCGGAGGGAGGTTAAGACGGCTGATGTAGGAGAGCAAGAGAGCAGCGGTGTGTGTGGGTTGGGTTGGGGGTGGTGGTGGGTTAGTATAATAGGATGCAGTTGTAGTAGTAACGGAGGGTAAGTGGGCTTGGGACCCTTATTTGACAGCTGGAGGGGGGTTTTTCTTCCTTTGGTGTCTCGCTCTCTTTTTTCTTTTCTTTTCTTTTTTTTTTTTCCCTTTTCGATTCGCAGACTAGCAGGAGAGAAGGCAATGATGGGTGTGCTCGTAAGTAGTAGTTATTGAGACCAGAACTGCCGTGTGCAATGTCTCGAGTTCCACGCAGCAGCAAAGCAAACCCTCGTTTTTTGAATGCTCAAGGAATTTTTATTTTTATTTTTCTAATGTTTGAGAATTATACAGCCTTTGAGGCAAAGCACGTGTCCGGCTTGCGTGCGTTGTCCAAAAAATTGTTTTTCGGAGAGGATTTTCAGTAGAGGTGGTGGTGGGCTGGTCGTGGTGGGGTGTGCGTGTAGTTGCGAGAGCATGTACCGTAATTTTTCCCAATGGGGGGGGGGGTGTAGAGTTTTGTGTGAGGGGATGGCACCAGACTCAACTGCAGATGATGTGTTAGGTGTCGGTACAAACTGGAAGAAAAGGGAGCCCGGGGGGAGGGGAGGATGAGAGCGAGAGAACCATGGCGGGAAGCGTTACATACAATTAACAGTAGGAAAAAACTGTTACTCTTTCACTAAAGAAGAGGCTGATGACGACGGGGTTGAACCAATTGTTTGAGAGCTCAGAATGGCACAAATCCACTGGATATCAAGCGAATGTGGTACCAAAGTCCGAGCGTTTCAAATTATTTCTCCCTCGTCTCTTCTTCGCTCAATGTTTCTCCGTTTCGAGACGTAAGCCGTCCGGGGTTAGGAGGTGGAGGGTGTGTCGGAGAGGTATGAAGGAAAGGGAAGAAATGCCCAGTGAGAGAGTAGGATGTGTACGGTATGTAGTGTAAAGTGGAATCAAGTTGGTTGTACCAGTATTGTATATATGTATGTACGAGTACGTATGTATGTATGTATGTATGTATGTAGGGTATGTACTGTGTGCAGGCAAGTGTAGGTATATAGTGTACGGCTCGTTTTAGCAAGTGTTCGGGGATTCGCGATGACCAAAGGCACTCTTCCTCTGCTACTTCTTTCCGATGGCTCTCTCCTTCTTCCCCCTCTCTTCCCTCTCTGGCCCCTTTCCAGCCCAGGCCGGCGGTTATTGGGCAAAGGCCGGCTATGATATGACGACGGAAGTAATTAGGTATGGCCCAGCATTTGCTCAGATCTAATGATGATTAGCAACCCTCGGGGTCCCTGAGGGGGAGGGCATGCAGAAGCTTGATTGGGAGGATGCGCTGGCAAAGCAGTGGGTGCAGCGGAATGATGGCAGGCACAAGTAAGAGCAGGAACAAGACGCCAACGCGTGTAAACAGCACTCCGCCGATCTTGCTTGCTATTTTTTGCTTCCACCCGTGCTGGAGCCTTGCCTCCAAAGGAGGGTGGTGATAGCTTTTTTGATTTTCTATTACTTCTATTATCTCCATTTTCCCAATCTCAATATCTTCAAGTAAAAGGTCCTTTTGTCTCTCTTGCTCTCTTGCTCTCTCTCTCTCTCTCCTCCTTCCCCTTCTTTCCCCATTTCTTTTTTCACTTTGATTTTTCCTTTTTCTCCTCTCTTGTTTTTAGCTGTCACGTACTGCTCCCGCGGTGGCCACCATAGCACTGCCTCTCGCATTCAACCCCCAAAATGGATTTGCGCCTGGTACGATATGCAGAGTACAGCACGAGCAGAGTACGTAGGGGCAGGTATGAGAATTACTCCCGCCTTCGCTGTCGGCTGGCATGGTCCAGCCTATGATATGTATGTATGAGCTCTGCCTGTATTCCACCTGCTCGATGACGGAACGGCTGTACCAATTCCATATCACGCCTGCTGAGGCTCGCAGGCAGGCAGGCAGTATTGCACGGGCATACTCACACATATACCGCAGCACAAGTACTAGTATACGGTAGCTCTGTACTCGAGTACTCGGATGGTACACAGCACGACACAACACTAAAAAAAAACAGGCACAGGAAATCGCCCCTCGTGGCCGAGACGAGCGGAATGCTCCAACGCAGCCATAACCTGGGTCAAATAACCTTTAAAAATGGAACTCCGAAAGGAGAAATAAGAGACGGTGACAAATAAATCAAAGACAAATGCTTAAAAAGTAACCTTTTTTTACTAAAGCTATGATATTTCTTTAAATCCTTAAATAGGCATGAAAAGCCACCCCCGACCATAAGCCCCCCCCCCAATCTTACCCGTCAGGGCAGAGAATAAGAATAAGAATTAAAAAGGTACGGGATTTGGTAGCAGAAATGTCAGCTGCTTCGCTATTAGCCAGTGAGGATTAATGGTTTTCCCCTCCAGCAGCACCACACTGCTTCCCAGCCCTACGGGCCGGGTGCAGGACGGGCAATCAAACAAATCGAATGAAAAGGCGAGCCAGAGCAAGAGCCGTAACTAAGATATGAGAAAGGATGCCCCTCCTCTCTCCCCTTTCAGTTCCCGACTTCTTCCTTTGGACCGGGGGTCATGGGTGGTGGTCGATCGGCGATTTGATTGGCCCGAACAACCCGCCAGGATTTTTCAAAAATACTGTTTTGTGGTTTATCACTGTTATTGTGCTGCGAGCGTGAGGGACAAACTTAAGAATTTTGAGAACAGATTAGGAAAGAAATGGGTTTTAGTGCTGGGGAATTTTTTTTATATATATAATATTGATGAGGCTGGTTATGTATAAATTTGGGAGATGGATGAGTTGGCCGGATGATTCGCGATAATCGACTTGCTGGCAGGCGCAACCAAGATCGGAAGGGGAAAGGAAGAGATATCATAACAAGTTCTCTAGAACTTCTGAGAGTGCCCCCGATTTATCGCCTCTCTTCGCTCTATCGCGTCGCACACACAATAGTCTACAAGCTATCATACCCTACGGCACGCGCAGTCGCCTGTAGAGTTGTGCTTTCCCTCGCACACCTTGTAAGGTACAAGTATAATGTCAAGTATCCGTCTGTCACTCAGTCAAGTCAATTGCCTTCCTATCGTAGTCACTTCTCCTCATCATCTCCTGATCTCTTTCGTTTGTTGCTTCCCCGTCTCCGTGTCCGGTCTGTGAAAAACCCCTCTTCCGCACTCCTGCAATACTGCCGAGGCGGACGACGGTCTGATCTGTTCCTCAATCGAACTCATCTGAAGGAAAAAACAAAGAAAGAAAAAAAAAAACCATGATCCTCCCCCGAAACCTGTGGTACCTGTGATGTGTCCAGGCTCTTTACTAAGCACCAGGCGACATGGGGTGGCTGGGCATGAATTGCTTCGTGGGCCAATCCGATTGGCCAACACATCACCCCCGTCGTCTCGCTCAAAATAAGTTCCACAACGACAACACGCATGAAGTATGATAGCATTGCATCTCCCTCCCTCAGCGCATCAGTTATGATGGGAACACACCCGAGCAGCACCGGTATTTTGTAGCTAGAGGAAAATTTTTCTTGGAGCATCACCTTTCTTATCATCGATCACTATCATAGCAACGTGACGCGAGATGCTTCGATGCTACCATTCTGCATAACCCATAATCACCTTTTCCTCCTGTCCCTTCACTTCCCTTGCAAGGTGGCTTCCATCCCTTGAGCAATCAATAGACCTATTTCCGCCTGATTCGGTTGTTGTTGTTGTACTCTGTACTCGTACGCAATGCAGGTATGTTTTGTTCCAGAAGGTATGGGATATGCATTCGCTGGCAGACAGCGAATAACCTCGCCTTGTGGAATGAACAACAATTAGAAACCCCGATACAATCGATATAACATTAAAAGCTTCCCCTCTCGATTTTCTCCGCGCCTCGTCGCGCTGCGCCAGAAGAAAACAACAAAAAATAAAAAAATAAAAAAATAAAAAAAGAGTTACCGCACCAGGGATTCCATTCCACCGGCGGATTCAAAAATGATAATTTCTCCTTTTCTCTCTTTCATTCGTTCATTCCTTTCCTCCCGTTTCCCGTTTTCCTCAGCTTCTACACCCTGTCCTTGAGTCTTGACCAAGATCATACCGCATTTCAGTCAAGGGGAACAGACAGAAATTCTGTTGCGGAACCAATTGGAACGATAACAAGCGTGCCCGCTGGACTCTATGACCGCAAAATACAGTACGAGGCTTTAATGAACGCAAGGTGGTGGTACGGTATGAGGCTGGCTCCTCGACGTGGAAGCAGGAGAGCACGTTTTGCCCAAATGTTTGAAAAAAGAAAAGAGGAAGAAAAAAAAAAGAAGACAGCACCCCGATGGATCAAAAGTTAATTGAATCGAGAGCAGGGTTAGGGTGGTTTTCGCCGTTTCCATCAGAAACTGATTTCAGCAGAAGCACAGACGAAAATAATCACAATCGTTTGCACTTTTATTATCACTCTTTCCATTCGGGCAACGGCAATTTTGGCAGTATTACCGTTAATGCTGTTTCCCATTTTTTATTCTTCTCAAGAATCCAGGAAACGAAACTGATCTGCTCACGCGGACTCGAACTTAGCTGGCTGAGTTTAGTGGTTTTCTGATGAAACGAAAAAAAAGGAAGAACGGTTGAGCACAGGTTAATAACGAAAAAGTGGAGTGGATCAGGCAAACGCAGGATTTTTGATTTTTTTTTTCCGTCTGGGAAGAAAAAAAGAAAAAACATCGCCAAGACCTTTTTTTTCATCCATCCCACATCACATCTCTCTTCTCAACCGCCGTTGTACGAGTGTTTCGAAGCTCATCTCATCTCATCTCAGTAGATCTTCATTGCTTCATTTCGCGCATCGGAAGTCCGACTCTTGGATAATCCCTGTCGTTGTCACGGTTCTGTCTGGTGAGGGATGAGAGGGGGCGGAGGTACCGGTATGGTACGGTACGGTAGGCTGATTGTTGGAAGTAACCAGGCTTTCTTCTCTCTCTCTCAACTTTTGATTTATTAATATATATCATACCCACCACACTTTTTCTCCTTCATGCGATCTCATTCACTAATTCGAGAAGAAGAAAAATTGTCGGATGAAAGCAAAAAAGGGTCTCTATTTTAGCTTAGCGCGACTTCTTTTGTAACAATTTCGGTTGTTGTCGACTGTTGCGGAAATGGGGCACGAAGAGCTTTTTTGCTGACTCAACAAGCGCAAAGCACCAACTATCGCGTCGTCCGTGGGTTGCTATTGTCCATTTTTCAGCTATGATACGAAAAAGGGCAAAAAAAGAACAATGAAAAAAGGGAAAAACCCCAAAAGGAATAAGAATTATATTTTAAATTCTGTTACAATAAATTACAACTTATACCAAACTAACGCTACCATTTTCCCTTCCCTACTGAGAAGAGAGGGTCTCATCGTTTCAAAAAAAAGGTTTGAGGGGGGTGGAGAAAAGGAAATAAAAAATATAAAAAATACCTCCCCGCCAAACCTCCCATGAGAGAACGAGAATCCTCCTGCACAAAAGAGAGCTTCGGAGAAACAAAATTAAGAGCCATCCCGAAGCGCGCGGGCGGACCTTTCGAACGCGTATCGCGGTGCACAGCCCACGTGCTGCGACAACCCCCCTCCCCCGTTCCGCCTTTCTGTTTCTCCACGTACGCTTGGCTGAAACCCCACCCATTCGCTTTTTTTATTTTTTTCCTTTAATTGTCTCTGATGGACGAACCACAGTAGGAGGATTGCGATGATGGGGAAAAATGATAATCCAAAAAGGAGAATGCCGGAGACCGAGAGACGCCCGCCTTGTTCAGCCGAAATAAGGGTTTGAAGGTTTTAACTTGCTCATTTTCATGCACAACATTCGATAGCCGATCTGCACGCCAACTTTATGTTTCCTCGCTCCGTTTGCGCACGGACGGAGCTTCATTTTGATCGGTCTTTTGCTTACTTGCTTGCTCGCCGTGTCGGAGTGGGACTTTTTTTTTTGGCATTTCCCTCTAAGGATCAGGCGGATGGAAAGGGGAAAACGTGATCACTTTCCTCTCATTTTCCCCTTCTCTTCTGGCTATACTCTTTTTAGTTGTTCCTGCTGCGGTGGATGTCTGGGAGTTCCGAAAATTAATCAGATCTTTTAACAAGAAGGGTTAGGGGGTGTGGAGGGGTCTGGCCTGGTTACTCGAGTATGTTGCAAGGAGTGGAAACCGGGTTGTTCGATGTGGATGATGGACCTTTTTTCTGTTGGTTTTCTTGTTTCTTATTTTTATTTTAAATTATTTTGTCCTGGATTGGATAACCGGTCAGTTTTCATATTTGCAACAAGGGCGGATGGTGATACTTACGTGTGTAGGGTATGTATCCCTTAGGGCGTTTGTTTTCATCACGATATCACAATGTTTTTGTGGAAAAACACCCCCTCCGTGCTTGACCATCGACATGTTGGGTATAGTTTGGTAGTTTTTCTTCTTCCTTTTCTTATAGTCCTTACAGCTTTGGTGAGCGTATTCCAACTTCCTTGGTATTTTCTGCGCTTGATGTTTGAAGCATGGTTTGATCCTTTTTTTCTAACATATCATGCTCTGTGGATTCGAATCTAGACTTATCCAACATTTCGTGGCTGTGTATGACAATTGAATTTCAATTCCACCCTCGTATTTGCTTCTCTCTCCCCTCTCTCGATTGAGAACTGATCACGTTACCTGCCGTTTACACCCGTCATTTCCTTTGGCAATCTCCATATCGTTCTTCTCATCACGGTCGGTGGTTTGCTCATTTCCGAAACCGTGCGAGCGCCACACCGTGCCGGGCAATTTGTTCGGGGAATATTCTGCGTCCCGAACTAACAGAGGAAGAGGAACAGAAGAGAAAACAAAACGTTTCATTTGAGGTGCTTTCTTCTGGCTCGTAAAAATTACGGTCCTTGCAGCACCTACCGCTTTAAGAAATGACCTCGGTCCATTTCGAAAGGCTCTCCACGTTCAGATCAGAAATGACACTAAGCCATATGCAAACTAACAGGCTCCCCTGGTCTTTCATGAAGAAAAGAAAGTACTTGCCGAAATATTGGATCTTCCTGCCAGATCTGTTAGGCGAACAGATCGCGGCTGCATTGCGGTACGGGTCCGGTACGGTAGTTGCGGGCAGCCTCTCTTCTGAATTTTTAATCTTTTTTTTTAATTTATAATTGTTAGCCGGCCTTCGTTAAAATAAACTCACATACTCGGTTAGCCTTTCGGGCCTTTTTATTTTATTTTCGACAGATTCCTTTCGGGGCAAATACGGACTTCTTGGACAAAAATTATTTTTTAAAAAAAAATTATCAATTTACTATTCCCCCGGGAATCAAAGTGGTTACCATACTATCCGTACCGTACCGTACCACCCTCGATATGCCGGCATGATACCGGCTACGAGCAGCCGACTAGCAAACCCGCTGCCTGTAGCCGGCCAGCAGCGGAAGCACGGAAGGAAGAGAAGGGCAGGGAAAAATCCCGGTTGACCAAAGGGACAATAAAAACAGGGTAACTGAATGGCTTCTTGGTAACGGGGAATTTGTTTTTTTCCCGAACGTCACTTTTTTCTTTTTGGGCTCTTGCCTTGTATCCCTCTCATTCTAACATCCCTTGTGGTGGTGGAAACTTTCAATCCGCGAATCATTGGACAGATGTCATCTCCCTTTTTTTTAAACTCGTACCAACTCATGCAACTGTCGCGAACATGTTCCGGTGTGCGGGGCCTTTTTTCCATTTCAATGTGTGGAAAGAAATATGATTTGCTGACCACCCTACTGGGTATTTTGGCAGGAGGGGTTTGTGGGGGTGGGAAGGGGAATATGATTTTTTTTTGTCTATGCAAGGCGGTTTATCCCACGGGTGTTCCTGAACGGCCATTATTGGGAAAAGTAGAACAGGGCAAAAAGCCCAAAAAAGCTTGTTCGGGCGGATGTCAGATTGGTCGGTTGGTCAGGAGCTTTTTGTCACGGGTGGTATTATATAAGCGGATCATGAGATGTCACCCGGTCGTTTGATAGGCTCTGACTGGTGCACTTGGGTGGCCCGGAGATGGGTTCGCGTGGAGTAAATTCACGAGGTAGATAGGCTCCGCATGATAGGTGTATTTCCGGCCGTTTTGTGGGGGTTTTAGCAAGAGCACTGACCCAGCGTCGGGAGAACTGCCTGGCCTGGTCACGACCTCCATGGCTGGCCGGATCCCCGTGAAGGCCTGAACAAACAAACTAAATTTATGACTTCCAGATTGGGTTTCAAAAAATGAGCATAATCTTGCTGGTAGGGTAGTATCGAAAGAGTAGCCATGATAGGCTCGATTCACATAACGGATAGGAGAATAGAAGGGAAAAAAAGGAAAAAAAAGGGAGGAATTCGGTCAAAAATCGTCATAATATCAATTAATCAATCAGCCGAGCAAGAAAACATAGAGTGGGCGTTTCCCTAAGGCCGTCGGACCCAAAATTTACTTTAGGAGGAGGGGAATCTTGACTTTTTGCTTTTCTTTTTTTCCAGTATATAGTGGTGATATTGCTAATACGGGGGATGGGCAGATGATCGGAACAAAGTGCTTTTGCTGCTGAATGGGGAGGAGGTGGAGGAGGGGGTGTCGTTTCTGATAGACACGGGGACGGTATCATATTAAGGCTTTGGTCCTTTTTAGGATATGTTTGACGATGAGGGGAAGGCAGAGTGGTGCGAGCATAGCGGTAGATGTGATATTGTGGAGGTACTCGAGTAGTAGCCACGATGAAGGCTAACCTCGTCGAGAAATGAATGAATGACTGAATGATCTTGCTTGCTTTCTCGCGAGGGGCTGTGTAGCTTTGGCTTAGCTAGCCTAGCTCTCTCTACCTCCGAGAATCCACCCATCCACCCAGGCAGCGACACTACCACCACCAGACAAAAACACCTCGTATGACACGCTAATCACCGAAGCCGGAGACTATCGCTCGCTCCCTCCCTCAATGAGAGCTCCCCCTCCCCACCAAACCATTAGCACACCACCACCCCTCCACCACAAATCCCCAGTCAATGAACTCTCCCCCTCCACCCCCCTCCCAAATTCCACCAAATCAACTCCCACCCAGCCAACCAACCAACCACCCCAGCACCCACCCTTCCAAGCAAGCGCATACGTGTTAAGTTAATCTATGACCCCACGAATCAAATACCGCATTTAGAAATGAAATGCAACTTCCCGAGCCTAAAGCTGCCTGCCTGCGTGCGTGCGTGAAGTGTGTGTGTGTGTGTGTCAACCCCAGGTTTCCGGGAAACCTTGTTGTCTCTCTTCCATAATTCCTCTGAGCGGTGAAAAAAAAAAAAGCACACGAGTACCTACAGTATGATAGGGTACTATCCGTAGGGAGAAATAGGGATGTATTATTACGGTGGCTGTGTACTCTTCTCTACTCTTGAAAAAAGGTCGAGACCTTGGGACTAACTGGCTATATCATAGTTCAATTCAAGATCAAAGCGTCCCACATAACCACCCAGCCTCCACAAGGAGGAGGAGAAGAAAGAAGGAGAGAAAACAAAATAAAACAAAATAAACAAAATAAACATCCTTCTTCTTCTTCTAATGATGATAGGTAGGGTATAATAATAATAAAATCCCCAGCTGTACCCGAGCATGATACTTATTCTAGTTTCCACTTATAGAAACCATGAGTGTGTGTGGAGTGGAGAGTGGGAGAGTGGAGGAAAGTGGAACACGCGAAAGGTGAAAGATGAATGGACGAGTGAGGAATGGTGAGGAGCCAATCGCCCCTCGAGGAAGGGAAAGCGCTTGGGATTTGTGGTGATACATGGGGGTAAATGTCATAAGCCACTCTTTTTTCCTAAACTAAACCGAACTAAACTGGCCCTTGGACCAAGTTTATTTAGCGAAAAAAATAATAAAAAAATCCAGCCATCCATCCGGTTCAAAACTGATCAATCAATTAATTAATTGGCAACGAATTCGGAAGTGGATAGATATATATATTTTTCGAAACGAAACGAAACGGAAAAAGGATTGAGCCGAAAAACCCCGAGTCAATCGGTCGGTCCACAATTTACTCCTTCCAGCAAATTATGATGAACGACGACCATTTCTTCTTCATCTCAGCCATCATCGGCCTCCCCCGACAAGAGATGGAGAGAGAAGATAATAGAGGCGGAAGAAGCGGAAACCTACCCTACCCTACCCTACCCTACCCTACCCTAACCCTACATACTTAAACTCGCGACTGTCCTGTATCCTGTCCTGTGTATGAACTGGACTAGGTACAGCACAGTACCGGTATCATCATACCATACAACCCATGCATAACTTCCCCCAATATCATTGGCCGGTTATTAAATATATCATACGTGACAACCAATGCAAGCGGGAAAGGAAAGGAAAAAAAATAAAAAAATATACATGACTTGGTCTTTTTTTTTTTTTTTGTAAACAATGATTTTCACCGACCGCACCGAGCCAGCATTTCAGCCTCTTTTCCGTGTTGTTGTTGTGTTTTTGAGCGCGCGCCCCTCTTTTGTAGCAAGAGTTTGTTAAGGTATAGTATACGTGGTTGCTCATATCTTGTTGTTGGAGGGGGAAAGGGGGGGCCTATCAAGCGCTACGTGTTGACACGTGCTGTCGTGATAAGGTAGGTTGCTATCATACCTGAGAGTAGGGTGGGGGTGGGGTGAGGGGGAAGAAGGTGTTCACGGTAAGAGGGATGGGCAGAGGGAGGGGTTGAGGGAATCATGTGTTGTCACTCGGGATCGTGGTGTTTTTCCAGAGAGAGAGCCTTTCGTCTTTGAGTCGATTTGTTTTGTTTGTGTTCATTTTACTAATATTCTGCCAGGCAGGGAGAGCACAGTGCACCGTATACTATGGTGGTAAGAGATACTTTGCCCCCGTAGCATATATACACGATGTGTGTGTGGAAGCGATGAACCTTGGAAATTCATCTCGACTTGACAACACCCACCTGTTCCACTAGGATGAACCCGACAGGATGAGAAACTCCGAGTTGTGCAAAGGTATCGTGATGTAATGTAATATTCGGAGGGGTGAAGTATCATACTTGTGGTTCCCGGTGTTTTTGGAGGGAGGGTGGGGGGCGGGGTGGTGGTTGATTGTGCTTAGAATGGTTTGTGCTTAGAATGGTCGAGGGAGGGAGGATTTACGTTTCTTTTTTGTCGCCATGATCGTATGGTGTTCTGCATGGCTTGGGTATGTTTGTGTGGTAGCTACGGTGGCCAGGACTTTGTTTGTGTCGTGGTGAATACTCGGGCGCTGTCGTGCTGTCGTGCTGTCCTGCTGCCGTGCCTGTAGCCGCCGGGACATAGCACGGACCTGTTTTCTGGTGAGTGCTGCGGGGTTACTTGTACTCTTGCGGTGCAGTGCTGTGGTGGGATTTCGAGTGACAGTGTGTGAAGTGGGTACAGTGCTCAATACTGCATATCACGGGTATTGTGGGAAAGAGGGGGAGGGGTTGGATTGTAGGCTGCGGTTAAGCTTGGCTGTGCTATGGTCCACGCTAGTTATGTGCCTCTGTCAAACGGGGGAGGGTGTTTGTGTCATGGGTATATACGAACATGTATGCCTGCGCAAACGCGGTGGTCTTACAAGTATTTTGGATAAATGTATGGCATGGCATTGTATTATAGCACAGGACATGACAAGGATTTTGTGAGGGAATAGGGTAGGAAGGGAGGAAAGGAGGAAAGAAAAAGGAATAACGGGCACGGGACGGTCGATGTATACACGGTATCATGTGTGAAGCACACTTTGCATGCAAGCAAACACAATGAGGAAACTCCGTCTGTGCGAACGTGTGTCTTCGTGTATGTGTATGTGTGTTTGTGTTGATAAGGTGGGGGGAAAAGCAAGCACCCCATTCTAGGCGAAGCTTTATAAACTCCGAACAAGTCAGCTATTGGACGTGTATCCGGATCGAATCATCAAGATTGGAAGGAGGAAGGGAGGGAGAGACGATTACTCGTACTTTGGGGATAACACGAACTTGCGGGGTACCCTGCCGTGTCCTATCATAGCATGCGATGCCACGATCACCACTGCTTTTCTTTCTCTAACTCTCTTTCACTTCCTCGAATCTCGAGTGCAGAATAGCTCGTGAAAGATGGGGTCTGTGCCAATCCGCGACGTGCTTCAAAAGTGCCTCTTGTGTGGGAGGAGAAGGAGGAGGGGGAGTGACGACATTTCGGCTCAGAACTTGAGCACTTCCTTATCGGCCGCATCAAGCCAGACGATGCCCGCAGTCTTTCTATCGCTCAATACATGCAACGCTGCCCAAAGCTATAAACAAACACAAGCAAACGAATACTCGACAGAAACAGTCAGAAAAGCAGGATTCTCTCAATCAGTTAATCGCTCCGGGGAGAAGAGCGAGGGCAGAGGAGGAGAGGAAAAACACACATGTTGGGCACTCCCCCCGAAACAGTACACTCTGATAACGTTTCCAGTATTCTCCTCGTCCAAAAATACGCTAACCCAGCCGAAGCGGCCAGAAGTAACATGATCCTTCAGCGCGTTCCAAAAGTGTATCTTATCCTCGGATTTTGTCCATCCGCTCATGTCCATCATCCAACATCCCCTTTCTAGCTCACGTATTTCCCTACTCTGCGAGAGTTTCTTCTTTTGGTAGTGTGCACGCACTTGGCCGACATTCCATATTTTTCGCAAGTTCTCTGACACGGTGGGGGGATTGGATGACGTTTCGGGTATCGGGGAAAAGAAGTGGTACGGGCCTTCTACGAGTGTTGGGATGGGCCATTGTGGCTGTTTAGATCGCACGACAGGAGCTGGCTCTTGTAAGGGTAGGGATTCGGTTGTCGACTCCGAGGCAGTTGGTGAGCTGGGTATAGGCGGTGGTTTTGGCGATGGCCGCCCCACGCTAGGTGTCTTTTGATTGTAAGTGAATGAGACGTTGGATGTTGCGGGGAAAATACATTTCTCAGAGGAGGATATCTCGTGATCATTTTCCTTCTGAGAAGGGTCAATTGCAGATGGAATTGTCTGTGGGACAATCTCTAATTCTTCTATGACTGGCGGGGATGAAGGCAGCGATAAATCTTCCTGCTCTTCATCAGAGGTTACGTAGGCCTCAGCAAAAGCGGTCTGCGGGATTACGTCGATTCCCCCCTCTTCAGGTGATGAGGGTAAAAGTCGAGGTGCGGCCTCCTGAGAATCGGGAATGGTGTTTGGAATTGAATCCCAAGAGTCAAAACATGAGGAGCCATAGCTAGTCTCATCCTCCATCGGGGCCTCCTGCTTTGGCAGGGGCGGTGACGGGGTAGGCACATACGGCGAAAAGAAAGACTCCCTCAGTTCAAAGCTAGTCTTTTCTTTCGCTGCGGGAGCGGACATCACTACTGGGGTGGCAGGCTCAGCAGTGGGCGAGCCAACTCTTCCCGCAACTTCCCCGGGTGTAATCGGTAGAGCTGCCAAACACGAAGATCAGACTTAGGCCCCAATGATAACTTATTCGGCAAACTCGAAGGAAGGCAATACACTGAGCGAGACCCCTTAACATCTCCGTCTCTATCCCCATCTTAGAGCTCCTTCCCCTCCTGGCTGGCGTCTTGGTCACCTCTAGGCTCTGCGCAGGATCTCCCTCCTCTTCACCCCTGTCGTCTTCCATCAACCGAGCCCTCTTTCCCCGTGAACTCCCATCCTCCCCTCTATCACTTCCCCTCTTCCCCTCCCCCCCGACTGAAACGCTCCCCAAAATCCTCTTCTTTGCTGGCCGAAAATTCAAACAAGCCAAAGCCTGCGCCCGATACCGCTCGTCATCTACCCTTGATGTAGGCGCCGAAGCGTGAATCAGCAACTCGCTGTTCTCCTCTTGGTCATCGGACATTGTAGCCTTTGGGTATGTGGGAAATTATCATGTCGCTCGTGAAAGGAATGTGAAAAAGGAAAAATAATCAATCTGTTGCTATAACTCGCTAGCTGGCTGTTAACTTTGTATGATAGAAATTTACTGGCGAGTAGACGTGTTGTCAATGAACCTGAGGGGGGTGTCCTGGTGGGATTGCCATGGGCAACGAACCGATCCATCTTGGCGCTAAACTTGAGTCCCCTGGGATCACGGGATTGCGTGATACGAGACAATAATTTCCAGGCTAGTCTCCGTGATTACTTGCTTATTATGATTGTCGATCGGTGTGCGGTCATGGTCAGGTGGCCATCTTTTTTTCTTTCATTTTTTTCACTCCTTTCTACTTTGGCACGAGTAGAGTACTTTTGGCACTTTTAGCACTTTTAATGATTGCAGTCTTACACGAAGGCTGCCTATCTAAATACTACCTCCTCGCATCTGCCCGTCCCTGGGTGCGGAAGTTAGGCTCCAGTATAGCCTAAGATATATATCATAATTATATAGCTCATTCCCGAAGGTGGATTAAGGCGGTAAGGCAGTTCTTGCCTTGTTTTTTAGGTGGGAATTCCGGCCGCCGCATGCACTGTGCCGTGATGGGGATATAAGCAGTCACAGGAAAAGGTACGGGTTGTGTGACCTGTTATATTCGACTGCAAATGCCGAAGAAGTGGGGGGGGAGGTGTAGTTCCCGACGGCCCCGGTCCCGTTGAGATTTATTGCTATCATACATGGCTTTTTCTGATGAACTATGTCTACTTTTTTAGTATATCATACTTATATATATTTTCAACGCTTTATAGTCTACTTTGTTTGTGTAATTTTGTATTGCATCATTTATGCAAGTTCCTATTGCTTTTCTTGTTTGTTTTCATAGTTTTATTTGAAGTAATTTCTACCATCTTTGTAGATGTTGACCTTTTCTTCATTATATAATCATATGCATTATAGATTATTCCATTAATCCTAATCTCTGTGTCAGCCTGTATCATAATTAGCTTTTTAAGCTATTCCATTCTCAGTCCAGTTGGAGAAATGTCGTAAAAATTATCCCTTCATTCCATTTCCCCTTCCAGTTTGTAGAAGTTTCCCAAGGAAAAGTATAAAGATTCTGATACCGGTAGTGCTGTAGCTAATGATCCAAGATGTTCTTCTTACCCGATGACGATGATAGGAGGCAGCCTTTTATACTATCATACTCAGAAAGGTATTTCCCACAAATGCTCCAAATGGCAGTCGTATAATATAAACCTCTATGCATTCATAAAAGAATGACTTGGGGAAGAATAACCCGAAGGTCATTTCTTAAAAGCCACTCAATACTCATGAATTAGCCTCAGTGGTATCATATGATATTAGGAATTCCTGGCTATGCACGTGCAACATATCATAGAAAAAAAGCGTAAATGATTGCGGGCGGTAATGACCAAGGCACCGGGATCCGGGGATTAATTACCCTGATTTGTGGGGCTGGGTTTATTCGACGATTCAGACATAAAACAGAGGAAGGGGCAGGAACCGGAGGCAAGGGGAGGGTGTGGTGCGTGGGCTGGCGTGGGCTATCGATCCAGCTATCTCCCTATCACTTTCCCAGGGTTTACTTTCGCACAATGAAAAGGTTATAGTACTGAAAAAATATAAAGTAAAGAGGGGAGAACAAACGAACTGTGGGATGCCGGATACCGCGGGATAGATTGCGCGTGTTGGTATTATGCGCCTGATGGAGTTGGTGCGGTATAATATGTTTCGCCGTCCGGGTACCAAGTGAAATTGAAACCCATACCTACACGCAAGCCGGCACAGGAATGAGTGAGCGGGTAGGCGATTTTAACTAAAGTAGAGCAAGAAGGGAGGGAAGAAGGGAGGGGAGTAAGACAGGATGGTTTTGTGATACGGGGATAACAGATGTGTTCTATATACAGTGACAGTTCAATATAAGCCGTACGGTAAGTGAAGAGGAGCACCCACCGCCAGCAGTCAGAACACGTATCCTGAACTTTGTACTTCACTCCAAAGCAGAAGGAGGTTTTGTCTGCTGGTGTCACTATTCACCATCTGGCCCTTGGGAGGTTCGATAATTTGAGTACAGTACAGTACGCTAGTTGGCATTTTGCAAGAATTGATGACTACATTCAGTGCACCATTGGTTCAAATACGGCGTTCCCTCAGTACTGGTATGCCGTATGAAACAAATCCTGCAGTTCTTCAACCCACTTCCTAGTGGATGGAGCCTGTGTTTGCTCTGTTAAAATCGGATGGGCTTATCCTTGGAGTGGAGCAGGATCATGAAATATCATTCTATACAACTAAGGAAGGAGAAACTTTCAAGGATAAAAGCGGGACCTCCAGCGCCGAGTGCTAGTCATGTTTTGAGGACTAGTTCCCGAAGTATGTCCCTGAAAGCCTATTGCTCTGAGGATCACCGGTTCGTGGGGAAGCGACTGCTGATGGTGAGGAATGGTGTTAGCAGGTGGCGGGGTTTGTAGGGCTGGGGTTGCTGGTAAGAATATTAGATCACTCGTTATCGCTGGTTATCGCTGCTGGCCTAGGCGACTGTCCCTCAGTACCGGCTCTAAAGTTTCTCTAGGCCTAGACTGTCTTATTTCTTGTTCGTTGTTTCATCCACAATTCGTTCCATTTGCTTTCCTGGTCGGAAACTCTTTCTCTCACAATTCGTGCTGGATAGGGTAAGGCTATTTGACTTCGCATTCTTTACCCTACCTTTCCTATCCTTTCTTTTTAGTCTCTTTCATCTGAGGACGTGTACTTGTATGCCTTCTTGCACGTCGGTTACAAAACTAAGCTTCAAGGCTCCCTGTCAAACAACTGAGGTCGGGACAGCTATAAAAAAGTAGGTTCATCAAGTAGGGATATCCTAGATGTGGGGAAATGGAGGAATAACATAGGTGAGTCGACACCAGAAATTATTGTAACCAAAAAAAAAAGTAGTTTAATTCTGTTCATACAACCCTAGAAACTATCCTAATTTATGTTAATCCATAAGAATCACCTATATATCCGCACCACTCTTAACAGCCTTCAACCTTAATACTGCAAGCCCGGCCACCCAAGACATCTTACCACAGATAAACCACCACCCCACCTACTCCTACCTCATAACCTTCTCCTCGCCAGCACCCCGCCCCGCAAAATAATAAACCCCCCCTTCCTCTCCATCCCTTACTCCAAACCACCACCCCCTCCTCCCCGCACGCTCTAAAACTCCCTTAACAGAGCCCTCAGCCCTTCTAACATCCTCACGCCCCCTCCTAATCCACCCCCAAACCCCCTCCGCCCACTTCCAATACACGTCCTCAATCCTCCCCACCAACTCCGCACATTCCGCCCCGGGCCCGTCGGAAATAGCATGCAAGCGGTTCCTCAGCTCCACCCATTCCCAAAAGTAGGCTTCTCTGTCCAGTGCTATGAGCTTTTCCGCATGGCAGCGTAGGATTAGAGCCTGGGTGGTTAGGTATTCGTGGTAGGACCGGGCGTCTTGGAGGGTTGAGGTGTGCTGGTCGTGGGCGGCGTTGAGGAGGGTTGTTAGGCCGGTTAGTGTTTTGTGCATGGTAGAGAGGGAGCGGTTTGTTAGGGTCAGGACCTCGGCGAGGTGCTCTGGGGTTATGGGGGCTGCTGGGGAGGGGCGGAGGAGGTAGGTGGTTGAGTTGAGGGTGATGGCCGGGATGGGGGTTTCCGAGGGCATTATGGGGTTTGGGGTTCGGGCTCCTGCTTGATTCCGATCTTGTTGATATTGCTCCTGCCGACTGAATACTACCGTCAAAGAAAATTTATCTACGATATCGGTTCTTTGTGTGTTCAGTGCCTTGTTCCGTCGTGTGTGAGAAGTGTTTATCAGGGCTGGATGTTAGAGAGAGAGAGCAGATTTTCGCCTGGTATTTATCTCACCGTATTCGATCAATTCAAGATGGAAGTGGTGGATGTGTATTTGGCGAATTCAAGATGGCAACATAAAATCTCACTCGCGGAATTTCATTCCCAAGGGGTTGAAATCGGGCTTTCGGATATGCACTCTTCACGTCTTCAGTACGAGAAAGCCGGTCATTCTCCCTTAGTGTCGATTTACCGTACTCAGTGTCCTATGATACTTGCTGGATTTCACCCTTCGCTCATGTCACCTCTTGGCCCGTCGAGCAGATATGTAATCTTGCTTTGGTTTGCTTTCTCTCGTCTTCCACACTGCTCGCTTTGATTCCTCCTCCGCTGCTGATATATAGTGCTGCCTCACTGCATAAATAGTGGGTCTTCCTGACCGTTTTAGGTAGAGTGAAGTTCTTGCGCATCTCCCGCCCTCGCATGTTTCAGGTATATAGCTCAGCCATTGCACATTTTTTAAAACACAAGGAAGCTAAGGAATTCGACCATTTTCCTCCACTTCTTTCGGAAAAAGATCGGAAATAAGTCTCTAGAGGGTGGGTTACCTGCGCATGGTCCCGCTTTACGGGAATTACCCTACACTCTGATTCCCCATTCCCTCAGGAGGCGGAGTGGGGGGAGACAGGCTGCATGGGGTAGTGTATATTCTTCTGTGCTAGGTAGGTGTGCGGATCCTATTGAAGGCACTTTGTAAGGAGGTCTGAGCATGCGAAGCTGCTCACCTCCCTCAACCCCCCCCCCTCAAGGTCTTCTGAATGGTGAAAAGCCTGAAGAAGCTGGGCCACCCTAGCTCGTGGTAAGTGATAATTTCACTGTTTTAATTTTTCGTGGATGGGATTTAGTCTTGTCTCCGCTAGAGCGATAGCCCCTTTATCAGATTAACACAAAGTAGATATGAGGTCCCCATACCATATCATACGGGAATAAACTTCAGTACGTAATGTAAGGGAAAGAAATCCCATTTTTGCGCTGCATCTCTGGACTTGTGCGGCCATATTGAGGATAGACACTCGGTATTAGTTATAGTTGTTGAAAGGAATTGCTGTTGCAGTTCCATATCATTGTTATAAAAGAGTAGATCTAAGAATACATTGGCTAACTAGATGTTGCGAAGAATTGCCCTTACCAGTTGGCATTCTTCCGAAACACAAGGCATCTTGTCGGTTTTTTTGGTATCATATTTGGAAAAGTATTCTCTATTCTCACTTTACCCTCCAATCTTGGCCCATTACCGACGCCTTGACAACCATCTCCATTTGAAAAAAAAATGTTTTGAGTGATAAGTAAAAGTCATAAAGCATTAACAACTTTGGTGTGTGACAAGCTTACTTACACAAAAGTAGACTACTTATACCTAGCTCCGGCCGGTGTCGTATGTGGGAAAAAGTCCAGACTACGGTAGGTTGTGCTGCGCTGCCACAAGCATACACTTGTAACTATCCTATCCAAGGAATTTTAAAAACTCGGTATCGAACTTCAACCTACCGGTGCCTTGCACATATTAGGTTCAGCATGCTTACCACATACTGTACAGCCCGGAGCACATTCCACTGCTCTATCCGAAGTGCGAGAAAGTCCACGGCGGAGAGTTGAGGAGGTGGCTCGATGCACTCCATCCAATATCGCGGATGGGCGCTAGACTACCGGTATCTCGACGAACACATACACACGATCATCGTACCCACGGGATGCCCGTAATAAGTTACAAAGGAGCTGGGCATCCGCTTGAGACTGAATACAAAGTGATCGACTTGCGGAGGAATTTTTATCCACCCTGGTAATTTTGGGAAGGGTGCACAAGTGCTGTACCGGTACCGTATGCCCAATTGGGGCTGTCTATTCCGGCGCGCTGAGTACTCGAGTAGGATACCGGTGGTCCAGATTGCCTGGTTCGGAGGAAGCGTCCCGAACATCTGACAACCCATCAGGGTCAGGTAGTTCAGGTGCAGTTTGGGACCATTTCGGCCCACCATAAATACCACGGTATATAGGGGTATGCTGGGCACCCACAAATACTATCGTATTGTACGAGTACTCCCTTATATAATCCAGTATTTCCGAAAACAACATTGCGATTGCAATTTAGGACAAAAGGAGAAGAGCAAATATTCTAAAACTTGAACAACAGAATAATACTCAGGCTTAGTGTGGAAAATTCTACCTTATATTATGATATTGCATAGGGTCCTTTGAAAAAACCCCAGATTATGGCCTGTTATTATTAGTCTTCCTTAACTTAGAAGCAAAAAAAAAAACCATACTGCAGGAATTCCCGGACCGACAAACACATAAATAACCACAGTACTTCTAAAATAGCACTGCCGAACGGGGCCTTAACGTACCGGTAACTTCATCTTTTGCTCTCGCATTCGGGCACATGATGTCTAACACTTATTGCACTGTATTATAATAAATTTCTTTCTATGAAACGGTGCTTATTGCCAGTATCGAGTAACTCAAGTTACCCCGGATTCTCCTGCTTGTCGGGCACCGGCACTGCCAGCCTGTCATACATATGATACCACAAGCTAAATGTGCGGCAGTGGCTAGTGTAATTGTGGTAGGTGGCAGTGCACATAAACCAGCAACACCTTTCAACTTTCAACCTTCTCAACAACCTCTCCCTCTCCCTTTTCCAAGCCTCCAACTTTACCCCCCCTAAACATTCCCGTTCTTCAACCTCACCCACACGAAACCAATACCCCACCCTCTTTACACACACACTCCCCACCTCAACAATGGCAGCTTCAGCGGGTTCGTACTCGAATCCTTTAAAGAAGTTCAAGTAGCTATTCCCCCCATCAACAATTTCGCTCGCTCGTTCATTCACTAACCTCCGGGATCCTCGCCAACAGATTAGTTTTTCTTGGAGAACAGAGCGGTAATCCTAACCCCCCGCAGCCCACGACAGGAAGGAAGGAAAAAACGAAGTCAAGGGGGAAAGAAAAAAAAGAGGGAGGGGGCTAATCCGCTCATGTGGGGGTGACATGCATAGTCGGCAAAACCTCACTGATAACCAGGTTCATGTACGACTCTTTCGATAACATGTACCAGGCCACCATTGGAATCGATTTTCTGTCAAAGGTAAATAAAAAAAAACCTCCCTCCCATCCATTCATCCATTCATCCATCTTCTCCACACCGTCCACTCACTTACTCACTCACCCACCAGCCTGTTCGTGGCGGATGAGCTAACGCGAAACCTCCCCTATGTGCAACTCTAGACAATGTACCTCGAAGACCGAACCGTCCGCCTCCAACTCTGGGATACCGCTGGTCAAGAACGCTTCCGCTCTTTGATACCCTCTTACATTCGCGACTCTAGTGTCGCGGTGGTAGTATATGATATCACCAGTATTATCCCCCCCCCCCGACCCTACGACCCTGCCTGTACTGCTCTTGGGACTGATATAAAGGGGGGGTAGACCGCACGTCCTTCCAAAACACCACTAAATGGGTTGATGACGTCCGTGGCGAACGTGGAAACGACGTAATAATAGTGCTCGTGGGAAACAAGACGGATCTCAACGATAAGCGGCAGATTACTACCGAGGAGGGCGAGAAGAAGGCTAAGGAATTTAAGGTCATGTTCATCGAGACAAGCGCTAAAGCTGGACATAATGTCAAAACGCTGTTTAAGAGAATCGCGCAGGCATTGCCGGGAATGGAAGGAACATTGAACGAGCCTAATTCTGAGAGTATGTTTCCCCACCACCGGGAGATTCGGTGAAGGGCGCGGGCTAATTAGATGTGACCATAAGTGATTAATGTCGATATTGACCGGAATGATAGCACGCAAGCGGATGGATCCTGTTCTTGTTAATTCAAATGCTTTTATAAACGGCTTGGAGCTTTTTGTCACTGTAAGATGGGATTACAAAGTAATTTTTGTTTGTCTCTCGTTGGTTAACCTTTTTCTTCTTTCAAGCCTTTTTCTTCTTTTTCTTTCTCCCACTTCGTCAAAAAGACCGTATATCATGGTTTTCGTTTGTTCCACTTTGATTGTTATAATAGTCTAAGCGGTACATGAAGCTATGGGTTTTTATGGCATGATAATAATTTATTGACAACCCTTCCAGCCCCTCGTAGGGCAAAAACACGTCTGATGCGAGTGATACCGAGTGAAGTATATTCAAAATAGCCCCAAACTCCGGAATAGAAACGACGGTGATGGCAGCAACAGTGTGAGGGAAGTGTAACTGCGGGGTGAATATCTAAGTTACCAAGCGCGATGCGACAAATTCCTGTTGATCAAGTCAGCCATTGTTCACGGTTAGAGAAGGGAAAAGAGAGGAACATACCGGATACTCATTCTGCAACATGCTGGTAATATTCTCTACCTCTAAGGCCAAAGCGGCAACGTTCTCATCCCACTTCCTAATCTGCCTGCCGACGACCACCCCTCCGGCCCCGCCACTGCCTCCGCTCTCAAAGTAGATGAGCCCATCAATCTGATCAATCTGGCCATTCATACGCTTCTGCTCGATCATTCTGGCAGCATACTCCTCCGCCTTCTCACCGGATAGGCCAAGAAGCACGCCGAGTTCCTCCACGCTAATGTTATTATAAAGCCTCGACGCAGCAAGCAAATTATGTTCGATAACCGCCTTGGAAAGTACAGTGGTCCCGTCGCTCTGCAAAGCTTTCTGATGAGGGCGCAGGCGCGCCGCGAACTCCTCTACCTCCTTAGGGGAGAGCAAGCGATCGAGGTACATCTTCTCCAGGAGCGCGTAGTCGCTGTGCAACTGCGGGGCGCGCTCATCCTTATACAGTGTTGCCAAACTCCTGCTACGCAAGGGCCCTGCCGGTGCCAAAATCGCACAAGTCATGGCAGCGCTCAGGCACTGCAACTTATCCGCCTCCGCGACAAGATTCGAGAAGGAGAGGAAGTGGTACTTCGAGCACGCGTTCAAGAATTGCCGCTTCGCATCGAGTATGCGAGCCTGACACATTGCAAAGTTCAAGTTGAGACTGGCATCCGTGCTCTTGTGTATGATGAGGGTGGCACGGTTGAGCCAGCTGTCGGCGGATATGCTCTCGTCGTCCTCCAGCAAGTTACGCATTATCCGGATATACACTTCCAGTCTGAACTCGTCGGTGATCTGCCGTTGGTGCGGATTGAGCTGGATCCCCTCCAGCACTCGCGCTGCCTGGGCATTGTCGTCTGAGGCTTCGTGCAGGGTTGCGAGGGCCAGGCGGATGGTGCAATCCGCTTGCTCGAAGGACACGATCTTTGGCGAGATCTTGTCCAATGTGTAGGCGTAGAGGGATTTCTGCAGCTCTGGGGCGAGGGACGGTAGCGTTTGGAGGTATTCGCTTAGGACTGGGCGGCTGGTGACTATCCCTATGTTGTCGCTGAGGATCGTGTCCACGAAGGCCCTTAGGTTGGCTTCTAAGCTGGTTGTTGGAGAGCTTGTGAGGATTGGCTGGAGGAGGGCGATGAAGGAGTGGGATTTGTCGCCCTGTGACGCCGAAGAGGTTTCGATAGAGGTCAGCTGGGAGAGAACCCCGGGGGATGCCATGATTGTTGGTTTTTTCTTACTCCCAGAGGGGGGGTTGTGGGTGAGTTTTTGGTGACCGTTGCTGAAGGTCTTGGAGATGATAGAGGGGAGATTGAGTTGAGCCGAGGGAGCTTGAGGAAGCCCAAGGTAGTGTTTGCTGCTGATGAGCTAAGGGATGGTGGGGGATGCCGTGGTTGTGGCTTATCTAAGTTATCTCAGGGTGGGGCTCGACTTTGTTGTCTGTGCGTGCCTGCTGAGCCTCTTTTTTTGCGTATTTTGTCACTCGATTTTTAATAATTTCACCAGGTACTTTCTTAGCTCATCCGGGGCCAATGTGTTTGAAGAATTCATGGTACACCCAGCGCGTGTTAGAGGCTTAAGAAATGAGATTGGAGGACAAATCCGAGAACTCCTATTGGGCCCTCTGATGCAAAGAACCCCTACGCCTAGTCAAGACGCCAAAGAAGATCTAGTGGAAAGAAGGCAGAATGGAAAACAAAGTTTTAAGCCAAAAGAAATACAGTTGAACCTCAAATGTCGTAAGTCATGATCACGGACTTGCAGTGCCCTGCCTTCTCCTGAGCTCTGCCTGCAATTCCTCCTCTATGAGCTCCTTGATCTTATCCTTTTGACCTTCAACAGCCCAACAGTTGTCCTTGTACATACCACACTCACGAAAGTCAACTTTCGCGAGTCCCTCGGATTTTTCAACCATGCGTCTGGCAACGTCTCTTGAGACCCAAAGACCTCCCTTGATTTTGAGCCTCTCTAAACACCTTAGGCTAAGAATTGCCTCGACAAGGTCGACGGAAGCGTGCAAAGGTTTCGTGTCGTCCTCCTTCCATGTAAAACTCTTCGGTACGTCGGAAACGAATAAAAGTCCGGTGAAAGCTACGGGCTTGTAGATTGAGGTCTTTGTCCAGCGCACACTGTAGTCCGGAGCAAGCTGGACGTTGGACAGGTTTAGCTCGTGGAGGTAGGAGCACGCTCTGAGAGCGTGAATAATACCGCCAACAGGAACATCTCTAGAAGTGGAATACTGCTTGAGGAGGGGCGAGGGAAGTGGGTGAGTGCTGGTTGTTAACACAACCGGCTTACGTTTACGTTGACCGGATTTCTTTCTGCCCCGATCATCCCGGCGGATTGTGAAAAGCTGGGAGGAGCGAAATTTCCATTCCCTCCATCCCGCCAAGGGAAGGTCTGGGTCCACACAAGACCCCAAGTTCGATAGGTCCAATGTACGCACCATCCTGGCTAGCAACCGATTCTGCGAGACTACGGAAACGAATTGGGCGAAGCGATACGTGGAAGCAAACGAGGGGGAGGCGTATAGTGTGTGCGCCGCTTCATCGAACATACGTCTCGAAACCTTTGTGAGCGCAAGTAGAGTACCCTGGTCCAGATGCTGGAATATCTCGTCCAGAATCTCAGAGGGTAGGGTGGAAAGCTTGGGATGCTCATAATAGTACTTGCGCTTTCTAGAGAGGATGCTACTCGCGGTGCTGCGTATTGATGAAGCCGAAGAGGAAAGCCTGTGAGGGTGGGCCGATTTTTTTGAGGTGCGCTTCACAGGTTTCAATGTCAGATAGGGCGTTATCAAAGAGGAAATAACCCTCTGGGTATACTGTGGGGTAGTGGGTCCGGCGGGCTCCGACGAGGTGAGGAGACGGGCGTTACTGATAGGAGGATTGGACTGGTGTTTCTTCACGGGACGACCAGCCTCTGCAGGGAGGGACCTCGGGTCTGTGTAAAGGTAGATTGAACGAGTGAGGTATGGAGAAGGCAGAGGCTGAAAATAGGAAGAACGTGAGAATTGAAGATTGTTGGATCGCTGAGATAGAGCGAGAGGTTTATCCGTTCTTCGAGCCCTTGAACAAACTTCAATGTCAGCTCACATAAAATACCATCCAGGAACCGTGCTTGAGTGCCTGTATTCTGTGAAAGGGAAAAAGAAAAGAAGCGGTGAAGAAGCGTAGAAGATGGAAGAGTGCAGGGGGTCACGAACATCCTGGCCCACACACCACAGCAACCACACAGCAACAGCAATAGCAGCAATGACACCCCTAATCAGTCCAACGGAGCCGTCAGGAGATAGTAATTTTCGACCTCCGTGGTTAAAGAATAAGAATAGTATAAAAAGCTGGTGGGAGGATCAGGAGGAGCTCGGAGTGAGGGGGTGATTGGAAGAGCGGAATAAATTATTTATACTTGTAATATTGGAAAACGAGGATAATGACGCAAGACCAGAGAGTGGAAGATGCTGGGAAGGGAGAGTGGTTTGAGTTAAGCTAGCTTGGGAACCACGGGAGTGTTCCGAGCCATACAAGGACCAACTCTACTCGAGTAGTAGTAGCTTAGAATTAACCCATCACCGCAACCCCACTATCAACAAAACAGTCAGCCAAGATCTCACCCAAGAGAGCCTCTTCCGGGTCTCAGAGAAGAAGATCTAAGTTAACGTCATTGAATGTGGGTGAAGTACCGGTACAATACCAGTACGAGTACTGTACTCAGTAGATATGTACAGTAAGTCACCACTCTCGACTAAGCTAGGGGCCAGAACCGCCCCTCTTTCTCCCCTATCCTTTCGTCTCCCATTCCACTCCTTGCTCCGGACTCCTGCCGCCATCAGCGTACTCGAGTAGTGTGCCCATACACCACAGATTCAAAGTACTCGTAGATAGCACACTACTCAAGCTACAAAAAACAGCTGTCGTACCCAAACACTTCTCTGTCAATTGGGACACGGTAGATATCCCATTTTTCCCAACCCACCCTAATCTCATCCTGTATCGGCACAGTGCGGAAGAGCTCTGCAGGCCAATCGATCGGAAAATCATGACCAGAGCATCTTGGTGACCTCCGCTTGGCTTGAGCGCCTTTTTCCTTCTTTTTTGGCCCGGGCTTCTTTCGACCTCTGAAATTCCCTCCCAGTCCAAGGAGTCCCAGCAAGGGACGTCTTCCGGAAGAGCAGGGCAACCCCCTCCCTCCGAACTTCTGCAGGGGAAATGCGTATCGCCCACCAGCCAACCTCACGTACTACCAGTAGCACACAGGCAAGTGAGCCGCGCTATGGTTCGTGCCATAGGAGACACTGTGCCCGACTGGTAGCCCTTGATGCCCAAAATGTCGCAGTACTTAGTAGTGCCAAGAGGAGTAGCAGGAATCCCGATTTTGCTTTTGAGTTACTGCTCAATCCTATTTCTAATATCGGTTGCCCATCTTTCCAGATACCGGCATGACATTTATCGTGCTGCCCCGCATTTTATCCGTAAGCTTTCCAGGCAAACTTAGTAAAGGACACACGCAATACCGGTAGTCTACCTCTCTCAATCGGACCTGGCCTCGTGCCGCACGCACGAGAACATCAAGAATATGACACGGGGTGGTGGCGGCCCCTTGAGAGGTGTGATCCTCGCTACAACCCTACCAGGACAGCTGCTGCTGCTTCCATAATACCTGTTGCAGTAAAATAGACATGATATTCTTTGACCTTACCCCCCACGAATAAATTGAGTGATACTTCCGCCGCTCTGTGCCACCACCTTTGTTGACCCGGCTGCGCAAAGGGTAGTGACAAAGCAACCCAAAAGTCCCTAATATCGTGACAGACCCACCTCGAAGGATAACTAGCCAGGTCACGGTCAAGATTTATCGCCTTTCCTACCTATTATCGAATTTTCATACCGAAACATCCCTCTTTGATACTAAAAGTATGCCGGTATGGGGTCCAGGAAAAAGTAAAGGGCTGCCTATCGTGCCCCCTGCCCCCCCTTGGGATGTCACAGTGGCACCAGCCTAAACCTTTCCTTGGCGTTTGTAGCCCAGGAGTGTGAGAGCGTGATATAGCCGTTCTGAGGAACACCTCCTTTGTTGCGCCGGGTGAGTTCATCAAGAGAACCAGAGGTTGCAGAGTCACCTTATTATGCCAGAGTGGCATTGCTGATTGATATCAATGAGAAAATAGATTGCTTTTGTGTGTCGAATTCAGCATGATATGAGAGGAGTTTGGCTGGTACCAGTGAATTACACTAAAAAATTCTTAGTCTTAAGGCCGCCACATGATTGGAGTGTTGGTAACTTTTGGCTCGATTAGTCAGGGTGCCAATGATTGCACATTGAACTTCTACCGAGTACTTCTAATGAGACGTCGAGACGTTTCCGCGCCAACCATCCACTGAATTTGGCTGTCTCTCACGGGTAATGGGCACAGGCTCCTGAGAAACTGCCCTGAACGAGTAGTGGGTGCCTATGCTCTAGAAAGAATTTAGTGATATCTTCATAGATCTTTGTGCACCAATCAGACCCAATATGCCCTCTCAAGTTTTCATCGCTCGGAACATAGTACTCTGATTCTTCACGAGGAAGAAGTCGATTGAGATAATAGTAAATAGTAAGGAAGGGTCCTAACAAGGTTAAAGGGTAAGCAACCGTAGCCCTGCTGGCTTCCGGTTATCAGAGTCGAGACTCGAGGGTATGATATATGCTTTGCCCCTACAAACGCACACATGGATAGGGTTCGGGACTCAACCTGTTCCTCTTTTATCGCCCAACCGTTCTATTAGTATGAAAGACCCTAACTTGACACTTGGAAATGGCCTCAAGAGACCCACTGCTTCCCTTTCCAAAGTACTCCCTCCCACCCTCTCTTCCCATACCGACACCTTCCCTTTCGTTCTCATCACTACCACCACAACTTGCTCTACATTTTTCATCACTTCCCAAGACTCAGTTCCGATCACTCACTGACCATGAACCTGTCTCCCAAGGGTATGAAACAATTTTCTACTCCCAAAGCTTTCCTGGCTCCAGGAGGCAACTCAAATCATCCACCTCAATCCCCCCCCTACGGAACGCCCGCGAATATGGAATGGGAAGATGATGATACCCAATACGAGTCTGACCCCTTCGAACTCAGGCTCCCAGAAAATCCAATCGACGGCAAACAGTCTACTGCCTGGCTAGTCAAGCTCCCCCCATATTTGACTAAGCACTGGAAAGAGCTGTTGGAGCTTGACGATAACGAAGAGATCCTACTCGGCGCTATCAGGGTCAGGGTTCCAAAGGCTCCTAGTGATGTAAGTTAGCTGCTTTGCGGGCTTGAACTAAATCAGCCAATTTGGGCCCCTAACACGGGGTGTGTTATCAGAAGCAAGAAATACAACTCAGGTTGAATCCTAGCTTGAAATCTAGTCAAAGTATCCCACAGGATTACCATCTAGAATCGCGCGGAAAACCCAATAATATTTACTGTTGGTCAGAGAAGGAGAAGCATGCTCCAGAGAAACAAGCCGGACCTCCAATTCCAATAGCCTTCATTGAGAGGTCCCGCAAGAGACATCGCAACACCACCGGGGAGTCAAAGGAAGCTAGCGTCAGACGTCCTCTCAAAGGTAACAATAAACATTCCTGTATGGTGACTCGTCTCATTTTGCTAACCTCTCGAGCAGCTAACAAAACTTCTTTTGTCGCCAAACTCCAGGAAGATCTTTTGGCAGCCCCTATCAGGATGGTGGACGCTCAAACCATTCACGCCCATCCTAAAGCAGTCAAAGATGAGCTAGGATATAATGTTATGACATCAATCAACGCTCAGATAAACCTTCTCAGACCGGGAACGGTTGGGGAGTTTACCAACTCAAAGGGGAAGGAGCTTCCTTCGTTTACTGCTGCTGCTATCGCATGTTCGCCAATTCCATTATAGTACTTGTCTTCATCTAACAAAATATAGAAGCCCATTCCCGGCCGCCACCCTAAAGATAAGGCGTATCGTATGGACAAGAATATCCTAATCTCCAGTCTCTACGACCTCTTCGAAAGGAAGGAACACTGGTCCTTGAAGGAGCTCCGCGATAAGATCTCACAACCCGAGGTTTACCTGAGGCAGGTTCTGGGAGAGATCGCTGAATACAATCTGGAGGGACCCATGGCTGGTGCTTGGGTACTGAACTCCGATTCCAGGAAAGCTCTGGAGTGGATGAAGGAACAAAAAAGTGGGAATTGAAGGGGGGAGGTGGGCTATTTGTCCTTTCTTAGCTTATGTAGGGTAGCTGCCGGGGGGAGCCCACGGTTTTGATATATGATATCTAAATAAAATATGATTTCCCCTCGGATGGGGTAACTCGATACAGCTTGTTCAGGTTCATCAGTACGGTAGTCTTTGAGCACTTAATAATCACCTACATCCATTCAGGCGAAAAAAGAAACCCACACCATACGTAGATAGTCCGATAGGGCACAAGCACAAGAGATATGCGCTAGGCCACTAGAAGCATGGCTTTTGGATACTAAGGAAAGCGCTAGAAGTTCAACCTATTACTAGGAGAGGTTATTACATCATAGCATATTCAACCTTGTAGTAATAGCCCACTTTATCCAAGCTCTAGCCGTTTAAAGCGAGTCAAGTTGAGATTCGGGACTACCGTCTTGCCACTTGAAATCATCTTCACATTTCCCAACACAGCATGGTCAATATCAAGCCCCCAAAATAACCCATCTTGAGCACAGCGGCGTACTGGGCACCTTATAACACCAGCTCCTGGAGGAGGGCGGCCACTCGAAAATCTGGTTGTTGTGGAAATTAGCATAGTCTACATACACTTCATGAAGATCGAAATATGGGCACGAACTTTCATCTGCTCCACATCCCCCCCCCCGCGCGCGCCACAGCTATATAGGGAGCCGGCGTAGGGCAGCCAAATGTCAAGTCAAAAGCACGGATCACCTCCCAGCTGACGCAAAATTTGGAAAGAGGGCCCCGGGGCGGACGAAGGAGGCGCAGAGTAAAAAGAAATGAATAAACTCTATTTTAATCTCTCTAATTCCCTCGAATATTACTCGCATATTTTCATGATAAAGTTTCCACTTTGGGCAGGCGGGGGTTCGGCTCTTGGGGCGCTCTTTTCAAATCTTGCGTTATTCTATGGCCAAACTAGGTACCACAACTTGTCTGGATGCTAGCCCCACAGGATGCCGTTATGAGTTATGTTCTGGAGGTGCTGGGTTGGGAGGGAGGAGCAGAGCAGTAGTGTTTTTAGAGTAATGTGTATCTCTACTATCAAGTCTTTATAATATCGTATCTAGAGAGATGAACCTCGAAGTGTGATATCTATCTGCTTCTACCAGTATTATAGATTTAACGGTAAACTCACATTCTCATCCCCAGAAACCAGTGGTGGCAAAATCACGAGCAATGACTCGAAATTCGAAATTCAGAGATCTCTGTCTGGATCACATGACTGAAAGTGCCAAGAGATGCTACCACCCGATCTCCCATCGGCGTGGACACAAAACGCCAACCAACCGCCAGCTTCCACTTCTCCCCCCGTCATCCTCAGATCACCCTTCTCCTCCCTTTCACCCTCTCCACTTCCTATCCCTTACTTTCATCTCTTCACCCGCTCTGCCCATTTTTCCTATAATCAACAGTTTGCGCTACGCTCTGCACAACAATTTTTTCTCACCGCTCTGATGTCCGACAATCAGGCGCTCCTCTTGAAGATCAGCGAAGTCGCTGGTTAGTGACCTTTATCCCGATCTGCCTCGCTTGGCCTCTTTGTCGATTGGGAAATGTGCTGACGGGCTGGAAAATCAGGCAAGATAAATCGACACAAGAACCAGACGGAGCAGTCCGCTGCTCCTGCCTATGGGGGATCGCATTTTCCACAACGGACATCCCCATATCCTACTAACCGTATGCGACCGCTTTATTATTATCACTCAGTAGTTGCCGACACTTCCACATTCTTTGATGATGGAGGCTTAATCAACACTGATAGTTCCGTATGCTAACGAACCAGTTAGAGCCCCCAAGAGGAAGAGGAGGATGGATTCCTCCGCATCACCATCAACATTACCACCCGAGGGGAGTTGCCCCTCGCAGGTCTAGAGGTCGGGCTGCTTGGCCTGGCCCCCCTGTCACTCATCATCATAAAACTTTGGTGATCAATAATAATAAAGCCGCTGATGGGAGTGCTGCTACTCCAACTACAAATACGTTTACTTCAACTTCCTATGTAGAGAACATGCCCCCCAACCCACCGGGACAAAGTTTACCACAGCGCAATGATAGCGCAACACAATCTGCAGAAGGGTGGGTGGCAAAGCGTGATAGACATATGCAGTTGATCAACACTGCGGTCTATGACCAGCACGCCCAGGCCAGAGCTAGAGATCTTGAGAAGACTCGCCAGACCCAATTAATGAGGAAAGAGGAAAGAGAAAAGCAAAAGCTCAGGGGTTACTTGGATAGGTCCCGCGATACTGCCTCACAGGTTCCGTTTGAAGTTCTCGTCCAGGGCGAGCGGTACAAAGTAGCTGCTGGCGGCAGCAAACTGATCAAGATTTCTGGTGAGGAGCAAAATGAGCTGGGGTTGGATCGGAAGCGAGGAGTGTGTTTAACAGGTTCGAGGTTGCAAACAGATGGCCCACAAAATACCAAATCTACCCCCAAGAGAGCGGTTGTTGGTGGTGTTAATTTTGTCCGAAGCAAGAATGGAAATCTTTGGCGCGTTGGACTTGTAAAAGCATCACAGTGAGTGTCGAGCTCTCGCCCTATTTTGTTGCTAACATTACCGTCCGTGTGGCTGACAAGGGGCGCTTTCCCATCTTTTTCGACAGCGAGTTTAGCAAACCACGCCATATCAAGAAGCCCTGCAAATACTATTCAAATACCGGTAGCGACCAATTCCCCTCAATCGATTTCATTCTCGCTCTAGTAGTGGACCGCAATGATATGCAAAGCTCAAGCCGCTTCTCCCCTCTTACCCTACCCTGCTTTTTTTTATTGGATCAAGTTAAAGATGTTATACTAACGAAACACTCCCAATCACCCACCATAGGTAAATGTAAGAACGGGATGTCATGCCTCTACACTCATGATCCCAACAAGGTCGCCATATGCCCCCGATTTATCCAAGCCAATTCATGCCCGGAGGGGGATTCTTGCGACCTATCTCACACACCCAGCCCACATTGTATGCCTACATGCGTCCACTTTCTCCGTGGCAATTGTTCCAACGATAAGTGCCTTTTTGCGCACATCAAGGTTAACCCAGCTGCTCCCATCTGCCGTCCCTTCGCTACGTTGGGGTACTGCGACAAGGGCGCAGAGTGTACAGAACGACACGTACGCGAGTGCCCTGACTTTGATGAGAAGGGGGTATGCACGGATAAGACTTGTAAGCTGCAGCATGTTGAGAGGGCTGGACGGAGGCGAGTGGCAGCAGCTCAAGCAGCCGCAGCAGCAGCCGCAAAAGCCCAAGGATCCGGCAACGACTACAACATGGACTCTGATAGTGACATTAGCAGTGATGATGGAGAGGCAATCGATAGTGACGACGTCGACTCCGACACACTCAGTGAATATGATTACATCCGTAGGGATAATCAGGGCTCAGAAGACATTGGCGAGATTACGATGCAAGAGGATTTCATCCATCTTCCAAGGAGTTAAGAAAACATACAGTTCTATTATGACACAGCCTACAGAAGGCTTAACTAACTTTACAGACTTCCACCGTATTATTGCACATTATCCCGGATTTCTACGCCTCCGCCTTAGGTTACTTTTTCGTGCTTTTTTCCTTTTATCTTGTCCTTTTCTTGTTCACTTCCTTTTGTGTCACAAGTTATAATCGATTCCCCTCTTGCTTTTTGCTTTATTGTACAGCGTTTTTGTCTTATGGGTCTTCCATTCCCTTCTCAGGAGGATACATCCATTATCACGTTTGGTGTACCAGTGGGAGGCTGCTCTGATTTGATTCTGTTCTTTTTGCTCCACTCCTTGCGAGCGACCCATTTTTCATTTTTTTGCTTTCCACCTGCCACATTGATGTATTCCACCCCACCTTCTGTTTTGTTTCCCTCCACTGTCTTATACCCAGTCCTCGGATCAGCTCCCTATGTCTCTTATTTTTTTTAGCATCACCATCATCATCATCATCATCATCATCATTACACAGCATAACGGTACGGTTCGAAAGTCCTTGACCGAGCAAGCTGCCCCCCGAGGCTGTATCATTCACACATGAGAAGCGAGAGAGGGGCGCGTGCGAAAGGACATAGGCCATGTTTTGTTTTTGTTTTTTTACTTTCTTTTAGCTTTCCTACCTTTTTGCCCACCAGTTTCTCTCATCTTTGACTTTTACCTTCGCTTCTCTGCCTAGCCCTTCCCTTCCCACACTGTTGATTCGCATGTCACGGAGGGGCGGGGTCAGCGGGGTATCTATTGGTTGTTGGCGCATCGACCGATGAGAGCGAGCGACACGTGTGTCGACGAACGACAGCTGTGGATACCTTGTGGGTAACACAAAGCCATTCATTCACCTCTACACCTTGCCCGCTTTTATTTTGTTCCCGGTCGGCTTCTCTCACTCACAGCTTTTATCACAAACAGAGAAAAATAGGAGTGGAATACGAAGGGGTGGGAACTATTTGAGGAAGGAAGGAGGGGGGAGGAGGGCGATGGAAAAGCGTTCACATTAATGGTATTTTGGAGGAAGGCTATCTACTGTAAGTCTAGATAGACAAAACGGTGATGGAGTCGGCTGCTATTCGAAAAAAATTTCAAAAAAGTTAAGAGGGGGGTTACGGAGTCTACTCGAGTATGATAGGATAGTGAATAAACAGAAACTTGTATCATTTACAATGCAACAGGTCTAGAAATAAACGGTTTTCCTCGTTGTAAATGCTTTATTTGGTGATTCTTAAAATGCTATCGCTCTTGGACGTATCAGTGGTTTTGGGCTCATCACCTAGCATCATACGGCAGCAACATGGAAATCTGACTTATAAGCTACGTTACCGACAAAAAATACCCGACAGCAACAGGTTTCACGAGAAACACTGTAATATATCTCGTTCCCGATATCCCGACTCTACAAGATGGGCTCATGACATGACATACCAGCAGTGTGAGTTCGTTTACTACCTACAGTACATGTACTTGAGTATGATACATACAGCAGCGTTCCAGCCCACATGAATGAGCCCAACCGCAGCTACCACCACACCACGGCGTCCCACCACCACCATCCCACCGTCCATCCATCCCACCCATCGCAACCTGTACCACAGTGAACAACTGTCCAAACCAAACATCCCTCCGCCACCACCACCATTACCCAAAGCACAGAAAGGGAAAAAAAGGAAAAAAGAGAAAAATATAGAAATTACAGTGATCCTGAAACACACCTCCTGAGTGACCCCTCTCATCGTACCTTATTTCACTTCTGTTTGAAGTTTTTTCTTTTCTTTGCTGCGGGGCCGCACCAGAAGATTCCTGGGAGCATTACGCTTACCCACTGCGCCTAACTGTAGGTTAGCACCCGAGCCTGCCGAGTGAACACCCGACGGGGCAATTATGATAGCTACTGTAGATAGATTACCGTAGACAGGCACAGGCTGGGCTGGGCCCTTGCTCTCACTCCCTCCCTCCCTTTCCCCCCTTCCCCGTTCCCGTAAGAGCCTCAATAGTGCACAACCCACATGACGTCTACAGTATCATCGACTGAGTAAACTCTTCTGCCGGCATTTTTCTTTTCTTTCTTTCCCTACGAACTCCGTCATTGCTTTTCACTTTCCCCACAAATTCGCCAATTAACAGCCCCTCGGACTGCCCCACATTCCTCCCCCCCCCCTTTTTTTTCTTCCGCGTAGACTAAGCCGAGCAAACAATACCGGTAGGATAACATAATCAACTCAGTTCAGTCCAATTCAATCCTAAATGTATCGCGATCTCCGACTCCACTTATTCCCGAACCATCCGAACGCTCTATCTTGGTCGAGGGATGGGCAATTATGTATTATTGCTTCGGAGACTGCGCAGATTCTCGTGAGTGCCAGTACACTTCTTCTTCTTCTCCCCCTTCCTCCTCCATCTTCCGTTCCTTCACTGCCCCTCCCCGACCGTTGGGGACAGCAGGTATTGAACAAACAGTAGCTAATGATTCCACCAGGTTCCCAACAACCTAAAACCCCACCACGCCTCCCTCCGCACGCACCTCCTGCACAGCATACAAACCTCGCCCGAAGTGGCCCCTGCAGACGGTGAGTTTCAGGTTTGTTTGAGGTTTTATCTTTATTTATTTTATCTTTCCTCATTTTTTCACCCTTGTTTTAAAAAAAGAGGGGGTAATGATTGGTTGATGCGGGTTGCTTGGGAACGCAAATAGCGGAGGCGTATTCGATTGGCGATGAGCAGGGTCCAGGATATGCGAGGGCTGCGGCGTGGAGTCCTTTGGGGGTATCGGTGTTTAGGAGGTATGTGTGGTCCTCTCTTTTCTCTTTGCTTTGCTCGTGCATGGAATTTTTTCGGGGAATTTCTTTATTGGTGAATATTGATTAAGTGAGAGAGAGAGAAAAAGGTGTATTTTGGGTATTCTCACGACAAATCATCAGGTCAAGATTTTTGTCCCTGGGTGGGACCCTTGGAGTGATTGGGTGATTGTAAGTGCACTTTTTTCCTTTTTTTTTCTGCATACCGGTTTTTGTGGGAATAGTTGGGAGAGGGCGAGAAAAGTGAGAAAGAAACTCGGAACGCACAAAGCTACGGCCACAAGTTGCCCGATGCAGGGGGCAGTGGTCCATGTTCGAGAAGATAGTGATGTGAGGATAGGTCGGAAAGGTTGAATTATTGGATTCAGACTGACTAACCACACCGGCGGACGTCCGAAAAAAATGATATGCAGCGTTACGATCTTACAAAGTACTTGATCGAGTACTCGGGTTGGGACAATGATGATGATGAGGAGGAGGAGGAGGAGGAGGAGGACGAGACCACAGTGCGCATGCGGGTCCGGACGAGATCTTTCTCCTGGTCCTCTGCAGCTACTTTTCCCGCTAGTCGGTGGGGGGAATCACTACTAGCCGTAGCAAATGATAATCTACAGATTGTGCTTTTCAGGTCTGTTTAAATTTCCCCTGCATGTTTTTGGTTTATTTTATTTTCGTCTTCGGCATGCCGAAAGGCTCTGTTTAAAAGCTTTTTTTCCCTTCTTCACTTTCATCCCCCCTGCTTGAAAAAATGAGTCTGCCGACCCTGAGCACGGTTCGCCGTGTGTTGTCTGGTGTGCTCTTGGGGGTTTCTCTTTTTTTTTTTTTGCTCCTGTCCTCGGTCCCTTTTCTTTTCTAAATGACATGATACGCAGGATCACGCATGACCATTGTTCGATCGTGGAATTTTTCAAGGGCGTTGATTTAAAGATCGTGAGAAAAGTTGGGCTAAGGGAGACGTGGGTGAGTTGCCTTGCATGGAGTCCCTGGAAACGGGTCCGGGGCGGCGACGAAGGAGACAATAACAAAAGCAAAGCTTTCCTGGCCTACGGATTCCGCGGAAAGGTATACATTTGCCCGATCACCTTGTCCCTCGAGTCGGGAGATTATTCTCGCCCTCCCGGGGATCATGATCCTAGCAGACTGTCGGCTGTGGCTGGAAATAGACTTGTTGTTGGGAGCTCGATGTCTGACGTTCATCTGGTCTCTGCCATAACTTGGGCTGAAGAGGTGAGATTTTTGCCCTACACACACACCACACCACTACCGCTACCACACACACATGCACTTGCTTACAGCCGCGAGTTTATTCGTTGACCCGGAATGACAATGTAGGAGATCAGTGGGTGCCTCATTCTGGCCTATGTTATTCCGCGCAGCGTAAAGATTGTCGCTATCAGCAGCGATGGGGAGGTCATGTCCACCAGGGAGTTTGTGAATGGCTTTGTGGATCATGTTGCCGGTACGTAATATCCCGTATAATGACAATGTGTAAAGATATACTCATCCTAAGAGGCTGCTAGGCTTTTGTTTCACTCCCTCAACAAGTCCCTCGAGGGTCATGCTCCACCTTGCCAGTTCCAATGGAAGGACGCAAATCATCGACTACACACCCACATCCGGCCACATGAGCGAAAAGTCAACCTCTCACATCACGGAAGGCGCCGGCGACGAACAAGATGTGCCGACGAGCGACGCCCCACCGGGAAGTAGGGAAGAAGAGGAGGAGCTCCGGGCTATAGCCTCCCGTTGGACGAACGTACTGGAGGAGAGAAAGCAAGACTACATGGCTGAGCATGATCTATCCACTTGCACTTCCAGGGTGTATGGCATCGCCGCAAGCTCCGTGGGTGGGATTATCGCTGTGGCTTGCAGCTTTCATCCGAATGATAGCCTGCAGTACATTACAGCATCTAAGGAGATGACCAAGATAGCCTTCGGCACACACCACGGGTGGGAGGGCGCCTGGCAGAGGAGAGGCCTTCTGGCTGAGCCCCCGTCAGACGAGCCGCGAGTGCCCACCCCCATAGAGATCTCGAGTGAAGCATTTCTCTTCGAAATCGAGTGCTCTGGGGGCAGAAGCGCAGGTATTGTGGATAGGATCCGGAAGTCGCTGGATAAAGCACACTTCCGAGATGGTAATGGGTGGGACCTAGAGAGCATATCGATAGATGGTGCTGGGGTCGATGCCTCCCTGGCTTCCAATCTTTTGGCTAAACGAGAGCTAAACGCGCTACGGTACAAATGCTGCTTGCAAACAATATCAGACCCCGCCAATCCTCGCTTATCTCTCCTTATCAACGCCCCTCCAAAAGAATATCCAGAAATAATCGCTCATACCATCTGCAACATTCTATCCGCTCCCCGAAATAGCGCGACCGAAAAGTCCAACCTGAGCATCAGAATAATATACTCTCTCGCATGTATCGGAATTCTGGGACTGTACAATTCCCGCCCAGTCGTAGAGCTTGCGCGAAAAACATTCCTCTGGTTATCGACAAAAGTCAAAGTAGACGTGAGCACAGAACTAGAAATTTCAGACCGTAGAATATCAGATCTGAACGTTATGGAACGCGGAGGGGATGACGGCTCGGGTCTGCAGGAGATCCGCGATAGGGATAAAGGCTTCGCGAGTAGGCTGGAAAAGTGCGCCCTGTGCGACCAAGGAATGACATGGTCCGATCTGAGGGTGGCCGAATGCTCACTTGGGCATAGAGTTTCTAGATGCACGCTCACCTTCCTGCCAATGAAGGACTATAAACTCACGAAAGAGTGCATGGTCTGCAAGCGGATGGTTTTGTCAGAGGCGATTCTTGCCCACGAGGTGGAGAATAGCGCGAGCAAGAATGACGGCGGTGACGGTGGCGGCAGCAGCGGAGTGGGGGATGACGGTGGGATGGATGACGGTGGTGGTAATACTACGAGCACGAGTCAAGCGGGGCCGACCTCCGCTTCCTCTTCTCCTTCCCGTCGCAGAGGTGCTGCTGCTTCTTCTTCTTCTCAAGGAGGGGTAGTAGTAGGCAGAGGAGGGGAGAGTACATTGGCCGCGAGCATTTTGACTGGTTTAGATGTCTGCGTACATTGCGGAGGAAGGTATTGGGCGAAAGGCGAAAAAGGATAGTTTAGTTTAACTCCTCTTTTTCTTTTTCTTTTTTCCCCTCCTCTCTCTTGGTTGGGTTGGGTCGTGTGAGAGTTTTTATGATGAGGGAAATTTTTAATTATATATCTTTTTCTTTCTTTAGCCGTACTTACAGTACCATAGTACTCTTCACTTTTAGTGGGGGGATGGGGGAGGCTTGCTCGGGTGTTTGAGCCACAGATTTTCTCAAAAATATTGTCCTGGCCTACACTCGATGGATACTAGTACCGGTATCATAAAAGGAGATTATTAAAAAAGGAGCACGAGCCCGCCCCCTTCCATCCCCGCCCGCTGCCGAAATACTGGGGCATCGCCGTTTTATCCACATTGAACGAAAAAAGACATCCCACCATGGAGCGGATGTGTCTCGACACGCTATGCTATAAAATTCGGAACGATAAATATACCACACCGCCGGTACCGATACCATAAGCAGGAGAGGGGGAGGGGGAGGGGGGAGGGAGGAAACCATGAACTTGGAAAAATTGCAATAATTTAGTGATCGACACTGGCATCGACCCGGGCGGTGTCCCTTCCCCCTTTGTCTTTTCTTTTTATGAAAACATCCGAAATAACCATCGATTGCGAAGGGGGGGGGAGGGGGTAAATAAACTTATCAACTACCGTACCGCAACATGCCACCGTCCAGCAAGCATTTTGATACGACCTTCTCCTCAAGACATTCATTCGCTCGACAAGCACTTTAAAGAAGTCGACCTATGGTATAATAGCACTAAAAATCGTGGAAGAAATACATATACTATGATATAATATTAGGAGATGGGATAATTAAGAGCTTCTATTATCTCTTCCAAAAAAAAAAAAAAAAAGATAGAGATTCGTATATATTAGCCTCTAAGTCGTTGGTAAGGTTTCTCGACATCGGGTTTATGGTTGTTTTCCTTCTTCCTCCTCTTCCTCAGCTCGAAAACGCCGAATAGCGGGGATGTCAGGGGGGGGGGTATATATAATAATAATAATTATCATAACATTATTGTATATGATACTTTTGTTCCCCCCCCTAAAAATAAAATAAAATAAAATTGAGGCTCTCCCGGATTTTATTTATCTATCTATTTTAAAAAAGAGGGTTAAATGAATAAACAGATTATGAGGATCCCTTTTATCATACCATTGTGGTACCGGTATGGTATCGTACGGTAGTTTACTATCTACAGTATCGATAAGTCCACCGCCCCTGCAATCGAAGGTCCGGTACTTATAAACTTTTTTTTTTTTTTTTCCTTTTCCTCTTCCCTTCCCTCTCCCTTCCCTCCTTCCTCCCGTGCACGGGGGATTGGGGCTCCTTTAGGGATTAAGCCTCCGATATGTGATTGAGCGAATGAGCGAGGAAAAAAGAGAGCGAGAGAAGGTTTGGAATCGGACTTGTGTGCTTGCTTCTCAGGTCCATCCATCCAACAAGCGTTCGATAGAAATAACGACTATTTACTTTTTTCTTCAGCCATTATGACCATCAATCATCATTGTGTAAATTTTTAATTTTGCAAATTATGGCCATTTGCTACTTACTGTACGAGTATGATAGAATCGAATTTTTTTAAATTTTTTTTTGTGATGTGATGTGATGCTGTGATATGATACGGTTGACATAAATCGGTCAGTTAAGCTTGTATGAAGCAAAGTATTATCATCTATGCTATTGTATTTGGATTGTATGATGTTATGCCTGTTGGTAGTGCAATAATTGCGGGAGTAAATAGTATAGCATAATGCGGGGAAGGGGAAAGGGGAAGAGGTATCATAGGTTAATTTGAAGGTTTTTCTTTATTTTTTTTAAAGTTTCTGGTATCATACGCCAATTGTTGTTTCCTTTTTCTTCTTTCTTTCTTTTTTTCTCACTCACGATGGTATGATATGTATATGTACGGTATAATACTATACTCGAGTATATATTTCACCGCGGGGTGAAAAAGGAATTATGGGAAGGGAAGGGAAGAGAGATACCGGTACGGTACCGTAGGGTAAGGGAGTAGTGAGTAGTAAATTTAGTAGTGGATGGGATTGGGTTGGGTTGGGTTGGTACGTATATACCATATTATCAGACCTATGTACCGTAGGTGCGGTATCATACCTGCCATCATGTCTCTCGATGGTGGTATGATATATACTCCGTATCGTATCGTTATCGTTATCGTTCGTCGCTGTAATTCGAGTAACTGTGTTGTGGGGGAAAGTGTACTGAAGTGAAGTGCGGAATTGAGGGCGGGGGGGAAAGAAAGGGGGGAGTAAGTATGATAAGTGGATCTGGTGAGATTTTGGGAAGGTTATTCGCTTTCTTGCTTTTGCTTGCTTATCACTAGCCACTCCTTATGATTTTTGCTCTTTTTCTTCTTCTTACTATCATACTTAACTCCTCACGATTGTATCATACTTGTGGTGGTGGTGGTGAGCAAAAAATAATCCGGTCGCCAAGATGTATGTATCCTTGACGGAAAATTTGCTGGTGGTCGCTGCAAAGCTTTTGTGGGTGATACATCTTGGCGATCGGATTATTTTGGCCACTACAAGTATCGCTGAGTATTATAGCCGGTACTATATACTGTATTCGGAGGTGATTGTTGATATTTAGATTGAGTTAGTCAGTAGCAGTAGCAGTAGCAGTAGTAATTTGTACGAGCTATCATAGTTAGTTAGTTTAGCTGCAATAATTACATCATGTTTCACTCGTACATAAAATCTACCATAGTTCAACCCCGTTTCGAAAACCCACTGCCGGTGACTTTGTACTGTATGGGACCGTAGCGGTCTGGACGCTATGACCTAGCTACCGACCTACATACTATCTACCTCTCTCTCCCTCTCCCTCTCCATTCCCTCACAGCAAACCGGTAGACCAACGGGGGTAGACAGAGATAAAGTTTAGATAAATAGATAGCAACCGAAATCAGCACAGCACAGTTAACGGTAACTAGTCCCATCACGGTAAGTAAACCATAATCGGTTATCACCAGCATCAACCCTCCCTCCCTCCCTCCCTCCATCCTGGCCCCCAGCGTTTTGGAAAAGTTGCTGAGAGAAGAAAGCGTTACCCGACGACATGGTGGTGGCAGGTGCGGTAGGTATAATAGGTATCATAGTTAGGTAGGTAGTTAGGCACGAGGGTGGGGAGTTTTCCTGCTGTAAACTATGCTCTGATACTTACCTGCCTACGGTACCGTACCCTTCCTTCCCTCCCCCCCCCGCCTTTCCCCCTTCAAACTGCCATGTGCTCGCTCGCTCGCTCATGCCCGTCACCGGGTTCGGCATTTTTTAACTTTTCTATTATACATACATACATATGTAACTATACAAGTATTGTACCATGATACCTTTCCCTTCCTTCCTTCCTGTTATTATTACAGCAACCGTACTAATACGGTACTGTAGCACGCCTGCGGTGCTTTTCCATCCCGGGTCATTCATTCATTCATTCATTCACCCCCCGCCTGCCTTGCCTACTTACCTTACCTACCGGTAAGGTAAGTAGGTAAGGCAGCTAGCTAGCCAGGCAGGGAAAAAAAAAAGAAGAAAAAAAAATTAGGTACTGTAGGTCACGACCTGCGCATGACATGGGGCGGCGGTACTCGTACAACTACGGTTAGTAAGAGTGAAAAGAAAGAAAGAAAAGAAGAAGAAAAAAAACAAATTTTTTTTTTTTTTCCCAATCAAAACTTATCGAGGGAACTCCAACCCGATGGAGAGCATGAATTGTATGTGAGAACTAGGATGTGAGAGGAGGCGGGGGGGGGTAGGAGAAAGGCGTGGAGCACGGATGGGTTTAGAGTTGTGCCCGAACCAATCGCTTGAAGTCCTGGTTTGTGGGATTTTTTAAATTTTCCTTTTTGGAAGGCGTACTGCTTTTTCTTATGATAGTCTACGAGTACTCTCAGCAGTGAGCGAGGTAGGTACTGTAGATACAGTGGTGATGGTATTTATTACTCTTGCTATTTTTTGTTTGCTTGCTTAGGCGGACGGTGGTTTGGTTTGGCCCGGTCCGAAGGGCGAAAAAGCGGCGGAATGGAAATGGGAGTTGTGTGTGTGATGTTTTTTTTCTTTTTTCTTTCTTCTCTCCTCCTCATTCTCCGGTCTACGCCTGCGATGGGAAGGAAGGAAGGGAAGGCGGGGTTAGAGGAAGCTTACAGGTTACAGTGCTCTTAGGGTGCAGGATGGGGAGGATGGGAAGCCCATGCAAGCGGGAAGGCCGTTTGGAGAAGTTCGAACCTGACATCTTATTGGGGGTTTGGGTCAACTTAGTACAAAGTGCGAGTGCCGGCATCATACGGTACTGCGCTCTACCGACTGGTTTACGGCAGCGTAAACTGGTGGGGTTGAAGCTCTATGGTACGGCAACTTGGCTTTGGTGCTAAGGTGATGATGGCCCTTCCTTCTTGATCTGCATTGGAGCAAATTCCTTTTTCGGTCCGGTGGGCCTTTCTGCTGCTCCTGCTTCCTGCTTTCCTTCCTTTTTCACGATGAGGGCGGCTTTCCCTCGCTTCGCCTTTTGGTGCATCTCGTTCTTTCCTTGAGGCTGGGGGGGGGGAGGGGGAGTTGAGTATGGTGGGTGGTCTTTCCTCTTCTTTTCTTTTTCTTCCCTTTCTTTCTATTGCTCTTTTCGGGCTCGTTCTTTTGCTTTTGGGGTGCCTAAGACATATCTTTCGGGAGAGTAGACGGCGACGATGGCGATGGTTCCAACGAACCGCGAGGAGAGGAGGACTAGGTAGGAATGGCTTCTCCGCTCAGAGGTTTCTTGTCGCCTCCGTCCTTCCCCCGCAAGAAGGTGGATACGACGGTACCCTACGAGGCGTTTGCCATCCAGCCCTGTTCTTGGTTTGGTCTCTTGTCGTTGGTTGAAAGGTGAAGGGATTGGATTGGATTGATGAACCGTCCATTCGGATCGATGATAGGAGGAGGATAGGTTGGCGTTTTATCTTTTTTTTACCCAGCTCCCTTCGCGATCTGCTCACGCGCGCGTGGATCGCTTTTTCGCTTATTGGGTATCATACAAGTTACGTCGTTAGGAGCCCACAGTACTGTACGAGTAGGTACTCGTACTAGGTACCGCCTAAAGCACTGTACTCGAGTATTCAAGGCTAGCGTACCGGTACCGGTAGGATAGACAAGACAAGTAAAAGGCATGATGTGATAACTTTTTTTTCTTTTTTCCTTCTTTCTTAGGCTCTTGTTATGTTTTTCCTTTTTTCCCTTTTTGGTGAGTCTTTTTTTGTTTTTTTGATTCGAGAAGAAACATCTTCCCTCACATCTCATCCAACAGGTGCCCCTCCGCTGCTTCTGCTTCCCTGGGTGAGCCCGAAAGCTCCTCCTCATTCGTCTCTTGCTCGTTTTTAAAAACTCAGCTACCCGCCCCGCAGCTATCTTTCCTTTATTATGTGTATCTCCGCCCAATAATAGTGACCTGCTAGTCGCTACTGTTAATGTAACTACCCATGTTTGACATTCTTTTTGTTTGTTTGTGAGGGGGTCGAGCGAGATGGAACGAGTGAGAGTTGAGTGGGGAGAAGGGGGCCCAGAACTTTCGTGCCCGCCGGTACCGGTACCACTTCTATCGCGAGATCGTGGTTGGATGGAGATCTTGCTTTACAAACCTTACTCTTTTCAGCCCCTCCCCCCCCCCCAATCGCCCTTCTTTCCTTTTTCCTCATTCCTACGGCAGTTTGACTTTGACGCTGCTCTAAAAATTCCGCTTCACACTATGATACCTCCGACACGAACCAGGTCCCTTGTGTCTCTCCTCTCAGTCAACCAATGGCTATTATCGAGAATTGTTGCTGGTACATACCCAATTACCTCATTTCTCTCTCCTTCTTCATCGTTATTTTTGTACCTCTCTCTTCACTTTTTTTTCTCTTACTTTTTTTTTCCTTCTCGTTATTCTTTCAGATAATAGCGGTTATTATTACCATTATTATCCAGTTTCACTAAGCCCAAATTCTTTTTTTGCAGAGAGAGAGAGAGAGAGAGAGAGAGAGACTACCGGTATCGGTAACGGTACATGTTTTGCATGAATGAACATGGTTGCTTTCCCTGTCATTGCACTGCACTGCGCTTGTTCTTTTCCTTTCGGTGCAAAACTCCATCCCTAATCCACGAGTAGGGTATCAGAGGAACCTTTGTCTCTTTTTTTTCAGCCCGAGAATCAGTTGGGATATTCCCTCTTCCTGTTTACGCCACGGCCGCATCCTTTTACTTTTTTTTTTTTTTGCCCTTTCCTTCCATTACATCCAAGGGAGCGGGGCGGGGGGTCAGGTTGCTCGACTGCTGATCCAAGTAAAGACGCACGCAATGATGCTTGACGGTGGACCGGGGGAAGACGTAGCTAGATGAGAGAGAGGGGGCCCAAAAACAATTCTTTTTTTCTTCACTTTTGAGTTTTCTTCTTCTCTTTCCCAATTACTACTCATTCCCTTGGACAAGAAAAATGAAAAATCAAGGCAGCCGCAAGTGACCGAGAGTGCGCAAAGAGAGACAAGAACATGGGGAAACCTTGTATGGAGTGAGCTGTCAGAGGGCAAATGGGTAGCCTTCGTCATAATACTTGTTGGAATAAGGGCAACATATTTTCCGATTATTCTCCTAAGGTGATCATGGAGTTAAGCTAGGTTTGTTGGGTTGATCAGCGGGGAGGCTATAGTTACGGCGAGCTGGTTTTGGCTATTATCATGGAAGGAGGGTTTTTTTATTTTTTATCTTTTTGTTTTTAATAGAAAATTTATATTTCATTTTTCTCGGCACGGCGGGGAAAGGTTCACGAGGTCTGCAGAAGATGTGATGAGTGATAGAGACTTTCGTTCGTCAACAAGAAGTATGAGGCTTTGACTGGATGGGATTGCGGAGAGATATGTTTTTTCTTCTTCTTCCAGTTTGAGGCACAGTCGACCGAAGCTCTTGACTGGACGCTTATGATAGCAACCCGAAGTGATAAACAGAAGGTAACTACCGTAGTCGTACCGCACGAGTAAAGAGAGAGGAGACCAGGGAGCCTTTTTTTTTCTCCTTCTCACTTTCCCACTCACTCACTCATTCATTCACTTTTTTCACTTTCTCGACAATCATTCCTTCCAACTCGCTGCTTTGAAGTGGGGTCATTCTTGCATTCTTTTTTTCTTTTGTCCGAGTTTAACATATGTGAGTGAGAGGTGATGGACCAGGGACTGGGACTTGGGACCGGGGAAGGGGCGGTGGACCTGCCGAAGGCAACAAAGTACGGTACGCAAGTACTCGCAGGCGCGAATGCTTTGCTTCCCTGCTACTTCGTATGCGAGTACTGGATTGAGCATACCTAACCTCTGGCTCTCCATGTCCGTCTGCCCCCTCGTCAGACATGGTAGCAAAAAAGGTGTTGGATTTTAACCATTCCTTCGCAACCAATCGACCCAGCCTCGTCGCCATGATTTGCCTCCGACTCAGAGTCTGAATGGATAGGAAAGACTCAGGGAAGAAGGGGAGTTCAATTGAATGATAGCCAGTCAAAGCGGCGGAAGGGGACTATCTGCGGTACTCAAGTTACAAGGGGGGCGGGTACTTGATATAAGTGGATGAGGTTTCTGTGAGTTGAGTGGGGGAAAGGTTTGAGGTGGGGGGGGGCAAAGAGGGGCTATTTCCTCTTTTCTCGCTCATTACCCTCAGCTCACTACCTTTCGCAGACAAAAGTTCTATTCTCAGAATTACTGAAAGGTCCTTTTTTTGTGAAGCGGGTGAGAAAGAGGAGAGGAGACACTCCCTCACCGCGCGATGCCTGTCCGGTGGGCCAAAATGTCGGGTGGGAAAGCGTTTTGTGAGGTTGATGGATTGGAAAATGGGACCTCGACATGCATGACCCTGTCTGATTCGTTGTCCACTGGCTGGGCTGACCCCCCATATGCGAGAACGGATTGGGTAAACGGTTGGGGACATCCTAGCCCGAGTTCCTACCCTTTTTCACCACTCACACCCACACCATTCTTGCGGGCTCACCTCTTACTCGTGGGAAAACTCACTGTCCATTCGAGCCCTTCCCTCTCACACACACACACACACACTTCCTCCCCCTGGTCCTCCTGTTGCTGCAATGTACTCTCCTGGTGCTGCTCCCACTCACACCCACCCCCCAATTCTCCTCCAATCCCTTCCCCTTCGGTCTCCCAAAGGCCTGAGCTTGAACCGTATATAGGGCAGATTGGAAGCCAGAACGCGCTTTTCTTTCTTGCTCGTTTTTCCCCCTCTCAGATAGTGAACAAACGTGAATTAGTCGACCCATTTTGTCTGTATTAGACTGTCGCCCCAACGAGATATTTTTATTTATTTACAATAAATAAATAAACCTTCAACAAACCCGTCGTTCTCCCAGTTTAAAGGAGTCCTGTACCCGTATTTACTATTATTTACCTTTTTTCTAGATTTCTTCACAACCTTACCCTACTATACTCCTACCCCACACAATCCCGTGTCCTGATACTACTATATTCTCCCTTTCCTTCCCCTCCAGCATAAATACACGACCACAACGATAATGGCTTCAGCATTCCACTACAACATGGATCACTACATTCAACAGAATAGCCTCTCCCTCGACACACGGCGGCAGCAGCAGCAGCAGCAGTGGCTGGACGACGACGAATCATCGATACTAGACGATAACATACTCGACAACAACAACCTCCTCGACTCTGCCCTCGATATGTCCCCTATCGACCGACGACGACCTTCCCTCCTCGAGACTAATGCTATCTTTTCACCTTCAAATGACTGGGATTTTGAGGATCATGATATGGGTCTGTCTGCGGGTCCAGCAGACGATAACTCACCAGTACCGGCAGCAACATTCGAACACAGCAATGGAACAAACAATCCCTTCATTAAACTTGAGCAGGCTCAACCCGCGTTTGCCCAACAGAATGGCTCGTGGTCATCGAATGGTGCTTCGGGTTCGTGCACTCCTGTCGTCTATGACAACAATGCTTTCCCTAACACAGCCTTCGAAGATGGCTCAGCATACCTAGCTCCAGCTATCGGAGGTGCTGGCCCGGCCGGTGCTTTTGGCAGTGACATTCACATCACCCCCCATGCCACAGTATTCCAGGGCTCTGGTGCAGTTTCTTCCATTCCTTCAACACCGGCTCAGAAGGATTGGGCACAGGCTTCGGGTGCTGAGGGTCACGATTCGCAGCCTATGCAGAAGAGGATGAGGCCACAGAGTCCCGCTCCCCGCGCTCACTCCCCACTACAAGTTATGCGACGAGATGGGATCCGAAAGAAGAATGCTCGCTTCGACATCCCGGCCGAGAGGACTTTGATGAACATTGACCAGTTGATTGCCCGATCACAGGATGATAACGAGATCAAGGAGTTGAAGCAACAAAAGCGGTTACTCAGGAACCGACAGGCTGCGTATGTTTTAACTCTCCCCCTTTGTTTCATTTTAACCCAAATTGGAAACTTGTTGGTTATAGCGCTAACGCTACTAAAATTAGCCTCGACTCACGGCAACGAAAGAAGCAGCATACTGAGCGTTTGGAAGAGGAGAAGAAGTTGCATAGTGCTGTTATCCAAGATCTTGAGGACAAGCTCAACGCCATGTCGATGCAGGAGGAGCAGATGCATCAACGAATGGAGAACCTCATCCGGGAGCGTGACTTCCTTGCCCACAAGGCTGAGACACTCCAGATGGAGAAGGAGGATATCGTTCGCGAGCACACCATTGAGACCCGTGACCTTCGCAAGAAGAACACTTACCTTGAGGGCCAAGTCCAGAAGATGCAGGAGGCTCTTGACCGTGCTCCTATGACTCATGCCCCCAGCTCGTCTGGATTCAGCGACACCTTCAACCTTGATTCTGATTTCGATCTCGGGCCGGAGTACTGGAATGACCCCATGTCCATGTCGTCTTCCGACATCTCTCCCATCAAATCCGAGAAGGTCCAGCCACGCGATGCCGAGAAACCAGCTGCCGCTCCCGGTCTGTTGCTTATTGTGAGTTTATATCTTACCTTTATTCATTTGGTGTTGACGCTAATGTATTTTTTGTAGCTTCTTTTGTGTGGTGCATTCGTTGCTTCTTCCAAGACTTCTGTTTCCTCGCTTCCACCAATTCCCAAGCAGTTGCAATCTGCCTCGGCAGATGTTTTGAACAACATCTTCCAGGATGCTGGTGTTGCACCAGTAGAAGCCGGGCGTGTTGAGGCTGCTGATGTTTCTCCCACCTCGGACACATGGATGGTTGCGAAATCATCTGTATCCCAGATGGTTGGGCTCGACTCTTCTTTGGCAATGTTGAACGCTCGATTGGACAAACCCTCGGCTGAACAGCAACACGAATCGTTCATGCAGTTGACATCTACCGAATACAACGATGTTACCTCCAACACCTTCCTTCGCGATCCCGAACCAGTTGCCCGAAACCGGCGTCATTTGGAAGAAGGCCTTGCTTCCATGCGAAACAAGCCCACTGCCGCCGATGTCTATACTCGCTCGCTTCTTTGGGATAAGGTTGATGCCGAGGTTGTCCGTCGCTTTGCTGCTTTCGCCCAGCGTGCTCAGGCTCAACAGGCTCGACAAGCTTCCTCCAACGACTGCGAGGCTGGTGGATATGGCGATAGCGCCGTATAAACTTATTTCCTTACTACCTTTTTTTCTTCTCCCGATGAATAAAAAATATGGAGACTTTGAGACACCCACAAACGCACCTGACGCCATCGTCTCTTTCCTTGCGTATTTGCTTCCCTATATTTTATTGGGGACCGGATTCATGAAATCCCACCTTCTCCTCATCGCCGTCCCTCCATGATCTACATGGACCGACAGTTGATCGACTGGGTCTTCACCCACATGCTTGACATTTCCTTTGTTTTATATCCTGCGCCTTTCATCCTTCCCTGGTTGTCTATGCGTAGACGTTGCCGGTCGGGTAGGCCTCCCACATTACACCCTCTACAATACTTTTCCTTTGTCCTGAAGCAGCTTTTATTGATCATGATATGTGGTGTACTCTTATTTGTCCTCCCGTATATTTTTATTACCCATCGGGCGGTGGTGTTGTGATTGTGTGAAGATATTGTGGTAAGAAAGGTTGGGCGGTGGTTTTTGATGATTGATTGAATCATTTGGGCGGCATTGATGGAAGGCCTTGGGTTGGCATAGCGGTTTTTGATCTCGTTTTCTTTTTTTGAACTTGGTTTTTTGATTTTTAGCTTTGCGTTGGCTTTTCTTTCTTATTCCTTAGCTCCTATTTTATTTCGTTTGAGCTTTTTGGATTGAAGTTTTTTCTTCTTTTCGTTTTTGGTTTAAAAACTCTTTTTCCTCGCATACATTCTCCACGGTATATTTTTTTTTTCATTTCTTGATAAGGATATATACCTGTGGCCGGTTACCCAGGTTGGACCCTTTACGGTGGCCTTTTTGAGAATTTTTTGCTTTTAGCGGTTTTTTCGAATTCTGTTTCTTCTTTTCATTTTTGTAAATTCGTCTAGGGCACACATTGGGTTTGGAAATGGTGGTCTTCTTTTTTCCTTTTCCTCCTGCTTTTTTGAATTTTGCCTTGTTTGTTTTTTGCTTTTCGCCTTGCTCTTCTTTCTTTCTTTTTTATTCCAATCACGAAGGTAACGAGGTTACGATGTCTACGCCGTTACGAAGCTACGAAGTTACGAAGCTCAACGACGTTATGAGTAAGGCGATCTCCTTTATTTGTCTATTTTCCATTCTTGTCTTTTAACTTGAACACAATTTTTCCTTTGCTTTGATTTTGATTTTGATTTTATTCGTCTAATGCGGTAGGGTCGTGTGGAGTTTTTGAGTAACAAAAATCACTGGTTCGGTTTTTCCTTTTTCTTTTCTTCATTCTTTCTTTCTTTCTCACTTATGGTACATATATATTTGAGGGCAAGTAGGTTTTGCTTTAAGGTTACTTTGTACTAGGGCAGAGATAATAATTATTCGGTTCCTAACTGAATGCGAGTTGTCCCACAAGTGAAAAAAATGAATTTGATCGGTCACAACATAAAAACGCTGTGCTTGAGGCGGGGTGGGGCGGGGGAAAGGGGGGGCAAAGGGGGGGACAAGAATCGAGCTGAAAGATGGGTACGTAGGGTAGGGCCAGGAGCAAGGCGTACGATAGGGCAAGGTAAGGCTGGAGTTACTACCGGTACCCGTATATACGAGTACGGTACTCGAGTACTCGTACTATACCATCCTGTGTTAGGGGCCGGGAGCGATCGCTTGTATTTTTGGTCCCGGAGGGGAAAAAAGAGGAGGACGGGTTAAATATAGTTAGTATCGTAGTAAGTTTTACTTGGCTCTTTTTTTTTACAAAAAGTATCATAATTAATTATTATTATCATCATCATCATAAGAGCTAGAGTATCATACAATTAGTTAGTTGAACATTAGGCTACGATAGGATGTTGGACTTGCCTTTCTTAGTAAAAGAAGAAAAAAAAGTTTCTACTGTTATTACAGAACGACTTTTTTTCTTTTTCTTTAGCGGATGGGGGCTGAATGAAAAGTACCGGTAAGTACCAGTACTCGAGTACAGTCTTCCCTGCTTTTTATTTATCCACTAATTAGGGGGAGGAGGAGAAGGAATTCTGGTGGTTTCAGTCTTGGCTTTTGGGGGGAGGGAGCTGTGTGTGATTTGGTTCTTTGACTTTTAAGTCTGACTTACTCACCGGTGAAGTATCTACGTATCTACCGTATTTATCGTATCATACCTCTGATGTTTACTAAGTTACTGGTTGTGTATATATAAGTGTGAGATGTTTGAGTGTTTTTTTGGCAAGTCTAATAATAATAATATTATTATTACAACAGAATACTTTAGGTTCTGGTACCAGAGCGTGTTCAATTATGGGGGTGTTTTTTTTCTTCTAACATTTAATTGGTATCATGCTGTATTTATTTTACGCTACACAAGACAAGACAAAACAGCAAGTCGCGATGAGCAGCAAGAGAAGGAAATCGGAAAATCGAAATGGAGAAATCGAAATCCCCTCCCCCACCCCCGCACTATCCTATCCATTCGATCTATGATATTTATTTAATCGCCCGTCATGTATTTGTCTTTATATATCCTGTTCACATCGTATTATATATATCTGTTAGCCCTATCCTATTATTACCTGCTCTTTCTTTCCTATCCTCCTCCTGTTTCTAGGATCGATCGGGGGAGAGAGGGGGGAGCAAAACAAACCAAGTATTTCCAAGGATCTTATTGCCCTGTTTTTCCGCCATACGGTAGAACATTGCGGATTTCATCTGGTGGTTGGAGTGGTTAGTTAGTTTAGCTTTGTGACCTGCATTTTTTAGATAAATAGATAGAGTGAGTTGCGGTGCATGGCATGAAGCATGGCATTAGCATGGCGTATGTAGCTGCCATGCTAGAGGGCAGAAAAGGAAAGCGAGGGAAATGGTGAACGGGAAAGCAGGCAGAAATGGGGTTTGTGTTATGTATGTATGTATGAATGTGGGTATGTATGTGGGTAAGTGGGAGAAGGATATAACGGTTAATCCCCCCCCTCTTCCCTCCGTCCATCCCCTGTTTCTTTCTTTCTCCCTTTTGATCTTTCTTTCTACTACACCCTTCTTCTTTCTCGTCTAGCCTTTTCTTTTTTCTTTTTTCCTTTCTTTTTTTTTCCTTTTGAAAAATCCAATCGAGCGAATAGTGGGCAGTGAATGAATGAAAAAGAGTGGAACGAACGAACCTTATCCTTCCGACACCCGAAGCCTTCCAGATAACACCAAGCGACCTCATTCATGGCGTCCGTGTCCCCAAGGTTCGCCGCCGTCTCGTAGTACTCCCGCGCCGCTACGGGATCCTTCTGCACGCCCCAGCCGTGGCGGAAACAATTCCCCAGTTCGAATATCGCGAGTACCAGCTCGCCTTTTGCGCTCCCGCCCTTGCTCATGCCAGCCTTTAGGGCTAGCTCTTCAACAGCGGCGGAATTGCGCGCGGCGGATTGGAGGTAAGTCAGTGCGCGGGGGAGGTTTGGTTCTATGCCCCAGCCGTGACTATATTTTGCATTATGTTAGGTGATCGTATTTGGGGGGGGAGGGGTTTCCTTACCGGAGGGCGAGTCCATAGAGAACTTGAGATAGTGGGTTGTTTGGACCGTCCGGATCTGCGAGACGTCCGAAGATTGCTGTAGACTTTTTTAGTTCTGTTTTCGTAGAGTTAGCTTTTACCGTACTCTATCCATCCATCCATCCATCATATCGTGGTAGTGTTTTCCCCGCCCGATCAACCAAACATATGTCTATCATGCGGGTATCGCGCAAGACCTGTGTTCATGATAGGATAGGATAGAAAGGTACGTCAAGTCTTCGTATAAAATAGAGGAGAAAGAAAAGAAAAAGAAAAAAACAAAAAAAGGCAAGGGATTATAAAACTAAACAAACATACCTCCGGCCTCATGTAATCGGATCGCCTCTTGAATATTATCCTATCGTACCCCACACACACACGCACACTCATCAATCGTCCATCCGCATCCAACCAATTAACCAAAAACCGACCGGCCGACCAACCAACCAAAAAATCACCGCAAAACCCTCCCTCCCAGAAAATAAAAAAAAAAAAAACGGAAGGGGGAAGAGAAAAGGAGGGAAGGAGCTTACATCGCTATTAGCAACCACCTCCTCACCGGCATACCCCTTAGGCACAATCCCGGGATTCGGCTGCCCGCTCTGAGCAAGTTTCGCTGCCCGCAGCTCCCATTGCTCCTCTTTATCGCCGGTGCTCGAGATGCTGGGTAAGTCCGCGGGCACGTGCGCCGACGAATTGGATCTGCGCCGGGGGGACAGGGTAGAGAAGCTCAGTCTACCGCCGGATAGGGGAGATCTTGGGCGTCCGGAGGAGGAGTGTGGGCGGTCGAGTGATAGGCGGCCTTTATCTTGCTGGGGTTGCTGGTTGTGGTTGTGATCGTTGAGGTTTAGGACGTCCCGGGTATTCTGGGAAAAGGAGGGGGAAGGGGTGTTAGTAATTAGGATGGAGAAGAGGGAGGAGGCGGGGAGGAGGTGGTATTCATTACTGTATCGCTGCGGATGAAGGTGAATACGGGATTTTGTGGTGGTGATGGTGGTTGCGGTGGTGTTGTTGACCCGCCGTCCTTCTTGCTACTACCACCGCTGCCACCGTCCTTTTTGAATATGCCTTTAAAGGTCATTTCGCCTTGCTTTCCTTTGCTTTCTTCGCTTTGCAGAGCGAAATAAAGAAGATATCACGAAGAGCGAGAAAGATGCTTTGTAGATGTTTTTGTTTGTCTTCCTTGGAGGAGGAGGAGAGTAGAGAGGTCTTCCCTCCTGTTTTAGTTAGCTGTGGACAGGCAGAACCCGGTATACAATCGGCCCAAGCGCCAACAAGACAAGACAAGACACGGTATATCTGTATGGGAAGGGGAGATAAAAAAATAAAAAAATACGGTACAATCACGGTCAGAGTGCGGTACGTATGAGGTGGCGAAAAAGGTTAAATTTGAATCTTTGTGGGAAAAAGGGAAGTGGAGGTTTGAGAAGGAGAGCTTCGGGAGCTGTTTGTTATGTGGATCATCAACCATAACAAAAGAGAGCGTCTAAGCCCCTGCCCACATAACAAGTTGCTAAACCTGGACAATGCTATTTACCAAGCCCTCCTTTCCCCCTCTACAGTAACCTTGCGGGTTTGGGAGCTGTTTTCGCTTTTGCAGATTGAATACGGCAACCTCACCGCCACAAATCCTCTTGGCTTACCGGCGAGTTGGTGAGGAAGCCAAAAATACTTCTCACGGGGATGGAGAGGGAAGGAGGTTTCGCCGAGAACTTGATACTGTAACTTTCTCAGCTTATTAATAGACCGATAGAGAGCTGAGGGGTAATGTTATGTTATGCCAGGTTTTGTGATGGGAAATACGGCAACTACAGTGTGGGATAAGGGTATCGTGGACTATGTAGGCTGTTTGTCTTATATCTGATCATCGCATAGTAGTAATATGTTGGCCAAATCTTGAATAGTAATCCTTGCTATAGTGAAACCACTGTAATGGGTGTCTTCTGGAAGGTAATAACTATTATCATAACCATCGCAATCTTCGTCAGACACTATCGAAAAGTAGTCATTTACGAAGGGCTACTCTGATGAGTAAACTGATTTGAGGATGTTTAAAGTGTAAATGGGAAGAGGGAGAGAAGCGGGGGAGAAAAGAAAACAAAAAGAACACTGCTTTCGTTATTTATCGTGGTGCTGCCAGCCTGACCAGAAGATCAGGAGAGTGATTTCTCCTCGCCTACCTAACCCTCCCTTCTCATCTCTACGATGAGTGCTACACGCAACCTCACCGATTGCATGTCCCCATCTCCGCAGAAACCCTCTCGGGAGAAAGGAAAGAATTAAACGCCAAACTCTAAAGCTTTATCGAAAAACAAACTGAGAAACGAAAGAACAGTTGGCACTTGATCGAAGAAGTAAAAACAAAAACAAAGAAGCCTTGAATACCCTTTTTGAAGAAAAAAGAAAAGCGCGAGCGCAAACACTCGTTTCTGCCGTATCATCTTGAGATCGCCTTCCCCATGATTCATGATCAGTGCAACATTCATTAACGCGAACCCGAGGGCACTCTCCTCTCTTCGTCGGCAGGGGTGTTGCTCCGACTGGTGTTGGTGTCAAAATGAGATTGATCTATCTTTAATATCCATTCAATCATGTCTCGTTCGCTCTTCGCCCCGAAGAGGTAGGTATTGAGTTGCGTGTACACAGCGAATATATTATTGTTCTGTTTTCTTAGGAGTTTTCGAACATGAGGGTTATGGTCGATGTGGCAGTGGGTGAGGTTGATGGCAGTGATTTCTTCCCCGTCTGTGATCGAGTGAACGTGCAGATAGGGCCGCCGCAGTTCAAAGTACCTCTTGATCCATGCCTTGTTGGATTCATCTGGCATGAACAGATAACCTGACTTCAACACTGATGTACTATACAGGAGGGGAGCGCATTAGATAGTGTATTTTTGAATTATACTTGGATCAATAAACCTTTTGGGAATCTGCCGGACCTCAGCAATCAATCGTGGAGGTTCAGCTTCTGTTGGCTCAGCAAAACAAGCTGCATCCTGTGGGGGTTCCGTGTTCTGTCGTACGAGTATATTCTAGAGTGGGTATTTTCCGTCAGCATATTTCCTTCACAAACATGCTCGCAAACATCGGCTGCCTACCTCGCTGGGGTCTTTCCACGAGGACCACAAGTCCACATATCTCCGTAATACATGAATATGTGGATCCTCTTTTAGGCTCTCATCTGTAATCGACCCCCCCACTGATGCCCCTTCCGGGGTCTCTGCTAGGCCCCTTTCCGGACTCCTCTGGCGGCTCCCTCTTGGGCTGCCCTCCGAATTCCCCCCTGAACTTCCTGCCGGAGTCTCTTCTGGTGGGTATTCTGGTGCCCAATCCGGTGAGTCTTCTAAAGCCCCATTTTCATCCCGCACGTCTTCAGTTAATGGAGATTCCTGAATAATCTCAGTGATCTTCGTATTATCTGTTAACTCGGGCTCTCCGCTAACTCCTTCGCCCCTTTCCTCATTCGGTTTTATGGCTTCACCATAAAAACCTTCCTGCGGTAGAACCTCCCTAGGGCCCTCACGAGGCATTTCTGCTAGGGGCTCCCCCGCTACGGGCTTTGGGGTCACATTTCTGGTTACCGGTAAAGAGCTTAAGAACCCTTTAGCGTTTTCAACTTCGGCGGCCCTGATTCTTCTCCTCTTGGCTCTGAGGAAGTCCCTCACCAAACTTACACCGCGAGGCGTCCACTCGCCGAGGTATTCTTCTCCCTTCACATATCGGTGCATGGTATTCATTCTCCAGAGATCGCCCGCCCTACGAGCTGCAGCTGGCCGAACAACCAGCTGGAAAAGTCCCACACTCGCATGCGTAATCCTGTTATTATTCCACAGCTGCATGAATTTGTTAGGGCTTTTAAGTACTCTAGGCTGCACCTGTGAAAAAACGTCCTGTGAGAAAGCGATTGGCTCTGATAGCTTGTCGGAAACCACATTCCACCGGAGATTCATTTGGACACGGTACTTGTCTGCCGTGGTTCGATCCAGGTATATGGAATTATGAAGACTGGAATCCCATTGGGCGACAACGCCGATTGTGCTAGTGCCATCGGGGTTCTTCTTAACCACAGGTCCTAAAACTGTATTGAGTTTTATTTCGCGGGTTGGCGATGACATATCGGGTGTTTTCCCCCGGGGGTCAAGCAGCCGCACCTGACTGATTCGAAGTTGTGAAATATCGCTCCATTTGAAAGCGTCTCCCGAATTATGTGTAAGGTTAAGTTGGACCCTACGTTGCAGCCCCTGGCGCAACTGGAACAACCCAGGATCAGTTTCAGACTGTTGGATAACCTCAACCGGAAGATAATCTCCAGACTCAGACAGTTCCAATATTTGGACGCGGGCGAAAACGTCATGCTTCTCCTCAGTATAGAACTCTGTCTCGTTCAGTCGAGCATTTCGTTTTTTTTGTGGTGACGTCGGTTTGTGGTCTCGCATGTCGTCCCAACTGATGAGTTTCTCGAGATGCATGCTTGTGATTTTTGCAAATATAGCCACGCGAAGAGCAGTATTTCTCAGTGGAGCTCCGAGAGGCATACTCATGGGATGTGTACTTCCAAATTTCACTGGCCCTTCATCAAAATCGGCAATCATACCAGTTGTAGTGGCACCGCTCTCGTCAGATATACCGGGAATGAACATTTGAGCATGGACTGATGTTCCCTCCCGTTCGGCAAAACCTTGTAGTTCTCGCATCACAACGTTAAATTTGAGAGTCGACGAGGGTGCTTCTGCCGATGAAGGTTCTAGTGCAAGTTTGATGATTCCGACCACACTTGCCGTGTGGGGCGATATGATATCCAATACGAAATCCTGAGAGCGTGACTCAAATATTGCTGTCAGGGGAACATCAACGTCTCCAATCAACGAGTATTGCTGGGGGGTCGGCTCTGAAAACGGGTCTCTGGGGCGGAGGTGCTTCACAAGAGGTTTAGTAAATAGAAGGCGGTAATACCAAGGAGCCGAAGGTGGTCTTACCTGCAGATACTCCGGCCTGTCCAGGTATTGGTAAATTTGTCTCATCTGGCCCACGCGGTTCTGCAGTTTTTCCAGAGACCAAAGATGAACGACATTGGTCTCAAAATCCATCACACGAACACCGACGCAGGGTTTTCGTGCCATGTCAAGGAATTCGTCATCTTCAGCTGATACCCCGTTTAATACTAAATCATAACTCGACTGAAATGTGTGGCCTTCGTCCACAATTGTGAATTGGAATACCACCGACTTCTCCATTTCATTGCTCATTATCTGTGCCTCCTTCAAGATTGCAGCATGTTGTAGTATTGACTCTGCCATCCGTACATACCTTCGCTTACGCCAATGGTCAAATGCGAATCTGGCCAACTTCTTTTCCATATCTGTTAGACCATCTTCAGGGTCTCTGATTTTTGGAGAAAGCGATATCTCTTCAAGTCGGCTTTCATACTCCTTCCGTTGTAACTCTAGCTTCTCTTGCATCTCTTTCTTAGCCAATTCAAGCTTTTCCTGCATTCTGACTCTCTCAGCTTTGATCTCCTCAATCTCGACATGTGCTTCCTCGGTAGCTTTGAGCTTTTGTTGATACTCTTCTTTCTGTTTTTCCAATTGTGCCTGCATCTCATCTTTTATGAACCTAAGTCTCTCCTCGGCTTCGCCCTGCTGGGGAGTCCCCGGCATAGTAATCACCGTATCGAGTGAGAGTTCATCTAGGGTGGCAATAGAGGCATATTTTTCTCGAATCCCGGGGAAAGACATGACAGATTCGGTTTCATCATCTATTGAATCAAGGCGACTATCGGGACGTCCTCTGCGAATATTCCGGTGTCTCATCTCCTCTGCTTCCCTCTGAGCAAATGACCAATCTATGTCGCGGCTGGCTGGAACCATAGCCGGAGAATCCGGCCTGCTGCCATTTGTCTCAGATTCAGCCCTCTCCAACACATCTATAGTGATTCCATTGCTTAATGAGTGACGGTGGTCAGAATTCATTGTTGCAGATTGCCTTAGCTTGTCTCGTTCTGCGCGGGCCTCTTGCGGGTGGTTGAATCTGAATATATGGAAATCGCCTAAGATAATGCGATAGCCTGTCCGCAACCTTCTAGGGCCATCAATCCTCAGCCCGTTGACCATGACAGCAGCTTTTTGATTAGGAATTAGTGTGACGACACCGTTTTCGTTTTCAAATCGGCAGTGGTCAGTTAGGATCTTTGAGCCATTCAGACGAATTTGAGCAGTGGTGGAGGTTTCAACGTTTCCAACTAATGTTGTTCCCGATTTGATATTGTAGACTAGACATTCGGCCAACAGTGGATCGTCACTAGGATAGGTAAGCTATCTGCGAATAGAGATAGGGAGAATCACTAACCTGAGATTGACGAGATGGGGAATCTTCTTCGGGGTCGAAAGCCCGACAAATCCTTTTTCTATGCTAATTCCCAGCTCCTCCAACGCTGCTTCGCGCTCTTTATGGATTTGTTGCGTCTTTTCCAACCTCTCTTCCCAGGTTTGGTTTAAATCGCCTAGCAACTTCTCAGACGCATTCAATTGCTCTGCAATCTCGGCCTTCGAAACCTTCTTCACCTGTCCATCAGGAGTAGTAATGGTGACAATTTGCTTTTCAAGCGGCGTGTCTGGGGCGTAGTTCTCTTCCGGCATCGAACCGCCACCAGATAGTTTCTGTCTCAACTGTTGTAGTTCTTCCTTGAGCTCTCGAATCATTCTGGCATTCGGATCCTCGTTCACGACCGCGTGATTCTTGATTCTCTTGGCTGAATCGGCATATCTAAGGGTAGAAAGGGTTTCATCGAAATTGATATCAGCCGGCGAGATAGCTGCTATCATGGCTGTCATACTATTACCGCCGAGAGAATCTTTAAGTAGCCAAGTCAAGACAGAGTCCCGATAAGGAACCATGTTTGCATTCTTTTTCTTTCCGGAGGATAGATCTGCCAGAGCTGCAATCACACGGCCCAGTGTGGACAAGGACCTGTTGATTTCAGCTCCCTCCTTTAGTCTTGCACCGGTGGCACCAGTAGACGTAGCCCTCTCAGAACCAGCCAAGTCAACAAGGCTAATTCGGGAAACCTTTTCAGTATCAAAACCCGTCTCAACGTCATGCCGTTTTTGACTTAATATGAGAGTGAATACAGCGTGCGAACGTGATGATGTCTCATTCATGTTTGTAGCAGCAACTGTTCTTGCCTTGTTTCCCTCATCCATGAGGTGCTCAATCTCACTGAAGGAGCTCACTACGAGTTTCGCAAGGTCTTCAACGTATGGGCCTAATGAAGGGTGTTCTCGAACCTTCAGGTTGCCTTTCGTGCTTGGGTTTAAGAGATCACGAACTCGCTCTATCCAAAAAGTCAGAAGACACGCATGGGAAAGAACTAGTAACACTCAAAACTGTACCGTTGTAAATTTCTAGATAGGATACTTCCACAGTACATTTCAGATTCGGATCCGTTTGCTGGGTAGTTCTACAGTAAGGTCAGCTCTGGATCCCCTTGGATTCGATATATCGCTGGGGGTATAACTCACATCCGCTCAAACATATGCTGGCAAATTTTCGGAATTACACCGTATTCTTCCCCGTAGCCCATCTACCCCGCCATGAACAGTTAGCATGGCACGTACTCTTGAGATGTTCCTCGCAAATTTCCCAAAGAAGCATGAGGCAGAGCTGAGTAGTACCATAGAGTATGATTTTCCAGATCCAGTCTGGCCGTAAGCAAAAATGCAATTATTATAACCTTGAAAGGCATTATCCAACAACGGTCCTCCGAGGTCGTCAAACAGATTCTCTTGGCCCGCTACAAAATCTGTTAGAACATTCTGAGAGACATGTATCTAATAACCAAAGCCGACGCACCGTAATTAGGATCGCTCTTTGAAAAACTCCAATAGCTCCTGTCGAAATTGAAAACTTTAGGACCACCATCTTTTGCGGCTTTACTTCCGGCGCTCTTCTCTGCTCCAGGGGGTGGGGTCAGGACCGTCTGACTGTCTTTCATTTGAACGATACATTTTGCGCCGCGATCCTTCTCTAAATATCACGCATGACAGGCCGTCCACACAGTAGCGTTAGCTCAGAGTACCCGCACAACCTCATACAAGTATCTCGAGGAGAAAGGCAAAAAGTACCTCTACTATTAAACGGCCGTACCCTCACAACCACCTTGATATTACCACCCGTCATCGTAGCTTCTTAGCCAGCCGATAAAAGTCCTGAAGTTCTAGGAGGACCCGAACTGCCCACCGTCTCCGACCGTCCCGCTTGCACCACACGTAAGGGGTAAATATAGTTAAGCGGAGAAACAGCGCGCAAAGATGTGGGCGAACTGCAGCTAGAGGGAGGTGTCTGTTTATTAGACTGCAAGGGAGAGAGGGAAAAAAGAATAATACTCAGTAAACAAAGTACAAATTATGACTTTGCTGTGGCGACCAAGGAAAGGCAGGGGCAAACCCTCTTAACGCGTTTGATATTCAGGTTGGTAGGGCAGATCCAATGGAATGGAGCTCGCAGCCGAGTCTTCTACCGTTTCACGGGGAGACTGAGGGAAATGGAACTGGTCCCTCTGTAGACTGTTGATCGTTGATCTCACTATGAAGAGACCCAGGGGATTCGAGACCCTGAGATGGTTGCAAGGGGCCTGAGGCTTGGCGCCTAAGAACCAACTAGATGAGAGGGAAGAGGGAAGAGCAGGTTCTACCGCTACCTTTATGCTTACGATCGTTGGTTCCTCCGTTCGGTTCCAACAAACCCTCTTAAAGCCTTCTCCTGAGATCGATCAATCAAAAAGCTCAACTTCCCAGAGCCATACAAAAGTCAACATCATGGTATCTCTTACCCTTCCCTACTCCTCGCGCTATCTTCTAGACGTTATCAAAGATATCAAGCTCACTCAGTTATTTTGACAGTCCGCTCAAAACTCTGCTGGAATTCAAACCCTCCTCGAGGTGCGTACGGCCAAGCTCTGTGGGATTATTGGGAATGATTAGTGACAGTGATGGATGGCGATGCTGACTGGTATATTGGACAGGCCGAAAAGGAAGCACAGAAGATAGTTCAGACAGGTAGAAGCTCATATCAGCCACAACAGATGTCTTTATATCTATTTCTTACTCAAGAAGGGTTGATGGCTGCTAACTTTGGTGATGACGGCGATACTCATTCTAGCGAGAGCTTGTGCGTAACCCCTCCATTGCCCCCCCCCATCCCAGTGTTTGTCCACCAAAACATGCTAAACTTGTCGCAGATCGAACACAAAAAGTTAAGGATGCTCGTAGCGAAGCTCAAAAAGAAATCGAAGAATACAAAAAGCAGAAACAGAACGAATTCAAAGAATTTGAGTCCAAGGTTGGTTTATCCGCTTCTCTGTCGCGGGGTTCTAAAACAGGCTAACTGCACCATAGCATTCTGGTGTCAACGCCAAAGCCGAGGAAGAAGCTACTAAAGAGATCGAGCAAACTCTGAAGGATATCGAGGCCGCGACCAAAGAAAAGGGCCCCGGAGTTATTGAAGATCTGTTGACAGCCGTCACCGATGTAAAACCGGAACCTCATCGCAATGTTGCTGCTTCTGCCTGAGTTTGCCCCACACCTTATCGGTCGAATTGTTTGCAGGGACTAGAATTATATATTACTGAGCAATTGAGTGGTTCGATTTGTTCCTCAAGTTCTCGGGTCTAAGAGCTCTCCGTCTCAATAGTATTATATGATCATAATATTCTGTTCATCGGCTGAAGCTCAATTTCGAAATACGGAAGTTCACTGGCACCGGTATTTCATGTGTATCATCTACTTTACAGCTGTCCGAGTTAAAGGGGAAATACACCAGCCAACCGAAATGATATACAAATTTAAGAGCAAAAAGAGAAAGCACCCGGCAGGCCCAAGTAAGGGAAAGGGCAGATATAAGAGGAGCACCCTACACCAGCCAAGATTCAATAATATGACTGGGAATATCCGATTCTTTGTTATGGCCCGAGGCAATGAGCCTGCCCGAGACCAATGCAATTGAATAAAACCTTAATCCTTTGCTTTCTGACTCCAAACGCCATAGATTTCCCAAATGAGCTTATTTCCTTGATCTCAATATCCTCCCGCCCGTAGCTGCCGCTTCTTTCTTGGTAACTTTAGAGGAAGAAGGTTTTTCCTTCACTCCAGCCACCTTATTTTCTTTCAAACTCCCCGAGCTCGGGTTTCCCTTGACGCCGCCCCGCTTTAACCCGGTATTTGCTGTATTTGTCGTCGTCGTCGTCGCCGTCGCCGGTGCTTTGCCCTTTGCCTGTGAGCTCTTGGTAGCCCTCGTCCCTAAGACATCCTGGCTACTGCCAGCACTAGTTGCAGTTGTTTCAAGTGAGGAGCGCGTTGTCGCCCGAGATGATGGTCGAGTTGACGCTGAAGCAATTGAACCATTCGATGGAACTTTTCGGGTTGTTCGTCCGACGGTTTTTTTGGTGGGCAAGGGCCGCGCTGGGGATGATGACCGAACAGGGGAAGATGAAGGTGGTAGACTCGGTTTTCCGGGAGAGAGGCTGAGCCCACTGGAAGGATGTGCTGGAAGAGGAGGTGGAGGCATCCTCTCTCGGGCTGAGGTGCCAACAGTCTTTTTGGCTACTCTCTTTTTAGGGATAACAAGTCGTTCCGGCTGGACATTTGGCTGGCCGCCTCCTTCATCACTGTATGGCCAAGAATTTAGTAAATTCCGAGCCAGATTTGAACATTTGAATGAACGAACCTTAATCTTTTCACTTCTTCCACAAAGCCCCTGACCCCTCTAGGGCCTAGTTTTGGCATTATTGCCTTCGGTTCCTTATTTTTATTCGAGTGTTGAGCTAATAAATCCCCCATCTTCATTCCCCAGAGCTTCTTGGGCACTCTGTTAATTCGCATCTCGATCCTCTGTTTTAATGAGCGAGCTTGCATGGTGTATTGTGCCCGAAGCTTTCTGGCGCGCTCAGTTACTATAGAAGTATTAGATGTCCATTTGCTGAAGCCACCACGTAACCCTTGGACCAAACGTACTTTCTAAGTTCAAGTTTTCAATGATAGTAGCCTTCTGTTTTTTCGTAATTCCAGCAGGGCGCACCTGGCGTAAAGGCGACTTCATTGGTGTCATTGCAGAAGTTGATTTCATAGGTGATCGTGGGAATTGTGTTGGCGTTCGTATTGGCGATCCAGGGGCGTTGGAAGGGGATTGAGAATTACGATTTTTCCGCCGAAGGGGTGCCATTTGTAAGAAAGTATATGATAACAGGTTTTGGTTGATCGCGTTGTTCGAAAAGGAGGTGGAGTTAGGAGCGCGTTTTGGTGTGTTTGTCCTTTCTATTATCGGGGCAGGAGGGTGCAGGTATCGTAAACAAAGCAGAGTTGAAAGTCAAACCCTAATATTAAAGGCTTGGCATACTACAAAGCCGGGTAATTATACCTTGGCTTACACTATTCCCAAAGCTCGAATCTAGAGAATCCACTGGAACTCCCAACACCGACTCACACAGCTCACCTAAAAATCAACTTCTATCGATCTATCATCCCTATCAACCCCCACCATCACCCTCTCATCATCTTATTCCTTGGTAACAGCTTTTACACTTTACGCATATAAGTACCGCTACAACCATGTTGGAGGCGACTATGATAGTGTTTGTGAGCCCGTCGGATTCACAAATTTCCTATCAGCTACTAACTAGGGCCTTCTATTTCCAGAGTTGACAACAGTGAGAGCAGCCGGAACGGAGATTATACGTAAACTTTCAACTCCAGTTCCTCCTTGGAGTCTAGAGCTAACTAGGGAATATAATCGACGAAGACCGACTCGTTTCGAGGCTCAAGCAGATGCGGTCTCCCTTATCTTCTCCGCGAAAACCCAGGCCAACCCGGAGTCATCAGTAGGCTTGATGACCATGGGCGGCAAGGGACCAGAGGTACTGGTTACATTAACCACAGATTTTGGGAAGATCTTGAGCGGATTGCATGACACAAAGATCAAGGGTGGAACTCATCTAGCAACAGGGATTCAGGTCGCTGGTGTACGTCATATATCATTTCTTGTAGTAGTCTTCTGAGTTTGTTATTTCATAGGTTTTAGGCTAATCAACTCAACTCTGTTTGTGGCACTACAGCTAGCCCTAAAGCATCGCCAAAACAAGCTTCAACGCCAGCGGATCATCGTTTTTGTCGGCTCTCCGATCGTTGAAGATGAAAAGACTCTCGTAAAGCTCGCAAAGAAGATGAAGAAAAATAATGTCGCAATAGATTTCGTTGACTTTGGTGAGGTCGAATCCGACAATACCACCAAGCTTCAAGCTTTTGTCGATGCCATCAACTCTGCTGATAACTCCCACTTGGCTACGATTCCACCTGGACCTCATCTTCTTTCAGACCTTTTGGTTACTACCCCGATCTTGAGCGAAGCTGGGGGCGCTTCTTCTGGAGGTGCTGGAGAGGGTACAGGGCCTGGTGCAGGGGAAGGGTCCGGGGGATTTGACTTCGGAGTCGATCCGAGCTTGGACCCTGAATTGGCATTGGCGCTCCGAATGTCTATGGAAGACGAGAAGGCTAGGCTGGCGAAGGAACAAAAGGAGAAGGAGGACAAAGAAGGGAAGAAGGAAAGTGGGGAGGCTTCGGGATCCTTAGAGGGAATCAAGGAGGAGGACGAGAATACCCCGTTATTGAAGAAGAAGGAAGGCGAAGAAGGTGGAAGTGGAAGCAAGGATGACGATGGAAGTGGAGACAAGGATGACGATCAAATGGATACCGCATGATTAGCACGAAAGTTGGCTTTGCGTTGTCCGATAAATAGCTTTTACAGGCATACGTTCACGACAGCAGGCGAATACCTGATTACGCAAGGCAGTTCGCGATGTATATTATCATTCCGTAGACTAAAGGGATTTAAGTAGCATTTTCCCCCTTGGAGGTTTTTCCAATTTTCCTTGATCTTGCTATCCTTGGGTGACAAGAATATTTGTAGATCTTGATAGAGGGGAAAGATGCGCATTTTTACCGATGGCTAGGGGTGTGCCCACTTATAACTAGAACATCTGCCTGGGCGATGAGCTCTTGAACTGTCCCAATTACCGTAAAAACTGAAGTAATTGACCCTCACGCTAGGCGTTGGAGTTGCCTCTCCTGGTAAGGTCTGGCGTAAATTTGCTTTTGCGGGGGGCTGAGGGACAGTTTTATCGCTGTGTTCCCCCCGCTAATGCAAAGAGGGAATTCTGGACGACCAGCTTGAGGGCCAATTGTGCCAGTTTTTACTATACGTTATGCTTGCATAGAGAGCCAATCATAAGAGGTCACTCGGTGACTCATCTAGAACTGAAGATTCTGGGCTGTCAGCCCTAGTTCTAGGCGTTAACGGTAACAGAACTAATTGCCTGAATGGTCTAGTGGTATGATTCCTGCTTTGGGGCTCCGAAAATGCAGGAGGTCTCCGGTTCAATCCCGGATTCAGGCCTTTCTTTTACTCCAGCGCCGGGTGGGGTTGATGGGTGAGGTTCTGGATTGTGGTGAGGGTACGGTTTTGCTTGGCTAACGTGCTCCAACGGGCCTTTGCAGATTGGGCAGCAGATCGGGCCATAATAAGGGAAGCCCGCAATTACTATGGGAAGCTGCTTCCTACCGCTGCTCAAACACGTGCTCAGGCACCAATGAGATACCGGTATGAGTAACAGGTATAAATTCACATTCAGAGGTTTTACCTTAAAAACTCGTGTTATCCATTATCTTCACTGGGCGTCAAATCCCCGTGTGTAGAGATAGTATAAAAACCACTAGGAAGGATTACCGGTAGTGGCTCCATCGCGATCAAGTTTTATTGACATTGTTAAGCCACTCTACCCCCGGAATTTAATTTAGTACATTCTGCGCTTTGCTGGCGCTGAGGTATACATTGGTCGAAGCATCCATTGGGGTGATTATGTGGAGTACGGTATATCAAGACTCATGCGGCCTACTAGTATTAGTAGCCAACTTCGCTTGATATTTATCAGATCTCTCTCTTTTTTTTTCCTCTTTCTACGGGCCGTTCGCTAGTTAATCTTTTCGATATCTCTTATCCTCTTCTTTATGGGGAAAAAAAGAAGAGAAGACATTTATTTGGCATAGATTTCGCAAAAATAACAATACCATAACAGCTCAATACTGTAGATAGAGATAGTTTCCAAGGGGCTCTCAAGCATATACTACTTTCGGAGCCGATTCGGATCACCTGGACAGATAGCTCAGCTCTCTAGCCAATTAGCAGGAGAAAGCAGGTTTGATTTCCCGTCCGCTCTGGTGTTTTTTTCTTCTTTTTCGTCCCCTTCTTCCGTATAGAGTATAGCTCTCCCCTTGGCAACGGTCTCTCTGCCTACGGTACCGCATTAACTGAGGAGAACCGCCTCAGTTAATGCGGGTAGATTATTTCAACCATGATCATGGTCTCAATTTCTGGACCTCTCTTCGTATTGCTCGTACCGGGCCGTAATCGAAAGATTTCTTTTGGGGATCAGGCGTCACAGCTCGTGGTGGAGCGTCATAGATATGCTTATGCATATCTCTTGGGTGGATATCTCGGGCATTTTCTGAGTGTAGTCTATTTCGGGAATTGGATATTAGCTGTAGTTGGAGCACAGTGCAGTCAAGCATTGGTTTGCATGTCTGCCTTGCTGGCAAATGTGGTTTAGATCTTCCGCGTGCTCGCATCCGCTGGTTTTATGGTTGCCTAAAGATACGATCTAATGCAAATGTGCGGTTACCTTACTGAACGGCAACTGGCTCTCTCTCACCAGCGGAATATCTCGAGGTGGGTTGGGAATTAAACCTGAAGAAATCTCCCCCTCCCCTAAGGATGGATTGAGGAATTTTTAGCTTCAGTGGCAATTATGGAGGGGTACACTGTTTGGGTTTCGGTTTCCGCCGGAGCATGCTCACATACACAGCTAGAAAGTGGCAATTTTCTCGTACATTTCTAAAAGGGTAAACTACGGTAGGAATTTGGCGGGTCTTTTTGATCCCAGCTGGCCCAGTGTTTATCCCTAGATAGTGAAAACTTGGAGGGTCATAGTACCTCGAGTGCGCCATTCGCCTGGACTATCCAGGGATTTAATCGAGTTGTGGTTTCCCAAGGTGTGGTCCAATTCGCTGCTGTTTTATTTATCACGAGAGCCCTTAGGTATTGATTGAGGCTTTTGTTGGGTGGTGGGTGAAACGCGGGCCGCACGCGATAACGACCCGATAACGACCCCGTGATGTTTCTCCCTCATGGTGTCTGGGCTGATCCAGCAATAAAGTTAGCCACGATACTGAGGCATTATTTGAGTTGTTGTGTTGTCGAAATAAATTAGGGGTTGAAGAGCTTTAGGAAGAACGCTGCTAAAGAGGCAGGTAATGGCGTATTATTGTGGTGCATTGCTGGTATGAGAACTGTACCAACGCAAACTTTTGGAACCAGCTCTCTATCGTTAGGAAGGTACTTGCTATCGAGGAGCCTGAAGTGAGGATGTCTAACGGATGGTTTGGGTTACTTTATGCCTAGGGCCATGGGATATATCGGTGCGGCAGCTGGTGATCTGTGCCACAGCACTTTGTTTGAGGTCTGCAGCCTCAATAGGCGTGTAAGCTCATCCCAAATAATGCTCTTAACTGTGCATTGCGCTTTAAGTATGGAGTATGCTCTCGGGTAGACTGTCAAAGAATCGCATCTAAATTCCTGGGGCCCTGAAGGCAAGCGAAAGATTGCGGGTGGCGGGTGCACCGACTAACAGCACAGCGATGATACCGGTATGCAAGTCTTCCATACATAACAGTACGGGAGTGACTTGCAGGGTTGTGCAACCAGCGCGCGAGCTGATCAGCCATCTTCCTTTATGGTCTGTTTATGCCAGAGAGCTGGAACACCATAGGGCTGTGTCTGCCTCTCCTGCGCAACCCCTGTTCACCCTCCACCCCCGGACTCCTATGCACTTTCGGGCCTATTCACCCCCGAGCCTCGCTTCTGGGGGAGGAGGGGATCGGCAGTCAGATTACTCATCCTAATCAAATTCTACATCCATTTTCTAGGCGAACGGCAGAACGGGTTGTATTTGGCGAGTTTCCTTCACGATGCTCAGCTAGCCGACCGCTACCGTCTGTGTGCTGTACTCGAGTACAGGAGGAAGTGGAATCGGTTGAATGGCACTTGCGCTGCCGTAAACCCTACTATCCGGCTCACGCGATACCACTATGATACCCCCAGAATTCTTGGTGAGCCTTGCGAGTTGCCCTACCTATTTGATTGATGTGGGGTATTGTGTTAAGGGTCATAGTCAGCTGCGGTAGCAGCATTCCCTTTGGAACACAAAATAGCACAGATGAAAAGATCCTCGTGAGAATCTGGTAGGGTGGAAATACTCGTACTATCAATTTGGCACCCCAGTACGCGAGTTGAGAACCGGCGGGCCGTGAGGGCCACGCAACGTCTGCTACGTAGGCGATAACGCAGCGACACCGCTCTTTCATATTTTACATTATTAGGATCAAAGGGCTGCGCCACCATCTACGAGTGATGTAGTGTGATTGCTGTTACCGGCAATCTGGATCTGCTGCGGTGCGGGCAGTGGGGCTCAACGGCGCTTACCTTAAATACACTTAAGAGTATTGGGCGCGGGAAGCACAAGCCTAGTGCTGCTCTGCCCATACGAACTGACTCGGTACCTACGATTCCACGAGGAGATTCCAACATACCATACGCGAGTATGACGATTGCGTATGTTTGTTAAGATGATTTAATACTATCAAGGGTGCTTGAATGTGAGTTGCTTGAGAGAGATGTATGATATTTGCGACAAGGTTCGCCGGCATCCCCCCATTTTACGACAAAAATGGGCATTTTCGCTTCATGAAATCTCAGCTTTGTTTGGGAAAGAAAAAAAAATCAAAACTTGTCTGAGCATTTAAAGCTATCTAGGTGCTATCACTCACAGGTGGCAAGCTCTGCTAGTTAATTCCCATGGTGCAACACCAGAGATAATGATGGTGGGCAAAAGGTACCTCAAATCTCAGACGAGTTTCCTAAAGATGCGTTGCAATGATATCCAATCTGGATCCCAAGCTCTCAGCCCTCATAGTGGTGGGAGAATTTTCATAATTCCTGCCTGGAAAGTCTGGGCAATTGCCTGGGCAATTGCCTGGACTATGGCATTGGCTTTGCTAATTCTATATTGCTCTCCAGCAAGCTATGAGTGCTTAAAATCAGCCATTTTTGGTGTAGAATTGCGCAGGGGGGGGGCCGCGCCCAAGGGTTTCGTTGCCAAGATGATACGCGAATCCTAACGCTTACAGTGCGCCTGGAGGGATACTGCGGCCCCCGACGCTATCGATGCTCGGGGTTCGGGCAAACATCTCCATCGTGGGGTAGTTTCTCACGTACTATATGTGCTTGAATGCTTAGCTGTCTAGCTGAAGAAAATGTCAGTTAGCTCTCGTGATTACTAGTTGTCGGCTGCTGGAGCCAATGAGACTTACTTGAGCAAGGCAGGGATTGACTAAGCATAAGTGGAGGGAGGTGTCGCTTCTGAGCTCCAATCAAAGTTAATCCGGAACTCTTCCTTCAGCAACCCTAATCGGTGAGGCTTATTATTGCACTCTGCCCTACCAACAACGCTGGAGCGCAGCGGTCCAACTAATCTTTGGTATCATACTCCAAGGCCCTTTGAATCTCTATTAGATTGGTGGAACCCTTCAGATCGCCAAGCCAGCCGGGTAGCACATATACACTGCCTTGGCATCTTTATCGAGGATTTGCACTTTGGAGCATTCAAACATAAGAACAGGGCGCCCCATTTTAAGCTCTTTAAACCATCAACCTCAACATTTTTACGAAACACCGACCTTGCTAAATTATAACCCAATCTTGGTTTACGCTCAAAATTCTGATTTACTTCACCTCACTCACATGGCATCACCCGCCCCTACTCGTGCTCTGCGCCGGAGCTGCCAATTCTGCCGAGCTCGCAAGGTTCGTTGTTCTGGGCGGGAGAAATGCGATGCTTGCCGTGAAAGAAATATCGATTGCATCTATGGCCTGGAGGCGCCCAAGGGAAGACCAAGAAAGCGCACGAGAGAGAGTTCGGTTACTCAAGGTATCGATGCTGGGGAGATTCTAGCGGCCTCGATACTGCCTACTCCCCACGACTATGACTCTAGAAGTGATGCTTCTAGAGGCTCGGTGCCGACAGGACCCAACAGCCCCGCAGACCTGCCCTCGGCTGGCGTACGAACTCTCGCTTCCGAACTCGAAACCATGTACGAACAAAGCTTTGGCGACCCTACTCCTGGTGGAAACTCGACCAACATCTACCAGCTAGCCATAGAAGCCTTTACTCGCAGAACCAAGGGGGATCCTAGTATGGAGCAACCCGTCAACTACGCAGTAATGAGCTACGACTCTATGCGAGGAGTCCTTACCCAAGAGCTTGTGGAGATATTATCTGCCAAGTATGGGCGATTGGATTGCCTTCATCTGGGAGAGTCACGCGGAAAATTTTATCTCAGATGTTTAGCGGCAGACCCTACGCCAGCAATGTTTCATGGCATCCCTCTCTCTCATGAAAATCCTATTGATCGCATGAGCGCCAGCAGAGTCGTGGAGCTTATTGGGGCATGGTTTTCAGTCCACCCCATCTCTATAATTGTTTCCAAGACTCTGCTTCTACAGCAATATAAGAACAGGATATATGACCCACTCTTGCTTTGTGTCATAATCTCGCAGGCGCTTTATATCAACGGCGATCACCACTCCGAGATATACTTTAACTATGGGATTTCCGTCGTGCGAAAACTTCCGGCAAATACCTGCGACCTCTCGACAGCCCAATCCCTTCTCCTGCTTGGGTGGCATGACATCTGCCTTACTAGCGCCCGGCGCGGTACTTGTTTTGTTGGGTATGCCTGTAGGATGGTAACCAAGTTGATGAAATCCCCCAAGGTTCCCACAAGCCGGGTCAATGGGGTAGACACAGGGGAGGTGGAGGCGGAGCTGATGAAGTACATATATTGGATCTTATTGTCATCAACATTATGGACTTTTATGCAATTTGATCAACCATTCTCTGCGGATATGTTGCCGTCCCCGATAGCAATGGGGTTTCCGCCACCGAGCGAGTCGGAGTCCATGATATACAAGCTGGATTTGGCCTCTGGGAATACTTTCCAAAGGCAGGGGAAAATGATAGGCGAGCTGTGGGCATTGAGCCACATTGCTTCCACTATTGGACATATCTACGCCTTGTTTCCTCGAGCGAATGAGCTCTCCGCCTCCGATTGGGGGGTAGACCAAACCAGCGATATTCAACCCTTCAACTCAGAGAATGATATGGCGGTTACCTGCTCAAAAGTCAAAGATATCCTTGTGACAGCCTCTAAACAACTACCCGAAACGTTAACCATCTCTAAGGGATCCCGGGCAGTCATATTAGCCGCTTACCATACACTCATTGTCCACTTTCTTTTCCCACGCTTCGGAACACACCCTTTCCAGGATATTCTTGATACGCTGGTCGCTTCATCTCATGCTTTGGTAGAAGTCGCAAGAGCCGAAGAGGCGCTCATAGGAAGTAAGATGATATGGTACTCGACCGCGAATACCGATCCTTTCACTGCGAATATGTTAGTGCTGGGTATCGATGCATGCGCCAGAGCACTAGATGATATCAAGTCTCGAGATACCCTGCTCCCTCGTCGGGCGGAATTTATCAAGCTCTCCCGGAAGCTCCTTGAGGTTACGAAGCTGGAGAGGCTAGCTGTTGCTCGGAGAGCGCGGATGGTAAAGAAACATTTGAAGGGCGTGATTGCTTACATGGAGGATGAAATGCCTGTCGTTGCGGACATGTCTCCCCCACTGTCTGATTCATTTGGGTTGAACAGTTCTGGATTCTTAGACCGTGATCAGCGCGGTGGGCAGGTGACTGGGTTCGAGGGGCTTGGTGATTTTGGCGGATTTCAGGCTTCGGACGAAATGTTTCCACCCATGCCGGGTGTTGGGGACGCTGCTGCATTTTTCCCTTCGCCGGCTTTTGATCAACAATATGTTTATCTGAACATTTTCTCTACTCCCGGACCTTCAGAAGGGTCGAGTGAAGACACGATGGGGAACCAAGAAGATGAATTGGCTAGGTGGAGGGGAAGTTATTAGATTTCTCTTCCTACTATATATTCCCTTTCGCAGACTCATCTAGGGGGTTTCTTTATACTTTTCTCTATACCTCTCCTTCCTGTTAGTTATTTTTTTTTTTGGGCTGCTCGGTTGATTATACGATAATATCGGGGTTTCAGGGGAGTTTAAAATCATGTAGACGGATGATTATTTCTATTTTCTTTTATAGAATCCTCCGTTACTTAATAAAGGTGTCCTGTGGGCTAAATCCGTTTCGTTTTCTTACTATCGACAGTTATCTTGTACGGGTACGACGATTTGCAATCGATTGGCCAATTGGAAGCGAGATGAGCTCTTTTCTGGGTGATATTACTGGTGCAATGGTGTGTGCAGCTGTGGCCTCGGTTGGCCTTAACTCGGAGGTCGCATCGCTGGTTCAGAAGTTTCCTAAATTCTCGCGTGTTCGATAAGCGTGAAAGCTAGCCAACCCACATTAGCCCACATACTAGCCATACAGGCGCACACAACTTAACACTACGGCACTGTAGAAAACCCATCAGAAAGCTACACAGACAGAGACACTTCACAGACCCTCACTCGTGCAGATCCCACCTACCGGTATACATGTACAAGTAGTTCGTTGAAACCGTCCAGATTCCAGAGGCGTAAGTGGAACAAGCTCACCCGGCGAGAAAGCTTGGCCAACCCGTTTGAAACAACAACCCGTAAGCCCTTCTAAAAAAAAAAGCCCACCCCTTGATTAAGCGAGAAGTAAACTTTGGTAGGGTACCGTAATCGCAGGGCTTATCTCCCCCTCTCGGCGATCGGCCCCCGAAAAATGCGTCGTAAGGAGTACTCGCAAACGCATGACGTTTGTGAACACGACCAGGTCCGCATATGCGCCAAGTCCAAGTGCATATGACCTGCATGGATGTACCATTTGGTGAAAATAGAGATTGAAAACACGATGGAAACAAGA
>Ga0307509_10000057_pt1 | contig 155605 bp, 182 predicted proteins | sample 10_EM_MG_FD_202245 | JGI IMG/M metagenome (GOLD analysis project Ga0307509, IMG submission 202245) | Populus trichocarpa ectomycorrhiza microbial communities from riparian zone in the Pacific Northwest, United States - 10_EM | ecosystem: Host-associated > Plants > Roots > Unclassified... | reverse complement strand
AATTAGTCATGGTGCGAAATCCATCAGCTGATTCTTACAAATCAGCTGCGCACCTTCTCTTTCCTCGATCCAAACCCATAAACTCGATCATGCGCTCGAATGAGTCGCATGCGTGAAACCCATGACTCGTAATCTGAGTCATGTGCGAAATCATCACATCGTATGACGTCACAATCGTGACGTCATGAAACCATTAACCAATCATAATCAACCAATGACGCGCAAGTACGCCGTCATGTGAAAGCTATGAGTCAAATGACGTCATAGTGCAAAAACCCAACATACCTTATGACTAATAAGTATTAGTCATGTAAAATCTGCCTTGCTTAGTCACGATTTGTGACAACAATTCATAACCTTGAGGATAGAGTCATCTCTGAGCACAAGAAGCCACGCCTCAGTAGCAGTAATGGCCCGGCAATTCGGAGGGTATTTGGTATTCCTGAGAGGGCCAAGCTTCCGATCCCGGTAATCATGAACGATTACAACCAGTATCAGGTCGGAGTTGATGTGGCCAACCAGTACCGCAGCTATTACTTTACCCAGCTAAAATGTCTCCGAAACTGGTTCCCAATTCTTTATTGGCTACTCGATACCACGGTTATTAACTCCTTCCTCTTGGCCCGGAAACTCCCTCCTTCCTCTGAGTATCATGGATGCTCTTGTACCTTTCGTCTTACCCTGGCAGAATCACTAGTCGCCAAATACGCTTCCACCCAGGTTTCCCGAAAGCCTAGAAAAGCATATTACACTCCAAAGACCAGCACACCTTACTATAGTAAGCAACAGCAAAGGACTAAGCTTCCCCTCCCACTGGCCCCCTTGCAGACCACGACTTTACCCGCATGCGAGACTCACCAGTTGGGTGTACACAATGTTGATTTATGCTGCGCAGTATGAAACGGAAGGGGGAGATTCCCCCGTGGACCCTGTATGGATGCCTAGGTCCTGGCCGTGGCTTCGCTCTTTGTAAAGAATGTTATCACAACAGGCACACTGGGCTATGTATTTCATAGTTTTTCTTTTCGTTTAAAGTTGTCTTCAATCTATCAAGATCGTGTCATTTGACAAAATGCGCCCATGATCATTTGATATCACTTGCCTGATTTCTAAGCGCCAAGCTTCTCCTCTTAGTTTAGCGCCCATTGACGATTTTTGACTGTCTCAGACCGCCCAAGGGATACGATATCATAAGAGAAGCCTAGCGTGTTGCCCCCCGACCTTAAATTCGCGACGACCCTTGCCCAGTAGGACCATATATTATACAAATACAGGACCCCTAAAGGACTTGGCACAAATTGGAATAATATTGCTCTAACAGTAGTCACCAAATCTAATTGCATGTCCTGGGCCCTACCCTCCGGTAATGGCCAAGCACCTCAAGCAGTGCGGCCGGACCGGAAGAGTAGAGAGGACAAGAAAAAAATGGGGCACACAACCACCGAGCCTGACTGCGATCAAGTAAATATCTGCAACCTCTCCCAAGGTCCCCAGTGGTCAATACTACGGTAGGGAGAGTAAAGCCACTCTGCACTGATCAGAGTTAGGTTGATCTCCCACACTTTTCCATCTAGCCGGGCGAGTAACCCCAGTCGAAAGTCCACTAGCCTTAAAGTAGACTCTGCTTGGAGGGAGAAAAAGTATCCGGATGAGACAAACCAAGGCCCAACCCCGATTTCGCAAATAATCTGAAGGAGATTTCCTAGTATTATCTACTAAAGAATACCTAAAGACAAGGAAGAATGAAGAGAAGTGAATAAGAATAAGCACGAGGAGAGAACCACAATATACTATTAGTCTTGATCAAGATTTCCATTTTGTTTAGACACTTTCTCTAAATGCCTTGGAAAATCTGCAATTCTTTTGCAGAATCAGCGTTCGGTCTTGATTTGTCTCACCACTATACTTCTTTTCCCCCCGAGCATCGGTACTCACGCTTCTTTGCCAAGAATACCTTTGTGAGCCCAATATTTGATGGGGCCTCGGGCGAAATATGGATTGGCAGATGTGATCTTGGTAAAGACAACTGAGCACATCCTCTACCGCACTGTGCAGTTCAGGTTGGAGATACCTGCTTAGTAAGCGGGTTTTTTAATAATTGGGACTGTTTGGCACGCAAGAGAAATGGCATTTGTTTGACTGTTAAGGCATGTTTGTTGCAAATGAAATATTGCAACATCGCACCCTTTTGCCTACTATAGCTCAACCTACAGACCGCCCACTGGACTTTTCTCCTCATTATAATAGCCAGATTGTCAACTACTATCAACAGTATATATCAAACCTTTTATACCTATCAGCCAAAGAGGCATAATCTTTAGGAAAAAATTAAGACCACTGCATCTTTGGCACGCAAGAAAAATGACATTTTTCTGACTTTTATGGTGTTTTTGTTTGCAAATGAAATATTGCAACATTGCACCATTTTGGTTATAGCTCAACCTACAGGCCTCCTACAGGACTTTTGTTTTGATTAAGGTAGTCAGAATTGCAGCCACTATCTGAATCTGGCTTCTTTTATACTGATTGGCTAAAGGGGTCTGAGCTTTAGCAAAAATTTAATCTTTAGGAAAAATAACATCCCCCTAAATGGTTGCATGCCAAATAGATCCTAAGGGGGTGTTTGGCATTATACCATGTAGTATTCAAATAACTGTTATTTCAAACAAGGTTTTCCAGATTAGATCGAGATCAGATTTTCAACAGTCCAATAAAAAGAGAGAAAAATGTATTACATCATCTGAAAATATACTTATATAATCCCTTTGTATGCATTGTAATTGGTCTATTCAAAATCTGATTTAAATCTAATATGGAAAACCTGTTTTTGAAAAAACAATTATTTGAACACATACTGTGCCAGATACCCACTAAGTTTTTAGGAAATATTCATTCTTTTTATATGATAATGCATCAAATAGGGCCTTATATAAGAGAAGAGTGGAGCTATTAGAATGTTATTTTCACACTTTCCACTAAAGATATACCTCTTTTAGGATTTTTTAATGCCAGATTAACAAGAATCTCTATTATTTTTTATTTCTATTGAGTAATATTTATTTATCTAACATTGTAAATTAACTTATTATCCAAGACGTCTACTAGCATAGCGTACACCCAAGAGTTTGTGATGCCAGTGGGGGACAGCTTGGCATAAAAATTCATGTATTTCAGTTCAATTCATGTTTAGATAAGAGTTTTCTTAATATCATAGTATCTAACTTGAAGCCAAAAGAGATACAATTTTTTCAGAGTACTTAAATGACATAAGAAATAAAATAATATTGGCTAGAAAGAGGTTTTGAACTTGATATGATACAAAAACTATCTGGCTCAACAATTCTAGTATAATAACTATTTCTGTCAGGCATTAAACACCAGCAGATTATTGAAATTTGTGACTAAATGTCAAGGTGCACTCTGTCACAAACTCTTTAATGTATGCTATAGACATCTTAGAACATACCTGTTCCAACAGACCCACTTACTTAACTCAAGGCCCCCTTCTCTTCAATAATCCATAAAACATTCCAAGTCAACCCCAGATCTGAACTATCTGTCCTACCACCAGCTGGCAAAAAGTGTGCAAAAGACAACAATGATAACAAGGGCAGGAGTACTAAGAAGAAGATAAGAGAAGAGCAGCCAGTTGGTACTAGCAACCTACATCCTTGTACTCAGAGCAGGAATATTTTCTCTGTCCTTGTGGATTCCAGCATCCCTCTAACTGCATGCACCAATCATCCACTACACTTAAGAAAACTCTCAGTAGTATAAGGTATATTTCCTACTCACTGATACTAATATAATCAGTTTCTTTGTAGACAAATTGCACTTGTGGCAAGATTGGCATCCTCAATAAGATTAGTTCACAACTATCTATTACCCTAGCAGGAATAGCTTACCTAATAAAGAGCGAGGTATATGGCTTCAAAGAATGACCATATACCCGAACTCAAGTTCCCGGAGTTATGAGCTTCACAGAGGCATCTGGAAGACGACTTGGAATACTAAATGAGAGCACATTTCAAGATATGTTTAACTGATTGGAACGATGTTTAGAGATTACTACTTCTCTCATTTTCTAGTTGCATATGCGATTAGCTGCATAATGCTTTGATAGCTGGATATCGGAACTGATCACTCCATATTCCATACTACTATTGGTATGTAGGTATTTGGGCCGCATATTCATTTATAGTCTATCATGACGAAGAGATCGATGACTGTCTACTGGTGGAGTGGGGACACCCTCAGATGAAATAGCAGTTCGAGAGATTCTCTGAGTTGAACTGGGCAAGTTTTCAGGCTCACACGGTGTTCGCACTTTGTTCTGACAAACTGAATTGTTACGAAGATACTTCTTAACTAGAGAAGTCAAAGTAGCATTGAACATTAGTATAAATAGAGGACTCTCGACCGGTGGTTGAAGAATCATAAAGCAACAGAGAAGAGACCTTAACAATATAACAAGTTAGCGAGTTATATTCTAACTCTTTAATATTTAACTATACTTTATTACTTTACCTTTATCAAACAATTACCAACGAGCCTTCCTGACTATTAATCCGTTGTCTCGAATATCCTTGGTCTAGTTAGCTTGGAATCCTACCGTGTTAGCTACACCGTAACACTATCAATCAGCATATTATATATGGCTTCAGTGATCCTATGAATACAAATCTCTCTCAGGGTGACAATCTCACTAGAGGTGCAATCAGTCTACCAGTTTTCAATAACTAACTATCTTTTATACAGACCACCTCAGTGGAGTTCATTTCCCAAGCCTTAGCGTGATTTGCTTATTTAAGGGCAACAAATATTTGGCCAGTGAGAAATTCCTCATGGGAGGTCACTGGCATTAGGAGAGAGTCCATCTAGGAGAGGTGAGCGATCCTGTTTCTAGGCATATGGATGCTCATCTCTGAGGGAAATCTGAAGTACTCAAAAGAAGAAATCTAACCTGTAACAATATGCATAATATCTGTTTCAGAATCAAGCCCAATAAGCCCCTTATAGGCATTTGTCAAAAGAGCAGGTGTGATATGAAAGGAAACAAAGAAATCTCTGCTGAAGGAGATAAGAAGTGTTATTGTTCCTATACAAGTAAGTTCTAATATTTCATTTGTTAGGTGCTTACCATCTGACCTGGTCCAGCAGCCACTGGCACAGTGCAGTAGATACTATTGAAGGGACTAGTTGAAAGGATCAAACCTTGGTATTATTTAGTATATCAACCAAGCAGATTCTATGAAGTCTGCCCATAAATATTTTGCTATAAAGTTGACAATTTTCAGGAAATATACTTGAAGCTCCTTGGTCTTAATACAAAACTGAACTAAGAACCGAAGAGAGGATAAACTGTACCAGTGTCCTTCAATATATCGACCCTTTTTTCAATGCAGTTATTAGTAGTACATTGGCAGATGCTGCCACAGTGCTAAAAAGTGTTAGAGGGAAGCTGTCTTATAATGTTATAGCTCACTACAGAGGAGAAAGTTCGTTCACAGCTTTGGTATGGCATTATCATAGCAAGATATGGGAAAGGGGGTCCTATTTTCCCTGAAGCACTGTTACTAGTACCATAATCCTGATTGCCATTTTTTATCCCAATTAGTAGCTGGATGTACTAGGGTATGTGGGTAAGTCAGTCCAACTGTGGCATATTTGTCACAATAGCTGCTTGGCCACTCAACTCCAAATTTTGTTGATGGAAAAATGTCTAACAAACCCTTGCCTAATAGCTTAAGGGGATCCTGTTCTCTGAGTGGCCCAGAAGCCTGTAGACTAACTAGAAGGGTTTGGCAGACTTACCCTTAGCACTGGGTATTGTTGAAGGTTTTCTTTTCTTCTGCTTTATTTTCTTCTTGTAATTTTACTCTGACTACTGCAAAAGCTTTCAGGGATCAGAGGGTTGCCTACCACTAAATTTCCCTTTCCATAAACCTTTACACCTCTATCTGCTCTCCTGTAAATCCTTAACCTGATTCTGAATGTCATAACCTTCTAGTAGGAACAACTATGACTCAATCCTGTACTAGATTCAGTCTACTATGCAATCTAAATTACTAACATTTATATTTTTAATTGCTATTTCTTCTCCTTAGTTTATATACTACAATATTAAAGTATAATACAAATTAAATTTTGCCTAAAACTTGGCGTATGCTTTGGACCGCAGGAACTATACCATATTCTTAGACAGTTGGACCAGAATTGCTCGGACTTAGGATCCTATCATGTGTTGAACGGTCGGGGTCTTTCCACTGCGTGGTGTTGCCTATAGTCTACCTGAATGATGGTAGGAATGCTTACGTTGCGGACTACGTATGCATTTCTACATCTAGCTATATTGCCTGGGTGTGGATTAGTAGTCATCGTGTGCCTTCCTTAAATAGTCCGATTTCGTCACCTCTTGCTGATCTCATTGCTCCCCATCTTTTGTACAATCAGTCAACGCTGTCTTCTCCTCATTTCGTTCCGACCCCATGACTCATATGTAACGGATACTCTTCATAGCCCTGTTTATCACTACTGGACCGGGCAGCAGGGTATGTCTTTTCATCGACGGCTTCCTCATCTGGCCGGTCTGTCTGCCTGGTGAGCAATCATGAGGAAAGCATCGAGAATCCTGTGTTTACTAGCCTATTCCCACCAAGCTCTCTCGCAATGGATTAATAATGAACAAAGAGACGACCAAAACAAGGGAACGGCAGGGCGATGTGTAGTTGATTAGTCAATTAATGTGCTATGAAATAAGCACTAAGCACAAAGAAAGGTCCCAATACCAAATCCCCATGCCCGCACCACTCCGGACCCGAGACACCATCCGGAGCCCACCAAGAGACTTAGGCACGCGCTGCGTTCTTCCTCCCGGCATTGTTCTCAGGCCCGTTTGACCAAGGTCCCTAGCGTCAGATTGGAAACCAGATGAACTACGATATGCAAAGGAGCAGGGAGACCCCCCTCATTACGACCCAAGATGCCTTTGTTCGGGAAAGGTTGGCGTTCTTTATGTTCATACTCCCTCATGCCCTATTGGATATCTTACTGGGAAAGCCCGTGCACACCAATGAGTTATTCGCCAGTTCATGCAGCACACGAAAATAGATGTGCCAAGAGCCTCAATTTTGGGCGTAAAGGACAAGCTCTCGGCATTTCTATGCCCGGATACTCTACGAATTAGCGAGTGGTGAAAGTAAACAATACGGATAAGGCGGCGAGAGGGTAGGAAGAGCCCTGTTCAACGGCTGAGATCTTTCCCTTCCAATTTAAGGGGTGGGGGAAAGGTGTGGTGGTTGTGGACGGAGGCATGCCGAGTTGGTATGGAAGATAGAATCAGAGAACAGGCAACAAAAAAATAATTTTCCAAAAAAAATAATCATCCTGGGTCGTGTGAAGGGGAACCGTGAGTTGTTGGCGACTCCGTGGTAGGGCTGCATAATTTAAAGATTTCTCTGGAAGGTGTGGGATCGACAATTTTCTAGAGCTTGGCCCGGGGGGTGGTCATAGCATCTCACTCGAGAGTTTCACACATCACCTCCGCCAGAAAGCAGGTCTTTCACAGCATGTCTAGACTAATAGCGCTAGTTCCGGCAAAATCCGCAGGACTCAAAAGCCCAAACCTGAGCAAAATCTCATTCAGCCTACGAGTATGTACGAGTACAAGAAAGGGAAGAAGAAAAAAGCAAATACCAGTAGAGCTCAACAACCTCTCAAATAGCCAACCACTCACAGATCCGGACAGCTATCATAGCACCCCGGTGCTTGTACTACCGCAACCCACAAAAGCTTGTTATTCCCTACCCACTGTTCCGCCTCCGCCTCCGCTGACTTAGGATTACCTGGTGCCTTCTCTCCCTTTTTCCCCTCTTCTCCCACAGACGGATGGCCGGCGCGGTATTTGCTTCTGTCACTCAGTCAATCGGTCCTACCACCGCTCCATCGGGGAAAGATCCATTCGGTTACACCTCCTCTCCCTTAGCTCCTTGCCGTCCTATCAAATCAACTAGTCTCGCAAGCCCGGCACTTCCCATCCACGAAATCAAATAAGGTCATATGGGAAGGGAAGAAAAAGAAAGAAAAAAGCAAATCAACTCTCAATTTCGTTCAGAATGCGTTATTTGCTTTCCTCTTTGGTAATACCAACTCTCAGCTCTCATCAAATGATTGGTATCACACAACGCCCTCACACAACGCCGCCTCTGTATTCTACCGGTGGGATACCGGTATTGGATTGTATTGTAACATAGCGATATCCCATGCCACCTCCGCCTTTTTCTTTCCCTCAAAAGCCCTTTTGCTCCCTCCTCTCCTCTTCTCCCTCCACCTCGCCCAAAACTGAGATAAGCTTGTTTTCTCCCCTGCTTTTCTCCGGGGAGTTCTTTTTTGCTTCTCCCTTTCGCAACCTTTGATTCGGACCGAATGCGAAGAGCCTGAAGAAGAGGACCAAGAAGACCAAGAAGGAAAAAGGGCTGAGTCATTCCTCGGCGCGTGCGATACCAGAGAATGTATCGGGTATGTGCATGGCTGTTATGGGTTTTGGGAATACTATCGGTATTGATGTGTGGGGAAGGAGGAGGATTGGTGAATGGGCACTTTACCGTTATCTATCCGCAGCAGAGGGGATACTCTTATGATACGCAATTTCACTTTCCATGTATTTTCCCCCTTTCTTGTTCTTATTGATGTTTTGACCATTAACTAATCCATTCTATAGGCGGAGGTAATAAACATACCCCCTCCCTCGCTCTCCTCTCTCTCTCTCTCTCGCTGCGCGAAGTCTCCCTGTAAATAAGTAGAAACCTAATCTCACGATAAATAATTAAAATTAAAAAAACAAAACAGGTATTCCACCCTCAACAAACCGCTCCCAATGGCCCATCAACGGGGGCGCCCTCTCCCTCATCCCCATCCACCCATTCGCCTTAACGACGATTAACATAGCGCTCGGCTCCGACATTGACGAAAACATACTCTCGAACCCATACAACGTCTCCATGGTCCCGCTATTCAATCAGACGGGCGCCAACCGCACCTTCTGTCTTCCGAAGATCAAGATCCCGAAGAAGATTGTGAAGGGCGTGGATGACGGTGTCAACGCTACCATTCAGGTTATACAGTTGACTGCGACGGGGGCTGCTTTGTATTCTGTATGTTGTTTCCTTCCTTCCTCCCTTCCTTCCTCACTTGCTCCCTTTGTTAGATATGTAAATGTATCAGCAAGACTAACCATAAGGCTGGGGGGATTGACCGGAGGGTGGGGAACGAATAAAGTGCATCGACATAACATTCTCAAACAAAGAAGCCGATCGCTTCGGTGCCCCGGCCGTCTGGAATCAAACTTGCGTTAACGGGACAGGGATGGGAGGGTATAGGCTTGGTGATAAGGACCCTTCCACCTTGAATAATACCGTTGTCTTAAGAAGCGCCGCTTCCCCCTCGTCGCCCCCACCATCACCGGTATCTTTGGCTCTGCCATTCTTGACAATCATATGTTTCTACACTCTCACTTTTTCAGGCATAATTTGAAAAGGGGAAAATGTCGCCTTCCTTTATTATTATTATTTAGGTCACGTTACGAATTGATTGTTGTATATTTTAATTTCACTCTTCTTCTTCCCTTTTTTCTTTCTCTGCAAGAATTGATGAATGAGAATTCCACACGCCTCTCGAACCCATTGTATAATATTTTTTTCACACCGACCGGGAAAATTGGTAGGCCTTATCCTACATCTCCCCATGACCCCTGTGCTATACCCTCGCTTGTTCCCATATAAGCTTCTGTAGTAGTGGGAAGTTTTTCGACTTGAATTTATCTCTCAAAAAAACTTGACTCGTACTTGTATATATCGTGCGCTGCGGGGCGTTCCCGGTACGGTAACAGTGTCAAACTGTGGGAGTACAGCACAGCACGATCATGGCTAACTCGTACAGCAATAATCAATACTCATGAATTATCGTATTGTACTCCGCGGGGGTTAGTTAATAAATACTGTGCCGGGAACCTACTCCCGCGGCCGAGTTGAAGTTGGACACTTTCTATGGGAATTGCCACTTTAGGTGTCCAACGTCAACTCGGCCGCGGGAGTATTTCTGCCCCTGCCATCTATTTCTGCCCCTCCCATATACAAATCACTAAAGAGACAAGGGTTATGTTTTTAGATTTCTAATAACCCCGCCCCCCTCCCCCAGTACCTTGATAGCATTATATTACAGTTGTAATACCATGATAATTCTAGCTTGGGTTTTCCAATTCAGAACTCTGCCTAATGTTATTCGCCGGTCGATGGATTTGCTGCTCGTGATGGTGTGTCAAGTTCTGATTCCGTACTCATAATAGTGTGGTGGGAGGTTAACGCGCTTGTTCTTTGGCTGCTAGTAACCTTAGTGCTGTCGGATTTGTGCTGTAAGGGGTGGTTGAGCTAGTGATTAGTCTGCTGTACTCGAGTATTATACTTTGCCGGGTACTTGTGCCTACTGGAGGATTCCTGGTGCTGCTCGTTTGCTATGGACTCAATGGAATGTGTTATACGGCACTATACCCAGTACCCTAACCGCAAGCAGGCAGAAAAAGGGTTAGAAAAGCTCTAATCTGGTGGTTAGAATCAAAGTCTCTCTAATTGTGCGAGAACTCGTCTGATGCGGTAATTATTTTATCTGCTGCTTCTCTCTTGGTGATGATCAAAGCTAGTACCAGTATTATTTATTTATTTATCTTTACCACGTAAATTTAAGTCACTATGGATCTGAAAACTAATACTTGGTAGAGATATACGAGCACAAGAAATGCCATAACGACCCAGAAATCCCGTACACCTCACCAACGTCCTTTCATGCAACAAATCACTCTCGGGAGAGGGAGGGAAAAGGGGAGAAGAAAGGAGGAAGAAACTTTTGTATTTAACTAAAATTGTAACTCAAGATCAGGGGAAGGAAGGGAAAAGACTAATTGTCGCCCCCGCCAACGGCTTTACCATCCTCGGGCTCCTCAAAAGTGCTCGCTGGGACCTCGTACAGCCTAAGCACGGGTCTATTGGGGTCCTTGACAAGTACGTACTTGCCCTCGGGCATATGCATGCACATGTCGACGATGGTGCGAACAATACCCCATCCATTAGAGAGGTTGAGATTCATCTGGTTAGCGAATTCGCGGGGCTTGTATCCGACGACACCGAGAATTACGTGCCGGTTGCTATCCTTGGGATTCGCACGGGAGACGAATCTGTGGGAGAGTCAGTTAGGTAGGAACAAGTCACCGATAATGGGAGAGAAGGAAGATATTACCCAAGCTTCATCAAGTCTGCTCTTGCAAGGATGGCCTGGGCAGTCCACCGGGCGAGCTTGCAGGAGTTGTTCTTCATTTCCGTCGCCACGACTGCGCCACGCTGGGAAACGAGCTTCGTACGCCAGTCGAGTGCTCCTCCGCTTCCCTGCGCACGTCCGTCAAACTCGTTCAGTGCCTTGACGGTGAGGAATGTATCCTCTCCGTTAGGAGTCTTCATGACGGCATCCAGCTCCGTCCTCACGATAAGGTGTACTGGCTCTTCCTCATTTAGAGACAAATCGAAACGCCGGTATTTGTATGCCTTGGAACCAAGTGGCTCGGTGTCCTCCTCGTTGTAGAAAGGGTTGGGCTTCTCAAAGTCGTACTTTGACTCCTCGTTCATTGTTTGGATAGCAAAGTTTTGGTTGATGAAGGTAGCTTCCATAGAAAGTGCATGTGGCGCGTTGATAGAATCCTTGTTTCCTTCGCTAGTCTCCAGCGGTGGATCCGCAGCATTCTCGTTGACCGAGACAAAGTCTAGTTGGCTGCCCTCCCGCTTATCGAAGAAAAGCTTTTTCCCTTCACGAACAATCACAATGTCCCAGGGGTAAACAGATCGAGGAGCACACATCAACATCGACAATACAGAGTCTGTAGCGAATATTGTAGCTTCATCCTTCTCCGCAAGTTGCTGTATCACAGGGTCCTCAGTTGTGGTAGGGTTGAACACCACTCGGTCTTGGACAATGAGTTTGCGCTCGGCAGGCTTGGTACCAGCAGGTTTATCGTAGCCACGGTCGTAGTAGTATAGGAACCCATAGTTGTCAACATCCTCACCCTCGTCAGTCTCAAGATTGAGCTTGGCTAGTCGGTTGAAATCAATTTCCTCAAGCATCTTCCATTCAGGCTTGACAGCAACTGAGGCATCACGGTTGCGCTGCGGCTTGTCGTAGTCTTTCCAGCCGAAACGACGACCACGACCTCCCCTTCCACCACGATTGTCGAAACGACCCTGGTCTCTACCACTGCGATCGCCGGCTCTCTGGAATGCACCTCCAGATCTATCAGCTGCACCTCCACGTCCTCCACGTGCACCACCCGCGCCACGACCGCGGCCACGGAAAGTCATCCGGCCGGTGAAACCTGTGCGAGTCTTGGTGCTGGTGCGTTGATTATCGACCACGGAGAAGGAGGCCTCGTCTTCAGCATGTTGATAAGAGAATAGGCTTGACGTTCCTGCTCCATATACCTGCTGATCTATGCCACATTGTTAGTGTCCGTACACCTCGAATATTGGAGGAAATATTTACCTCTGTAATTTCTGTTGTAGCCTTGTCTCCCACCCCTCTGATCCCGCCCATCCTTTCCACCCTCTGATGTCCAATCCGCCATGCGACCAAGTTTGTCCCCCTTTGAGTAAGGGGCATAAGGGACTTCATTCAGTGCTGATTCGACCGAAACCGGAGGTCCCCAACCGTTCTCATGCTCAGGGAGAGCCGCTATTAAGGTGTTTAGTTCGAGCGGAGCCATATTTTCTGTCTCAATGGATCCAGAAAATATTTTATAGACTAGCTGTAAATCGGCGATTACTCGTTGATGACAAGTGGTCAAGGTTGATGATGGAGGGATGTTTGTGTGGGGCAACTTTCTTTAACTTTTCTGTGCGTTCTCGGTTGGCGGGGCACAAGACGAAAGCAAAGTCACAAACACTTTTCAAAAATGGATATATTTCTTGAATTAATCCTCTAGTAGTTCCTCCGTGGTATTAATTGGGATTTATTACGAGATTGAGTCATTCTAACTACCTTCAATACATTTACAAAGTTCGCTCACGAGGATATCAAAACCTCCCCGGCCTCCAACCCCCCCATCCTGTCAACATCACAAAATGGTCTTAAAAATCCGTTTAGCACGCTTCGGTCGCCGACATGCACCGGTTTACAACATCGTCGTCGCGCACGCCCGGTATTTTCTACTCTCTCAGCTCTCCCCCGATGCACTTCATTCAGCTCTCATTCAGCTGATATTTATAGGTCTGCACAAACGAATAGGCCGATAGAAGTGATCGGCACCTACAACCCCATTCCAGTCCCACCAGTCGACGGCATAGGAAAAGGCACAAAACACATCGAATTAGATACTGCGCGAACGAAGTACTGGCTAGGTACTGGCGCGCAGCCTTCGGATCCTGTGTGGCGATTATTGTCCATGGTAAGTCGTATCCTGGATCAAACCCGCAGGTTAAAGACCGAGGATGGGACCTGATGAAGTGGTAGTTCGGATTACTGGAACCTAAGTGGCCGATCGCAAAGTTACAGAACAAGGCGGGCAAAAGTGCAGTTAAGCCAAAAGAGCCGAGGAATGTGGAGGATGTGACAAAGTCCATACAGGGGAATATCGGGATCGGGGAACCTGGGACAACTGCAAAGGAAAACTAGGGTCTTTGTGATATATTTGGGACGGATTGTATGATACAGCATTTCCGGGCTATCTCTGGTGGCCATATGGGAGTGAATAGGAGGGATATTTCCGCGAGTCGGAAACGGTCTGCAGTGGGTGAGATTGTTATTCTTAGGGAAACTCCATATCTCGATGGGAGGAGGATTCAAAGGGTGTCTAAAAATGGACAAGGAAATGAGGGGGTTTGCTTGTCCGACTTGAAAGCTTCACTGGGCGTAAGGCGTATCTCCAAGATGGGAATCGCCCAAATCGCCCATATCCTCAGCCTGAAAACAACTCACTCCCCGGGTGAAACCTGCTGTACGATGTGCTCGGATATCTGCTGTGTTGCTAGGGAACCAGAAGAACCCACTGTTTTTTGAGGAACTTTCCAACTTCTCGAGTGATTCTTAGTGATTTTCGCGGCTCAAAACGCCCAAGTTTTAGCCACCAGCGGGGCAAACCTCCCCGCCACAGCACCCTCTCGTCATCGTTGAGCTTCCTTTCAACTAGAAAAACACACCCTCTCTCTCCTTCCTAGATTCACCGAAGCCGTCAACTCAACTAAGAGTACACATTACCACTACACTCATATCTCTTGCCTTTGAATTCTTCTCGAGACTTCGGTGGTCAATAATAATGGCGAGCTCGGCCCCAGTCGGCGAATCCTCGCAACAAGGCTCATCCGCTTCTGCTTCTGAGCCCTCTCCCAGAGCTTCAGGAGGCGGCTCTCCACCAGCAATTATTTGCATCGGCATGGCTGGTATCTCCTTCGCCTCCAATTACTCTACATGAACTATAAAACTGACGAACCTTCACAGGCTCCGGAAAAACTACCTTCATGCAACGCCTAAACGCCCATCTCCACACCCAGAAACAGCCACCATACATAATCAACCTAGACCCCGCAGTGAAGACCGTCCCTTTTGCCCGGAACATCGACATCCGTGACAGCGTAAACTACAAAGAAGTGATGAAGCAATACAATCTCGGCCCCAATGGTGGAATCATGACATGTCTGAACCTCTTCGCGACCAAGGTTGACCAAGTAATTGGCATTCTCGAGAAGCGTGCATCCTCGATAAATTCCATTCTCGTGGACACGCCGGGCCAGATTGAGTGCTTCGTCTGGAGCGCTAGCGGATCGATTATTACCGATGCGATTGCTTCTGGGTTTCCTACTGTTATTGCCTACTTGATTGATACGCCTCGGACCAAAGCTCCCGCAACGTTCATGAGCAATATGCTCTATGCCTGTAGTATCCTCTACAAGACGAAATTGCCGATGATCCTGGTATTTAACAAGACGGATGCGCAGGATGCAGATTTTGCGAAGGAGTGGATGACGGATTTTGAAGCCTTTCAAAAAGCGTTGCAGGACGAGGAGGGGAATGAAGATGGTCTCGGAGGGAGCGGTTATATGGCTAGCTTGTTGAACTCTATGAGTCTTATGCTTGACGAGTTTTATAAGCATTTGGATTTGGTTGCGGTTAGTGCTATGACGGGCGCGGGGATCGATGACTTCATGAAGGCTGTTGAGGGAAAGTGTTTGGAGTATGAGAGGGATTACAAGCCGGAGATGGAGAAGGCTAGGAGGCGCAGGGAGGAACAGAAACTTGAGGACAAGGAGAAAGAGCTAGGGAGGTTGATGAAGGATATCGATGTTGGTGGGAGAGGAAAGGGAAGGGAAGAACCAGCGGTCATGAGCGATATCGAGTCGAGTGATGAAGAAGCGGGACAGGGCGTGCTGGAGAGGGACGAAGATGAAGAAATGCAGGATGAAGGATTGCAAGAAAAGTACGAGCGTGTGGGGAAACAGAATGAGCCGGGGACCGACCCACTCCTCGATGCGAGTTTGAAACGCTACCTTCATGCCAACAATTAGAGACCCATAATCATAACTTGCTCACTGTAGCTTAATAAAACTTCTTGTATTATAGCTCATGACATTCCCGAATCCTGATATTTACTTTGGAAACCAAAAAGAAAATCCAACGTATCACCATGTGTATTTCCGAACGCCGAAGTAGAATTGAAGGAGAGAAGAGCGCAAAAAAAACAAAAAACAAAACCCCCCCCCCAGTTCTTATGCCAACATCGGTTCCATCCCTTCTCGCGCCGCCTCTCTCCTGGCCTTTGCCCGCTCCTTCGCTCGTCTAGCTTTCTTTTCCACTTCCGTCTCACCGCTTTCTTCCTCTCCCTCTTGCGCCTCTAGCGATATCGGAACCGTGCTTGGGGCATCAGGCAGAGCAGCTATCATTCTCGTACCGAGAACCTACGCAACAGATGTTAGAGGGGAAAGAAGAAAAAGATGAGCCACCCCCGGGAAGAAAAAATAACAATAACAATACTAACCTCTCTCTCCAAAGCCTCAAGTTCATCCTCCACCGCATCCTCCTCCTCGTTTGTCATGGCCCCAGCCAGCAAATTACTAACCTCCCTCTGATATGCCCTAGCCTCATCCGTCTCCTCAATCAACTTCTCCACCGCCTCTAGAGACATCTCCTTATGTATCTCCTTGAGCACCTGATTCCCCTGCTGCAAACCGTACAACACCGCCTTCTCCACTAGCGAAAACTCGACAGTCGACGTCTAAGTAACCCCTTCATATTAGCCCCTGCCCCCCTCACCCCAAATTATTATCCACCGCAAAGGGGGGAGCAGGGGTCGCATTACCAGTTTCTCTAAAGCTTCGAGCTGGGCATCTGTTTTTACGAGTAGTTGTTCTTGGTATTTCCGCCGCCGGAGCGCGAGAAGGGCGCGGGATTTGTCGTCCTGTGCGAGACATTCTTTCGCGATCTCGTGCTCGCGGGTCAGGATTGTTTGAATCTTCTTTTGGTAGATGTGGAGTTTGTCGCGTTGGAGTTTCATGTTTAGGATTGCTCTGCCCTTCGTGTTAGTGATTGTTTTCTGTGAATAGGAGGGGCTAGGGGAGAGGGGATGGACCGGTCTTGAGCTGTTATGCGGGAGGAGGAGCTTCCCATGGTGTGGGGTTTATACGCCGGTACTGGTATCCGGGCAGGTGTTTCGGAGTCGGGTATTCTATTTCTTTCTTTTTCTCTTTTCCCCTGGGAGGTGGATGTAGGGAAGGGAGGGGGGAGCTTCGCTGTGGCAGTCGCTGTGGCAGTCGATGGAGTTCCTGATCTCGCTTGCTGATGAGGCACGGAGATTGCCGGGGATGGGAAGGGCTCAACCCCACGTGGTTCGACGTCACGCAGGCCGGCGAGAAAGTAGGTACAGGACCGTACGATGACTTATCATAGAACCCTAGGAATGCTTATTCGTCAGACTTTAAGAATCAATACTACCGTAGTAACATACTTTAACCTGACTGTGCTTGCACTCGAGCGTCATGGTAGGGTAAGATCTAGATTAGAAGTGATTCTTCCGCCGCACCTCATAGTTAATTACAGCGTTATTCAGCCAGGGGTTAATTACTTTGCTATTGTGATCTATTGAGACATGTATCCACCCCATCACTCGCTTCTGAGTCCTGACAGCGTGCTCTGTTACTATCATACTGTACAATGGGCTCCATGCCATGTACCGCACGATACTTGCGTTCGCTCCCATATATGCAATACATCCAAACGGCACGCATCGTTTTAAGCGTAGAAAGGCTTTCGTCTCGAAATGGTGACCGAAGGTTCGCACTGATGTCGAGCGACTTTTGCTGAGAATCTTACTCGCTCGCTCACTGGCGAAAGCGTATTAAAATGAACTGGTGAGCACTGTGGACTGTCGATGGAATCGGAGGGAGTTTTGATTCGGGATTTGTGTTCAGAATGGTTGTTTGGGTGGGTGGGTGGGTGGAGGGAGGTGTTGGTCGGAAGATGATGCGAGTGAGGTGGTGTGAGGAGGTTCTTGTTAGTGGCTGGGCTCTTGGGGCGGTGTTGGTGTGGTGTTTCGGTGGTTGTGGGTATGAATAATTCGAGGGGGGGGGAGTAGAACATCGTATTCTATGGGGACCGAATACTGACTGGTACGGCACCCTGGAAAGGGTAAATGGGGGGCCAAGTGCTACAGCTGGTAAATTTGTTTGCTCATAGTGATTCTATAGGTAATCCCGGATGGTGTTGTTATATCGTAGAACTTTTATGGGGGGATAATAAACTTTTGTCTACCCGGGTGTCATACTATATTATATAGCCATCTAAGAGCAGTAAATACTTTTTTTTATACAATCGCCCCATTGTCCCCTCTAGATGCTTCCAATCGCAATTACACCAACACAGCCGTCGTTTCAACCCCATCCATCCTATCGGCATCTTCCTCCATCATCTCCTCCATCTCCCTGAGTGTATAATCCACCAGATAACTCTCGTCAACTAACTCCTCCACCTTCTTGTAATGCCTCATCGTATAACTCAAGATAGCCTCCCACCCTGTCAAATCTACCTTCAACTTTAACAACCTCTGCACACTATATTTCCTAAACACAACGTGCATAATCCTCTGCGCGACAGTGGCAGTCTTAGCGTTCGTATTCCAGTCTCTAATTCTGAGCATCAAGATAGACAGCTGCTCGTTACCAAGGCTTCCAATGACCTCATCTACCGCTAGCAGGCCGCTTATCGAACCTTCCTCCGCTGGTGAGGTTTTGACGACTGTGGTGAAGAGGTTTAGCAGACGGCCAGGATGGTTTAGTGTGAGGGCTAGGGTGATTGCGGCGCGATAGTCGGCGTTGTGAATGTGGTTCTGAAGAGCTTGTTCTTGCTCGATTTGCGCTTCTTCTTCCTTCGCAGTGGTTTCCGCGATTTCGGTGGTTACATCAGTCCAGAAGGTCACTACTGAGTCACCACCGCCGGAAACGAGGACTTGGTCATCAGGGCGCACGGTGAGGGCCCAGACCTTGTTTAATATTGCTAATTAGTTATGTTCATAATAAGGGAACGGGAAGAGGGGAGGAGGGGTGGGTACCTTGTCTTCGTGATTGTCCAAGGTAGTGTTGCATTCACCACTCTTGACGTCCCAGACTTTCACGAGGCCGTCGCCGCCGGAACTAGCGACTTGTAGGCCACCCGTTAACCACACTGCTTTTAAAACACTGTTGGTATGCCCTTCGAGCGTCTTCAGACAGCTGTAATCTGTCAAACTCCAGAGTTTTACTGTTCTATCTCCACTTCCGGTGACAACCATTCTACCGCCCTTAGTTCCCTCTACACCGCCGACCACCGCCGCTGTGATCGAGTGCGGAGCAAACTTCACGGACCATACGCCTCGGCGATGACCACGTAGAATACCAGTCACCTCCCCTTCTTCCAGCGACCAAATCTTCACTGTGCGGTCTTGAGATGCGGAGGCAAACATGCTATCGTCAGGCGATATGTCGATCGCATTTATGTCCTTATCATGCGCCTTTTTGGTGTACGTCGCCTTGCTTTTCCCAACCTGCCACATCTTAATCGTGCGGTCCTGGCTCCCTGTTACCATAAACTTTGGCGCGGGGAATTTCCTACCGGCCTTACTCTCTGCCAGCGGAGCTTTTCTCGGGAGTGCGATGGCGCCGATACTCTCGGCATGCCCGGTATATCGTGAGTGGCATGTGAAGGAATTTTCCTTATCATCTATATGCCAGAGTCGCGCTTCGTTATCTTTCCCACCCGTAGCGAGCCAGTATCCGGACCAATCGCGATCCAGGCAGATCACGATGTCGCCGTGGCCGCGGAGGACGCCAGCGTCGCTGAATGAATTGTGGATAGAGAGGATGCGGACATCTTCAGAGTTTGTTGCCAAGGCTATGAGAGAGGAGGTTGGTGTTAAGTATTGGAGATCGATGATTTCGTCATGGTGGCCTGAGATGCGACGGGTTACTGGGAGATTGGCTGGGGCCAGAGTTGGGAGTTTTAAGCTGTGGGTTAGAAGGGTCTGGTCGTTGTGGACTGATATTAAGGAGTTTAGGGAGGGATTATATCTAGGTTTGTTAGCGAAGTGTGAAAGCTCAAGGGTAAGATATTACAAACAAAATGTCTACAATTCCTTCCGCATCCCCCGCTTCTTCGTCCCCGTCTTCGGCTTGGGTAATTTCTTTTCCGCCAGATAAATCCCATAACCGGACCCTGTTCTTCCTGCCACCCATGTATAGCACCTGCCCCTCAACCCCCTCGAGATTGAGTGTTCCTGCCGGTAGAATTCCCACAGCCTCTAACTCCTCTAAGATCGGAATAGTCCCCTTTAGTTTTAGACTCTTCGCATCCCAAACACACACAACCTGATCTCTGCTTCCGCTGACCAACGTCCTGCCATCCTGAGACCAATCCAACCCCCGAACAACGCTGACGTGACTCTCCAACGCTGCAATGCACTTACTAGTTTCCAAGTCCCAGACCCTGACGATTGCATCGTCCGCGCCCGTAGCCAGCCGCCACCCGAGAACTTCTGAGTCTGCTGTCGCCTTGCTGCTCTTCCGACCCTTTCGCCCACTACGCACGGAATTCTCTGGCTTGTAGAATTTCATCGCAGAAATAACGCCACCGTGGCCCCGCAAGTTGTGGGTCACGAAACCGCCTTTGATATCCCAGACTTTGACCAGGCCATCGGCGCCTCCGGTAGCAAGTAGTGTTCCCGTCGGGTCAGTTTCCGCAACAATTACCGGCGCCGTATGCGCCTTGACGGAGCGCAAGAGGGTAGGCTTTACGCTGATAGTGTTCTCATCGTACGCCGGGCTCAAGCTGTATATGCGCATAGAGTAGCTGCGCGAGCAGATGATCAGGTGTGAAGCACCCGGCGTTACTGCGATTCTCTATTAGCATCCCGCCCCTATCTCCCCAATGTCTAGATAAAACTCACAAGCTAGCGTAGTGACAGGCTCCGTATCCTATCATTTCGTTCAGCATCGCTAGTCACCAATTGCATATGGAAGATGGGAGGCGAACATACACCTTCAAGCCTAGCTAGCTCCTCGCCTGTTTCGAAATTGGTAACAAGGACATCCTCGTCAAGCGTAGTTACCAACACTCTTCCACTTTGGTCAAGAGCGACTTTTCCGCCGGTGTAAAAAGGTTGAATGATCTTTTCAGGGCGGAAATGTGTTTTTAATGACATTTTGGTGGGGTCGAGTTAAGGTTTCCCAGAGAAATTTAGTGTTGAGACAGGGTATTGTTGAAAGGAGGGTAACCCGGGTGATCTTAATCTCTAGTGAGAGTTGGCTAACCTTGATTAGAACCGCCGTAGTTTAGTTGGTGTTGTTCAGAATCGCGATTGAGTATCATTGACCATGGGACCCCGATAGTATCATGCGATATGAGTAAAAACTACGACTTACTATAGGCAAATAATCGTCGGGCGGCTGGGAGGGGGGGGGGTTGAAAATTGGCATATTGGACAAACGTAAATGGAGAAAAAGAGAGGGGAGGCATGATTAAAAGCTATCCAAAGGCTCGTCATGAGGGCTAAAGATGGTATTGAGTATTTCAGCCGATTGTACGAAATTATAGATGAAAGGATAAAAAAAACCAAAATACTCTGACGCTAAGAATAGCGACCTGAATGTCGAAGTACTAAATCTTAGGGGTGTCGGAATGTCTAGCTAGCAAATAAATATTAACAGATTATGGTGAACAGACTATTGCCACTACTAAGTCACTCAAGTGCATTCTAGATTCTGAAATTTAATAGTAAGAATTCCTCGCTCTCAGTATATCTCTCACTAGAGCCTTTTTATCACCATCCTTTCTCTACCCCTTACCCTTTATTCCTTAAGGATTTTCTCTTATCTTTCCCCTTAGTCTGCAACATCATTATTAAAGTAGGTAAGAGAGTAGCACTAGATACAGGCATGAAAATTTCTTATTATGATATCATAATATCATAGCCTCTCAGATATGGGCCCTTCTACCCCCATTTGAATGACCGTAGCCCAAAACCCCACGATGATCCCCCTTACCTTTAATACCTCTTCTGCCTCTGCCGCGAGTACACTGAGGCCTTTTCTTGGGAGAAACAAGAGTCCAACCTTCACCAACACCACCACAGCCATCACCATCCCCATCATCACCCCCCTCTTCTCCTGCGCCATCATCATCCTCATCATCCTCATCGCAGTCTCCTCCCCCCCTCCCATACTGCTCAAACGGGGCTACTCCCTCGCTGTCTTCCCACCTCCTACGCTGGTCTCTTAAAGTTGCAAGACCATCTTCTGTGAGACTACCAATATAGTCGTTGAGTAACTCTACTTTGATTACCTGCTGAATCTCCAAGAAGAGTAGGCTGGAACCGGTGAATATACCACGCTCATCGTCGGCCAGATGGACAACTGGCCTTTCGAACTCGCTTATGGTTGGTGAAATAGGCAGAAAACTTCCAGCTGTTTCTTTTGTTATTCCACTCCAAGTCTCCTTCCCCCTTGTAGTGGAGCACCTACTAACTTAGAATTTTTGGTCCAAAAGGTATGGGGAGTGTCTGACTTACATTGCGAGGGCATGGTCATGTCCCAAAACTTTAACGATCACCCAGGGCCGGCTCTTCCTACACTTATTCTTAGTGCCAACGCTGTGCGCCCCTAGCCTTTCCTGTTGGGAATTCCTGAGCCTAACATGAAAGCGGGTCGAGAAATATATTTGCCCCTCACGGAGGGGTACTGGAGGTAGGATCCTTTCTTTATGTCCGGGCTTGGAAGGGGGCTTGGTGTACCCTTCGCTATCTTCGTTCCCGCTAAGGGACTCCTCTGAACCTGTGTCTTCCATGTCGACCAGCTCTCCAAATTCTGCCCTATCTGTTATTCCCTCCACACCTGTTTGCTTCGACATCCCCCCTTTGTTCTGTTATAACAACTTCCCAACCTTTTAAAGAATTAGCTCACTCGAAAAAAACAAAAGGTTGATCTGAAGGGTGAGGTCAGGGTTAGAAACGTACCCTTCTTGATAGGGTTGGTGGTAAGCCCAGTTGTTTTCTTTGGGATTTAGGGTGTTAAATAATCCTGTTTTACTCTTCTCCCGCAGAGGGCCGTAGATAGTGGTCTGACCTGGTGATAAGAAATTGGGTGAGGAAAGAGGGTTGGAGGGAGAAGAAGAGACAAAAGGTCCACGGCAAATACAAGACGGGTGTGTTTGTCAAGCTTTGGGTGAAATGTTTGTAAACCGATGAGGGTCTTCTTATACGGCGGTAGAGGAGGTTGAAAACTCTTTGGTAGAATGTTTCTTATTTTCTGGGTAGACCTTCTAGCCCCCGAGTGAGAGATTATGTATGAAGAGCTTGATGTCTCGGGTACTATGACAGTAGAACAGCCTGGATCACGGAACTGTAGTGACCGCTTTCGAAATTCAAGGTCATGTCTCAGTTATTTATTAAGACAGGGTTTGAGCCGCAGGTCTTAATAGTAGCCCGTGTCTGGCTGTCCCTTGGGAGTAGGGAAGGGCAATTCACATAAGCAGCGCTTTAGTCCTTTCTGTTCTTCATCCGCCACAGTAGGCATAAAATATTACTATAGTACTCGTTCTCCGGGAAGTGCTTGTTTCCTTAGGCAAAGTTCCTATTCTATTCTCCTATCCAATAGTATATTACAATATTACAAAATAAATCCTTGCTGTCTCTGACTCTTCAGCCTCGGTCCCATCCCTTTCATTCAAACATCCTCTCATTTCCTTGACTAATTAGGGGGGCTATTTAGCACTCGTCTTTGCATCTCATCTACCGTCCTTCTGCCCAGCCAGCCTCTTATCTTGAGCTTCACCGCTCACGAGCTAAGAGATCATTCTATAGGGCTGTCGTATAGGAAAGCAATCTCAGTAAATAAATAAAGCCCTGTGACTCTAATAAGAGCCTCCCGTGATCTCTTTCGAAAAAAATCCATGAAGGACGGGAGATATTAGAGCCCATCATTTATTGTGAGAGATATGGAACCTGAAGTAGAGGTTCAGAGAGCCTTCCAGTCGCGTCATGGGTTTAAATCTGGTAGGAATTGATCGGGTATCAACTGACCAAATTAGCGAAGATCCGCCATTTCAAAGGCACCCTTCAAGAAGTATAATACCTGGACACAAGGATCAGATTTTGTATGGCGGGTTGCCTGGGCGCAGCCGAGCGCCCACATTAAATTCGAATTTAAATATTCAGGTACCTGAGGACACCTGTAGTGGGTTGTGATCGATTTGAGCTTCTTCCGCAAGGCGGATCCCCTATCTTGTGATGGGAAGTAGAATGGGATTCCCACCGTGCGCAAAGTTTTCTGCCTGGATAACCTAAAGGCCCCATTTTCTTTTCAAATGTGATGAATCTCCCCAGACTTTTGTTCTATTTTACACAAGATCCAAGATAACTCCCGTCCAAACCATCTTTAAGCATAGATATGACGCAGAAAAAAACTCAACGAGATTACCGCAGGGTCAACAGTTACTTAACTAAAGTGAATACCCTGCTGATTGAAAGCATACAATAGTTTGAGAAAATCAGCCTCGTCACATTTTCCCGCCCGCTTCTCTCCAAGCTCCGTCTCTTCTAGCACGGTTTCAACCAGTCCTTTCACCTTTCCTCTAACCTTCGAGCGACTGTGCCTGCCTGTTTTGATCTTTACTTTTTTGACGCCACCCACCCCGTCTTCATCGACTTCCATCTCTTCATATTCTCCCTCTCCCGCATTAACCATATCAGCCTCGCCGTCATCGCTTTCCAGCTTGACATTATTGGTTGCACACCAAGTCCTGTAGTTCCTCTCCACAAGTGCCATGACGGCGCTAGACTTGAACCCCGCAGCAATTGTCCTATTTTTCCTAACAAACACAATCCTCAATAGTCCATCCCATTCGTCATAAGAGATCGGCGGCCTGGGGTTTTTGGGCTCAATCCTGACGACTGATGACTCAACCTGCGGTGGGGGCTTGAAATTGTTCTTCCCGACCTTCATGATATGCGTACATTTCGCCCACATCTGCGCATTGACACTCAGTCGACAGTAGAGCGCATCGCCGGGCGATGCTACCACACGCATCGCAAACTCCTGTTGGAACATTAGGACGCAAGTCCTTGGGGCGGGAGATAGCGCGAGCAGTTTGAAAACCAGCGGTGAGGAAATCTGGTAGGGTGTGTTGGATATGCAAACGTCGAAATAGGGGAGTTCGGTTTTTATGACATCGCCTAGGAGGACTTCTAGTCGGTTTTGCTCCGGTTTGCCTTGCACACGTTTCGTGAGCTCTGCAGCCATACGAGGGTCCATTTCCACCGCGATAACCTTCCGCGCCTTCTCCAAAATCTTGACTGTGAGGTTACCCGTTCCCGGGCCAACCTCTAGAACAACCTGCAAAAGTTAGCGAATTTTTACAGCGGGTAGGAACGATATTCTCGAATCAGGAGTTACATCAGATTGTTTGAGGCCAGCCTTGTCCACGATTGCCTGGGCAACACCTGGATTTTTGAGGATATGCTGCCCAAGGCCTGTGTTCATACGGAAGACATTATTGACGGATTTCGAAGCTGCCTCTCTTGCTGTAGCGTTCGGACGAGAGTATGGAGAATTGCCCACTGGGTGAGGCTGTTTCTTGGCTTTCGGCATTGTCGTTTGATTGCCGGAGCGAGGTTGCAAGATGGCTATGGTGGGTGGACTTGGGAGAGAGAGAAAAGCTTTCTTGGTGGGGCTGTGCCAAGAAAAGACACGAACCCGGTTGGCGGGTCGTGACGAAATTTATGAGTGAGATATTATGATTGGACTGTTGCTGTCAAACGCACCGCGAGAAACGTCCCAAAGCTTCAGTAGAGGATAGAATCTGCGATGGAAAGACAGGCCCACTTTCATTGGCTTACTGGCTCTGACTCCTTTAACGGGTATCAATTTGAACTGGTGATTCATTAACTTCCCACGAGCAACCTTTAGCCCCATGGTCAGGTGTCTGGCAAGTTCGAGGCGACTATCACCCCCGGCAACTACGCTTCATTATCCTTCCATCTAAGTTACACCCTCTCTTCCATCCTCTCGGCACCACCTCCAAGCAGCACATCACCCGACGCTGCATTACGGGTACGAATCTAGAGCACCTCTAGCTCTTACCGAATGACAGCATCGTGCACACTCTATATTAACTCGCACTCTCCCGGGCTTTCCATGCTAGGACTCAGGTTGCAATGACCCCCGGAGTCGGCAATTTGCTCGATTCCCTCAAGATCGCGCACATCCTGCGTGATAGAGATATGCCGATATCTGCGCGAAAATTGGAGAACTATCCGCTCTATATGCCCCCATTGGAGATCCTAACCCTGGAGCTGGAGGGTCTCCTGGCCCACATCTCCTTGTACTATGTGCTAAGTACCTTAACATTACGATACGGCCCGCTTAGAGCCTTATCCATCTAAGGGGGGTTTCTCGTCAGGGCGGTCCATGAGGACATTAGTTGAGGCGCTCTATTCCCTGCGCTCCTCCATTACTATCTATTTTGGAGGGTAGTTCGTGATTGTTTAAGCTCTGAGAAGAAAATAGGGGTCACACCCGGATCTCTGAGACACCTGACGTGCCCCGCAGCGTCCTCTGTCTAGATGGTCTGTGCAGCCATTCCCTCCACAGTTGGTTGGCGAATCTCGATAGGGTGCGTCAGGCTTTTAGTCAAATTATACACCTCAAGGATATCATTACTCAGCTCACCTATATGCCTCTACAGCAAGCCGAAGTCATGCAGGTCTATCTCTCAATTCGTATTCTAGTGCGAACCCCCTTACTGCCCCTGGCTTTGCAAAAGATTCACCCCGACCTTCGAGCTTTCACTTCCCACCTAGCCTAGAAGCTCTCATGGGACCTCCAAAAACCATTCTAAGTCCCCAAACTCACCCTGATTGGTAATTCACACAGAGGTGCATCCTCCACCATCGAAGAACCTAGAATCATCACCCTTCTATCTCTGTGCTCTTCTCCAGGAGCAGAGCTGCCCTTGTGCACCCACTTTCAAGGCTTTCTCTAGTTTTTCCAGGTATATACCTTTCGCATACTCGGCCTTGCGTCTGCAAATACCTAATACACCAGTCACAGCAAATATACCTATAGGGCCCAGGCATAATCTATCTATATACCTGCTACTAACACTACCATTGGTCCATCCCAACCTAGGGCACAAAAGAAATGGCTAGAAAAAGAAAAAAAATCAAAGGCCCAGAAATGCACCATGGTTCACGTGCCAAACCGTACCGTCAAACCTCGTGGAGGGTGGCGCCTTCCCCAGGCAAATGGGTGCCGGGGAACTTATGGCGCTGTGGGGTGGCGGTTTAGTTTGGCGCATTCCTGTTTTGGTAGCCTTGTTGGAACCTACCGGTACTATATCTAACAAATCACCCGAACCACAGATCCCGACCGAGGTCGTTTAGTAAGTAGACAGAGGCCGAAACACACCAAAATTGCCCGTTTTTGAGCCATTATATTTCCACAGATACCTTGAAACTTGGCTTCAGAAGATTTTTCAAAAAATATAGCATATCTGAAGTATAGTATATATTTATTTCAGGTTTGTACTAGTACAGAGCAGTGGGCACATGAACTGTGAAAGGTGTGTTGCATGTATCTTTCCCATACAAAACCCTGGTCTTGGCAGGTACCTTGTGGGAAAGGACATTCCACTCCTTACTACTCTGGAAGAATTGCAGGAAAAAATCCTACACTTTTTTGTGTGGGTGCCATTATAGCAAATTGCTTTTCTAATTTTTTCCATGCTGTTTCCACTTATGGTGGTTGTGGAATGATAGTCCAAAAAAACCTGCAATTTTGGTGTGCTTTGGCCACTGTATACTTACTAAACGACCTCAATTGATCCGATCGAGGGGGGATGTTGCTAAAGAAATCTACTTCTACCATATCATACCTTAAATGTTGGAAGAAATATCTAGGGAATATGATATCTTTTCTTCTTGTTTTTTTGTTTTTTTCGCCATTGTGCCTAGGGGATCAAGCTAAAGGGCTCCGAATATGTCGCCATAGATGAAAATGAAGAGGTAGGTATGGTACATCTATCTAGGAACCTAGGTTCGGGCAGCCTAGGAAAGATAGTAGGCAGAGACCAAATCGTTACATAGATCCAAGGGTAGGTTGTATCCTGCGAAGCTGAACAGGGTGCCCTTTGGATTCCGGACACTCAAGGAGGAATTAACTATGGGGAAGTAATGGTCTATCATAGATTATCCTTTCTTAATGGTGGGACCGCATCAAAAACTATGAGCTAAAGAAAGGGTTCAAGGGGGCTAGAACAAACCGACACCGAGCATGATGACCCAGCAATGTCATGAAGTGATGGGCGGGAGGTGTAATTTGAGCCCCTCAATGACTTGTCGTTATGCGGGATTCTTGGAGAAACACCAATGGGGAAGTTAGAAGGCTTGGTGCATTATTCTATCTGATCTGGTGGAGCGAAACCTGGCAAAACAGCGATACCCCTGAAGAAATCGCTGGGAGTCTTCGCACCTAAGATAACATTCTCACATTTCCTTCGAGCACTGCACTGCACTTACGTGTCCCGTTACCCCCCTTGAGCTTTTTTTCATCCATTGTTCCTTTTCCAAGCCAGATTAACGACCAATGAATTCCTGCCTCATGCTAGATCACTCAATCACTATATTCTAGTTCAGGGCTTTTTTCTCCCTCCTTTTTGGTGCAATGCATCGCCGAACCTGTGGCGAATGTTCGCAGGTATCTTTGACTTCAACCCAATACACGAAGGAGCAGCGCCACAGCGCCACTTGAGCAAGTCTGGCTGCATAGACCAGTTGCATGGTAGTTCATTGACAAAATAAGCGTGTGATCTATTCCCATATCAGAGGCTGAGTAAATAAAATACCCCTAAATATACGCCCAGGGTGGGAGTATATCTCACATCCGATAAGCCACCTCGGCAAGAAACCGTGTGCTCTCATTTTACCTATTTCCTCATACTGCGCTATCCAAACCGTGGCCTTCAACTACAAGTAATATGTCTGAAGCAATATCATTCCTCGCATGGGAGTTAGGGCTGACTCGGTCATGATGATTCCATCTCCTAAGTCGTGAGCGTAAGAGTGAGCAGTAGAATGAGAAGAAGTTCGTCACCGTTGTTGGTGATCACAGCCTTTTGTGCTTGGCGTTTCGTATCATTTTACAGCCCTAATCACACCTTATCACTCGAAATGCCTGTAGGGCTCGGCCGTCCATCCCGGGCGCAGGCTAGGACGGACTACAGTCCGGCGTCCGTCCCGGGCAAGGGAAGAGAATACAGCGTCCGTCCCGTCCTAGGGAAAAGATGGACGGACTGGACGCTTGGGAACACTGCCCGGGCAAAAGCCCATTTCTAGAGCTCGTGTCAGCCAGCCCGCTCCTTGCCGCCTACCGTGCCGCCCATGTATTTCTCTAGGACGATCCCTAATACGCCGTCAGTGTGGGTAGTGATCTTTCCGATAACTTTGACTACTTCGGGGAGAGGGTTTAGTATACCTACCAGCTGCAATTTGGAGTCTATGTTGCCCATACTTTGTTCCTCCAGATATCTGATTATTGAGATGTTTGCTAGTCTCCCGATCGATAGCTTGACCTTGTTTCATTGGTCTTCCTCTTGCTTTGTCACTACCTCTGGAACGGTGTTAACTGCGCAGGTGTGCTCGCCGAGTCCCACATCATGGATCTAGGACAGCTTTGCCTATCCGTTGCGGGCGGGAAGAATCTGGTCATTTTCCTTGCCAGTTCTTGAAACCGTTGAGGAGCTTCTGCAATTGGCCATTCTGGACAAGAACCTTCTACATCTCTATCACGTTGAGTTCACCAAATTTGTCAAAGTAGGCTTCAATTCGCTCCAGGGTCCGCTTCCTAATGGGCGCCGGTTTGGCATTTTCCCTTGCTCCGGGAGCTCCTAGGCTTTCTCCGGTATGCCTACCGGTATTTCGGTGAGGGGTTTTATCCACCCACTGCCTTGGGCTATGTAGCGCTCTTTTATGGTTTTGCCTTGCAGGATGCCCTCGTTATCCTCACTCTGCTGCTCACACAATAAGTAGCACTCTTCGAAGCTGCTATATCAGGCTGCTGCGAACAAGACTAACAGTTCCGCGACTATTTCAATGACTTCCTTGCCTTTGCCATGTGAGGCTTCTCTTGGGCACCAGAATTTTGGGATCATGGTGACACTAACCTCGTGGTAAACACCGCGTGCTGGTAAAATGTCCGTCCCGCCGGTGGACGGGAGTAGCCAGCTGGCAGTTTGGTTCATTGTCTTATTCGAATCCACACCGGGCTTGACAAGCCTGTATAATTTGATGGAGCGGACCCGGAAATCCCATGCCTTCATCAATGCCGTGAAGGCAATATCACTGACCATCATTCATTTTCGTATCGACCCTTGCTTGTTTTTTCTACCCTTGCATGCTTGGCTTCCGGGATCAGATCTTCAATATATCCTATATTTCGCAGGAACCAGGTTCTGATAGGGTTACTGCCGCCCATATCATTGTCAGAGACTAACAATTCAGGGATGATAACCTCACGGGTTCCTTCCTCGCTTTCTTGCCTGTGACGGAGATGGGCTTCTCGCATATTCCGGACTGCGCAAGCGGCGTGGCACTTCTACCATCAATTCATCGTCGAACGCAAAAGCCCTAATTTCAAGCACCCTATTAGCCTCCGTCTCAATCCTCATGGTTACATGGTAGCCAAGCTTGCTAATTCTCGCATCAACATTCATAACCACTCTAAATCTCACTGAGAATTCCCTCACTCCTTCCGCCTGGCCTGCTTCAAGAAGCAATCATCCCGGGCCAACAGCTGCCTTCACTCCAACTACCATTGGGTTCTGTCATGCATGGTGACGACATCATACTTCAGCTTAAATGGCTCCTACCTAGGACTTGAGCTGTGCATAAGTGTGAAGGCTCACCCCATGCACATAGAAAATACAAAGGGAAGGGATCGATGTTTACCATTTTCCGAGTGGCCGTTTTTGTCACTCTGTAATTGCGAAGGTCGTTAACTTCTATGTCTTTAAAGTAGTCACCATCCACGATATCCATATCACTATTGAATGTTGTTGTGCTAGGCAGGCTAGAAGAGTTTCCTGCGCTCTATTAAAATTAGCAAACGCAAACCTTAACAATGGAATGAATTTCCTCACAGAACGGATGGAGGGTACATCTAGGTTTGTATACTGCGCTTCGCTTGGATCTGGGCCTTCATACGGGCAGCTGCACTAGCTACTTGATGTCAGTAAGGGAAATTAGAGAAGGGTCGGGTGGTACAGAGTGGGCAATTAGCTTACCCGCTGTGGCAGGTGGGTGAGGCATCAGCTCCGTCGCTGGTTCGACAGGGAGGCTCTCTGCTGATCTGCCTGCGGAGGGGGGACTCCTGCTTCTCCCGCGATCATCTCGACAGAGGAGAATTGATGCGAGAGCGACGGTCACCCCAGTGGGAGGTGTCGGTCTGGAGGTGCCACCTTGTTTTCTTGGAGAGTAGAGGGAAGATGTGTCGGAGGAGTACGGAGGTACAGCGCCTAAGTTTTGTAGGTTCCACAGGCGAGGTTTGCTGCCCTTACCCCCTGTGGAACATACAAAACTTAGGAACTGTACCTGCGTGAGGGGAGGGCGTGGAGGTGTAACCGGAGGGCGTGTAGGTGAGATGCGCGGAGGGAAAGGTCAGTGTCGAGTGAAGAGGAAAAGGATAAAGCGGGCTGTAACTACTGTAAATAGCCTCATCACATATAGTAATCACAAATTCTCTATTACATGTCATCACGGATCAATGAGATGATCAGATTGCGTGCTTTTGGATCGCACTTTGATAGCACACTTTGATTAGGCTGCTCAGTACAAATAATAATAAAAAGACAATACTTATTCTTCGACCGGATCCAGAGATGGTCCGGCACGGACGATAGTGGCCCACCCGATCAACCGCCAATGCTTGTCAATTCTCCTACTGAGCGCAATTTTCTCGCCGTCCTGAGTACAAGCCGGGCTAGTCAATTGAAGTTTGGCCACATCAGCCTTCACAGCAACAACCTTTGCGCCGGTAGCCGTAGACCCGATATTGACCATAAGGATTTCGTTCTTGGTAAGTTTGGCGACCTTAGCTTGCTTTCCGTCTGCGGTTTTGACACCGAGAAGACGACGCAGTAAGAAGTAATTGACTTCAAGGTCGGTATAGATGCTTGGCAAACGCCCCTTAAGACCAAGAACGAATCCAACGAGACGATCCGCACGACAGAGGGTCGGGTCGACACGGGTACCAACACCTATTCAATTCGTGAGAAAACTTACAAACAGAGGAAGGTTGCAAATATAGGTAGGCATACCAATTAGACCCCCAGGAACAGCAAATTTTAAATCATTGTTCTCGGCAAACAATGAAACAATTCTGCTGAAGATAGGCTTACACTGGATTTGCCCCTTTTCAGTTTTGGTGACAATTCCGGGTCTGATCTCGATCTCGTCCCCGAGTTTGAGCACACCCGTCAAGATTGAGCCACCAGCAACACCGCCCTTTAAATCATCAATTTCGGCGCCGGGTTTGTTGACATCGAAAGACCTAATAACGATCATATGAGGTGTTGCGGTGAAATCTCGGATCGGAACAGGAATCTTCGAAACAAGGGCCTCGTTGATAGCATCAATATTGTACTTCAGCTGGGCCGAAATGGGAATAATTGGAGAACCGTCCGCAACAGTGCCACGAATGAACTTCAGAATTGATTGGTAGTGCTCTTCAGCGGACACTTCACGCATAAGGTCGACCTTGTTCTGAAGAATAATAATGTGGTTTAGCTTCATAATCTCTATTGCAGCCAAATGCTCAGATGTCTGTGGCTGAGGACATGACTCGTTTCCAGCGATCAGCAAGAGAGCGGCATCCATGACTGCTGCACCAGACAACATAGTGCTCATGAGAATGTCGTGCCCAGGACAATCAACGAAACTAATGCCATCATCAGCACATAGCTCAAACATCAACAACCCCATTGAGGGGCACACTCACGAAACATGTCTCATCAATTGGTACTTTCCGCCACAACCTTCCCGTTCACACTGAGGATCGACTTCCTTATCACTCTTGTAACTTCGGTAATTCCCAGGACGAGGGCAATCAGGATTGTCGCACTTGTAGACCTTCGCATTGGCATAACCAAGCTTGATAGTGATATTCCTCTCGAGCTCGTTCTTGAATCTGACTGTTTGAACACCAGATATCGCTTTCACAACGGTACTCTTCCCGTGAGCCACATGACCGATCGTACCAATATTTATCGTAGCTTGGCGACAGATGATTTCCGGTGAAAGAGGAGAAAGCGTAGAAAGATCCAGAGTTTCTGGATCAGGTTGTGTCGGTAGAGGGGGTTTGGGGACAACGATCTCTTGAATCTGTGTGGGTTTTTTGAGGGAAGATTTGAGTTCTTTTGGATCATCAAAATCGGATTCGTCCGACTGCGGATCCAAGCCAGGGGATCCAAGACTCCCTCCATCCTGAGCGATAAGGTTTCCGAATTTGTCAACATGCTCTTCACGCTCAATTGCGAAGTTTTCTTCTCCGCCGTTAGTTGCCATGATTGCGGAGGTGGAAGGTGGGATGGATGAGGGGTGTCGAGATGGTATGGTTCGTGCAGACCAAAACCTGAACGAGGCTGAAAGAAAAGGGTCACGTGGCTAAGCGACATCAGTCCAAGTAAGTTTAGGTTAGCAAGTTAATAGAATTGCGAGCGCCAGTTAGTGAGATCCAACACAACAAAATGACTCACGCCAAACTGCGTCAGGAGAGCACTAATCCTTCTTAACAACAGTTTGTCTCTGAATTCCGAGATCAGCGATGGGCGGAGCTAGCGAATTCAACGAGAAAATACGGTACTTGTCCCAGGCCATAAGTACCCGAAAACAAGGATTCAAGAAATATATGGCAAAACATCCGTGCGTGTCTGTGCCCCCATACAAATGATCCCCCTCCATTTTCGGGTACTTATGGCCTTGGACAAGTACCGTAAAATCTCGTGAAATCCACCATCTCTGGCAGCCCCGAATCTCTAGGGTTTGAGTCAAAAGTTCTCAAGAAGGATTAGTGCTTTCCTGACACGGTATAGCCTGAGTTATTTGGCTGTGTTAGATCTCGTTAATCCGACAAGCTAAACCTATCGTGGGTTGATGTCGCCATTTGCTGGGGTACAAGTATGGTGCGCCCAAGAGATCTCGTTAAGAAAACGACGGGATCTGGAAATTATCTTTCCTTAATCGAAAATGGATTAATGGTATTTTCAGAGGAACTTCCTTAACAGGGAATAAACCTCTTGGCGTTTCCAACTGAGACGTACTCACTCGGCCGCGTGAGTACTATACAGCCTCGTTCGCAAAAAAAGTTCTCGCGGATCAAGAGGTACCAGGGAGAAATATTGGCAGTAACAAATGTACTAGTACAAGTGTCTGCAGAAAACCTGAAGTGCAAATTCTGGTGCCGGTACATGAGTTGCCCCCAGACTTTTGCTCAGATACCGAACCGATCAGCGAGAACTTTGCGAACGAAGCTGTAGGTGAAAATTTTGGTAAGTGTAAAACTGGTGACAGAATCTACCTAGTGCCATGCTGAAAGATACCGTAAGGTGTACTCACCTGTCTTTGCCAAGAATACCTCCGTGAGCCGAATACCGGTATTTGGTGAGAACTCCAGCAAAATATCGGCTGGCGGAGGTATTCTTGGCAAAGACGAGCGAGTAGATAACTAAGACAAGGCGATGACAGACAAAATAAAGTGATAAGCACAAGACTTTGTTTTACTGCTTAAAGACAATTTTGCAGTGCATAAAGTAGACAGTTTAAATGATTTCTACCTCAAGCACAATACCGGTACCCGGAGGTGTGACATTTCACTTTACTGTGGTGTCTTGGCAAATATTGGCTCAACTCCGATGGGTTGCACGGAATTCCCGTTCCACCGGAGGCCCACCTTTGGGCACTTTGCACCGTATATAGTATCATTTTTTCGCTAGTCCCCACCCCTCTTTCCCCGTGCCGTACCGGTACCGGCATTTTTGGGCATGCCCTCTGGATACGGTTTGTTATCTTAAACTGGGTCACAGCAGGAGGAACGGTTGAATTTCTCAGAAATAGAGGCTCCGATGAAAAGAAAGAGAAGGAAATATTGAACACCCAAAGACGCCCCCTCACAGGATTCTAGTTTGCTAGAAATTTTATTCAATGTCGATAAGGAAATTAAATTTACTCATCATCATCTTCTTCTTCGTCCTCCTCATCCTCAGCAACGGTAGTCTGAGCAATACCTGTCCACCACATTCAGTCAGTGACTACACCCGAAGCGCACCCCTCGTCCAGCACCGCTCATATTCCCAGCGGCTAGAGGGGGGACGGGGTTTTTTTATTTTTTATTTTTAAGGACAAAACTTACGATCCAAATCTCTCTGTCCAGTTTGAGAAATTCTTCGTCCACCCTTGGGGCTAATCTCAACAACGCCAATCTTCTCGAGGGCCTGGAGGACCTTGCGGTCAACGGAGCCGGAGGCGTCGACATGGTGGGAGGGACGGGATCCACGGTTCTTCTGCCCACCGTGAGCCTTGCGGAGACGGCCGACGCCGACAGATTTGCGGAGGTAGACATGGCGAGCGACGGCAGCTGAGCGGATGTAGAACCAATCCATAGATTGAGGGGGGAGCTCTTTCATGTGTCCGGTCTTTACGGTATCAACCCAGCCTGTGAATTTCTATGAGTAGCTGTCCTTGTGGTCGGGTAAATTGCGATGTTTTTTTCTGTGGTACATACCGGGAATTTGGAGTTTGCCTTGACGTTTCAAGAAAGCAGCATAGGCGTCGATAAACTTTTGAGCATCAACATCTCGGACAGAAACACCGGGCATGATGGGCAACTGTTTGTTGAAAAATGGAGGTCGGCGATGTATTGATGATAGATTGCCGTTGGGTGTGAAGTTTGCGTTGCTGGTTGCCAGCTTCCGAAATATTTCATGGAGCGAATCAGGTTGTGTTGGACTGGTAGTGGTGTGCGTGACAAGGGTTAGCCCTAAACAGTCACCACCAATAGAGCCTGGAAATGATTAGAGCTCGATTTTGACATTGAAGGGGTTGGGGGAAAATTATGGGGGCCTTATTGGTATGACAATAAGTTGTATTATTCTATGTTTGAATTCCTTACATGCTGGGGGCCAAATATGATTATTCAAACGCCTTCGCATCTCGGCCATGAGCGGGCTCAAAGAATGGGGGGCGGCGAAAAGGCTATACAAAATGCATTGGCAAATGCTGCTTTTTCTATGGCTTGTTGGCCGAACTCTCTCACGGTCTATCAAAGTGTTTCCGCTTTCCTACGTGCTATAGCTGCAAGACGTTTGTGGCTCTATTCCTATCTAGGACGGTCTGCTGGCTTTTGGCCGCGCGCTGTTCAAATAAAAGTGGAGCAGGAATTTTGCTGAAAAAGGTGGGATGGTTCATTGTTTCATTCGGTCGTGATAGAAGCGTGCAACCGCTGTGATTGCCGGTAGTGTACTTGTACAGTACCAGCTCTTCCAAAATTTCTCTTGCTCTATTTCAGGATCTCGAGAGGGAACAATTTGCTTTGTGCGGTACAGCACTATACAATTACTCAAGAAGATCCCGTGTAGTAGACAGCAAATGGTGTCTTGTCAATGCCTTCCTTGCTCCAAGACTAGGAGCGATTAGCCTAGCAAAGATCTCCTCCCAATTAAGCCAGGATCCCAGTTTATTTCATTTGTATCGACTTGAATACCTACTTGCATAAGCATTAGAGATAATTTATCTACGTACTCGGGTATAGTGCCCTACTCATTGGTAGCTTAGATGATGGATTAAGACTTTGTCTAAGAACACTCCTATTCACGATTTCGCCAAGAAAATCACAATACAGCACTCGAGTACTCGCGCTTAAAATAAGTTATGGTACCAAAGGGCGCAACGCAGCAACGAACCAAAACCAAAACAACAATAACATTAGCTTGCAAACAGCGATCCTGAAGTTAACAAGGTCCCCAAAATCAAGAATCCTCACTTGCACAGTAGCAAGAAGAGGGAAGGGGAAGGAATAGGCGGTTTATTTATTTCTTTGTTTTCCCATTTTCTGTGATAAAGATATTCATTGTAGAAATTCGTACTCTTTGCCCCATATGGTTGCCTGACCAGGTTGTATGTACCATAACTTATTTTAAGCCCGAGTATGCCTTTTCTCCCATCCATCTCAGCACAGGACTAGCCTGGCGGGGGGGTAGGATACCTCTCTACCGGTACTCAAGGACACTGTACAGTACAGTACAGTGCTCGAGTATTTTACTAGCGCGGGCCCCTTGATGCTCCCAGATTGCACTTCTGATAAGTTGTACAGTACATAATTGGATGGGCGGAGAACATCTCATATCAATCAAATGAACCTTTTAACGCCCCAACTAGCATTTATCCCATACACCACTCTCTCACCGTAATCACGAAATATGTATGCTTTTTGCAGCTGTTGTATTGTCCATGATGTCCAGAGCACGTTGCAGACACTCATTCCATCCCACCCTTCCTTCTGATGATGTCCTTGACGATCTGCATCTCCACGACTGCCTTGATCATACCCCTCTGCTTCTCGATGCGCTCTTCGAGCTCCCTGATTTCTTTCTTTTGTTCCTCTAGGCTACGGTCCACATCCGGGAGATTCGCGACCATAGCCCGAGCCTTTTCCATCTTCAGCCGAATGTGGCTCGATTCGTGATCGACATCCTTCAACTCAAGTTCCTCTCGGGAAACCCGAAGAAGCAACGCGTGAAGATCCGGGATGAAGTCGAAAGCATTGGCAGGGAGGAACTCTGGGGGTGGGTTCGGAGTGACTATTGACGGAGGTTCGTTTGTCATATTGCCACGGGATTAAGCGATGGGGGTAGAAGATGTGGGGGTCTGGTTGAGGTGTTTATTTGAAAGTGGGGAGGCTCGTTGAAATGGATGGACGGGATGGGATGGGATGGGATGGGATGGGACAGGGAGAGGCGCACCAGATGCTCATGTTGGCCCAGGGCTTGGCTGCGTTGGTGGGTTGAACATTGATTTTAAGCCCCGCCACCGGGTATCATATGGAACAAGGAGATAAGCGGCACAACGAGAGAGAAAAAAACCCCGGGCCACCACCACCACCACCATACATCTAGGGTGATACTATACCTGCTGGCTAAAAAGTAGATAGGTGAGTCGGCCGGAATCCGATTGCATACAGGGCTGTAGTCATAATCAGTGGGAATCTTCTGGGACTACACACAATATTTACCTCATGGCTACCGAAACAAGTTGTTGGGACGACCCAGACACCGTACGGCACCGCATCCACCCCGCACCAAATAACCCACTTCCCTCCTCCTCCAACCTCCCCCTCCCCTCCACTTTAGTGCATCCTTTTTTCCCTCTCCCAGATATATTAGAGCAATCTCCTCTCGCCAGATACTTCTCGATAAAATTATCTTTATCCTCTTTTTTCTCCCAGACAAATACCCGGGTTCCCTCTAGAATATAAACCATGGTTGACCAGAAGGCTGTTTTGAGTTTGTTTTCCCCATTAGTTAGCCTTGCTTGCTTATAACCTGTGCTAATGGGTATGGGTTTTAGTTGTTATCGACGGTTGGGGGATTTCTCCTTCCGACAACCTGCCCGGGGATGCCATCTATAATGCAAAGACCCCAGTAATGGACTCCTTCCGCGAGAATGCGGGTGGATACACTACTCTCGAGGCTTCATCTCTTGCTGTAGGATTGCCCGAGGGACTGATGGGTAACAGTGAGGTCGGGCACTTGAACATCGGTGCTGGGCGTGTTGTCTGGCAAGATGTAAGCAAAAGCGGTCACTTGAAATGTCTGGTTAAACAAGGGGAGAAGAAGACTGATAAAGATCTCTAGGTTGTTAGAATTGACCAAACTATGAAGAAGGGCGGCTTCCCCAGAACTGAGAACATCAGGGCTTCAATGATGCATGCAAGGGAGGGAAACGGTCGCCTCCACCTGTTGGGTCTGGTATCGGACGGCGGAGTGCACTCTCACCAGAATCACCTTTACTCCCTGCTCTCGACCGCAAAGGAATTTGGAGTTCCGCATGTTTATATTCACATGTTCGGTGACGGGCGTGACACAGACCCAAAGAGTAGCGCCATGTATTTGCAAGGACTGCTTGACAAGATCAACGAGCTCGGTATGGAAGATAGTGCCAAAATCGGGACTGTCGTGGGGAGGTACTATGCTATGGATAGGGACAAGAGGTATAGTGGCATAATAGCTAAAAGCATTGGTGTTTAGACTAATTTCTTTGACTCCAGATGGGAGCGTGTTAAAGTTGCCCTGGAGGGACTTGTCCTAGGTAATGGCGAAATCTCGAAGGACCCCGTCGCAACCATCAAGGCCAAATACGAGCATGGTGAGACGGATGAGTTCTTAAAACCGATCGTCGTCTCGGGAGAGGAAGCAAGAATTAAAGGTACCCTGTTTGTTAGCATCCTTGATTTACTGTGCCCCAAATAGCGAACTCTTTCTAATTTTAAATTAAGACAACGACACCCTTTTCTTCTTCAACTACCGCTCAGATCGTGTGCGTGAAATCACCCAGCTTCTGGGTGTAGATAATTCTCCTCTTCCCGACTTCCCCTATCCCAAGAACATCGATATCGCAACGATGACCCAGTACAAAACCGACTATCCTTTCAACATCGCCTTCCCACCACAGCGTATGGATGACGTCTTGGCTGAGTGGCTGGCTAAGAAAGGCATCAAGCAGTGCCATGTTGCCGAGACTGAGAAATATGCTCACGTTAGCTTCCCTGTGTACACTGCCCCACGTATCTCAGCTAATCAGGCCGGTGGAACAGGTAACTTTCTTCTTCAATGGGGGAGTAGAGCTGCAGTTCGAGAATGAAACCAGGGATATGGTTCCTTCCCCGAAAGTCGCTACCTATGACCAAGATCCCAAGATGTCGTGTGCTGCGGTTGCTGATAAGCTCTGTGAACGTATCGCCGAGGGAAGCTTTGGATTTCTGATGAACAATTTTGCGCCTCCAGACATGGTTGGGCACACTGGTGTCTACGACGCCGCAGTTGAGGCCGTTGGCCACACTGATACTGCGATTGGCGTTGTCTATGAGGCATGCAGAAAACATGGATATATCCTCTTCGTCACAGCCGACCATGGAAATGCAGAGGAGATGTTGAATGATGAGGGTACCCCAAAGACCAGTCACACTACCAATCCCGTGCCGTTTATCATGGCGAATGCGCCCAAGGGATGGAGTTTGAAAAAGAAGGATGGGGTTTTGGGCGATGTTGCTCCCACTATCCTGGCTGCAATGGGTTTGGATCAGAGCGATCATATGACTGGCCAAAGCCTTTTGATTAAGTCTTAGTCCAATTATGTGCCAGAATGTATTTTAGGTTGTCTTTTTTCGCGTTTCAGGTGGACTTAATAGAATGTGGGTTAAGTACACCGGGTAGAGTAAAATAAGCTCAACTCCAAACCTCACGGTAGTTTCTAGGGCCACAGGTTCTTTTCTCCTATCACGCAATGGGTTTTCGTTGAAGTCGCTATCTGGCTCCTGGTCGTGTTCCTCTCGGCTATTAGTTACAGGCCCCGTCCTGTTCCACTGCCGGCTTCCTACCATAGATAGCAATATCGGTTGAAGGCACTTGACTATCGATAAGCAAAAGGCTGACTTAGGGAAGGTATGCGGCGGAAAAAAAATCAATACTCAGATGATTTGAACAGCGCAATTGGAAACCTCCCAAATCATCAAAATCACACCTGGAGACTGAGTATTATCCCTTCTATCGCACTCCTGTGACCTCTTGTGGAAATTGCTCCCCTAGGCACAGCGCACGTCTTGAGCATTGTTTTTCCCGTTGAACAAGTATTAGGAATCCCTAAGTTCTCCAATTACATACAATACGAGTACTCGAGTTCCGATACTCACTTGCAGAAATAGCGCCTCTAGGCTCTCTAATAGTAACTGGATAAAAACAACCCCTCTTACCCCCTGGTCCCGGCAGAGTCGACATCGGGGAAGGAAGCAAAATAGGAGTGATTCAAAATGGGGTAGGAAAATGCAAACGTACTGTACTAGTGCTCATCCCGGTAGACAAACCTCTAGTATTATTCTATTTCTTACCTTAGTAGCTAATAGTTTTGCGTATGGTGGGGTTGTGCAGGTACGATTGGAGGGATACGAGAACTTATTTGTTTCTTGAAGATGCCGAGGCGTGATGGTGGGGTATGTTACTCGAGCACTACTCTGATTTGGGTAATTAATGTAAGTCGGATGCAACGCGTAGCTCGCGTTCCCCCAAGGCCTGGGCACAGCAAGTCTAGAAACGCGACACCTCAGCGGCAAGAAAGTAAACCCATCTCTTTCTCACCCTCATCTCCTTGACCCTGAGTTTCCTAAAACCACTTTAACCTAGTCCTTCCTTCCCCCCCAATCTAGCACCGCAGTGATTGTTGTTCAAAAGTCTTCCCGACTGACAACAGTCTTGTCGCCACCCAACTCGCACTCACGCAGCCAAGATGTCTTCCGTCAGCAAGAAGAGGAGAATGATTGTTCTTGATAAAAATGGAAAACGTCAGAAGGAGGAGCCAGTGGAGCCAGATGAAGACCATATTCCTCACAAGAAAGCTAAGAATGATACTCTAGAGCAGCGCCGTGCCCAGTCGTCGCAGCACACGAAGAGTAGCTTCGAGGAAGATTTGGGGAGGCTCACTCAAGAAGTTAATGAACTTAAAACAGGTATGCTTGACAACTTGTTACGGATTGGTTTGTTCTAATTTGTGTGTAGGAGGCCAAGAGCAAGGCCAGGACTGGTCCCGACCCGATCTGCCGGAAAGTTGGAATCCTAAAGAGGAAAATTTGATCTTTCAACAAATCGAGTGTGACGAGGGAACATTTGACAGGAAAACTACAATTCAGCTGTTCGGTGTGACGGATGTAAGCTGGGCCCAATTGAGTTATTTTTTTGAGGAAGCATTGGGGAAATAAATTTTGAACGCTGATAACCGATTACGATCACAGGCTGGCCACTCCGTTCTCCTTCATGTCACAGATTTCTGCCACTACCTTTATGTTGCAGCTCCAATCGGATTTACTCAACAACATCTCGCAGGCTTCAGAGGATTTCTTGAGGCCAAGCTCCAGAACGGCTTAGATCCCGCCATCGCTCGTGTTCAGATTCTCTTGCGTGAGAATCTCTATGGATTCCGTGGAAATCAGCAGTCGCCGTACATTAAGATTGATGTCACGGACCCGAAACTTATTCCCCGTTTACGGGGCTTGATTGAACATGGGGATGCGAATTATTTAACGATGTGGCCCGCCGGGGATGGTGGTATAATGACGTTCGATGCGATTCAGTATGTAATGAGGTTTATGGTTGACACAGGGATACCCGGAATGAGTTGGGTCGAGGTTCCTGCTGGGGAATATCATTTGGTCGATCGGAGGGAGAGATTGTCAAACTGCCAAATTGAGGCAAAGGTTCACTTCAAGAATTTAATTGCCCATCCCTCAGAGAGGGAATACCAGAGGATGGCACCATTACGGATTTTGTCCTTTGATATCGAATGTGCTGGAAGAAAGGGGATTTTCCCCGAAGCACATCAAGATCCTGTCATTCAAATTGCTAATATGATCACGAAATATGGCGAGAGCAAACCGTTTATCAGAAATGTTTTCACTCTTGGTAGCTGTGCGTCTATCGTGAATACACACGTCTTAGCATACAACGATGAGGGGAAAATGTTGCTCGGTTGGAGTAAGTTTTTGCGCCAGGCGGATCCAGATGTCATCATTGGTTACAATATTGCCAATTTTGATTTTCCTTACCTGCTTGACCGCGCGAAGTATCTAAAACTTGTCGAATTCCCCTATTGGACACGACTCAGGAACGTGAAGTCGGAGCCAAAGGATTCCAATTTTTCCAGTAAACAGATGGGGAACCGCGATACGAAAGCAACGAATACCGATGGTCGTCTCCAGCTTGACTTGTTACAATTGGTCCAACGTGATTACCAGCTTCGTTCGTATACTTTGAATTCTGTTAGTGCCCATTTCCTGGGCGAGCAGAAGGAAGACGTACATCACAGTATGATCACTGAGCTACACAATGGTACAGCGGATTCAAGACGTCGTCTGGCTGTGTATTGTCTTAAGGATGCTTATCTTCCGCAGAGATTGATGGATAAGCTCATGTGTTTGGTCAACTATACTGAGATGGCTCGTGTCACCGGTGTCCCGTTCAATTATTTGTTGTCTCGTGGACAGCAGATTAAATTTATTTCGCAGCTATACAGAAAGGCCAAGGAACAGAAGTTAGTGGTTCCCAACCTCCTACAACAGAATGGTGAGGAGCCGTACGAAGGGGCAACAGTTATTGAGCCAGAGAGGGGATACTATGATGTGCCGATTGCAACTCTTGATTTTGCGAGTTTGTATCCCAGTATCATGCAAGCGCATAACCTTTGCTATACGACTCTTGTTAAGAAGGAAATTTGTGACCGACTCGGCCTTCAAAAGGACATCGATTACGAAATAACTCCAAATGGTGATCGTTTCGTTAAGTCTCATAGGCGAAAGGGTATGGTGCCGTTGATTTTGGAAGCCTTGCTTGGAGCAAGAAAAAAGGCAAAAGCAGATCTCAAGAAAGCGACTGATCCTTTCGAGAAGGCCGTTCTAAATGGCAGACAATTGGCCTTAAAGATCTCTGCCAACTCTGTTTATGGTATCACTGGTGCGACGGTGGGGAAGCTGCCGTGTTTACAAATTGCTTCAAGTGTTACGGGTTATGGTCGTCAGATGATTATGCGAACAAGGGAGGAGGTTGAAAAGAGATACACCATTGCAAATGGGTATACCCATGATGCCAAAGTCATATACGGAGACACGGATTCCGTGATGGTGAAGTTTGGGCCTAAAGATCTCTCTACTGCCATGGAATTGGGAAAAGACGCCGCAGAATTCGTCTCGCAGAAGTTCGTTACTCCTATCAAGCTAGAGTTTGAAAAGGTGTACTTCCCGTATCTCCTCATTAACAAAAAGCGGTATGCTGGCCTTTACTGGACGAATACGGAAAAACACGACAAGATGGACAGTAAAGGGATCGAAACAGTTAGGCGAGACAATTGCAGACTAGTTCAAGTTTGTATTGAGACGGTCTTGAGAAGGCTTTTGATTGATCAGGACGTCGAAGGGGCCCAAACGTGTGCATTCCCACCCTTGATTGATGGAGCTGGGCTGGTATACTAATTTGCAATTTGTAGATATGTCAAGAACTTGATTTCGGATCTTCTCCAGAACCGCATTGATATGAGTCAATTGGTAATTACAAAGGCTCTTTCGAAGAGTGACTATACCGCCAAACAGGCACATGTAGAACTTGCAGAGAGAATGAGGAAACGTGACGCTGGTATGTGATTCCCTGGGCTTTAAGGGTTGTTATACAACGAGGTTAATTGCGTGTGACAGGCTCTGCGCCAACCCTTGGAGATCGTGTCGCCTATGTCATTGTGAAGGGCGCAGGTGGTGCGAAGAATTACGAGAAATCCGAAGATCCAATTTTCGTGCTTGAGAATTCCGTTCCCATTGATACCAAATATTATCTCGAGAACCAACTTTCGAAGCCCTTGAGCAGAATCTTCGAGCCTATCATTGGTGATAGGAAGGCTCAGCAGTTGTGTGGGTACATCTTTCTGATTTCAATAAATTTATGCTGACATTTATATATAGTAACTGGGGATCACACACGCACCATCTCCGTCTCAGCGCCCACAATCGGCGGGCTCATGAAGTTTGCCAAAAAGACCGAAACGTGCATGGGGTGCAAGATCCCACTCACGAAGAAGGAAGAGGCCGGCGGTGCTGTTTGCTCAGATTGCAAACCTCGATTCGGCGAGTTGTATCAGAAGACGGTGACCAGGGTGTCTGAGCTAGAGGTCAAGTTTAGCAGACTCTGGACGCAGTGCCAAAGGTGCCAGGGGAGTATCCATTGCGAGGTCATTTGCAGTTCTCGGGATTGCCCGATCTTTTATATGAGAATGAAAGCGAAGAAGGATGTTATTGATGCTGGAAAGGATCTGAAGAGGTTCGATGTCGACATTAGCTGGTAGTGGGGATTTGTTCGGCTTCTTGCGGGGTATCCAGATCTCTTTTCTGTTTCCTTTCATTGCTCTCCCTCTTAGCTTTAAATTTTTATAGTTTTTTTATTTTATTATTGTACTACATATGGGCGGAGGAGAGGAGGGTATTTGGGGAGATGGTCCACTTAGGATGACAATGCTCATTAATGTACCTGGCATGACTGGCAATGACTACTTTACTTCATTTTGTACGATTAGGCTTGAAAAACAAAACAATGGCACTATATTATACCTTATAAATTCCTAGCGGTTATCACGATGCCGCAAAAATACTGATCTAATATCCCGTCCCCTTGAATTCCTGCCGTTCGAGTTCAGACTCTTTAGCTTATCATCCCATGGATACCATGTATTGACAAAAATCTATGTACCTATCTCACTTTCCCTTCCCTGGCCAAGAAAATCAGTTCTATCCCCCCCATGCTCCGTGTTATTGTCGTTATCGTCATCAGACTCACTTTCCGCACTCCCTCCCCTCGTCCTTAACTCCCCTTCATCGGTCGCAACCGCTTGATATGCGCCGTCCTTCTTGTCGCCCTCATCTCGTCGGCCAATTATCACGTTTCCGGCGACGAGAAGGCCAGCCCCTATCCACCATGTCGGCGGAAGGGATTCAGTGAACACTGCCCAACCAAGGAAGGCTGTTGTCTACGTTCAAAGGGGAGGGGTTAGCTTTAGAAGGTGGCAGGGGAGGGGGAGGGGACAAACCATGAAGTTCGCAGAAGTATTAACTATACTAACTTTCGTTGCGGTAGGTCCTTTCGCTAGTGCTGCGGTGAAGAGTCCCCACATCTGTGATTCTCGGCACGTCAACGACTGTTTCTCTATGCCATGCTGGATAGCTAGTAGCTGGTACAACATACGATTGCGTTGAATAATAAATTCAGCCCGAAAAACATCTGCCCCCAAGTTCGTGTTAGCATTGTTCCGTGAACATGCATGGGTAGATGGTAAGTACCCCTCGAACAACATATTCGACAATCTTGGAATCGGCTGATAGGGAGAATAGACGGGCGATTTCGGAGGAAAGGCTAGTTGTTAGGACTGTTGTTGTGAGTTTTGCGAAGAGCCCGTTGAATGCTGCTGCCAGGCCGCTACCGACTGCTAAGTGGAGCCAGGACATTGTTTTTTTTTTGGGTAGGGGGCTGTCCAAAGTTTGAACAAAGCGCGGGATTGGTGAGGATTCCGACTCGGGGGTGTTGAGGTCTTGTATTAAGCGATATCGTAGCTCTGGAAGGTTGATCAGTGGTGCTATCCAGTGACGTCTGGGAGCCAGGGGCAAGCAGGGTGGACACCTGAACTGTACGACACTGAGCTCTTGATGGACCCACCACGAAAGCCTCAACTGCAACTTTCAACACCCTCCTTCTTTTCTGCTTCTCAACAATTTCCTTTCCCCTTTCCCCTTTCCCCTTCTCCCTTGGTCAGAACATAATGGACCGGCGGAGTTTAACCGTTATTATTGCTGCGGTGGTACTCAGACTGGTTCTGTTCACGGCGTTCCCATCGCTACCCAACCTACTGACCAATCGTGTGGAACTATCTACGCCGGTAACGAGTTTTAAACGGCTACAGGAGGGCTTGTTCTTGTATACCCATGGATTGTCGCCTTATGATGGGGGGGTTTTTCATCAGGTTTTTACTCTTCCTCCCCCTCCCACTCCTCTCCCGGCGGGCCCTTGCTGACAACGCCGTTCTAGGCCCCATTACTTCTAGCGTTCTTCACAACACTCCCCTCGAATCCAATCGTCGTCTACCTAGTGTACATACTCTCGGACGTGCTCTCGGCATACTCGCTGATACAAATTGCGGCCTCGCAAGTGAGCGTCTCGACACTCTACCACACCTCGTCTAGGAAATCTTCAACTTGGCCGCCATGGGCTGTCGCCGCAGCGTTCCTGTTCAACCCGTTCTCGATCGCCACTTGTATCGCTCGTCCGACCATCGTGTTCACAAATACTGTGATTCTGATGGCTATTGCGAAAGGAGTTCAGGGCTGGGGTATCGCCGCTGTGTTAGCTCTCGCAATGGCTTCGTACTTGTCACTTTACCCCGTGCTATTACTCCCGCCGATGGTCCTACTAGCGCACGACTCCCTGCCAGCCGCTAAGAAGAAGGGGCGCTCTCTCGGGAGCTTCGCTGCTGTGTTGACTGCTGTGTTTACTGTTGCGGCGGCGGTGCTCGGCGCGTTGTCATGGGGGATAACGGGCGGGAGTTGGGAGTTTCTGGCATCGACCTATGGGGTGCATCTACTGCTGCCGGATCTGACCCCGAATGTGGGGCTTTGGTGGTACTTTTTCATCGAGATGTTTGACTCGTTTCGGGAGTTCTTTTTGTGTGTTTTTCAGTTGCATCTGGCGGTTTATCTGGCGGGATTATGCTTGCGATTGAGGTTTGTTCTTGTTTCTTGAATGCTCGCTCCGTCGCGAGGGTGCTAATTTGGGCGGTAGGAAACAACCGCTATTCGTGATTACGACCTTGTTGGGCATAAGCTCGATTTTCAAGTCGTATCCTTCCATCGGGGATACTGCGTTATACCTTTCTTTGCTGTCGCTCTATAGACATATATTCCCGTGTATGTTTCCCCCCCTCCCTCCCTCCTTACATTGTAAGGCTGATGCGAAATAGTGATGCGTTACACCTTTTTTGTCACCTCTACACTCCTCTACGCTACCCTCCTAGGTCCCGCGTTCTATCATCTATGGATCTACGCCGGCTCCGGCAACGCAAACTTCTTTTACGCAATCACGTTGGTGTGGAGCCTTGCGGTTACGGTCCTTGTCTCGGACGCTGTCTTTGCTGTGCTGCGGGATGAGTGGGAGACCGAGAGGCCAGAGATGAAGGGGAAGGAGATTGTGCAGATTTAAGGGAGGAGGGGTTGCTCTAATAGGCCGTTTTTTTGGGCGGGTTGTATGGGACGGGATTCGTTGTAGCTATAGAAGTGTCATAATAGGATTATATGCGATACAGTACTGGCGTTGGTTTGGGTAAGTAGGGGGTGCATGGCTTGCATGCGTGGCTTGCGGTTGGGCATGGGAAGGTTTGTGGGGCGATTAGAGGGGTATGTAATGTCTCGCGCTTCGTGATATCAACTAACCAAAAGCGTTGATTTGCACGATACATCATGAATAGTCACTCGTATGACTTCTTGATAATGTTTGGCCTCAGATCTTTACCCAAGCTAGTATCATCAACGAGCTCTTGCTGTGACCTGACCAGTAGAAAACATCTTCGCCGTTGCGCCACTTGAACTATTCCTAATCTCGGAATACTCCAGGCAACTAAAAAGCGACGAATACAGACGAAGGGATAGGTTAGAAGCCGAGCGTCTACTAGAAAGACTCCATTAATATTGTTCTCTCGCAAGGTGGTGATGCGAATTGCGGGAGTGCGGTACCGGTGTGGTGCTTGCCGCATTGTCGCTGGCGTTGTTGGCACTAAGTCGCCAGAGTTTGTGCCATGGCACGACCTTTCAGATCGATGTGCCCGGCACGGCACCATGTAGTGCCTAGACAATACATGTACAAATAAAATGACTTTTTAAGAAGGAAAAACAAAGAAACCATCCACAAGCCCAATTAATATTGCATATCCCCCATTTCCCACCCTTCTGAGTTCTCACTGTGCTGAAGAACATGAATATTTGTTTCCTCAATGCCAGAAACCAGCCTACAATAATTGAATTATGCCAGGTTGTGCCATCAGCTAATCTCACTACACTCTGGCATTTCGTTGTGCCGTGCCGGGCACATTGGCATGGCACAAGGCACTTCAAGTTCCAACAACGCTAATTGTCGCACTTGGGTTGAAGGGACGGGGGACTGCGGCCGCGCGGCTCTCAGTTGGGACCGGAGGCATTTATTTTGAAAGTATGAGTAGAGTACGGGACTAGCCCTTGGTGATCTTTCCTCAACTACTGTAACTACTCGAGTATTATGCATCGAAAGCCGATCTTGTTGATTGGTGTGGGAATCATTGCCCATTTGAGCTGCTCTTGATGTGTTACTCGTACTCGAGTAGACTACAGCAAAGAGCATGACAGGACAATGTCGCATCTCTAAGGGTATTAGTATGATAGGTAAACAGTATTTACTCTTCGTTGTTGCAGCCAGATTTGCCATATGCGACATTATCCTGCCGGCGACATTGCCCTATCATGCTCTTTACTTGTATGATTCCGTTCAGAAACGATGTAGACTATCACACTTGACTTCTATTGTAACCTCAAATGAATTTAAATTGTCTGAAAAGAGTATACGCCGCTCTCGAGGAGTTGGGATGTTCTCTTTGCCCCCAGCGGCTCCATGGATGATTTGTATTTTTATGAGTGGGTGATAGAGGCGTGCCGGAGATAGCGAATTGCAAGAGTAAATACGATACAGTATGCTTCTAAGCTAGAAAACACAATCTCAAATAATCATAAAAAGGCCTAATAATTCTTTAAAAATAAACCCGGATCCAAGCGCATTTATTGATCAATTTTTAAGTGAGAGGATATCCGAGCGGTGCCCCTGGTTTATTTGTTAGGGGAAGATTCGGGGCTTTTTATGCGTTTTCCAGCTTACTGGTAGAGGTTGAAGCATAATTTTGCATTTACCTGTACTGGTGTGTAAAAAAAAAAAGAAGCGTTACTGGGATTCTACAGGGAGGGCCGGGATTGGCTGGTGTGGGATACCAGTAACTTAAGTTTTCTCCACCCGGTTTTCCACCCAACTCGTAATTGCCTGATATTTGCAAAACGGACTGCTATTGCATCCCACCAAAATTCTGTGGCTTTGGCCAATTTTTGGCCCATATGCAATAGTAGTCCGTTTTACAAATGTCAGGCAATTGCAAGCGAATGATCGATTGCTTCCTGGGACGAGTAATTGAGTGGAACGATTGGCGCAACTTTATTTTAACCCTTTAATAATATTATAATGTGCGAAGCGAGTTGTTGATCTCAGTGAACATCCACGGGGACCTCGGGTGATGGGCGTTGAGCATCATCAAAAACTTCACAGCAACAGTGCGTACTGTAAATCCGTATACTAGGCAGTGGTGCAGGCGACTTTAATAGGGAGTGAGGTGAATTCTTGTTTTCCTCACCCACCGGGGGCATTTCTATGCATGCCTACTCTAGAGCACATCATACTACAGGCTCGTGTGTTTCGGAGGCTGGGGATAGGACTCCATCGACCCTTTCGATGCACCGAGATCCCATTCAAGGGTTCACGGCATAGGAACCCCCGTTTCCTCCATCCTATCCAGTCAATGCCTCTCCAATTGTACTTGTGATATTATAATACTAACAAAAGCGTCACTGTCGGGTGGGCCAATTGGCAAGCCTGTCCCACGAACATGTTTTAAAATGATCTGACAATTGCGCTCTAATCTTCCGACCTACGGTATCCCACGGCTACCCTATCGCGTCCTGCTGGGGTTGTTGGAGACATTCCTGTTATGATATTATATGTACGACAATCGATTCATGCGGGACCCCCGATCAACTGGGTCCAGCGCCCGAGGATCCACAGGTACCGGTAGTGTGGGGACCACCAACATCCGGGACTAACTAATCCCCGAAACAGTCACCAGATGCTATGAAATGGGGCTAAACGCCGTTTTTCTATTGTATTGAGGCTTAGCTTCGGTCGATACTGTATAGTACAGTATCCGAAAACACGGATTCGCGAAACATATGGCGAAAAAAAAATCCGTGCGTATCACAGACTCACAGCTCGTATATTCGGATGCTTCTTGCCTAGGACAAGTACGGTATGTTGTTGGTCTGCGCCTTACAAAGGGTGTACACTGTACTTCAGCCCTGCACACGATCACTACACCATTCTAGACAAGGCAGGCGGAAGCCCTTACCGAACTTCCTCTCCCAGGTTTTGGTCAGTACCGCAGTATAGTGTGTTCGTTTGCGCCTTGCAGGGACCCATACGGCACTTTCAGTCCTTGCACACGATTCCTGACAAGGTAGGCGGAAGACCTTGTCGAACTCTCCCTCTCTCTTTTATCTACCTACTCACGATTGCTACGAGGAATGCTGGCGGGACACATGAACTTATCTTCTCTAGCATTTTTTCTGCTATGGGGGAGGTTTGCATAAAGTGGGGACTCCGAGTAAGGGAGTACGCAGCTGAGTGTTACTCTGGGCCTTGGATGGTTCGTGAGGGTCCCGCAACGTTGAGGAGAAGGATATAATACCTTCACGACCGTGGGGGTTCTTACTCTTGCTTCACTCTGATTCTTCAATTGGAACGGTGCTCTTATTCTTTTGAGAGAGAGTTCAAGAAAATATGTCTCTCACTCAAGTTATTTCTTCACTCCCCGGGGGTTCGGCCGCCGCGCTGGCCCTACTAGTGCTATCGGTGGGAATTCTTGCGCAGCAACTCTTCAAGAAAAAGGACCCTTTGCCACTTCCTCCTGGGCCACCGGGTCTTCCGATAGTTGGAAACAGCTTTCAGATTCCTCTGATCAACCCATGGAGAAAGCAAGCTGAGTGGACCAAGCAATATGGACCCATATACAGACTCAAGCTTGGCAAAGATACGGTTATTGTATTGGGGACACAGCAGGCAGCAAAAGATTTGCTGGAAAAGAGGTCAAAGATTTACTCGTCCAGGTACGCAGATCTCCGAAAAGTTTCTTCGTTTTGCCTTGTGGAGAATTTGCCTTGCTCCTGGGTTTATTTGAGTTGTGGGTTGGACTAATTGCGTTACAGACCAAGAACTGTTATGGCTGGTGAAAATGTTTCTAGAGGCAAGCGAATGTTAATCCCTCCCTTGTAGAAATAATTTTAATGAAATATAGAAATGAGAATTGTGCTTCTGCAAAGAGGCGACAAATGGAGAATGCACCGTCGTATTCAGGGACAGGTCATTAACCAGAACGTCGCAAACAAATATAAGGGATTCCAGAATCTTGAGAGCACACAGTTAGTCAAGGAACTCGCCGACCGTCCGGAGGGCTTCTTCGACAGCTTCCATAGGTCAGTCACGCGATTCCTCGCTCGATGAACCCATGCCTAACACATTTATCAGGTATAACTCATCCGTCATTTTTGCCATGGCTTATGGAAAACGTATGCCCCGCGGCGATGAGGAGGACGTTGTAGCCGTCGACGAAATTACCGAGAACTTCCTCTATTCGGCCCGTCTAGGAACCTGGATCGTCGATTCATTTCCATTCTTGAACTACCTCCCAACCTTCATGGCACCATGGAAGCGTATTGGTGATAACTTCTACAACTGGGCCGAAAAGATGCACACCTTCAACCGAAACGAAGCTCTCCAGCGCAAGGGCTGGAACTGGACCAAGGAAATCGCAAGAATGAAGGAAGCACAGAACATTTCTCCCCTAGAACTCGCTTTCATGGTCGGTTTCTTATACGAGGCGGGTAGTGACTCCACCACCATCGCCCTGGAAGTTTTCATCCTTGCCCTCCTCAAGCACCCTGAAGTCCTCAAGCGTGGGCAAGAAGAACTTGACCGCGTCGTTGGTCCCGATCGCCTCCCAAACTTCGACGACAAAGACAACCTCCCATACATCCGTCACTGCGTTGACGAAGTCCTCCGCTGGCGCTCACCCTCCGCCGGAGGTGTCCCTCACGTAGTAGAGGAAGACGACGAGTACATGGGCTACCGAATTCCGAAGGGCGCAATCGTAGTCGGTAATCTCTGGAGTATCCATCAAGACCCCGAAGTCTACCCTAACCCAACAAAGTTCATGCCTGAGAGATGGGACGACGAAGAGAATGTACACTACGGTTTCGGATTCGGTCGACGAGCCTGTCCAGGAAGACATATTGCCTCTAACAGTTTGTTTGTTAACTACGCTAGGATTATTTGGGGATTCAATGTTGAGCATGCAAAGAATCCCGATGGTACCGTGATCCCCGTTGACGAGTGGAATATGACCCAAGGTTTCATGAGCCGGCCGGTTAGGTACCAGGCTTCTATCACGCCGAGGGATGCTAGAAGAGTGGAGGTTATTAACCAGGCGTGGAAGGGAGCCGAGGTGCAGCTGCAGGATATGAGTAAGATTTTGAAAATGGAGGACTTTTAAAATGGTGGAGGTTAAATCTTTGAAATTAGGTTGGGAGGCTGTTTTCTCTATATTCAACTTCCCTTGTTTTGTTTTTTTCCTTTCTCCTTTGCTCGTGTTTTTCTTTTGGTTTGTAGGAATGGATTCCTCCTGGGCGTGATTATATGATAGTAGGATAGAGATAGTCCAGCTCATGCGAAAAATTATGACCGGATTACTCGTATTTTACATCGTGCTGTCGCTCCGACGGTAAGATATAAATATTGTGCGTGGACAAAATCAACTGATCACGCGGGTGAGCGTGGCAACGCATCTCTTCCGGGCCCCCACAAAAATCATTACCACGCAACAATAGGCACCTCATAATACCTTCTATTTTTTTTATTAAGGTTAATGGATGGTATACTAAGCACTGATTACTACCATGTATTGAAACTATTTTTACTTATTTTTCTTGGTTTGGTTGGGGTGGTCGTATGGAGGAGGTTGACAACATCCCAGCGAAAATTATGAGCATTCGTTGATCGGTTAATTCCGTCTACGCACAATATCTGATAATGGCTCTGCATATCTAACAACAGCAAGTGGAATATATCCATATCTGTCACCGCCTTCTATAGGAATAAAAACAAAAACCTCGCTTCGCCTGCTCCAGAACTCCTGGCACACCCCTCACTCACAAACCATCACTCGGCCCAACCTACGAACCCGATTCCATCTCGCTGCAATAGGCAATAGACTTAGCCAACTTCCAGAGGCGGCCGCTATGAAAGCCCTACTAGTCCATGTCTAGAGTAATGGAGATAGGACCGTATATGTCGGTTGCAAACACCCGCCCCGCAACCCGCTTGTGAAACCTCTTGTCCGTGATCGATCTTGTAGTATGATATGATACCATCGTCCCCGAACAGAGAGAGGACAGAGAACCCCCGCTATAGGTCAATTTGCCCAACGACTATTCACTGCACCCTGCACTTGGTGGCGTGAGCGTTGCAGCATGCGACCTGATTGGGCGCGCGCGCGCGTATGAGGTGTTATGTACAGTACAGTAGTGAGACCCGCGCTGTCGAAGGCAGAGATTTTGAAGCTGTGTTGATGCGGATCATCTGGTATGAGGGCGGGCGGGGGAGGCACCGGTTGGGATTAAAATGACCCGTTTTGCCCACTCGGAGTCGGTCTTACCATCGGAGGGATAGTCTGGATCGCGAATTTGGGTCTTTTTTGCGTTTGGTTTCGTTTGGTGTATTGGTGGGGATTTGGAATTGTCAATCGTAGTAGACTTTGGTTGTTCTGTGAATAACGTTGTACAGGGTTTTAAATCTGCGTTTTTCCGGAGAGGGGCGGGGGTGTTTGTGGTTATCTGCCTATCTATCTACCTAAACCTAAGATCCGTTTTATTCCTCTTTTGTTCCAGTTTTTCTTAACCGGCCGGTTTTTCCCTCTTTCGGTGAGGTTTATATCTGATATACATGATTACTACTAGCTGGGGAAAGTTCCAGATCTACAACACGATAAACCCGAGGTGTGTTTTTCCGGTGGGCCCAACCATGATCCAATATCTAAGTCTAGAAGTTTTTGGTCCTTTTTTGAGAATAAAATAAAATAAAATAAAATAAAAGTCCGCACTTGAAGCCCAAAACCTAGTTCTTAAATAGCCCAGGCGTACCTAATAAGGCCTGACTATGTGTTTGAGTTTTTCTGGGGGGTGGGAATGTCGGGTTCCGCAGGCTGTAGTAGGGGAGTTTGAAGTCTATCGGGAGCGGCGAGTGGGTCCGTGGTAGGCGGGATGCCCATTGGAGATCAGGAAGACGGGGAGGGGGGGAGGGCACCGAGGCAACTGTTGGCTCCGGAGAGGTGGACAACATCTTGGCCTGGGCAGATTTGGAAGTTTAGCTCCACTGGGGAAGCCAGAAAATAAAAGACATTTTTGGTGAATTCCTTTCCTATATAGTATGAAATATAGCAGTAGGCGCCCGGGTTTGGTCGGAACTCTGCAGTTCGGGTCGAATTGTTTTGGCACCTGCGCTTGGGTGTGTGTATGTATGTGCGTGGTGGACCCAGGCCGGGGTCGAAGTTCTGTGGGCTTTAGTGAGCCTACCCTGGGTTCTGAAGTATGATACTGTAAATTACGGGCATTGGCGGTTGTGCGATACTCGGGTACCCTTAGTGGAGCGCTTTCGATCTGATACACGCTGGGGGTAGCTCCAAGCGTTAGGTGTCAGCCTCGCTTGTCCCGATACTGAAAGACCACTTCTCTAGCTCCTCAAGAGCTCGATCTCCCTGAAATCGTGGCTGCGAGTGGGTAGAGAAGGAGAAAAGAACCCCAATTGTCTAGTATTTGCCTAGGAGCGTGTTTATGCCCTCGATCAGGGGAGGAAGAAAAAGAAAACAGGAGAGAGAGAAAGAAAAGCAAGTCTCTGCGATATACGAAAAACGCAGGAAGAAAGGAAATAAAGGGGAAAGCGGCGTACAAAGAGCTCAATAAAGTATGCTCGTGAGGTTGAGAGAGGGACGGAGAAGAGATAGTAGCAAGGTAGTCTAATAACAGGAAGAGTAGTGAAGGTAAGACAAGTAGTGAAAGGAACTAGCTGCGAAAAGAGATCAGTCTGCAGGGCGGATAAACACTAAATCAAACAACCCCCCGAGTGACATCCCATGACTGCCACTTAGATCCCCTAGCACAACATGTATATTTTGTTGCCACTAAGTCACAAAAAAGGCCCTAACCGGTCCTTCCAAATCCCAAACATCTCTATAACACGAAAATTACTACCCAACCCCAGTTCACAACAAGTCACGTTTTACAAATTGTTCGTAGAGACTCTTTCCTAGGGAAGCGGGGCTACGTTCGACAATGGCACCAGCATTCTCGAGCGCTGAGATCTTGGACTCGGCCCCCCCCTTTCCACCGCTGACGATGGCACCTAGAAGGAAGAGTTAGTCAGCCCCCCGAACAAGAGAGAGGGAAAAAAGGGAAAGCATACCGGCGTGACCCATCCGCCTCCCCGGGGGCGCAGAGATACCGGCGATGAATGACACGATAGGCTTATTCTTGATGTTGTTGGCTTTTAGGTAATCAGCAGCGTCTTCTTCTGCGGAACCTCCGATTTCGCCAATCATGATGATTCCTACTACTTGTTAGTGTCACTCGGGTATAAACTACCCAGGGGCAATACCGTCGGTTTCATCATCCTCTAAGAAAACACCCAAGGCATCAGTAAAAGAGGTTCCGGAGAATGGATCACCTCCGATACTAAACCCCGTAGTTAGTCTTCGTCGAGCCTACTCAAAAGGGGGATGCGCACCCAATAACCAGGCTCTGGCCGAGTCCAACCTGAGTAGTTTGGTTTACAGCCTCGTAAGTAAGAGTTCCAGATCTAGAGACAATACCGATTCTTCCCCTCTTGTGGATGAAGCCTGGCATAATTCCAATCTTGCACTGGCCTGGGGACTACAACACTATCAGAAAAGGTTCTCCCTCCTACAATGTCGGGGCTAAGTAAGCATACAATTATCCCGGGGCAGTTCGGTCCCACTAATCTATCCTATCGTTAGCTTAGTTTCTTCTTCGCTGCAAGCCATATAACGAACCTGGTTTTGTTCTGCGACTTCAACATATCCACAACCCGGACCATGTCATTCTGAGGAATTCCCTCGGTGATGCTAACCCCCATCAATGCTATCCCAAACACAAGGCTCAAAGGACCCACTCAAATACTCACCAAACAACAAGTTTGACCTCCGCCTCGATGGCCTCCTCGATAGACTTTGCAGCGACCGGAGGTGGAACGAATATAGCACTAGCATCGGCTACACCAGAATCAATTCCCAAACCCCATAATGCCACCAGTAATATTGAAAGAATACAAAACACACCTCCAACCTCCCTGATAGCGTCCCTCACAGTACCAAAAACTGGACGATCTAAATGCCTACTTCCAGCCTTGTTGGGATTAATTCCGCCGACAACATTCGTGCCGTACTCAATGGCCTGCTGCGCATGGAACCTAGAAAAATCCCCCACCGCCGTCAACCACCCTTCCCACGCACACACGACTCCTGCCATCGCCCTCACGGCCATCCGAGGATCAAACATACGTTCCCTGTTTTCCGGTGAACCCTAAGCATAATACATGAGCAAATTTCCCCTATTCTTTCCCCACCCCTTCTTTGTCCCCCGGAGAGGTTGCGGATGTACAAACCTTGAAAGATAACCTTTGTATCAGCGTTAATAAGCAAATTCTTCGCGGTAGAAGCGTATCCGGAGGTGGAATACCCGCGAGTCACGGAGGCCACACGGGGGATTGATAGACGCTTTAGAGCCAGCATCGTCGGTCGGTGGAGCGAGAGAGGGAAAAAGGGGGAAAAAGGATGAATGAGGGGAATGTTATTGCTAGTGGGAGTTGGTGATCCCTTTTTGTGTTTCCACTTGCACAGCAAGTTGACCGAGATAACTCCGGGAAAGGATGCGAGATGGAGAGGTTGTTGGCTTGGCAGTGCGGGCTGCGAGCTCCTGGGAAAAGAGAATTGTGGTCCAAGTACTTTTGAGTCGGGCCCAACGCCGCCTACGGTATGTCAAGACCCGGGGAGCAACCCCCGCCTTTGATATCGGAAAATAAATCGGAATAGCGTCGATCAAAAGGAAATTGTGTCCTCGAATCTATTATCGTAGTTCAAAACACCTTAGAACACTCACGCTACGTAATAGAGTTAGAGCTATGGCAGCGCAGCGCAGTGCGAAAACACAAATAAGACCTATGGATTTATTAAGGCACTACACTCCAAGCTTCCTATAAGCCCCCACACCAACCCCAAATATTATACAACTACAAAACCTACCACTAACGGCAAGACCGCTCCACAACTCGTTCGATCACGATTAGACCTAGACTTGTAGACTAACCAGAGCCGAAGGGATCAAAGCACATTGGATATCAGTAGGATCATTTAATCCGCAATTAAAGTTTCTGCATTTAGAAATAACGCGAACCATCTATGCCCAAAGTCCTAAATCTGCACAACCTCTACACCGTTCTTCGTAACAGCCTTTACCGTCAATCCCTTGAAGTCTACCGGCAACCTCTTGATCAACTATACCCATATGTTAACAAAAACCCAGCCACCAAGCGAAATAGTAACGAGGGATACGGACCTCATCGTGACACATCTTCATCAACTTCTTTCCCTCCTCCAATGTGATGTCAGGATGGTGATGCTTATCCAGAATCGACAAGCAATAGTACTGAGCATATCCATGAGCAGCATAAGGTACGGCCACGGATGATGCTAGGTAGTCCAGCCAGTAAAGATGAGGCTTTCCAGTAGTGCAGTCGAACCCTCCGATAAGAAGGTTAACGTAGTAGGGGCTCTATCCATCCAAATCAGTAACCGAAAATCCCGAGCCACAAGGAAAGAATCCATACCCGGCTCCTCAAGGTCTTTGCAAGTTGGCGCCTCACAAAACTAGCAACAGCACTAGGAGACAGTTGCCATTTAGAGTTATTCCTCATCCCATACAACTGCACATTGGCTTGAATATATTCCGCAAACTGAACTATTCACACACACATGAGCATCCATTAGTTCATCCCACCAAACGATGTAACTCTCGTGTCCCGATTTCCATCGATAGAACATACCAGTATCTCCCGCCTCCCCCGAGAATGCCATCAAAGTGTGTGGGTTCAAAGTCCTAGTTTTATCATCTTCTGCTTTGAGAATGGTCACCCCACGCATAGCAGCATTGGATGCACCAAGTAGGACGAAGTCATTCCCAGTGATTCCTAGAAGAACTTCCCTGCAACAAATGTTAGTGATACATAACTGATAGGGAGAATCAGGGGATGGGTACATGTTTTGGGTACTAGATGAACGAATTAACGGAGTTGATGGAGAACAGTTTTTAGTGGGGTGAGCGGGGAGCGTGTGTTTGAGCAGTGGTGTTCGCCGTCAAGCTCACAGAGTACCAGTAGCCGCCATCACGTGGAGTGAAAATACTAATCCTGAGATAGCCTGGGTTAAGCGTAATTGTTAGAACGCCAAGAATTTACCTAGCAGAGCTTCATTGAAACCCGTCTTCCGGTCTAGATATATTTGAATCCAACGACATTTTTCGGAATTCCGGTTCTGGCAGCTCTCAAAATCAATCTCTGTACTTTAAAGCCAAACCTTAGCTCACTGAGAGGCAGAGGTTGGCGTTTTTCAATAATACACTACTGCACACCAACAACCAATCATAAATTCACGGAGCAAAAGGCTTGGAGCCCGAGTGAAGTCTCATGAAGGTATTCCAATTAAACCCAAAGCAACCAACAAGCACCATCCAAACAGCCACTCTTCGTAATTACAATTTCAAAAAGCTACTTTTTGTCTCTCCCTTCTTGTCCTTAACTAAATTACCATCCACATCCCGCTTCTCACCCCCCTTTCCAATAACCTTAACACCACCCTTCTTAAGATTGTCCATAACGTCCTTCCTACTCCCATCCTTGACTTCTCCACCCTTATTCCCTTCGCCTAGGTTCCGTTTCTTGATTTTCTCTTTTTCCCTCCTTCTCCGTCTCTGCTTCTCCTCTCTGGTCATCTCTCGTGTTGAAACCGGAGCTCCGCTCTTGCCTATAATTTCCCTACCACCACCTTCGCCGACGGTTGCTACTGCCCTGTCCTTCTCAGGAGCGTAGACTTCTTGTGGCGCGAGCATAGAAATATTGGCGGCTAGGGCGCCGCCGCCAGCAGCACTTGGTTGAGCCTCCTCCATGGAGATAGCAGGAGCATCTGCAACGATAGAAATGGTAGGCTTAGGAGGTTTCGGAGTGAAGTGCCAGCTGCTAAGGGCATCGAGTTTTCGAGAAATATCAGAGAAAAGTGTCCCGATTTCTCGGTGAGCTTCTGCCAATTTCTCGTCCTTAATATGGGGGTTGTTTTCGGGATCAACCTTTTGGAGGTATTCTTTTTCGTAAATCTCCGCTAGGCCTTGCTTGGGTTTGGAATCGTCTAGCTCGATTCTACCTCTTTGGAAACGAGATGAGATATCATCAGGCCGCCTTCGGATTACTTCATCAAAATCGGAAGCCAGAATCCTTCGCTTGATCATCTCCTCTAAATCCTCCGTGACCTCCTGAGTGATTACGGGGATCGGTTTTCCGGCACGCTCAAAGTCCAAATCCTCTTCCAGAAGTGAGTTCAGGGGTCTAGTTGTAGATCTAGCTTCTCCGGCAAGAGTCCACTCCTTTTTTGCAACGTTCGCAGCTTCGAGTTGGCGGATCTGTTCGGTGATGGCAGCCTGGCGTTTCTCGTGTGTTGATCGACGGTTCATGGGATCCGCTAGGTCACCATCCATATCAACATCTGAGCCTTCCTCCGGCATGTCATCATCGAACAGATCACGGCGTACCCGGGCCATCTCAGACTCAATATTAGAATTTTCTCTCTCCAGTCCCTCTTCTAGCCTTTTAGCTCGTTGATTCCAAGGCTTCGATACTTTTGAAGGCCGCTTTTTTGATCCCTTCTTGGCAGGTGGAGCAAAGAAATCTTCGTACATTATCCCGTTCGCATTGCCGTAGCTATCGTGCATGTCCTCGTCTTCTTCTTCGTCGTAGTCGCCATTCCCAAAAGTGATAGCCCCACCGTCAGCTTCATCTTCGTCATTGTCGGCCAATTGATCGGGGTCGGCATCATAGTCAATCTCCTCCTCGTCAGACCCAAGCTCCCCACGTTCATCTTGCATTTCGAGCAATTGAGTTTGACGGTTGAAGTCATCGATTGAAAAGAAACCATCATTGAGCCCGTGAACGTCCGGAACAAACTCCTGCTCCGCCTGCTCCTCCTCCTCTGATATTTCCTTAATATCCCCTTCGTCATCGCTATCGTCGGGGAGGGCAATTCCACCATCCTCGTCCATAGACTCTTCGTATTCCCCCTCGCTTAAGTCTCCGTCATCATCTGCTTCCTCACCCTCTTCGCTATCTCCCTGACTACTAGTTCCACTAGCACTGTCAATTTCGTCCTCAAACGCAGCAGCCTTTCTCTTCTTCCCATTCGTCAACTCCCCACCTTTCACATCACCATTAACACCACCATTAACACCACCATTAACACCACCATTAACACCCCGGGCAACGCCCTTCCCCTCACTAACCCCGCTTTCAACAGCGTCCACAACAAGCCTCGCCTGTTCCCAGACCTGATCAACATCGAAGCCGTCCAAATAAATTTTCTCCAGAACTTCACTTTTTTTTCCGCCCGCCACACTCGCCGCCAGTGGGTCAAGGTACTTTTTCGCAAGCGCTAAGGCAGCACTATGTAGTGAGGATTTGGGCTGTAAGAATTCATGCTGGCTGTTCGACAGAGCCTTAATTAGCAACGAGGAGGAAGAGCCATTCATGGCGGGGTGTGGGGGGTGGTTTGCTGCAGAGAGTGTTCTGGAGGAATCGGAGGCCAGAGAACCAGCCATTAACCCAGCCTGCAAAATGCTAGAGTAAGAGAAAATAGGAAGGAGAGAGGAAAAAAAATACTGGCTTTATTCTAGGGCTTGCAGTGGTGGGTGGGAGAGAGCTCGAGAGTACTCGTACAAAATGGCTACAGGCGGGACGAAAAAATATGTGAGAGGAAATTTAGCTTAAATGCCAAGATTTCGGGCGTTAGGTCAAATCCGAAATAAAGAGCCCTAGCCCTATAATAATTAGGGATAACATGGGGGGGAATTGAGACAGGAAGGGGGTCTTTGGAGGGGAGATGTAGAAAGAGGCTTAAAATTTAATGCCAGAAAGATAACTGTACGGAAAAAATAAACGAACGATTGATCCCACGACTGAAAGTGAGAGGGGAACCTGCAGCACTTGGACCTCTGACCCTGGCTTTAGGAACCCGTTAAACTGAAAGAAGGTTGAAGTCTACCTGCAATCTACCTCTCACTTGAGTATAAGTTTAAAATGCCCCGCTATCAGCCATTGGGTAAAGGCTTAAGGCGCAACTAAGGTTGACCGACAACATCGGCCCCTTATTTCTCTTACCAGGGTACAAAGAGTGGTGTTCGACCTACGCTACTATTGCTTCATAATACACAATCTGGGCCCATCGGGCAACGATTGTTTCTAGATCAGAGGTGGGATGTGGCAGTAGCTGCCACCAGAGGTTTAGATCCTAGTTGAAAACGATCAACAACTAAAATACCAGCCCGAACCATCCCGAAAGGCAAAACTCCATTAATATGAAACCTAGATCCCTTCCCAAGCCCTAGGGTAAAAGGAGATAAGGAAAGGACAAAGACTTGTTTAGCTGACCCGAGCTACTTTTTATTTACTACATCTAAGATATCCTTGTGGTCCCCCCGCATTTCCAGCAAGTATCTAGTAGAAACTATTACGAAGAGCAACAGTTAGTAACTACATCTCAGAGGTCTTCATATGGCGCCTAAGGATAAACTCACAAACCAATGACCTTTCCGGCGACATGCTTTCTCCTGGCCTCCTCGTGGTCCATGATGCCAGCAGAGGTAGTCAAGACAATGAAACCGAACTGACGGGAAGGGAGAAGCTTGACAACCCACTTCTCGAGATCGCCAAGCTTGACGTTGTATCTAGGAGAGATACATCCAGTCTTGTTGATACGCCCATTGAGCTGGATAACGATTTTTCCGGAACGGTGGTCATCAACCTCCTCGAACTCGCCAATATATCCTATATACATTAGTATGTCGCGCCGGATTAAACGTTTACGAGACCCATAGAAGAATCAAAGAATGAAAGGAGGAGAAAACGTGTAAGAGTCCTGCGCATGGTATTTGATTTTTCGGGAACTTAAAGGACAAAGGCCGTGGAGAGTTCGAGACAGTTCGTCTAGTTATCATCCCGAGTATGGAAAGAAAAGGAAAAGCGCAAACAGAAACTCGAATCTCCGGTAAGGAAAAAATCGGGGAATACATGAACAACTGAGCCGCGGGGTAGTTACCGTGCTTCTGCATAACACTCAAGAACTTGACAATGACCTTGGAAGAAGGCCTAATAAGGACCTGTCTCTTTCCAGCCTTCTCGGCGTTGTTGATAGAGTTCAAGCAATCATTGAGGACTGAAGTCTTAACCATTTTGGATTATGTTGTCTAGTTGAGCGGAGGTCGCCAAAATAAATAAAAAAATCAGTCATGAGCCATTTTGAGTGTCCCTCTTTCTTTTCTCGAACTGAGCATCTCGAGAGAAAAGGTAAGGGGGATTCAAATAGGCTTGTCGACTTACCTCGGAGGTGGAGATGAAAAATGAGGTGGCGTCGGTCGTTTGATGGTTAGGTGGATGGTGGTGGTGCTATCGTGTTGTTATTGCTAGAAATCGAAAATAGTTGTTCAACAAAAGAGAAATCAGAGTTGCGTGGGTTCGTGGGTTTAATGAGACTGCGTTTCTAAAACCCTAATCCACCACAGTACCTTATGTTCCCATGCGGCTCTCCATCTCATCTAATCTTATCCTGCAGCTAGTCGATCGGGAATGCTTGTATCATACCAGGATAGCTCGCATAACCCCACCACCAACCACCGGTTACCCATCTATCATACCGCATTTGGAGTGTGCCATGCATGCCAAGAATTGAACATTTATCTTTTCTGGGAAAGAAAAAAAAATTGATTCTCCCGTGGCGTCGAACTGCTCCCGGCTTTCGGCCAAGCAAAACTACTTCATTCCGACCTATTAATGCAATTGAACTCCAATCATCAAAACAATGTCATCTTTCTTTTCTACCCCAGGTTCTCTGAAGAAGCGCAAACTATCAGAAGCAGTTACATTCTCTGGTGGGGGTAAACCGAAGAGGCCAAGGGAATCTTATAAAGAGAGGAATGCGCCGGAAGATGACAACATATCAAGTGGCTCCGAGAGTGAGAACGGGGGGGGGGGTATGAAAGCGCTAAGTGAGGATGAAGAAGATGAAGATGAGGAGTTTGCCGGGGAGACAGCAGCAGAGAAGAGGTTAAGACTAGCTCAGCAGTACCTAAACAACCTCCGAGTTGAAGCTGGTATGTTTACAAAATTCGATTAGGAATTAGAAACGCTAACAAGGATGAACCACAGACGAAGTGGGATTTGATGCAGCTGATATCGATCGCGATATAATTGCTGAGCGTCTTAGGGAAAGCGTAGTATGTATACTTCTTTGTACCTGAAAGTATCTCCAAGCTAACCATGTAAATATTAAGGCGGAGGAGAAAGGTAAAATCTACAGACATATCTCCTCGCAACTCTCCTTCGCTACTGCAGATTCCACTCTCTTTCGTATGGATTCCGGGCCTACTACGGGTATCGCGACATGTTCCCCATTCATCTACACTGTCTCCAAAAACGGCTATCTTATAAAGTGGGAACTCCCGGCCTATCCGCGCCCTCCCTCTACTGGCACAAATCACACAGTATCAAAAAAGCCAAAACGAGTCACGTACGTTCGGGCCTGTCGCAAGGGGGGCGCGGACAGTTTTCAAGGCCATGCAGGGCCAATCATGTGTGTTGCAGCGTCGCAGGATGGAAAGTTTGTTGCAACCGGTGGGCAAGATACCAGGATAGTCGTATGGGACACAGACCTTCTGAAAGCTCTGAAAGTTTTTAAATTCCATCGTGGAGCGGTGACCGGTCTTACCTTCCGGCGCGGGACAAATCAGTTGTATTCTTGCTCTGCCGACCGCAGTGTTAAGCTATGGAGTTTGGATGAGTTAGCCTATGTTGAGACTTTGTTCGGTCACCAAGATGAGGTTGTAGGTATCACTGCGCTTGCCGGTGAGCGATGTGTGACTGTCGGCGCCAGAGACCGTACGGCAAGATTATGGAAGATTGTCGAGGAAACTCAACTTGTATTCCGCGGAGGTGGAGGAGGTGGTGGAACCGAGTCAAGAAAGTCCCGGAAAAACAAGGACGGGGGAAAATGCTACGAGGAAGGCACGATCGATTGTGTGGCCATGATTGATGAAGAGCATTTTGTTACCGGCAGTGATAATGGGTATGCACACGCTCGCCTTAAGCTTCTATCCACACTAACCTTTGCCCCGCAGTGACATCTCCCTCTGGTCCATCCTCAAGAAAAAGCCCGTCCACACAATCCAGCTCGCCCACGGCCTCCAGCAAACCCTCCTCCCAGCCGAACACACCGCTGAGTCCAACCCCACCGACCCACTCCCAGAGCCATGTCCCTACTACATCACTGCCTTAGCTGCAGTCCCCTACTCAGACCTAATCCTCTCCGGTAGTTGGGACAGCCAAATCCGCGCTTGGAAGGTCTCCTCCGACAAGCGAAAACTCGAGCCTCATGGAACTCTCGGCCCCTTAGGCAAGGATGCCGTTCGCGGTGTAGTCAATGGGATATCTATTGTTGAGCGTGGTGAGAAAGGGAAGGAAGTGTTAGCCGTATGTGTCGGTACGGGGAAAGAGTTAAGGTTAGGAAAGTGGCTTAAGGTGGATGGGAGAAACGGAGGGTACGTTATTGAGGTAAGTAGAAAGGAGATTGAGAAACCGGCTCTAGCCGAGCGAGGTGAAGGTGATCAGCCCGTGGGAGAGGAAGTTGAGAAGCATGTCTCGATTGACCCAGCTGAAACTAATCAACTCTCAGAGAGAGAGAAAGGCGAGTAGCTGTGCGATGCCATGTATTCGATAAACACAAAAGTATAGAGGGCTTTTTTGTATTTACTTGCTTTACGATAATTCAGCATTTCTGCTTCGCCAGAAAATGATGGCAGCGGAGTACACTCAGTCGCCACATGATCATATATTATCACTCGGACAGATTTTTTCCTGCAGATCGAACATACGAGTACTGCAGCCCTCCTTGTTACATACCACCGGCTCAAACCCCGTCAGCTCTCAGCTCCAGACTCAGACTCCCTCTTCCTGTTCCTCCCCCAGCATATATAGAGCAATGACGTAACTCCTCCAACATACAAATATCCTCCTCCATCCGCCCACCCCCGATCCTCATGCAGCCAGCCAACTTCCCGGTGTCTCACTATCGATAGCCCGATATGGCCGGGATCTGCACCACTAACCAAGTCAAAGCTCACCTTTCATCGCACATGAGACAGCACTCAGCTCCCCACAATGCAGTGGGTAGGACCGCATCGTAAATATCAGAAACCTACTGGTATTAAAGAATGTTAATCACCCGATCGCTCCCCGAAACAAACAGAATCCCTCCCTCAGCTAAACCCCCTAAAATTTCCCACCATACGTCACCCTTCTCTTAGGTAATAAATTCACATAGAGGACTTCAAAAACCCCTTCTTCAATCAAACTTCACGAAAACCAAATCCCATCCCACCTCCCGTAACAGTCCCTCCAAAAACACCAGCATAAGTCCCCCTCTCCCCCACCCCCACCGCTCCATTTGACATCACAAAACACCCTCTCAAGCTCCTCCTGCTGCGGCCCTACCCCCTCCACTTTATCCAGCCATACCCTATCAACCCTGAGCCTGCAGTATCTGCCGAAGAGTAATCTGTTACTTGGGGGGGGTGGTGAACCCGGACAGGGGCTTCCCCACGCTGAAATCCCTCTATAGGGAGGAGTTGGTAGCTAAGTATAAGGCAGCTCTAGGTCAGGATACGTCGCTGGAGAGTAAAGAGAGCAACTAGAGGGGCTTTTGCTCGTGGTCTATTATGCCCTTGGTGTGTATTATTTAACAAAACATCGATTTATGTGCGGACTTGGGGTCGATCTGGGGCTAGTTTTAGGATGGAAATTGGCCGAAATTGTGTCGTCCTTTGCACCGGTTAGTGGTTCGGGTTTCCGGCTGCTAAGGAGATGGTTTTCTTGATGGGGAGTAAGGCTGAATATGTAAGCTCTTGTTCTCTCTCTCTTAGGAGAGTCTGCTGGCGAGGGCGAGGTACGTGGCCTAATGCATGGCTTTGCAGGTTCACTAGCCGGAGGGGAAGTATTATGAAGGGCACCCCGAGCTGCAGTGGGCAGATTGGTATAAGGATGATTGTATGTATCAGTTGGCGCTTCCGGAGAACCTGTCGGGGGAGCCAATTGCAACGCGGGGTGACACGGGTAGCAAGTGATTTTCTGTGATTGCCTAGCCTGACCTCTCGGTGTTTCCTAGTAGGGCGTTTTGTCTCAGTTTATCTCTAGCTTAGTACCTGCGGACCCCCGTTATATGGAGTTCGTGGAGGCAGTGTGATTGGTATCACGTTCCGGCTACTTGTGAAGTTGTGAAGGAAGGCTACCAGCGTAGACCCAGCCAAAGCATTTATAAGCCCACTGCAACCTCACTCGCGCAGCTGGAGGATGCACAGGTACCTTAAACCAACCTCAAGCCGAGGGCTCTTGAGTAAGCTTCTGTACATAACGATCTATGCTTACATCCCCTCCCTTCGCAGTCGCGAATCCACCCATATACGCCACTAAGACAACCCCCGCACTAAGCTATCACCTCACAACGTAATATTAGTTGTCTCCTTCGCCGACTTGGCCCTCGAAGCCATGATCTCATCCACGATCTCCTTCCTCGCCTCCCTAATCCCCTGCACCATCCCCGCTTCTTTTTTCACCTCCTTCTTCCCCTCCGCCGGCGCCGTATGTCTCCCATCCCTCTGTAAATTCCCGTGTACAACCACCTCAGGCCACGCCTTCGCATACTGTGCGTCGTAAATATTCGACCACTTAACCACCACGTCCCCCTCCTGCGGGATTGGTAACTCAATTGGGGGGTTCTTTCTAGCCTTCCGCCCCCTCCCGAGCGGCGGCGGGTTGGCAACCTTTTTTATACGGTCCACTTCTATCCTTATGCTTTCCGCTAGGTCCGCGACCGAATTTGCCTTCTGGTTCATGAGGATGCGGATGCGCTCCTTTTTAGACTTCTGGAGGAGTTCCTTAGAGTAGGAGGTTTCGTGTAGACGGCGGAATTCTCGGAGCATGCGGAAGGTGTTTGTACCCATTAGGGTTTCCTTGAAGGTCACCGTTGCCATGGGCGCCCAGACATCTTTGCGGAGGGCCGCTGGAACGGACTTTTTGCCCACGAATGTTAGCTGTCGGAGGGAGTCTTTGTTCTATTCGGAAGGTTTGTAAGCAATAGCTCCCGCAAGAACAGGAGGAGAAATTAAGAGAGGGCACTGACATCGAGAGTCCGCGAGAGTGAGTATAACACTCGGTTGTTTAGGAGATTGTTGTAGATGTAGATGTATTTCCCATGATCTGGGGGTGCCGGATAAGGTTTGGGTATTTTATTAACAACCTTTTTGACAGCCTTTTTCACGACCTGTGGGTTTCTGACGACCCTTTTGACGACCCCTTGGATCGGCTTTGTGATGGCCATTGCGCAGGTAGAAGTGCCGTTGATATCGGCCTCGCCGTAAGGTTGGGAGCGTTATACTATAGCCCGAATGTTGAATGTTTTAAGGTTGGTTGCAGTTTGGTTCAGGCCCCACTTTGTCAGCGCACTGTTCTAGTGGGCACACACGGAGGCTCAAGTTCGCGCTTTTTCTCGCACAAATACGAGCACGCAGCCCCCCCCGCAACAGCAATCATGGCTTCTGCCGCTCCAAAGGTACTTCCCCCAACCCTCGAAAATTCACTGATTCCTCCTCCATAGAGCACCAATTAATTTTTCTTTCAGATGTCCTGGTTCAAAATAACCCTCATCCGCTCCGGCATCGGCATGACCGAGCGTCAAAACGGCGTTCTAAAAGCCCTCGGCCTACGACACCGCATGAAAACGGTTTATCACCCTGTCTCTCCTGACACTGCCGGCATGATCATGAAAGTTAAGGAACTGTTGGCAGTCAGCGAGGTCGACAAACCTCTCACACAAGCTGAGATCCATGCGAAGAGACAGCCGCCGAAGGGATTCTACATCGAGAAGCAGGGAATATCAAGGGAAAACGTCGAAAGCTCATGAGATAAGATGAAGGGTATTCTGTGGGCTTAGTTCTATTATACCAGGGCCGGATAGAGAGAGGAGGGGATACCGGTATTATGAGATACGCTTTGGTAAACTGATTCGTGCGGCATAAGTTATATGAGGGTGTAAATAGGGTGTTTGGACATTAACAAGGGACTGGAATTAGATTTGAACTCCGCTTTGTCCTGGAAATCTACCTAGTAAAATACAACCTTGCAATTGGCCCAATGAGCAGTGAATCTGAGCTTTTTGAGAACTCGCAGTGATATTTTGTGACCCTACAAGTACTGTACTCGAGTATTCCCATCCCAAATAAAATCAAAGTTACCCGGCTTTGAGTTTTCTTCCCAAAGGCCCGCCCCCACAAACATCTCCCCAACCTTTCCACCAGTGCCGTGTCAACGTATACTTCAAGCACCCAGCACTGCCGTCGCAATGCCGTCCACACACGACAAAGAAAAGCCATGGGACACCGATGACATTGACAAATGGAAGGTAACTAACAAAACCTCCTCACAGCCCCATTGTCGACAAAAAAAGAGAGAAAGAGAAAGAGCTGACAATCCTACTCCTAGATTGAAGAATTCAAACCCGAAGACAATAAAGCTGGAGCCTTCATCGAAGAGTCCTCATTTGCCACGCTCTTCCCCAAATATCGCGAAACCTACTTGCGCCAAGCCTGGCCTCTAATAACCCGTGCACTTGATAAGCAGCACATCGCCTGCACACTAGATCTAGTAGAGGGTAGCATGACTGTGAAAACCACCCGAAAGACCTACGACCCCGCCGCGATCTTGAACGCCCGAGATCTGATCAAATTATTGGCTCGTTCGGTTCCCGTGCCGCAGGCGATCAAGATTCTCGAGGATGGTGTTGCGTGCGATATTATCAAGATTGGGAACTTGGTTAGGAATAAGGAGAGGTTCGTTAAGCGGCGGCAGAGGATCCTAGGACCGGGTGGGAGTACGCTTAAAGCTTTGGAGCTATTGACTGGGTGCTATATACTTGTTCAGGGGAGTACAGTTGCTGCGATGGGAGGGTATAAAGGATTGAAAGAGGTTAGGAGGGTGGTGGAGGGGTGTATGGATAATATACATCCAATTTATCATATCAAGGTATGAGCACCAGCACTGGGGGGCGAAGAGTGAGTGATACTAATTTGGGAAACGTAGGAGCTCATGATCAAACGAGAGCTCCAAAAAGATCCTGAACTAGTCAATGAGAACTGGGACCGCTTCCTACCGCAGTTCAAGAAGAAAACCCTAAGCAAGCGCAAGAAACCACTAAAGATCACAGACAAGTCGAAGAAGACATATACCGTACGTTATCTCCATTGCCTCACTTTTTATCTGCAGATACTAACTTCCCCAGCCGTTCCCTCCCGCTCCCGAGAAATCGAAGATTGACCTCCAGATCGAGTCCGGAGAGTACTTCCTTTCCAAACAGAGCAAAGAACGCGCTGCACGCGAAGACCGAGAGGAGAAGCGCAAGGAAAAGAAAGAGGAAAAGAAGAAGGAGCGAGAAAAGGATTTTGTCCCACCACTTGAGGCAGGCGAGTGTAAGAAGGATAAGAAGAAGCGAAAGCATGAGGGCGAGACAAAAGAGGAGAGGAAAGCTAGAAAGGAGGCGAAGAGACGGAGAAAGGCTGTTGAGGCATAGATATCAAAAGTTATCCTTTTTTTCCTTCCCTCTTCTGCTTTTTAATCATGTGTGTATAGTCTCATGTGCGTCCAGAGGTTTACCCGGAGTTTTATTGCCTTGACATATTTAGATGGATCTTGGATGGAGGAGGAGGAGCGGGCTGGGAGGCCTCTCTCTCTTGTCCTTTTGTCTTTAATATAGTAGTGTACATCACATTTACCACCGGGTCGTTTCCCACTCTTAGCATCTAACTGAAATCAGAATGTGCTTTTCTCGTGAAAAGGTAAAAACAATAATAATAGAGAAGCAAACCATGAATCCCATCGAAATCGCCATTCACACCACACCGCCAATCTCCCCTTAAATTAGCGAATTAGAGAAGGCCGCACCCCGTCAAGCATCTTACGCTCTCGTAGCCAGCCCCGGCACACCAGCATACCTTTCCTCCCTCTCCGTCTTGAAGAACAGCTGCAAGAAAAACTCTTTACTATCCGAATCAAAATGCGTCCAAAATTTCCCAGGACTCCTATCCACCTCCCTAGCCTGCAACTTGAACGAAACCGTCTCATAGGGCTCCGCGGCAACCAGCAGATACTGAAAATTCTTATCGGCAGGGACCTCAACCCTCTGTTCGAAAGCGCTCATGAACCGATACCGAGGCTTAATCTCGGTCCCGATCTCAGGGTACTGTAACTGGAAGAGTAATCCCAACTGCCGGGTAACAGGGTCCCGAAGCTTGGTAATTTTGTAACCAGGGCGACCAATTTTCAAGTGCTTCTTTGGCGCGATCAGTTGCTGGCCGATCATGCCCTGTGGCAGGCCGGTTATCGGGTCGAGGTTTCGGCCTTCTTTGGCTTCGCGGGCGGCGCGACGGGCGAGGTTGGTTTGGTGCTTGCGGCCCTGGGTGTGGGCGAGGTAGGAGCCATCGTTTTGGTGTACCGTTAGGCAGAGACGGCATTCGAAGGAGCCGACGTGGTTTTTGAAGCTATTGAGTTGGTTAGTTTTTGGGATGGTCTTCGTAAGTCAAGGGTATGATGGCAAAGGGGAGCGCTCACAAGTAGGGGTCTTTGTCAAGGTCAATGGTCTCGAGCGCGAGTTTTCGGAGACGCTCGCGTCTGTCTTGGTTTGATACTGAGTGCGAGGCGACGCCTCCACCACCAAAGCGCGATCCGACTCTGCCTTCGTATGCCATTGTTGTGGTTGTTGGTGTTTGGTGAGAAATTTGAGTCGGAGACTTCGAAGGAGGTGGCGTCAAGAGCTGTTGAGCCGGGTAAGTTAACCTTGCCTGAATTTTTCGAATCGATAGCTCTCTGCCGCCGCCGGCGGCTCAGATGCAGGAGCCACTCAATGCACATCCTTGCAAATATTTCCAGCAACAATTATTGAAACCTGAATTGACATCCAATTTCTATTCCCCTTCCCGCTAATTTCACTATACCTCTACTGCCACTACACCTCCCAGACCAAACCCCAAGCGACCCTGACCTCCCAAGACCCACGCAATAATTGAGCGACGAAATGTCGTCTTCTCTCCCCAACCTCCGCCCAACCCACTGCCCTAGCAAACCTCTTCCCGAAGCCCAATCGGAAAATACACGTGCCCACCAGTTTCAAAACCAAAGTCCCTTCTCCACCCCCCGAGATCGCCACAAATATTTAGGGATCCAGCGCGGGAGCTAGATCGCGAATTCCACGTTTGCAAGGCTGCATGGCGAAGGGAGTATGAGAGGATACGGTTGATGGAGGAGGAGGCTGAAAAGGAGAAGGCTGAGAGTAAGTTTTTAAAAAGACGGAGCAAATGAAGAGAAGGGATGAGGAGAAACCTGGGAGGGGCCGGAGGGAGCGAAGGAAGAAAGATGGGAAGGTGGATGGGGAGAAGGAAGGTGGGGGTAGTGCTGGGGACATCAAGACCGCGGATAATGGGGTGGCATTGAAAGGAGGAGCGGAAGCTGGGAAGCGCAAAGAGGAGACTGGTATCATACTGATTGTGAGGCATCGATACCAGAAGCTGAAGGAGGCGGGCTGATTATCTACGGTGATGATGACAGGCATTTGCTACCAGCACGCTCGAGGAACATATCAGCACCTTTTCTAATGCCTTCGCAGTGTTACGCCCTTCTTAACATTAGTGCATAGGGCATTCATCTTTTCTATGCGGCTTGGTGTGCCCAGGGGTTATAGCAACTTAGATACCAGGAGCATGGCAGCTATGACATGGCCTCTGTGGATCTTGTCTTGCCCTAGGTAGTGTTGACTTGCGATAAGGTTTGGGATGTGTATAAAGATGCTGGAGCTATGATAATACACGAATGGACCAAGAGCATCTAACCCACAAGCGTGGGCAATGCCGCATTGTGGGGGATCTTACGATTCATCCAAAATTCTTACGCCACATCTTAATACAGTTCCTCTCGCACTTTTTCTCCTGAGGTTCTATTAAACCTTGCAACAAGGGGGTTGAAGGGGCCGAGTGACAGGCAGTGAATGTGACAATAGGGTTAGGTTTACCTGCCAATTAACGCGTTTCTAGGAAATGACATGCATGGCACACTGCGGGTACGCGCCCCTAGAGCTTGACAACGGCATTTCCTCCACCAAATATCAAAGCCACACCAAGTTCTAACCCCAACCATACACAACCATGTCCAATTCAAATTCGCCAAAAGAAGACATTGCTCTCCCGGATGCTCCAGCTACTCCCCAAGAGTTTCAAGGTGTGGACTTAGACTCGGATTCGGATTCGGATTCTCTAGCTGGCAAAATAGATGTGAAGGCAGAGCCGCAGACTGATCCCCCAGAGCCAGCTTCCCCCTCGAAGGTCAAGGTTAAGAAGGAGGAAGGTGGAGACTTGGATAATATATTCAAAGACGAGGAGGAAGAGGACTTTTTCGGTGATGACGATGACGATGCAGACTTCTTAGCATCGGAGGTTGGGGCAGTGTAGGTTACTGCACTGCACGCAATTTCTCCCTCTTAAACTGCCCTGGCTTGAGAAGATTATAGACTAATTTGATCCTGGATGAAGCTCAATAGCGCCCGGAAGCGGACCCTCAGATCCACAGGTCATACTAGCATTCTACCAGCGTCTGTTCCCGTTCCGCCCCTTCTTCCAATGGCTCAATCACTCCCCGATTCCATGCCATGACTTTGGACATCGTGAGTTTGCATTTACTCTGCAGAACTCAGCATATCTGCGATATCAATCATTTCCTACTATGGAACTGTATGCCACCCTTACCCCTTCCCCCTCCCCCCCCTCCTCATCTCCACCAGGCACCTGACGTTTCCCCAGACTCCGGAAAGAAATCGTCCGCCTCAACCCCTCCCGCTTCGAAATCGGCCCGGTATACAGTGCCAACCCGCGAGACCGCAAGCAACTACCCAAGGGTGCCTTCCGTCCACTGAGCAAGGAGCTCGTCTTCGATATAGATTTGACGGATTACGACGAGGTCCGTACCTGCTGTGACAAGGCCAACATCTGCAACCTATGCTGGAACTTCATTACTGTTGCTATAAAGGTTATGAACGCAGCATTGAGAGATGATCTTGGGTTTAAGCATGTGTTGTGGGTATACTCAGGGAGAAGAGGTGCCCACGCCTGGGTCTGTGATAAGCGTGCGAGGTCGTTGGATGACGCTAAGAGAAGGGCTGTGGCGAATTACTTGGAACTAGTGAAGGGTGGTGGACAGGCGGGGAAAAAAGTTAATCTCTGGAGGCCTTTACATCCTCATATTTCGTAAGTTTCTGGTCTCGAGAGTGTGAAGATATAAATTCCTGACAAATTATTGCTGGGGAACAGTCGCAGCCTAAACCTCGTAAGAGACCGTTTCGAAAACGACATCCTCCGTGACCAAGACCCCTGGCGCGACAACGAGAAAGCCGAAAAACTACTCCAGCTGCTCCCAGATAAAAGTCCTCCCACCAACTCAAAAGAGAAAAAGAATAAAGCTAACATCCCTAGCCCTCAACGATGCCCTCCGCAAAAAATGGGACAACCATCCCAACCGTCCTAGCCTTAGAAAGTGGGCCGACATCAATGGCGTGGCCGAAACCGGTGTATCCAAGGATCTGAACCCCGCCCGTCTGAAAGAGAGCAAGGAGGAGGTGGTGCTCGAGTACATGTACCCCCGCCTCGATGCTGAAGTCTCCAAACACCTCAACCATCTACTCAAGAGCCCGTTCTGCGTGCACCCCCAGACTGGGAGGGTTTGTGTACCCATTGACGGAAGGGATTTGGAGACTTTCGATCCTATGGCTGTGCCGACCGCTGTCGGGTTGTTGGGAGAGATTGATGCTTGGGATAAAGTGCATAAGGGTGAGGGGAAGGTCGATGGTATGCTTTTTTTTATCTTCCCCGCATCTGCTTGGGTTTGATGTTCGGCGTAGTGCTAATAGGTTTGCGGTAGATTATGAGAAAACTTCGTTGAAACCGTATATCGATTACTTCAAGACCTTCGTGAATGGTCTTCTCCAGGACGAGGCGAAAGTAAAGCGAGAGAGAGAAGGGAATGGTGGAAATTCAATGGAGTTCTAAATGCAACTGTCTTTTTTTCCTTTGCTTTATTCCATCGAGCGCCACACCTGTACTAGTATAGAACTACAAACTCCCACCAGCTACTTTTTTAAAAAAAAAGAAAAGAAAAAAGCCTAAATCATAGCCCCTCACTCGCATGAAAATAATATTCCTGGTATGATAACATGACTACCTTCCCCACAAACTCCCCAAGAAACCTCCCTTCTTCCCTTCCTTCTCCTTCCCCCCTTCCTCCATTTTCTTATCTGTGACAGCCCTGGGAGCGCCGTCGCCAGGATACTCGATAAAGTTAAACGCCACATCCAAAAACACCGGCTTAACAGGAACCGGCGCGACTTTCGGTGGCCATTGGACAATCCCATTCTCAAAGTCGATTTTGCTCTCAGGATACTGATCCAGCCTCTCCACCAACGCACCCGCACCCTTTCCCGCGGTCTTGGCAGATTTTGCCGCGATCAGGTCCATTTCTGCGAGGGCTCTGAAGCGGGCTACTTCGTTTTCCAGCGTTGATCTCAAGGATTGGGATTCCGCCGGCGTGATCTCTAGGCCATTATGTGATTGGGGAGTAGTCGTGGGCTGGGGGGTTGGTGGGGAGGAAGTGATGTATGAGAGGGCGCGTACGAAGAGTGCTAGGGCGTTTGTACGGTTTGAAAGGATCGCGTGGGAGCGCGCGATTGTGGAGCATTTGAGAGCTGAGAAGTAGGCTTTTTTGGAGTCGAGTTCGGATGTGAAGAGTTCGTCAGCGGCGACGCCGGGGAGATTGTAGACCTGCTCCAAACTCTTTATGGGTAGATGTTATCAGCATGGTAGTGGTAGGGGAGAAGAGCGGGGAAGGGGGAGATGGTGTACTTGAAGAATGGCATCATAAAGTGCTACCTCCTCTTTTAAGTGACCGAGCTTCTTAACTCTGACTTCTTCGCCCCCCTTCTTGTTCTTCCTTTTCCCGCCTTGGGCTATTCCTTCGACCATTACGCGGTTTCGCGCGATACGCCAGCAAATTAGGGAATAATTTACCAGTGTCCAAACTAATTGCAGATTTTGCATCTTTGGGTCGCCCATGCTGACGCCTTCTGCTGTCTGTTCGTCGATGGCCTTCTTGGTTGCATCTACCACTTCCTGCCATGCCAACAGTGTCCCATCGAAAGCTTCGGTCGAGCTGGGGTCGTCCTTCTGTAGGGGGAGGTATGCAAGCTCCGCTGCCTGAGCTGCTGTTAAGGCAACGGAGATATCTGCATCTTCCACTGGCGCAGTACGTGAGCGCCAGGTCACTGAGGTAACCACTACGCCTGCCCCACCCTCTTCCAGTCCCCCCGCAGTAGGGTCAGACAATGCTTTTGCATCTAGAGCCTCAACTGCCTTCACAATCCTCTCATCTTGCCTAGGAAAGTGTTGCCTGGAGATAGTCGCGACATCCATATTCCTGGGGAGCTGCAATTGATACGCCGAGTATCGAATACTCGGGTCGACGGTGCTCGTCAACTGGTCTTTGTAAATCTCATTCTTTGAAGACGATAACAAAGCCGAGTATATAATCTTTGATACAGCGAACGCTTTGATCGAGTCCTCCCAATGCGACTTCTCAAACGCTTCTGACCCACGCAGTGATGCGGCATAGGCATTTGCTTCTAAGACGTCGTTGTCCACAGCCCTGGACGCCGGGTCTCCGAGGAGCGTGCATAGCTGTGTAGCATAAGATTGAGCTTTGTGCAGGCGGGAGACGAGATGTGATCTCATAGCTGCAGAGGCGGTAGTGGCATCGTCCGCTAAGAGAGACTTCATCTGCATTGCGTGTGCCCACGCTCGCTCGGAGGAGTAGAGGTAGAGGTGGACAAATCTATTGTGGGAATTGAGTAAAAGGCATTATATAGAATATTGTGGAATGCCATACTTAGGCTCTTGTGCGACTTCTTCCGCAGTCAATGGAGGCTGCGGTGCGTATTTCTTCGATTTGGATGTTTGCCGGCCAAGTCGTTTTCGGAGAGTCGCTAGTCGACGGGAACACATTGTTCGGACGGCATGGTAGTCTCCAAGGACCTGAGCTTCCTGGCGGAGGGCGGAAACAAATTGGATGATTTCCATACCTTCGAGAAACGATTATTGGTGGAGCTAGATGGTGGATGCGAGGAATATAGGAGTTTGGCGGGGGGGGTTGTGGAGGGGCCTGGCATCCCAGAAATTACCGATACAAGGGTATTTTATGTCACTCATGAGCCTCCAAAACCCCTGCACTCTGTGTGGCCGCGCAACGAACCACAGAGGAGTCAACGCAAGATTGGTGGGAGCTCGGTCATCCTATTGCCCCCGCTTCGACAACCACAATTGTACCTTTGTAGCCCACCCCCTAATCTAGAACCCCCCCCCTCTAAACTTCTTTTGTTTAATTTCATGATGAATGAAGCTCCTATTGGTAAATTCCAACGTTCCTGGTGATTTCCCAGGTTGGCTAGCTGACCTGAATATCTCTAGTTCTCGATGGAGGAACTGGTTTGTAGGTTTACCTGAGTTCTCTCGCTATTGCCGATTGCTGGCGCTTTCAAAGAGACTCCCGAAATTGCGGTATTAACAATTTGTTTCAATTTTTGTGTAGCCTTAAGGTTGGATATGCCGGCCAGAACTTTCCGGAGCACCAGTACCCGTCTATCGTTGGACGTCCGATATTGAGAGCGGAGGAGCGTGCTGGTGATATGGTACGGTATTATCTACAGATAAACCATCTTCGGGCGTTACCAGGGGAAGGAAGTGCTAATGCTTTGTGGAAACAGGTTGTGAAAGATATTATGGTCGGGGATGATGCTGCAGCCGTTCGGACGATGTTACAGATTACATATCCGGTACTACTGGCCCCCTCGTGCATAGTACATGAGCTAATGAGGATGACAGATGGACAACGGTATTATCAAAAGATGGGAAGACATGCAGCACGTGTGGGACTACACATTTGCAGAAAAGCTACAAGTCGATACTACCGGCCGTAAGATTTTACTCACGGAACCTCCCATGAACCCGTTGAGCAACAGAGAGAAGATGTGCGAAGTCATGTTCGAAAGGTATAACTTCGGGGGCGTTTATGTCGCTATCCAGGCAGTGCTAGCTCTCTACGCTCAGGGTAAGAAAGGATGAGATGGTATCGTTAACCCGTACAGAGAAAACTGAAATGTCTTAGGTTTAAGTTCTGGTGTCGTCGTCGATTCCGGTGACGGTGTGACGCACATCGTCCCTGTATATGAGAGCGTAGTCCTCAACCACCTTACCCGCCGCCTCAACGTTGCTGGTCGTGATGTTACCCGCCAGCTCATCAGCCTTCTCCTCCGCCGAGGCTATGCTTTTAACCGTACTGCCGATTTTGAGACCGTCCGTCAGATTAAGGAAAAGCTGTGCTATGTCAGCTACGACCTTGAACTCGACCATAAGCTCGCCGAAGAGACCACTGTTTTGGTAGAAAGCTACACCCTCCCAGACGGCCGTGTAATCCGTGTCGGTAGTGAGCGATTTGAGGCTCCGGAGTGCCTCTTCCAGCCCCACCTCGTGGATGTTGAGCAGCCGGGGATCGCAGAATTCCTATTCAACACTATCCAGGCTGCTGACGTAGATGTCAGAACCTCTCTATACAAGGCTATCGTGCTCTCCGGCGGTTCAAGCATGTATCCCGGCCTTCCTAGCAGATTGGAGAAGGAATTGAAGCAACTATGGCTCACCAAGGTGCTACACGGTGATCCTACACGACTAAGCGTGCGTTCCACTCCACCTAGCTCCAACCCATCATAAATCATGGCTAACTCACTCGCTCTCCCAACAGAAATTCAAAGTCCGGATTGAAGACCCTCCACGGAGACGTCACATGGTCTTCCTCGGTGGCGCCGTTCTCGCGAACATCATGGCGGACAAGGAGAATATGTGGATCACGAAGGCGGAATGGGAGGAACAGGGTCCTCGTGTAATCGAGAAGTTGGGTCCTAGATAAAATCTTTGAGAAAAAAAGAGGGAAGTAAAAAATAGTACCTTAGTTGTATATGGTGATTTGCAGTTTCCCCCCCTTTCCTTCTTTCCCTTCTTTCCTCCTTTCTCTCTTTGTGCGTTCTTCTGATATCGAAACTGGGATTGATTGGAGGGTTCTCTTGGGGCTCAATAGAAGTGTGGTTGGGAGTGGAGTAGTGACGAAAAACGGAAAAATATTATGCTCCAGGTGAGAGAGAGAGAGAGAGTAATTGTGTTTTCCTTTTCTTTTAGGTGCTTATCCCGGGTTGGGCTGTGTATCTCGAGTGGTTGTTGAAGTTCTAGCTCAACCATCGCATTGCCCGCCAGCAAAGTTCTACGTAATATCCTATCAGACGAAACCAAAATAATCAAAACAAAAGTGCACCAGTGCTAAGATATCTCTGATTTATTGAATCAAGGCTGCAATAAGCCCAATTCCTACGCCCTGGAAATTGCCACCTAAGCGTCCACCTCCATAGCATCTCCAGCCGCGCCCCCGCCAGCCGGGGCATCGCCCAAGTCGACTATAGTGACATACTTCTTCAAGTCCTTCTTCTCAACAACCATCTCCTTAATATACCCAGTTGTGCCACGAGCAAACTTGTACGACATCTCCTTAGGGACACGTTCGTTTGGCGTGATATAATTGCGCATAAGCGTCGCCTGCCCATCCCCCAACCAATCAGCTCCTCTCCCCTCCCACACGGATAGAAGTGAAAAGCATACCTTCTCAGGAGTGATAACACAAACATCGACATTACTCCCAGACCCCAAATCGTTGAAAATACCGGCCAAGATAGCCTCAGAGCAAAGATCGACAGCTTTCTCCCTAGTCAGATGCTTCTCCCACTTCGTCTCGAAGACCGCCATGGCGGCGAGGGAGCCGGAGCCCATGGTGACGTATGGCAGCTTATCGGTGGATCCGTGAGCGTGAACGGTGAAGAGGTGTGTGCCTGTTGGGTCTACGCCCGCGACAACGAGGTATGCGCCAATGTGTCCCTGGTAGCGGAAGAGGTGCTGCTTCAGGAGGGTCATGCAGGTCACGACGCGGGGTTTGCGGCCCGTGCTTAGGCTGTGGAGTTCGAGCTGGGAGGAGATTAAAGCTGTTGTGAACTCTGTGCTGTTGGTGGGTAGTGCTGTATTAGCTAGGTTGGGAGTAGAGGGGAGGAGGTGGGAAGGCGTTTACTCTGCGGCGGTTCCAGCTCCTAGGAAGGATATTAGCCCCTTGTTTATAGGGGTAGATGGAATAGATGGATAGAGGGGGGCGGAAACATACCGGCACACCAAATCTGGGGAGAAATGTAATGCAATTTCTCACAGTTTTTGTCGGCGACGATAGGACCGCTGGTAGCTCTTGTATCTTTATCCCACCATTCCAATAATCAGTCTACTTCTCCTTCCCCCTCCCCTCATACAGCAGCTCCTTCCGAAAGGGCGTGAATGGCACAAACCAGCAGCTATAACAACCCCCCCATCAAAAATACATCCCACGATGGTGGTCCCCGTAGAAGTAGCTTTGGGCAATGGCAAGCCCTTTGCGTGCAGTGCGGCATTACGGGTGTGGTTGGAGAAGTCGAAGCCGGGCATTTTGATGTTGCCTTTTTTTTTTGTTACCACCGGTGTTTATCGGAGGATGGGTTGGTGATGGGTTGGTGATGGGTGATGGAGGTGGGTGGGGGATGTCCAGTGGTTGAAGGTGTGAGGTGAGGTTGGAGGCTCTACAGTATGGAGAGCCCGGGAGGGGAGTTGGTTCCACTTCTTGGCGTCCCGCGTTTTGGTCACAATATGTCACTCGGGGTGGGTCCGGTGGGATGGTGGGGGTTTCCTGGGCTCTTGCTGGGAGTTGACCCGGAAAATTGATGGCGATTATTATGGAAGGTTATCAAATACTCTATTTTTGCCGGTGAGTTGAACTCGCTGTGATTGCTCTATAAGGATATTATAATCGAGGCATAGGCACCAACAAACGATCAGGCTTCCTAGTTATCTATCAAGGTTCGTGTTACCGGGATTGTCGGTTAAGTCAATTTCAAGTAGCTCCCAAACCCCTCATACTGTTTCACCTGCTCCACCCTAACGCCCTCCTGCTCCTCCCTCGTTTCGAGGGCCTTGACTTTCCCAGCATCCCATTTTGCCAGAAACTCCTTCAGAGCTGTGACTGTCTCATCATCATCCTTGATTATGAAAGCAACAGCATCATATCCACCAGCACCAGGAACCACGCCACCAAGCACCCCAGGGACGCCCGTGGACACTGCGTCTAGTAGCCTCGTCTGCTCTTCCGGCTCAATGGGTACGCCCGCTGCCCCTCCCATGGCGCGGATATTCTTCCTGATACCCAGGATCTGCTCTCGGACACCATCATGATTACCCTCACTTAGCTGCGCAAGTAAATCAATAAGTCCACGATTTACCCTCTCGAGTTCATCCCATTGCTTCCCCGCAGCCTCCTTCTCATTCTCCCGCCAAGCGAGGACCTTCTTGACCATTCCGGGAGTAGAACTTCCACAGTCGACATCTCCCATAACCACTCTAACGCCCTTTGGAATCTTCGTCTTCTCAATCCCCATATCCCAGCTGCTATCCACGACTTTTCTTAGTTCTTGGGAGAACCCGGGTGTGTTTGTTTCCGGGAGCGCTTGCAGGATCGACGGGGAGAAGCGATGGTATACACATGAGCCGAAGACTGCTGCTGCCACGTCGAAGCCACTCCCAACCTTCCCTTGGGCTGCGCAGTGGGCTGCTTGTGAGAGGTTGTGGATTTTTGTCAAGCTGGAGGAGGCGGAGAGTTGGAGGGGAGGGGAAGAGTACGTTTGAAGGAGGCACGTTGTTAGGGAGGTGACTAGTGCTGCGGAAGAGCCGAGGCCGGTTTTGTGCGCGGAGGAGAGAGGGACATTCAGATTGTTGAAAGGCTGGGGTGGTGTGGTAGAAGTTGGCTGGGAGTAGTAGTCGTTGTCCGCCAGGATCGTTATTTCGCTGCTGAGTATCTTGGATAAGGAGAGGTATGAGAGCACGTAGCAGATGGTGGTCTCGACAAAGGTGTTGCAGGAAGAACTAGGTAGGAATTAGCCCTCAATCGGATTGAAAGTTTGACTAGAAGTTTGGCTAGGTATCACTCTTTATCTACAACTTGCTCCACAGATACCCCATTTTCAGAGGAAGACACTGTGTATGTCCATGTTGCATTTGAAAATTGGGGGGACCTGACGAGTATTACCCCGGTTTCTGAAGCCGAAGTTGTAGAGATTGTATGAATTCTGGCGCTGAGGCCGAATACTAGGCCAGAGTAGTTCTTGTCGAGGACAAGGTAACCCCCTGCGAGGAGAACCTTCCCTGGCGCTGAGACGGCAACTGACATAAGTGTTTAATCCAGGCACAAAGCTGGCGATACGAAGAGTGCAAGGCATGGATTTTGTTTCAGTGGGGAATATGCGGGGGGTTGAGCTTCAAGTTCCGAAAGCGGCCGGGTAACCTAGGCAAAACAGCGAGCGCCACGGTCCACCCGAACAGGCCCCCCACCCGAACAGAGGGTGTTGTACTCGTAGGGAGAGGAGCGGTGGTCAGCACAAGTAAACCACTTGAAATTTTCTTATTCGGGTTTAGTTATTCGGGTGGGGCCTGTTCGGGTGGACTGTGATGCTCTTCCACCTCAACTTTCCGCGCCTTATCGTACTAAAATTGGTGCAAGCAAAGGTTTCACAAGGTCCTTGGAACCAATCAATCACCACATCAGTCACTCGAAGTTTGAAGCAATTCGGTTGGTGAGAAAGCCATTTATTTATTTTCATCTAAATCCCATCATCTCAACCCTATTTTATCCCCAGAAATTAAGTGTTGGAGGACAAAATATCCGAGTCACCCTGGTCGAGGATAGCCATGGTCGAGCAACGGAAGAGTTTACCACAGGCAGTACCAAGTTCAATCTATCCAACCTAACGATTAGCGGGGCTATCCCTCCGAAGCACCTCGCTTCTTCTCAGGGATGAAGTCGCAGTTCCAAGAACCGCTTCTCCTTCGAGAGCATCAAGCGGTGGAAGGATGGGATGGTTATCTTACGTTGTTACCAGCAAAGTGGTGAACGTGGCACTTGCCCAACATGGAGTAGTACTCGAGCTCAGACTTTCGGAGAGGAGGTGTGTTGCCTGTCGAACTATTAGACTGTGTTCGGAATACAACTTTGCGCACAGGGGTCCGGACATACCAGCAATGATAACAAGCTTAGCCTTCCCAGAACGGAGAGTCTTGAGGGTGGACTTGTAGCCAAGCACGTATTTCCCTGACTTCATGACGAGAGCCAGACGGGTGTTGATGCTGTCGGCGGTCTTCTTGGTCTTCTTGGTTGGGGCTGCAAATATGTCAGTGGCCTCTGTGTCGAAGAAAATTCATCTGTGAAGGGAATTTTGAGCATACCCATCTCTGCGCTTTCGTTTGTAGAAGCACTCCGGTTTCTCTTAGAAGGTAGCTGGTGGGTGGTGGATGAACCTGTGAATATTTACTTGTGTCGAAGAAATTATTCGATACTTCTAGGAGAGGAACGCTTCTCGAAATTTTATGTCCTTGATGGTGTGGAAGAGGAGTGACTCTCTTAGGGCATGCCCTAATCTTGAATTTCCAAGAAGACCTCATCTAATCGCCACACCAGGGTTCCTTTCAAAAAAAAACGAGTGATAACTGTGATGGTACCACAGTGCCAATGGGAATGCCGAATAATTAACTCGAGCATAGTCTACCAGTACAGTATCTTGCTACTTGTCTTGTAAGAGCACCCGTAGTGGGTTAGATAATCTGGACCGACTACATTTTTTCTCCGCTTATGGCACGGTAATAACGGGTGTCTATTTGCTCTCCGGAAAATTTAGTGTTTGGCTTAGCCATTTCGTCTGCGGCAAGTTTCCTTATGGCGGGATGTATTGGTCTGATGAAGGAGAGGATTTTTGTATGTACTCGTACTGTATGATACTGCGTTTAGTGACCTCATTAAAGCAGGATCTAGAGTAAACCAGATGTATACGGTATATTCATTCCTAGCGAGGAAGGCTACCGCGTAAAATTTGTAAAAATTTAACAACCAAGAATTAGAGAGCGGCTTACAGCCATCCTTCTCCATACGAAGCCCTTCTAGTTATTTGGAACGCAAGAAAAAACAAACAAAGCGCCTCCTCGAACAAACGAGACACAAAAGCCAGTAGGGAAAACAGGTATCAGAATTACGCAGTGCTTGATCCTCTTCCCTCAGAGCTACCTACAAAAAGGCTACGGTGCTCCACCGCCAATAATTTCGTCAATTGATCACCCTCCTCTTCAAGCTCCACGAGGGTCTTTCCCTTGAGATCGACTTGGCCCTCCAGCCAGGTCAAGAAATCTGCGCTAGGAGTGCAAGCTTCGTCACCTGGATACTTGCTCTTCAACGCACTCAAGGCGCTGAATATCTTACTCTTGAAGTCGTCGTTCTCAAGGTCTTTCTGATTGGATCGGTTCAAAAGAGCATCCTCAAGAGGCTGATAGAAGTTTCTCTCATCGTTGAGGGCACGATCGGGGCGGTAACGATTTGGGATGTTATCTTGCTTCTTGATACCAGCCTCGGCCTTCAGTTCCGATTCTGCACGCATATCGTCGTTAAGGAAGTTATCCTCCACAAAAGTGGCAGTCTTAACCATGAACTCAGCGTTTCCTTGTGCGAAAAGGTCTTGTAGGGTGCGCATTCCACCTCCAATAAGGAACTCGGATCGGGTGAGAGGAGATTTGACAGCTTTGTTGAGAGCATACAAGATCCGTGCCCTGGGATCAGCATCCTTCTCTGTCTCGAGAGACGATAAGAGCGAGCGAATCAGTGGGACATGTGGGTTTGAAGTGGCCGAGACGAGAGCCCTAGGATTGTTTGACAAAGCGTTCCCCAAAACAAGAGCGGAACTCGACCTGATGGAAGCATCAGGGGCGCTTCTGATCAGACGTAAAAGACTAACAACATAGCGCGGAGCTGATATTTGGAGTCCCCAGTAGATTTCGTGTGCAGGGTCCTCAAGCGAAAGAAGGGCGGCGGCCATATCAGAAGTTGGTCGAGAGGATGTATCAAGGATTATTTCCAAAGATTCGCTGATCGTCACCCCATCCCCAGAAGCAGATAATGGGGGCTTGATAGCTCCGTCGTCAGAACTCGGCACCTGTCGCTCAGGGGGGTCATTAGATGATAATGATTCCGCCTCCTGATCTGGCAGTACTACTACGCCATTGATAGCGTCCGAGCCGTCGTCTACATTGATTTTCGCTTCCTTAAGTCCAGTTTCGAGGCTGAGTCTGTAATGAAGCCCAGGAGGTAATTCCTGGTCGTCGTGCACAACTTGAAATTCATGGGTAGGTTGGAAAACTTTGGGGTAGCAAGTTCCGCTATGACATATGAGGTCCGGTGAATCTTCGTAGGAGGCGTGTTTCGGTTGATTGTGAGTTCGCTGGCCGGTAATCGCAGTGATGAAAGCTGGTGCGGCTACGAGATAAGGAAGAAGCGGAGACCTCATCGTTGACTCTACTGTCTTGAGGGGTGGCGTCCTGTCTAAGCGAGTGCAAAGAGGGAGGAATGAAGCTGTTCAAAACCTCTGTGCGGTGCGAGCGAGTGTGAAGGGAATACAACTCGAGTAGCAGCTAAAGTTAACTTAAAGGTGTCTTCACCAGTGAAGACAGTTTACCACAAAGGCTTCCCCACCAACTTCTGCCGGTAGAGTGCCGCAAGGGTGTGTGTGTCTGGCTGCAGTGCCAAATCTTTGCTTGATAGGGTGCCACCTCCCTTGGGAGAGATACCGCCACTCATCCTACTGGTAATTGAGCTCAATGAAAAACGCTGACTCATCCGCCCTGCTCCTAAGAACCGTTAGTATTACAGTCTACGGTACTGGTGCGGTACCAGTACGAGTTCAATACCATGGTAGACCAAATTACTCGCACCTCGTTATAAGGGACCCCGAGAATTCAGGATTTTTCGTTCGGTAGCGACTTTGGAAGAGATTCCGTATAGCGAGGTCCACTTGTATGGGAGCACAGAGGGAGGAAATTCTCTTACTTTGCACAATCAGGGCGAGAACCTTGGCACCTGGCATTGTTGGGTCGGGAAGGAGTAACATAAACTGCCTACTGCGGTACTGCGGAAAGAATAAAAAAACCCCGCCAAAGTCACATGATTCCCCTCCGTCATTTTTGTACGGCAAAACCTCTCATAAAAGGAATGCAATTTTTTCGCTCGTGCCTAACCATGGTGTCGTGCCCATCCGGGCGCAGAACCTTCTTATTCCCTCCCCTTCCCCACCACAACTCCTCTCTTCATCCCATCCCCCGCCGCCCCTCCAACACACAAGCACACTTTGTTAGGTTGCCATCAACCGCAGCAATTCTTCCTTGTTGTGGCTTCCATTCATCTTCCATAATGTCATCTCCCCTTTCTACTGTGGAGTGGCCGGCTAGTTTGGTCCGGAAGACCTTCATTGATTTCTTCAGAGATAAGGGCCATACGTTTGGTAAGTTCCTCCTTAAACCCCCATTAGATCCTGGGGATAGGTAAAGCTTTAACAAGCTAATCTAGTTTCAAATCAATAGTACCATCGTCTTCCGTAGTGCCTCTTTCGGATCCAACTCTGCTATTTGCGAATGCTGGCATGAACCAATATAAGTCAATTTTTCTTGGGACTGTGGATCCCTCATCGGACTTTGCCAGCCTAAAATGTGCTGCCAATTCACAGAAGGTATGTGAATATTCCCTGCTTGGGAGACTGGGCGAATAAATCTGATGCGTGTCCTAGTGCATACGAGCTGGGGGTAAGCACAACGATCTCGACGATGTCGGGAAAGATAGCTACCACCATGTATATTTTACCTGCTGAAACAACTGCAGCGGGCACTAAACGTTGCTGACATCGTTGATAGACATTTTTCGAGATGCTCGGAAATTGGAGTTTTGGTCACTATTTCAAAAAGGAAGCAGTTAAATACTCATGGGAACTATTAACAGAAGTCTACGAGATTGACCCTGATAGGTTGTATGTTACGTATTTTGAAGGCAATCAAGAGCGTGGACTGGAGCCGGATCTAGAGACTAAAGAGCTTTGGAAAGCCGTCGGCGTCGCTGACGACCACATCCTCCCAGGGAATATGAAGGACAACTTCTGGGAGATGGGTGATCAAGGACCATGTGGGCCCTGTAGTGAAGTTCACTATGACCACATTGGTGGTCGAAATGCCTCCCACTTGGTAAACATGGACGATCCCAATGTTGTTGAGATCTGGAACAATGTTTTCATTCAGTACAATCGTGAACCAGACCGTTCACTCCGCTCCCTACCTAATAAACATGTTGATACCGGGATGGGGTTTGAGCGCTTGGTATCCGTGCTACAAAACAAATCTTCCAACTACGATACAGATGTTTTCTCCCCCCTTTTCCAGAAAATTCAGGAGATTACAAAAGCACGGCCTTATGGGGGGAAGTTTGGTGCTAATGATGTAGACGGAATCGACACTGCGTACCGTGTCATAGCAGATCATGTTAGGACTCTAACTTTCGCTATCGCTGACGGTGGCGTGCCAAATAACGAAGGCCGTGGCTATGTGGTCAGACGGGTTCTGCGCCGAGGTGCGAGATATGCTCGTCGTTATTTTCAGGCCTCAATTGGCGAGTTTTTCTCTAAAATTGTTCCGACCTTAGTCCTTCAGATGGTATGTTCTAATATTTGAGTGAGGTAATCCGGCATCTGACTTCTTCCATAAACAGGGTGACGTCTTTCCTGAAATAAAAAAGAAAGAGAGTGACGTTAAGGAGATTTTAAACGAGGAGGAAGAGTCATTTTCTCGGACCCTAGATCGAGGGGAGAGGATGTTTGAGGTTTTCTCGAAAAGAGCGACGGAACAGAACTCAAAGGTTCTCAATGGTACTGATGTCTGGCGTCTCTACGATACCTTTGGGTTCCCAGTCGACCTCACCAGAATTATGGCTCAGGAGAATGGTCTTGAAATCAATGAAGAGGAATTCGAAAGAGCGAAGGCTGAGAGCAAGGAGGCCAGTAAGGCTAGGAAGATTTCCGGGAATGTTGAATTGTTGAAACTCGACGTACACGATCTTGGGGAACTCGAGCGAACGATGAAGATACCCAAGACCGATGATGTCTACAAATTTGGTGAGATTCACTGGGTTGATACAACTGCCGCTACCCCCAGTGCTATAAGGTTAACAGCGGTATAGGGAGGGGGAATATTACCGGCCATATAATGGCCATTTATCGTGATAAGTCTTTTCACCCTAGCACAGACGGCACCCCCCCCGACGCTCAAATTGGCATTATTCTTGACAAGACAAATTTCTACGCCGAACAAGGAGGTCAGGAATACGACACCGGAAAGATACTCATAGACGACAAGGCCGAACTTGATGTTCAAAATGTGCAGGTATATGGCGGATATGTCCTGCACACCGGATACATGAAATATGGCACCCTCTCTCTACGAGATGACGTTATATGTGAATACGACGAGGTAAGTTTCAGAGGCGACCGGCGCGAGCTTTTGGTTGGTAACTGTGGGTTTAGCTTCGTAGATGGCCTATTCGCAACAATCACACCGGAACTCATGTGCTTAATTACGCTCTTAGAGAAGTCCTTGGAGACGGGGTTGAGCAAAAGGGGTCCCTCGTTGCAGCAGAGAAGCTTCGCTTCGACTTTTCCCACAAGTCCGGGGTGACCGACGCAGAGTTGGAGAAGATTGAGAATATCTCTACTGGTTATATTCGCCAAAATCTGGAAGTTTATTCTGAAGATGTGCCGTTGTCAGTTGCAAGGGAAATTGAAGGTGTTCGTGCGGTGTTTGGCGAAACCTATCCGGATCCAGTCCGTGTTGTCTCTGTTGGCGTTCCCATCGAGGAGTTGACAAGAGACGTCAAGAATAAGGAGTGGAGGAAAGTTAGCATCGAGTTCTGCGGTGGTACTCACGTCCAGAACACCGTAGACATTAAAGATCTGGTTATCCTCGAAGAAAATGGAATTGCGAAGGGGATTCGGCGTATTGTCGCGGTTACCGGCCAAGATGCTGATGCAGTCAAGAAAGTAGCTTCTGAATTTGAAGAGCGGATCAGTGCTTTAGGCAAACTTCCTGCAGGCCCGCACAAGGAGGCCGAAATCAAATCAGTCCAAGCTGACCTCAATGGTCTCGTTATTTCCGCTGTTAAGAAAGTTCAGCTAAAAGACAAGTTCGGCAAAATTCATAAACAATTGCTTGACGACCAAAAGGCTAAGCAAAAGGCAGAGCTTAGGAAGGCTGTCGAGACGGTCACAGAGTACTTCCAACAGAACCCAGACTTGCCGTATTTGGTTTCCAAACTCCCAATATCTGCGAATTCCAAGGCCCTTAGCGATGCTATCAAGCACGTTCAGACGAAGGCTAAGGACAAGACAATTTACCTCTTTGCTGCTGATGACGATGCTGAAGGCAAGGTCGTTCATGGCTGTTATGTCGCCGAGGTATGTCTACCGCCTGTCCTGTGATATGAGGTGTTGAGCTAACCAAATGTCTTCGTATTAGAATGCCGGGAGACAACTTAGTGCTAAAGACCTGGCTGATTCGATTAGTCAAATTGTTGGCGGAAAAGCTGGAGGGAAAGGTGCAACCAGCCAAGGTATTGGCAACAAAGTCGACAAGGTGGACGAAGCGGTTGATGCAGCTAAGAAGGCGCTCCAGCAACTAAACCTATAGTTTCATTTCCTGTTTTCTCTTTTTCCTCTCCCCTCTGTCCAACCATTTTCTTGAATTCAATTTCTTTCTCTTCTAGGCGCTATTTTTGGCGCAAGGGAATTTGCTTGGCTGGATTAGAATTGCCTGTTGTTTGAAAGCTTGTGGAGAATGAAGAGGGGTGGGAGGGCGGAATATCAAGCGATGTTGCGATCGGCATTTCAATCTCTAGAACTAATTGATTTTTGATTTTTTATATATAGAGAGAATGCTAAAAAAAATGAAAATTATTTCATCAATTCGACATTCTGGGCACGGTGACGGTAGTTTGTAAATGGTGGGGAAAAGTGGAAAGGCAAATAGGGGGGAAAGGGCCTTTTTGTCTTCTTTCTCTACAGAGTACCGTAGCTCGGTTATGATATCAGGTTGACATTTTTTTAGGCCTCCGAAGTTGGACGGGGAATATATGAATGCGAAAGTATGCATGTATGTACGCTGGTTATCCATTACTCCTCCATAGCATCTCCCGAAGATTGAGGACCTTCCCGAAGCTCCCTCTCCAACCTAGCAACCTCCTCCAGGCTCTTTGCGGCTTTGATCCTCGCCTCGATGCTTTTCCTCTCGGCGGCGCTCAACCTGACAGTGTACTCCTTCTGCCCACCGTTCAACGGCTCGCTAACGTCGAATGTCTTTGACTTGATCCCCATAATCTACCATTACCAAACCGGTCAGCCGCTGTCACCTCCCAACGCCCATCAAGAAAAGGGTGGGACAAACCCTAGCAGCCAAAGCCGATGGCTCGCTCACACTCCCAAACAGCCTACCGGCGGCCTCCCTCTCGACATCCTTCACCTTCCGGTAATCCAAGAAGCGCACACTGGGACAGCGCCAGATAACCCAATACCTGTAATTCTCCTTGCGCGTAACAGGGTTGTCGAGGAGGGAGAGGTGTGTTAGGCGGGTGAACCGGGCAAGCGGGTCGAGGTCCGCGAGCTCGGAGAGGTTGTTGGCAGCGAGTGCGAGGACGGTTAGGTTGGGCAGGGTAGCGGCGAGGGTGGGCTGGATGGTGGATATCCGGTTGCGCGCGAGTAGGAGGGTCTTCAGGCGTTCGCTTAGGGGGAAGTTTCCTAAGGCTTGGATGTCGTTGTCTGTTAAGTCTATGGCGTCCTGAGGCTGTTTTTTTATATATATGTAAGAATCGTTAGATGGTGGACAGGGTGGAGGGTGAGGAGGGGAGGGAGGGACGTACACCTGCAACACCTAAATTCTCGATAGCGGGGATTTTGTGACCTTTTATTTGGAAGGGGGAGGAAAGGTTTTAATCATTGAGTTCTTTATGGGGGATTTTTTTTTTCCTTCACAAAAAGTGTAGTAGCTGAACGGGTTGTAACGCACCTCGAAGATCTAATTCGCGGTCATTGAGCGGGTTCAGGTAGCTATGCGCGGCCTGCAGGAGCTCGGTTGTTAATCTCATTTTGGCCTAGATTTTGTGGAATTAATGGTCAGGTATGGAGCGAAGATGGTTGGTGATGGGGATTAATAGTTGTAATTGGAGCAGGACTGGGTGGTGCGGTAGCGAAGGAAGAGGGTTCGAGATTCAATGGATGGTTTTACTGTGTGTTGGGCTCAAGTGAGGGTTTGGGGGAAGTTGACGTTGGAATTGAGTTGGGTTGCCAAGACTGCCCCACGTATGAAGGCGGCTTCTCCCCTTCTCCTAAAAGAGGATTGGATATGGCGCGTGGAGAGCTTGAAGGGTTTCTCGAGATGATATCATGGCGTTCTTGATTCTAAAGATACTTGTACGGTACAATACAAAGCTCTTTACATGGTATCATAACCCTCAGACTCTGCAGCACTTGGGTACAGTTTCAGCAACAGGGCGAAGCACAACGAGCCTCAGAGCATTAAACACCAGACTAAACACACATTACCACGAGACCCCAAACGATAACCGCCACACAAACTCAGCAAACCCCCCCATCAAACACTGCACTGTTCAATCAGAACTATCATACAAAAAAAAAAAGAAACCAACACATAAATGTTCAGCTAATCATTGCGATTGGTCTCATCCTTAAAACAGCGGAAACCAACCGCACCCAAGATCGGCCGTTTTCCCTCTCCATCCCCATTAAGCTCTCGGAAAATAATAAACTCCCGGGTCGTGGAAAGCGCAACTCTTGTCGGCCGTCTCGCAGGTAAGATTTATTTGAACTTTTTTGGCTTCCGAAATGGGGGATGTGGAAATTTGCGTTGTTCATGGGGGAGGAAAGGGGAAAGGAGAGTTTGGGATTCGGATTTTCCGGTGGTTTTATAGACCGTTCGAAGACGGGAGGGGTTACCCGGATGTTTTGACTTGGCGCTGAGGAAGGAATTGAGAGGGCCTCCACCACGGTTGGGGGTTGGGGGTCACGTCGTGGTTGGAGTTTGGGGCGTTGATATCGTCCTCCTGCCGTGCGGTATCTAATATTATTATGTATAATATGTATGATACTATCATGGTACAAGCACTGCGCCTGTGCCCGGGTTTGGAGGTTCTCCCACCGGTGGCTGTATGTAGACTATTATACGATATTATCATGTATGATAGCATCCGTTCTTCTGAGTGCGGTAAAATATGATTGCTCAAGTGCCTAATTCAGCAATACCGTAATGACTCAGCAAGATGATGTCGGGTCGCTCCTTTACCATCACAGCATTCCTTTGTCCAGATCTGGGGCTGCAACTAGATATAATAGGTTACCTGTATCCCCACTGACCAATAAAATGCTAGACAGGGGAAGAATGGGTACTGTAAGGCAAGGAACTCTCAATCCGCTTCCAACAGTAAGAGGAGGAAATCCAGGGGAGTAGGAGATATTCCTGATAGCACAGTATTCGAGTATCTGCTCGTAGACCCGCCCTCAAAAATTCCCGCAAAATTCACATATTATTACGGTATATTATTATAATGATTCGCTTCTGTGTCCGCCCACTTCCCACCCCAACCCATTAATCGATGTTTGTAACCTAACCTTCAGTTGTGATACGGTATCTGTCTTGTTTCCCCGCCCCCCATGCCAACACCACTGTTGAAACAAAAAAGAAAGAAAGAAGGAAAACCCCTCAGGTCTACAAACACACTTGGACTTCTCGTGCCTGATAAAATTATTGTCCAATCCCCTTCGCGCCTCTTGGGTTCACCACACGAGCAAAGACCATTGAGAGTGCATCATGTCTTCTTCGCAAAAGACAGGTTTGCATCCTCCCCGCCATTTGTTTCGTAAGCACATAAGCATGGTAAGCCCGCTGACTTTTTTGACTGTTATTTTTGGAAAGCAATTCTCTCCGTCTATAACAAGACCGGATTATTGGATCTCGCCAATGGTCTGGCTCAGCAAGGTATTAGACTTTTGGCATCTGGAGGCACCGCCAAGTTGATTAGGGGGGCCGGAATTAAGGTTGAGTATGTGCACGAGGCTCCTTTTTATATTTCTCCGGGGGGGGGGGGTCTGTCAGTGCAGATGCTGATCCTGCACTTTTACACCGTTATAGGGACGTGAGCAGCATTACTCATGCTCCGGAAATGCTCGCCGGAAGAGTTAAGACTCTCCACCCCGCCGTCCATGCAGGTACGCTCATCTACGCCAACCGAATCTCAAAGCAGAAACTAACCTCCCATCTCAGGTATTCTTGCACGGGACCTCGAGTCCGATGAGAAGGATCTCGCGGAGCAAAACATTGATAAGGTCGACTACGTCGTTTGCAATTTATACCCCTTCAAAGATACAATCGCCAAGATCAATGTTACGATTGCGGAAGCCGTCGAAGAGATCGATATCGGCGGTGTAACACTCTTGCGTGCCGCGGCCAAGAACCACTCCCGTGTCACTATCCTTTCGGACCCAGCCGACTACCCTGCATTTCTGGAAGAGCTGCGAAATGGCGACCGCGAGGTTTCGGAGGCTTCTAGAAAGCTGTATGCTTTGAAAGCCTTTGAGCATACCGCGGATTATGACGCCACAATTGCCGAGTTCTTCCGTAGAAGGTATGCCAGTGACGGTATCCAGCAGCTTACCCTCAGATACGGCGCCAACCCGCACCAGAAGCCCGCTCAGGCTTTCGTTGAGTCTGGAAAGATCCCCTTCAAAGTCCTTTCCGGGTCTCCTGGCTATATCAACCTTCTCGACGCCTTGAACTCCTGGCAACTTGTCAAAGAGCTCAAGGAGTCTCTCAACCTTCCGGCTGCTGCCTCTTTCAAGCACGTCTCCCCTGCTGGTGCTGCCGTTGGTATCCCTCTCTCTGAGGTCGACAAGAGGGTTTGCTTCGTCGATGATATCGAGGGACTCGATAATAGCCCTCTTGCCTGCGCATATGCTAGGGCCCGTGGCGCCGACAGAATGAGCAGTTTCGGAGACTGGATTGCTCTTAGTGATGAGGTCGATGCTGTCACCGCTAAAATCATTGGTAGAGAGGTCTCTGATGGTGTTATTGCCCCTGCCTATACCCCAGAGGCATTGGAGGTTTTGAAGAAGAAGAAAGGTGGAAAGTACACTCTTCTTCAGATTGACCCCAACTATGAGGTAAGCTATTGCACGCTATTGTTGCACTCTTTAAATACTAACCCCTGGACCAGCCTCCAAGCCTCGAAACCCGCCAAGTCTATGGTATATCTCTTTGCCAGCATAGAAATGATGTCAAGATCACCGAAAAGACTTTCTCCCGCATCATCACTCCTAACTCAGACTATAAGCTCCCACCTGAGGCTTTGATTGACCTGGCCGTCGCTACAATCGCACTCAAGTTCACACAGTCAAACTCCGTGTGCTATGCCAAGAATGGTCAGATTGTTGGCCTCGGTGCTGGTCAGCAGTCTCGAATTCATTGCACCAGGCTCGCTGGTGACAAAGCAGACAATTGGTGGTTCAGGAAACACCCCCGTGTCCTTGACTTTAAGTGGAAGAAGGGCACCAAGAGGCCCGACAAGAGCAATGCTATCGATCTATTCGTTTCTGGCTTGGTTCCCAAGAAGGTCGAGGGTGATCTCGAGAGGGAGCAGTATGAAAGCGTCTTTGAGGAGGTTCCCACCGATTTTACACAGGAGGAGAGGGAAGAATGGATGAAGCAGTGCACCGATGTCACTGTATCCAGTGACGCTTTTGTAAGTTCTCTAACCCAGTTTTTATCAAAGAGGCACAGGTCTAATGTTTTTCCGTGCAGTTCCCCTTCACCGACAATGTCTTTAGAGCCCATCGGTCGGGAGCCAAGTACCTTACTGCTCCTGGTGGTTCCGTAATGGACCAGGCTGTTTACGAAGCCGCCGATAAATGTGGTATAATCTTTGTGCACCAGGAGACTCGATTGTTCCACCATTGAGTCTGTTGGAACGGGATTTGAGCTCTCAGGTGATCGTGGTTATGATGATTGGGTTGGAACTTGGGAATTTGGGCGAACACTGGGAGTAGAACTGTATTCATTCAATAAACTGGGATTTAAATCGTCGAGATCTGCGTGATATCGTTAGTGGATAAGCGGCGAAGCGTTATGTTGTGACATGGTGTCTCGGGGAAGCTGATCAAACTGTGGCTGTGGTCTGTAGTGTTTTCTGCGAGTGATTATTGGTGAAAAGTGCGGCGAAGGGGGTTATACTTGGCGCCAAGCCACCCGTCAACACGACAAACGCGTTCTCCCTGACGAGAGATTTAGAAAAAAGACAACCTCTGACGGAATGCCCCCCATTCTGCTTCCTGATACCCACAACACTACACAATAATTCATCGCTATGGCGCCGATATCAACCGATCGTGACCTTTTAAATGATGCTATACGAAACAAAGCCCGCCTACCGTACCGCCCTCTATCTGCATTGTTCAAGAACCTTTCGAGCTAATGCAAACCTATAGTTCCTGGAAATCTACATTCGTCCGGCTAACATCCCCGATAAAACCTTGCCAATCCTCCGTAACTGCACTATCAAATCACCTCGCCTCAGCAACGTCCATAAACCAACTTTCGAGATGCTATGACCCATTCCCACCCCCCTCCGCTGACTCAAAGACTGAATTCGAGAAGCGCACCGCACCCATAAACTTCACAGCAGCGGACCAGCCAGCAGCAGCCCCCGGCGCTAGCGCGGAGGCTGGCCATATCTTACCGCCCATTGCGGAATTAAAGGAGGCGGCGCTGGAGTTCTCGAAGAGCCTGCATATCAACGAAGTTGGAGCTCTGCGGATCGTCGTACTTGAATACCAGGAGCGTCCGGCCGTCGCACTGTTGAGCGCCAGTGAGGATAGCTCTACGGGGAATGTGTTCGACAACGGGAATGCTGAGAGCCAATTGCATGCTAGTGGCATGACCTCGGACGAGGGGACGAAGAGGAAGGTTTTCTGGCGAAGGGTTGAGATTTACTTGCAGGAGAGGCGGTACATCGTTAAGGTTGCGGCCTTAATGGTTCGGCTGGCGATGTGCGCAGAGAAGAACAAGAATGTTTGGTACCATCCTGCTAGGGTGTTCGCTACTGAAGGGATTAACATGAAGGACGGGTACTCGACGGAGGTCGTTGGTAGTATTGCGACTAGGTGGCGGAATGGGAAGAATGGGCAAGGTCTGCCGGAATGGGTTAAGCAGCGGATGGCTTCGGAGGGAGACGATCCGGCTTTCAAGTGGGAGTTACAGGTGTGCATTTGAGGTCCTCAGTGTTCTCGAGTTTCTCTGCTCTTTTTTGCAGGCGGAGGTTTCGTGTTGGGTTTTGCGTCGTTCGGGAACTGATGGTGTGGCTATGATAGACAGTACGAGAGATAATTCATCTATTACAGTATATGTTTCTGCTCTTTTATAAGGCCCTGGAGGAGAGCACTTCTACGTTTGTTATTGCATGGTTTACTCTTATGAAAGATACCCAATTTCTGACGGAACGAAACTTCGTAAGTTCATTCTCTCTCTGCGTTCTTCTCAAATTTCCTGATCAATTATTTAGCGTCCTTTCCCCGACAATCCGGATATTGCTGGTGCCTATAAATACGCAGCAGCACTTACACCTATTGTTTCCCTTGTCGCATTACAATACCCCAGAGTCGAAAAGTTCATTCAAGAGGAATGGGCGACCCCGGTCTCAAGCGAGTCCTCCGCTACACCGCCTGCAAATCCTGGGCCTCTCCGTGGATTGGGCCAGGTTCCAGATGGTAACTTTTACATCAAGAATCCTGTTGGAATTAAGGCCATCACTCAGTGTTTCATTGAAACCGCACATAATTCTACAGCCAGCATTCCCGGTTTTTGTTGGTGCTTAATACTCTACGACCTCCTCTCGTTTGTCAATGAGAGACGGCAAGAAATGGATGAGATGGACCAAACTGGTCAGGAGAGTAGGAATCCAAGAGTTGAGTTTTTCGAGAATGTGCTTGGGGAGCTGTTTGACGGGGCTACGGAACGGGGAACAAAGGCTCTTGGGAAAGCGACCGCCGATAACGCTCTAGAAACGGTTATGCTCATGATTGAGCCTACCGGGGGACGATCTGTAGGACCGAGGTTCTGGATAGAGGCGGAGGAAGACGGCCGCAGGATGAAGAATGTGATTGCAGACCTTCTCAGAAGAGCTCTCCATGCTCTTCCATTTTCTGCGGCGGTGCTGGGAGCTGTTCTTCTGGCCAACGAGGTCCAATATAAAGATTTGGAGGGTCACCAGGCTTTCCTTAAGGAGGACTCCGACACCAGTGACACAATTACAGGATGGACTGGTAGCCCTGCCGTGAGATTTACAAAGAATGAGGAGTCGCAAAAGTTCCTACGACGAGCTAAAAACCGATTTCCATATGAACCGATTATTTTCTTAAAGATCATGAAGGCCCTGGCAACCGTGAACGTGGGTGTCACACACTATCTGATGAACATGGATACCTATACCCAGATCCTCCCGCAGGGATTTAGCGACTACGATGTCGACGATGAAGACTCGGATGTCACTCGGATACAATTGACCAATGATTTGGTTGTTTTTGCGCCGCGGAAAGCTGGTTTCTTTGAGGAGGAATATAGTTCTAGAGGAGGTATTGTGATACCCGCCGGTACAATAGGAGAGATGATCTCAACAGGAGGCAGCCGTCCTGTTGTCGCTTGGCAACATGAATACAACGCTTTCCCAGTGCTTGGAAGAGTACTCGAGCAGGCACTGATTGGTGATGGCTCGAGCTCTGGGCCCAGCCATGCAGCAGTAGGAGAGCTAGGTAGTGGCGAAGCGGTTACAGAAATTGTAGGGCTTCTTACCATTCTCATTGCCTGTGGCAACGAGAGCGCTCCGGGTGAGCTATCCCCTGCCCGAATACTCGAGGAGGCGAGCGATCTCGTCGGCCGCAGTAGGGACGTAGTTTCTATCATTTTTGATCTTCTCGAGGCAGGACTACAAGCAGCGACAAACTCTTCAAGCGCCGGAAAATCCACTGATTTCATTGTCGCAGCGGTGCAATTCGTCGATGCTTTGGTTCCGGCTCTTCCTGGTCGGGTGTGGCCATACCTTGCTCGGAGTACCATGTTGGAACGACATGGCCGTGGCGGGGCTTTTTCTGGGATTTTGTCTGCTGTGGAGGTTGTGAGGGGGGATTACGAGTTTACGATAAATTGCCTAAGGTTGTATGAGGACCTTGTTGAGGAAGCTATCAAGAGTAGTGTAGTCAACATGGGTGGTAGTAGGAGTTTGTCTGTGGCCTCTATGGCCACTTCGTCGGTTACCCGTTCCGGCGTGAGCACTGCGGTACAAAGAGATATTCTGTTAGCTTGGACTAGAGTTGTTGTAGATGTATTTGAGAGCTATTATGCTTGGAAGTACATTAATGAAGAGCAGAAGTTGGAGATTGGTAAATTTTCTAATTCTTTTACATATACCGTAGCTAATCCGGTGCACTAGGACAACGGATCTCGAGAATATTCACTAAAGTCCTCTCGATGGTCTATGGGGTTGATGAGTCCTCGGATTTGGGTTCGAAAATTACCGGTGTTTTGGCTCCTAGTGCTCAACATATCGTTACGATATTTTTATCGGAGGGTGATAACGAGCTTCCTATGGAACCCGTCATCCGGACAATACGTGTTGGGCTCGAGACACCGGAATCAAGCTTTCATCTAAGATCCTTGAATTCTTGGGTTGAACATGTAGCTTCCGTGATCAAATTTGCTGAGGTTTGTGTTCGAACGCGGGGGTATTTAGGGTAATCTTCCGATCCTGGAGTTGAGTAGTCACTTTGCTAATTTCCGATCCAGGTTACCGCCTTCGCAGCTGGAGAAACAATTGTACAATCTCACCGCGCCTTTAGCTAAATTATATGTGATCAACGACAGATACCGAGCACCTGTTTTAGGGATCTTTGAGAGTCTTGTTACAGCGTCCGGAACAATTCAATCGGAACCACCCTCATTGTTAGGACATCTCGGTGCCGATTGTGCTAGCCATTTTACGGCTGTTCTCGGGACTCTAGACAGGCCTTTTGACGATGAGCATCTGGAAGCACGTATATGGGGCTTTGTGTCTGCGGTTTTGAGCACTAAGCAGCAGGGCTTGTCGATATTACTCCTCCGTGGCGAGACGTTATGGCAAGGTGGTCTGAATGGGCGTGACAAGGGGTCGAAGAGGTCATTAATCTCAGTCGCGTTGGACTCACTGTCAGAAATCGACAAAATATCCTCCACAAAATCGCTGGCAATGCTAGAAGCCGTGGCTCTGGCTCAGAATTTCTGGAGTCTCGCTATGGATGATTTGGGGAAACACCCCAAGTTCCTCCCTGCAATTACTAGATTTGTGGAGGCACAGACAATTGAGTTCCTGCCTGCTGACTCCAAGGAAATATTGACAGAAAAGGCGGTTAGGGTGGCGGTGGCAGCTCACATTGCACAACTTCTGGCTATCCACTTACATTCTCGGAGACCATCTTCGCGTGATGGGACGTTCTTTAGACAGCTCATTCCCAAGCTGAAGTACTACTTTGACCAGGCGGCCACCATCAGCGGATATAGAGCGTCATTGCACGTAAATCTGCGCAAGAATTTCGAGGAGAAATGGCCCTGCTTGACACTACTAAAGCTGAGAAAGACTGCCCTTCAGCGAAGGAGCTACGGCGTCGACTACTTCTACGACATGAACCTCGCCGGAAAAGTCCTATCTTTTGATCCCTCCTGGAACAGCAGGGCAGATGGGTACGCCAATGAAGTAGAACAGGCGAATCTAAACCTCTCGCTCGTTGATTCCCAAGTGGTAAGTACCACCCCCAACAGAAGAATAACAAAGCGGGACGTGCTCTCCCAAGTCTCGGGTACTAACGAAGCTTAGGTCCTCCTGCGCGCGTGGAAGCTCCTCTCAATGGAACTCTGCGACTTTGTCTCGACCAACAGAGAACTCGAACAGCCCTTAGTCGACGTAGTAGAGAAGTGCCTGCAAGCAAACATAGAAACTGGCCTACCCCCGCCAATATTCAAGACGATAGTCTGCGAGCGCGCGGAATTCGCATTTGTCATTCTTCGCCGCCTCCAACAGTCCATGCAAGGTGCCAACGGGCAATTCGACAGAATTTTGGAACTGGCATGGAAAGCTATATACACCTCTGCCACCGAATTCCGGCAGGCGTTGACCACGGCAGATGTCGGGTACTACAGGTCCTTGCTAAGGATAATCTATCTAGTCCTGCACGCGAACGCCAGCAAGCCGAATCAGACTACCGAAAGCGCATACATGGTCCTGGACATACTAAACCTGGTCGTAGCAAAGGGCTTCAAGGAGCTAGCCAGTGCAACGCACACCCACCCAGAAACTGCGAACCCAGAGGACATAGCACTTGTGACAGCAATCCTGCAAGCCTCCCTAAAACTACCCGGAATCTCAATAATCCACGATAGTCTCGCAACGCACATCGCGGAAGACGGGACAATCCGTGCAGCAACAACCCTCTACTCCTGGTCTGAGCGTCTTGCCACGGAAAACAGGACGACCACAGCGGCGCACGTGACGAACTCCAACGCGAACGACCCAATATACGGTGAACTCAGCCTGCTCTTCCTCCTAGAACTCTCCACAATACCCATGCTGGCGAACCAACTCGCGACGGAGGGGATCCTAGACCAAATCCTGACTTCCTCCCTCACCACGCACATCGCTCGCCAGAGCGCCAACCCGGCCAGTTCACCGCGACTCCACGCCATCTGGACCCGCGCCCTACTCCCACTCTCGCTGAACCTACTCGTGCACATCGGATCGCGGATCGCGCGAGAAGTGCACGCATTCCTGTCCTTCTTCGCCCCGCAGTTGCGCGCTACGATCACCGCTTGGAAGGCCCGTACCGTCGTCACGCTCGCGGCCGTTAATGAGGCGGTTAGCATTGCTATGGTTCTCGCTGTTCTTGGTCGGATGATGGGGCTGGCGAGTGGTGGGGCTTGCCTCGACGGATTTGATAAAGCGGCGTTGGTGGAGGAGGTCGAGTACTTGCTTTCTCATAGGAATTACTTGAAGAGCTTGGTGGCTGCCACGAATAAAGACGAGGAGGAGATGCTAAGGCGGGAGGAGGAGGCGGATGGGGATGGGAATGGGAATGGGAATGGGACTGGGGGGGGAGGAAGTGTAGAGGGAGGGTTAGTCGCGAAGGTTACCGCCGGTTTAGGGGTTTTGCAGGGGCTGTTAGCTGAGGATGAGGGGGAGGATTGAATGCGTGGTTTCTATTAGAGTAGAGTAGACGGGGGGTAATGATGGTGTGGGGTACTATGGTTTGAAGTGTGGTTTTTTATTTTTATTTTTATATCTTCTTTTTGTTGCCTACAAATACTTTTTCTTTCTTCTTCGCCTGTTGATTTTGCGTTGACAGTGTTGTGGTATCAAGATCCGTAGTGGTAGTTTTGCGGTGATAGTAGGGGGGGGATTGTATAACAAGTCGTAACGCGCTTTATGATACGAAAATCGAAATCGGAAGGGGTTATCACCGAGTGATGTAGGGTGAACGAACGAGAACCTAAGATGGCGCGCACAATACCGACATTGCATTTAATAGCTCGGCTACTTAAATTTACTGTGTCCCTTACGGCCACTCAATCCATCCTCCCACGAATTTGCGCACCGGTAGTTTACGGTACAAAGCTAGACAAAAAGACAAAAGAAACCCTAGACTATGATGGAAAGATAAATAAATAAAAACCCTATTCAACCAGGTGACTCCGAAATTCGCAAACCCCATCCTAGCCCCCAAAACGAAAGTATATGATTATGCGTCATCTGCATCTCCAGCTCTGGCATTGGTACCATAATTCTGGCGCTCGCCAGACTGTCCTCTAATATCTTCCCAAGCAGCGTTAACTCTGCGGCCGGCGTCAGCGAGAAGGTTCTCATCTTCGTCATTCTCCGCATCTTCATCTTCAACTTCTCTGTTTCCAAGTTTTGGAGGTCTGACGAGACCTGTAAGGAGGGTGATAAGGTAAACTCCTAGGAAAGCGAATTGCGACCAGAAGGCGAATGCGCCAAAGTAGGGAAAGTTTAGCGTGACACGGTTGAGGAATGTTGAGACGATGGTGGGTGTGCAGATGTCTTGAGGCCCAGATTCGGAGCATGGAATGATGAACTCCTTGTGGCTGGTGCAGTCACGGTAGACGCCAGTTTCCAGTATCTGGAGCTTGGTATGTTAGCTTTTTTTGTCTCTCAAGGCGAGGCTGGAAAAGAAGGACCTACAGTCTTATTGCAGAACTTTTGTCCACCGTAGTGGGCATACTGCGGGGCAATGATCATGGTAATGGAGTAATTGATGGCCAAAACCGTGAGGGTTAACATGACCGTTGCCATCAACAAACCTTGTGGCTTCGTATGACCAGGCCTTATCTGAAATAGCGATACCCACAAGAACCTTATTCCAACAAATGCTGTTCCCACAACACTCGCAATAAATAGGTCCAAAACGAGAATCAAAGCCAGGATATAGTCGATGGGAAATACTCTGCTAGTAGCAACAAATAGCCAATTGATAGGGTTAAGGATGTTTATCTTGGTAAGTATGTATCCACAGCTTTTCCCGCAGACAGAGTTCTTGGATTTATCGATTGATGTCACCAGCATTGAAATGAATATCGAGATCGACAGCAAAAGGACCAGGATCCCCAAGAGGATCTTGAAAGGCCTCCCAATAGCCTGCAGTTTTCCAAGCCATTTCTGTGTACTATGGGCGCCTTCTTCAGCAACTCTCTGTCTACGCACGAGACTTCTCTCTTTACGCTGTAGACCTTCCAGCTCACGCCTATCCTTGGAAGTAAACCTAGAGCTAGGTCCGCCGGCGTATCTTGCCTCGATAATTCTCTGCCTCTCGCGGTTCAAAAGCAGATCTTGGCGCGCCGAAGCTGAGACAGATGGGAGGGATGTGCCGCTCACAGATCTAATGAGAAGCTGGGGTGTGAGAGCAAGTCCGGGAGCTGTGTAGAAAACATAAGGAATAATTCCGAGGCATAGCAAGGTCCCAGTGATGAATGTCAATGCGCGTTCTCCGTCTGCACGCGTGTCCCATTAGAAAACCATCACCAGCTATAAAGTATCTATGGGATACGAACGGTTTTCTAGGAGCAACCTCTTGAAGTAATCAAGGTCCAAATGCCCCCCTGTTTCCTGTGCGACAGGAAGAAAGAACCCCACTACAAGCAAAATCATTACTAGCATGAGGAAGCATAAGCTATATTTCATAGCACCCTTGATCCTTCCGCTCGTGGTCGCATCGACATCCCATTCCTCGTACCTGTGCGGGGTCAGCAACACGGACCAGGTAAGAATATTCAAATGATGGTCTACCAGAAATAGGCAAATGGGATGACCAGAAGACACATGACCACATCAAGTGAATAGAGTAGGTAGTAGACAATCTTCAAGCCTAGAATAATATGTGCGACGGTTTCCGGATTCGCCCAGTCCTTCTTGAGACCCGTAGCGTTGTTTGTGGTACTGGAGACGAGAGCAATGTCGACTGGAAGAAGGCAAACAGTCGCAAGAAGAGAGGTGAGAGAGAGAACGCAAACCACAGTCACAAAAGCGTCGCGATCATGACGGTCTTGGTATATTTTAACCTATCCACAGTTTTTAGCAAGCCTCGTCAACGTGGGTGAGAGAACCGGGAGACACACGAATGCGGATGCGGCGATCACTGTAAATGCAAGGACGATGATCGCAGTGATCCAGATGAGAGGGATCGTGACGACCATAGTTCAGGGGTGAGAGGGAAGCTACAGGAAGATCCAAGGTTGCAAGGGGTGCCGCCCAGCGGTGAAATTAGAACTATGATAGCTCAGAACGCGGTATCACTGTACCTATCGATAAAGGAAGCTGGTAGTTAGAGAAGCGTGTCTCAAAGCCTCACGCCCTTGAAGAAGTAAGAGTAGTGGGTAGAATGGGATCTAGTGGTAAAGAAGGAAAGGAAATTAGGGTTGGGAGAGGAAACGAAGGATGGATGTTTGCCCGTTTCGAGGCAACAATTGACAAAGCAGGATGACGTCTCGCGAAAGTCGGATCGATGGACCCCTGTAACCAGAGTTGGTAGACGCTCGTTGTGGCTTAGCTTAGTTACCGTATTACCGGCAGTCTGCTGGGATACCGCGGGGAAGAGATTCCCGCTGAAAGCAGGGTAACTCCACTACATTTAACCTCCCAGGGGAGAAAAATAAATAAAAAATGGCAGTCACTTAAAACCCTAACGCGCACCACCCCTGGACACCCGTAGCTTTCGGCCGCGAGCCAAATTTTGCATCATCAAATACCAACGCCGAATCCTCATCCATCGACTGACAACCACTCCAAACACCAGGCCAACGCAGAAAAAAAGAACATCAACGAACAGACAGAACAGACAGAATGGTATGATTCCCTTTTCCTCCGGCTCTCTGGCGGACGTGTTGGGGAAGTGGGGTTGGAAGTGATTGATGTCACGCTTCTCTGCTGTTACGCGATCGTGGCGCTAATATTGTGCTTTATAGGTTCTAGCTGAAGATCTCCTTAACCCCGCTCCCGCCGCTGAAGCCAGAAAGCACAAGCTCAAGGTAATCGACTGTCTCCAACGTTTCGGCCTCCCTAACCACGCATCTATAGACTCTTGTCCCGGCCCCTCGTTCCTTTTTCATGGACGTAAAATGCCCCGGTTGCTTTAACATCACTACCGTCTTCTCGCACGCCCAGACCGTCGTCATCTGCGGGTCCTGCGCCACCGTTCTTTGCCAGCCAACAGGTGGTAAGGCCCGCCTCACTGAGGGTTGCTCATTCAGGAGAAAATAAAGGGGTATGGGTCTTGTGGGAGGTTTCATAGTGGGTTTTTATGACCGGTTGTGACGAATGAGAGGGATAACGGGTGGTGGAGTGAGTTTGGAAAAACTGGCGACATCAAAATTGAGGTTTCAGCACTTTGGCTCTAATATAGCAGGCATGGTAGGCAAAGTTGGGTAATTCTTAACCTGTAAAATAGCATGGGAACACTATCTTGAAGGGTTACGAGCCCAATCCTGAAATTCTCTGTGAGGGCGGCTACTCGTGGGTGCGGAAAATCACTTGTAGCTTAAATAGATGCTCAAAGAACTGGAAATACTATACTCGCGTCGGGAGGTAGGTCGGTTCGGGGGGTATGTCGGGAAGAGACATACACAGTGTGCGTAGGAACTAGAATTAACATTTGACGTCATTCTGAGTATTCGAGTCCCTATTGAGTACTGAAGTATATTTTCCCTGCATATCTGCGTTCCCAAAATGCCCCCTGAGCCGATATATCCCCCGATGCGAGTTTATATTTCTCGGTCAATGTTTCTCGCTAAGAGCATGGCATTGAAAAGGTTCACTCGTCCCCAATCTACTCGTACATGTCTTACCAGTGCATGGGATAGCTCCAAAAGGCCATTATTGGGCTTGGCATTATTGGGCGGTGTAATCACCAGTTGTCACTCAGGCTCAGGTCCAAAGGCATCGTGACAAGTACCACCAACTCCCGCAGTTCTGGGGAACACTGGGGAGAGTGTGTTACGCATCTATCCCCTCGGGCCCTCTCTTCTCGTATTCCCCTTTTCTCGATACCCTATCACTCGCCTGTCTGGCCATCTATCTTTCCTTTTCTTTCAGACGAGACTTTTCTCCCGTGAAACGTTGAATACTCGAGTACAAAATTACACGCATAATTAACCATTTATAGTTACCCCCTCAATTTCTCGCTCTTTCCTTCATCCGATTTTCGGGTTCAATTCCCTCCTTCCACTCTGCTTATCGTTATCCCCGTTGCCAAGGCGATAACCGATAACTTTTATATTTTTTCTCCTACCCCACTACGCCTTCTACCAACCCTAGACCGAGTATCTGCCTTGACTGATCTGTTCAGGTACTGTGCTTGATTACTTGCCCCCCCCAAAGCTTTCTTGATAACATGAGCTCAAGCTGACCTGTCTGTTGGGATATTTATCCCAGAAGCAATGAATCACTGTCTTGGCCGTGCGAAGAGCGTTGCTAGGGAGTGTCATGGGAAAATTCCAGTGTTGAGAGCTTTGCCAATCAGTGTTCTTGCAGTTATTATGGCAGTTGCTATTGTGAACATGCTCTGTTGGGCAGGTGTGGGGGTCGCCCTCGTGGGTTTCCCTTTCCCCTAACCCTCTTCTTATTTCTGCCAACAGGCTGCTGATTGAGTACAACGGAAATTAGAATAAGCATAAGTCTGCTCTCACCTTTTAAGGCTTTATGATTATTAATTGATACGGGTGTTGGTTTCTCTATAGGGGATTGACCGGGACTTCGGTTTTGGCGTACACTTTGGGGTTGAGACATGCTCTTGACGCTGACCACATTGTTGTGAGGAATTATCCCTCTTTTACCTTAGAAACTCGGGTGGTTGAACCGCGTACTATGTTGTTGGGCTTTCCTCTGTCAGTAAGGTCAAGGAATTTTTTTTAAATTTTTTTCCGTCTCAGAAGGGGGAAAGGGGGTGTGTTTTTGCTGTGTTTTTTGCCCTCTTTCCAAAGAAGGGAGTTTTGGATTTCATTGCGTACGGTTCAATTACTCGAGTTTTCACGGTACATAATAGACAAAGCTCTGACGGAGGCAATAGGCTATTGACCTTACCACAAGAAAATTGATTGCATCTGGACAACGTCCCCTTACTGTTGGAATGTTTTTTAGTCTTGGCCATTCCACGTGCATACCTTCTCAGCTTCACTCTTCACTGACACAGGCTGATAGTCACAGAATTGTCATAGTCACCTCAATCGTAGTCGCCGGAACAGCTGCTGGCGTCAGTAAACGCTTTGACGATTTCGCCCGCGTTGGTGGTATTGTCGGAACTTCAGTTTCTGCGGCCTTCCTAACCATATTGGGTGTGATGAATGTATACATTTTGTATAAGCTCATCAAGCAATTGAATATGCTGATGCACTCTAGCCAAGGAGGTGTGTTGTTCGGTGAGGGCACTCTGGGTGACTGGAGCACTCCAGGAGCGGGGTGTTTTACAAAGATGTGTCGTGCGCTTTTCGGGTTGATAGATCGGCCATGGAAAATGTATCCATTGGGAGCGCTTTGTGAGTCCGCTGGTGCTTGTAACCTACTCGACGGCACACTGAAAAATATGGCACAACGAAAATTTTGGTGAGCGACACTACAACTTCACAACAATATGGCGGTAGAAGCAATGGTTTAAGTGAATTAACTATCAAATAGTTAAAAAGGGTTACTACACGATCTTCCTACATGGTTGCTTCTCTAAGATGTTTCCCACACTCACCGAATTTTTTATTGTGCCGTATTTTTCGGCGTGCAGTCAGGTACGTTAGGTGGGGATGTATCGATGGAAGACTAAAGGTGATGGCATTGCAGTTGGTCTTGGGTTCGATACTTCTTCGGAGGTGAGTGAGAAAACATGCCCTGCTGGATGGGAAGCTAATGGGAATAGGTCGCCCTTTTAGGAATTGCCTCTATACAGGCAGCACAGGGGACGAGCATTTGGCTTATCTTAATCTTCCCAGTCCTCTTCACTGGTACCCCCGCTTTCGCCTCCCCTTCGGACTTACCGGTCTACTAACACCCCAAAGCTGGAATGTGCCTCATCGACACCACCGACGGAGCCTTGATGTCAGCCTTATATACGACCTCCTCCTTCGCCCATGATGACATAGCAATCGTGTACTACTCCATAGTCCTAACCACCATAACCGTTCTAGTAGCGATATTAATCGGCGTGATCCAAATCCTCTCTCTGATCCAACACGTCCTAGAACCCACTGGGCACTTCTGGGATGGTGTCGAAAAGGTCAGTGAGAGGTACGACATTCTCGGCGCGTCAATCGCCGGTTTATTCGTAGTCACGGGGATCGTGGCGTACCTCATGTACACGCCTATCCGTGAGATTATCGACCAGAAAAGGTTGTTGATTCAGGGCGCTGTATCTGTGTCGTCTGGGAAGGATGCTATTGTCGCTCCGGTAGACACCCCCGGAGGTGCCAATACTACTACGAGGGTTTATCCAATCCAGGGGGAAATCGGGGTAGGAGAGAATGGCGGAGAGAGGGCTGAGGAGATTTGTTAGGCACTTTGAGGGTAGGGGAAGGAGTTCTGTGATGTGAGAGTGTGTAATAATAGTAATGGTGATGATGATGATGATGATGACGGTGATGACGTGACGAGTGATCTATGTTTTTTATGTTGTATGTTTATGATGTTAGGCCAACTTTGTCATGGCGACTCGCTCGGATAGCTGGAGGGCTGTGTTTGAAATGGCAGTTTGATGGCCGCACTCTGAGGCCTCCATGGTATACGTACGCACTATTCAAAGGACGCGCAAGCTATGAAAATGTTTTCACCCCCCCTGTTTCTCCTCCCTTCTTGTCTTCTCTCATCACTCACCTTTTCTTCCTGCACACAACTTTCCTCAAGTCTTTCCTTTCCCTCAAGTTATCACAATCACTCATGATCTTCACCTCCACTTGAGCGGTTTCACTCCACTGCGTAGAATCCTCACCGTAAATCATTACCACCGCAACTACTTTTTTCAACAGTCTGTACTCTGATACGACGAGTGATACTCTGTGATTGTGGTATTGGCATAGCTGCAGGAGTATTCAAAATTAAAGAATGTAACAGTCGATCAGGAACTCGGCTATTGAAAGGTACAGGGTGAAGAGGCTACTTGGTGCTTTTATCTAGCTTGATCAAAAAGGGTTGAAAAGTCGTTGAACTGCTGATCTGATGGCTCCCCACAACTCAATATATCCGTCCCCAATCCTTCAAAGCTAGATGAGTGAAGACACTACCGTATTACTACATCCGGGCGATAGCCGAAGTTTAGGGCTTTAGGAATCTGTGTATGATACTATATATGGGGGGTTTGTCTATTGGGGTTAAGGAACAAAAAAAAAAGAGAGGAAAAAAGAAGAAAAAACTCCCAGCCACACCTCCAGTAACTCGCAGATGCTATTTCATGCTCGGCTCTTCACATGCTATAATAATATTATTATTGTGTTTATCCTAGCATCTTTAGCGTCTTGATATTGTGAGAATGTGAGATATACAAAGCTTTACCTCTGTAAAAGAATAGCCAGTTTTACTCTCTGAGGTAGGTATATATAAATTTACACTCTAACCGGGAACTCGAGGCTTGAGCTTTCAACATTCCCTTCATTCGTCTTTTCTTTGCCTTTTCCCCATCTTCTACCATTATTAATTCTTTGCATTCTGAATACCCGTGGTGTGAAGTGATTTGTTGATTCTTTTAGCAGGCGGTGTTTTGGTTTCCACGGCTCGACTATGCCGGTCATTGAAAGGCATGGGGTGAAATACTGTTTTTGTGAGGCCTGATATAATACTATCAGAAGTGGCTGAATTCTACCTGTATTCTAAATAATGTATATATATATTTTAGAGAACTATTAGTCCACTTCTAAAAAGCCCGCTCCTGCACCACTACACATATAAGCGTCACGGCATTGCCCACTCTATTCTCAAGGCCCGATCCTTCAAACCTGATTGGCATCCATAGCTACATGCATACACACATCCAATGTACTACCTACCTACCTGAAGGGTATCACCGCCTCTCTCCCTCACTACCAACAGTATACCCTCTCGCAACCCCACTCCTACCAACCTCTACCACAGCACCAAGCCCATCATTCCCATTCCCATCCTCCTCATACGCAATAGCCATATCACTGCCCAGGCCTCTCCATGAGCGCTTATCTTTCAAGAACCGTGCAGCCGGAGAAACCACCCCGCCGACGGCGCCACTTAGTTGTTTTGACGAATTCGAGGTGTGTATTAATGCAGATGAGGAGGTGGAGGGATCTTGAGAGTGTTTTATGGGGTGGGGTTTTCGGCGCATGGGACGGGGGGTGGCTACGTATCGGCCGGTGCGCAGGTCAAATTCTGGGGGCTCGTCTTCCCCTTCGCCTACTTCCTCCTCCTCCTCCCCATCATCTTCACCGACGTCTGCCCTTTTGCCGTTGGCTGCATGCTTCGAATCCCCATCCATCTTAAGCAAACTTTCGAAATCAGACACCCAGCGGCCCGTCCACTCCCACCCGTCCTTCTCGCTAAGCGCAATTCCAATCTCGAACGGAGTTACCACGTCTCTGAAAAATCCCCTTCCACTCCCTTCCCCACCGCCCCCTACAATCCCCTGCTCCCAGCACCCTACGCCTACCCAAACCTCCACTTCGGCGAAATTTGCCACCTTCTCAACGTTGATCTTACCAACTACAACCAAGTAACTCTTCCTCCCCGCATCCCGGATCTGCCGTTTCAGCATTGATATCACCGGGAGGTAGTTTTTTACATTTAGGGTGTTGACTAGAATTCCTATTACGTTTGCACTGCGAGCATAGGAGAGGAGGGCGTATCGTCGGCGGAGGAGGACGGAGGAGGTTTCTTGGTTGCAGGTCGGTGGAGTGGCGGTTGTGTCATATGTGTGGATTGAGTGAACACGGGAGGCTAAGACCAGGAGAAGGGAAGGGAGTAGGGGGGAGATGTGGAAGAGGGAGTATGACTTTAGACCCCCCTCTTCCCCTTCACCTCCTTCTACCAGGCAGTCTGGAGGAAAGCTCCTGTTGGGGACCTGAGCTGACGGATCATGTATTACCTCTGTCGGATAAACATTTGTGTACCCCATCCCCTGCAGGATCTTGTGTAAAGGTGCGACGTGAGAGGAATAAGTGACGTCAGCCATTATTATAACCTTTTGTGACTTGTCTGGGAATTTATTAGAGAATGTGCTGGCGGCATGATTGAGGTCTAAAGGGTTTGAGGTGAAGACGTAGATTACGGGCAGACGGGTGGTTGGTGAGAGGCATGAGCGGCCGTAGTGTACGAGGACATCGGCAGCACAGTGTTCTGCAGCAATCTCATCGATACAGCAGGCGGAGTATGAGGTGTCGGCCAGGATGAAGGCTTTCTTAGACCCTGAGGTGGGTGCGATGGTAGTGGTGTTGGCAGTGGACCGTGTGGCTTGGGAGGCAGAAGGTGTTTTACAGGAGCATGCTTTGGTATCTAACGATGCTTCGGCTATTCCTGTCTCTCCATTTTGTGTCGGTTTCGGTGATGTATCTGTAGCGCAATTTCCGTCTTCACCGCATACTACTTCCCCGCTCTCTGCTTTATCCTCGCTCTCTGCAGTTCCCTCCTGGGGCTCTTGCCTCCGGTTTATTCCATCCAAAATGAGCTCGTAAACCCTCGTACTATCCCCTAGGAGCTCATCCGGGAACTGTAATGCAACTCTTGTATACCCACCAGCTATAATCTCCTCCACCGTCCTATCGATCTCATATAGCTCCTTGAAGGCCACCTCATTGAGGCCCTGGTGCCCCCGGAGGTTCGCGGGTTTCTCACTGTTTGAGGATTCGAGAATTTGTGTATCGGAAGTGTACAGCGGGAGACCGCTAGATAGGGCAGCCATGGGGAATTTGAAGACGATTAGTTCTCGGATTTTATTGCCGTGAATTGAAGGGCTGTGGGCAGTGTGGTTTGTATGAATGAAGTAGAGAGTGTCGAATAGGCGGGATTGAATTTTTTCGGTATTTCTCTGTAATACAGGTTTGTTTGTAGTGGGGCTCGCTGCATGGAGGGGTAGAAGATGCTCAACTTGGAGCCTCAAGAGCCGGGTAAGTTAAAGTTAAACCCAGCCCGCCCCAGCTTGCTTTCAATGCTACCAAACTCAAGCTTGGACCTGCCAGTCGGTCCATTTCTTGCGAAAGAAAAACAACACAAAATATACTGGTTTTTTCTCCGGCCTCACGCGGACCCGATTCCAGCTATGGTATATAAATGCAACACAATCTCTCTCTCCTCGGATATCTTCTCCCTCTCAGTTCATCCTACCAAGCCGCTTTATGCCGCTGGACTCCTAAGCGGGAGGTTGGAAGTTTACACCTGGGGTGATGGGTCTGAAGAGAGTGGGAAACCGAAGCAGGTGATAATTGACCCCGATGAGAAGTATGCTATACAATGGGGTACGAGGAGGTACCTTGACAGTTGCAGGGCGGTTGCTTTTAGCACGGATGGTGAACGTATTGTGCTCTCCTAGCCTGGGGTTTTGGAGAATGTAGGTTTAACGTTTTTGGCGCCATAGGTATCTTTTCTGTGGGTGCCAATTCACTCCTTAAGCTCGCCAACGCGAATACGGGACAGGTTGTTTCGAAGGCTTATATTCCTTCCTTAAAAAATCTCAAGTAACATTTCCAATTAAGGTCCGCTATATCTCGGAGGAGTCGCTGACGGAACATTGTCCTACAGAGTTGAATATCCCTCGGTGATTGCTCCACTATCTTCATCTCACTTACTCGTTGGTACCGATTCCGGGAGGATCCATCTCTACGACGTACGCGAGAATAGTCTTACGCGGCCAGCCCAGACGTGGAAGAAAGTTCATGATGACTACATCTCTTCAATCACACCACTGCCTTCCGCCGGCGGAGGCCTCGCCCGCCAATTTGTCTCTACTGGTGCTTCTACACTTGCCTATATTGACTTCCGCAAGCAAGGGAGGGCCGTCATCAAATCAGAAGACCAGGAGGACGAGCAACTCTGTTCCGTATACGTATCTGGCCTGTCTGCTAGAGCCGGACGTGGAGGTGAAAAGATACTTGTCGGGAACTCTAGTGGAGTTGTCACGCTGTGGAATAGAGGCGAGTGGGAGGATCATCAAGACAGGATCAACTTTTCAAAGTCTTCTGGGGAGTCCGTCGATGTGATTGCTGCCCTGCCGGACACGTTTCAGCACCGGGGTTCTGAATCTGGGATATTTGTGGCTGCGGGGTCTGCCGATGGAAAAGTTCGGATTGTCAAATTAGGGGGCAATCGTATTGTCGAGACTCTTCAACATTCCTTAACCGCCGAAGAAGTGAAAGGCGCTATAGCCGGTGCGGGTCTTTCGGCCAACGGCGAGGGCATGGGAGACGGCGTTACGGAGCTCGGAACAGACTGTGAAGGGAATCTGGTCTCTGCAGGCGGTTCCACAATCAAAGTCTGGTACTGGGACGGGGGTACTTCGGATGCTCAGCCCTCAGGGAAAAAAGGAAAGCGCAGTCCGAACGAAACCGACACTGACACCGACCTAGAGGATGATGAGTCTAGCAGTGGTCAGCAACAATCCCCCAAGAAGCGTAGAAAGAAGCGAAAGGGCGGGACCGGAAAAGCTAAGAGCGCGGGGCCACAGAAGTTTGCCAATTTCCATGGGTTAGATTGAGAGACTTTGCGCTGCCTCGCACCTTCCTTCAATCCCTTTGATTTTGTGGAAGTGAATATTGTATACTAGTTTCATAATTTCTTCTCGCACTAGTGGTGTTTAATATCATTGATGGCGCATTTTTATTCTGAGTGATAGGTTATGAGGAGCCGTGGGTGGGTGAGGAGTCATGGGTTCCGATGGTGGAGATTCTATGAGAAGTAGTATCTCTGCCGTACTTAAACTAGCATGCCACTGAAATTCATGATGGAAGCCATCGAATTGAAGGTATATGGGGGATCTTGGTCTTGGCCCCCTAGCTAGCAAGAAGGGAGGTCACAATCTCTCAGGAGGGCCCAAAGGCCCTCTGCTTCTCTCGTGATCGCGCATCCCGCCGGCATCCAGAGTACCAAACTACACAGATATAGAGGCGCCCCAGGCATATAAGGTTTTCCGGAAACTCTTACTAAAGTGACCCATTGACGTACTTATAGCATTCCCTGCATTCTTTAACTCCACTAGGGGATTATATTATGCATTAAGTTATGCATTGAATACACACAATAATGATCTTCCACTGGGATCACAACTCCTCTGGTCTCGCTAGACGGTGGATACTTAGTTCTTTGGTTGATTAGTTGTTAGTCTTTGCCTTCGTATCAGTGCCTGATATCTCCTGCGCAGGGGGGAGCTTCTAGTAGCGGGATGTGATGGGACTTGAGATACCAGCAGTCGGGCGGTAAGCTGGAGCAATTTGCGGCTCGATAAATTTACCCTCCGCGCTATCCCCTTCTTTCCCAGTTCTGTCACCAAGGTATGGCAGTGCAGAAATACGGGTGGCTTGCCTTGGAAAAGCTGCTATTAGCGGCTTAGATGCTTCCACCTCTGGTAGGACTTTAGTAGTAGCGTATGCTGGTAGAAAAAGGGAACGCAGGGTTGTACGAGGGCTTGCTTTAGCGGTAAGTTGTGTGATCACTTGGGGGGCACAGCAGTGCAATAAGTAGATTACTATTCAACTAGTCTAGCTGAGGGAAATGCTAGCTGAGAGGGGATGGTAAACGTTGTTTCACATGACCAGATTGAGCACCAAGGTGCTGTGCACGATGTGCTGGGGGGAATTTCCATCATGGGCTCGAATCAAACTAGAGACACCAAGATTAATTCACTGAATTAGCCAACAAGGGCCCTGATTATTGTTCGTAACCTGAAGCCTAGATAACTGCCTCAGAAGAAGATGCGAGATAGTGGATCCCGTCCAAGGTATCATATCCACGACAATATCCCAGGTCCCTGCACTAGGACGGAAGCTTCTGCACAATGCGGACCCCTAGTTTCGACATGAGCCAGTCTCCTTTTGCATTCTGCTGTATTAGAGCCTTCAGATCCGGCCATAAAAAAGTCCAACAAGAATATGTTAAGAGTGAGGATGGTGTGGGGAGGAGGGGATGGGCTCACTTGAGAAAAGTTGATTGCGCAGCCTAGACAGGATGCGTGCCTAGTGAGGAAGAGATAGAGAGACAAAGGAGAGATCTTCATTCATTTTGTAAGCCTCAAGGGACGTGGAGATCCTTATATGAAACCCCTGGGCTGGAGATCCCACCGACATCTTCCATTCACAGCCCACTCCCAACTCACTCTATGCCCCTTAGTTACAGAGGTACAGTGCGTCCAAGAAAAGCTCAATTAATGCCAGAGGATAGCAAGTCTTCCCGCCGTCTTCTGGATCGTCAAAGATGGGCCCTATTCCAAAAATTAAACTTTCCTTCCACGAATTTTATTCCCCCAATTTTGTGTTCAGGACAGATTTAAGCCAGAGCACCCACACTACGAATACGTCCGAGGCGGGAGCCACCCCAGGTACCGTGTGCCAACGCTTAGCTAGCCAGCTTCATTCTAATTCCTTTTTTTTTTGCTACTTTTGAGCTTCCTGGCGGCAGCGAGTGAGGCTACATGACGGGATGGACTGTCCTCACCCAACATATTTCCGAAGGGCACTTCCATCACATGGCATGGAAGAGCACATCAGTAAAAACACCGACTACAGGTATCCTACGCAGGCAGTACACAAATGCTTAAAATGTAAACCGTTAATTAAGGAGTAAGGAGATATAGGAGATGGATCAGAATATGGCAGGTATTATACTATCCCGGTGTCAAAAGAAGCCGACACCCACCCAGTTTTCTATACAGGATGCCCCCATTGTAGGAGGTGCTCACTTCCTTACCGCCATAATGTCGGAAGAAGAAGAAAAACTCGCGCTTTCTTGGATAGCCTGGCCTGGCATGAAGATTTACCGTCTGTTTATCTGGTATTCCCACAATACCTAGCAACTATACTGGCCGGCTTCACTCACTTACTCCCAATGGCCGGTGGAGGTGGGAAGGAAGAAAAAAAAGGCAAATTTATAATATGGTAAATTCTCTTTGATTCCCTTTCACTCGATTACTCTTCGCAGTGAGAAATCTGTCAAGTTATGCACCCTTGTGATGATTGGCCAAGCCTGTTCATTTTGTATGGGAACCTAGGTGGGTGTCGATTTCCTCCTGCCGTCAAGTTCGTGCAGGGCACTCAGATATGAGATGATGCGGGCCAGGAATCAAAAGATGGCAAGTATTACATACTCGAGTGGGATAGTCAAAACACGGTCGGTTTTACATAGAACATACAGATTTAGTAGGGTGGCACAAAATCCGCATGATCCAACTAGCCAACCAAGCTCTGCATTAAAAGGAGAGGCATAACCTGGAAAGGGAAACTAGGTCATACTTGGGCTTCCGCAATATTGTATTTTTAATATCATACAAGTTCTAGGGGGGAGGTTTTCGCACAGTTAATTTAAGTTAACCCGCGAAATTGTCCCCGTCTTGTATGAACACATTCTCCCTGTGCCTTGTACATATAAGAATCATATAATTTTGCACAGCCACCACAAATACAATATAGTAGATTTAAGAAATAAAGATTTGGAATAAGGAAAGAGGTCTGGAAAGCAGGTTCTGCGGCGCTAGAAAGTTCGTGTGAGTTTTTAGAACAAGGTCCCGGATCTAGGATTAAGCACCAGGTTATGGGCGATATCGCCCTGGGCAAAAGGGATCGTATAGGCTATAACCAGTAGAATCAGTATTTGCTATAGATCAATTGGGGGTCGCATATGGGCACCCTTTACTGGGTTGAAAGGCTGGGGCGAGGGCCTTCAGAGCCAGGTCCTAGACAATGGATCTAACACAAGGCCACGAAGGAAATTAGCATGGAAGTCTGTGTTTCCAAGGGGGGGATTGCTTCGAGTAACTATTATACCATACCCCAGACTATTGTCGGTTTAGGATGTTGGGCAGAGGTTGAGTACTCGAGTATTCAAGAGTCGGGGTCCCGGCATCCCATCCGGCCCAAACACCCAACCCTAGCGCCCAGCAATCGCTGGCTCTAACATTCAAGCTTCGGGGGGTACAGAGTTCAGTCTGCTCTGTTCTTCTAATTATCTGTAAACAGCTACGAGGCAGGCTACTATCCAGAAGGGGCATCCCTATGGCTGCGCTTCCCCATTGAACCAGCAATTCACATGGTCTCGAACAATAACCCCTTCAATGAGCGAACGAGGGGGGACTTTTTCAGCGAAAATTACACCGCCTTTTATTGGCGATCTAACCGCCTTTGGTAGTTCTGTAGGCCTATGAAAAATTTGTATAGTCCCACTAATCCCCATCCAAAAGCCTCCCATAGATCCGGCCCACTGGCCCAGATACCGTTACTGGTGTAAAAGCACAGCACGATAGCCTAAAATCGACATCCACTTCACGATGTGGGCGGGCCGCCACTACCGCCCCCTCCTAATTGTCGTCTCATCTCCAGAGCTGTCTTGTACGGCGGGGCCGTAGGAGGCTGTATTGGATCCTTGCTCTTCCACTTCTGTCCAAACTCATCTACATCTGGTAGGGCGTAGGTAGCGTCCGAATCGAACTCACTCAAGTCTCCGCAAGCGATGAAAGGTGCGATATACCTTGCCTCCTGGGCATCATGGTCGCCATCCTCGTCACCCTCCACTTGCCTCAATTCGATTTCCCTGACACCATCGACCAGGTGCTCCTCCTCTTTATCCCTTCTGTTCGGCTTCTCCGGAAACTTCATTCCTAGCCCTAGCGGTGTTTCTAGGGAAGCCTTGAATCCCGCGGGCGGTGAGTACCCCTCGCAAACCACAAAAGCCTCAATGCTACTCCCCCTCGAGCTACGCGGCTTCGCGCAAGTGACACGATCAAAAAGGCACCTCAACTGAGCAAACACAACAGCCACATCCCTCCCTCTGAATATTTTGGCTACGAATGCCCCGCCGGGCTTGAGCACACAGGTCGCTAGGTTCAGCGCGGCGAGGAGTAGTTGCGACTGGATATATTCGTCCAGATCGTGCAGTCCAGTGACATCAGGTGCCCCGTCAGACACGACTAGATCCGCAGGCTTATCCCCCAGATGCCGGAGTAAGAGCGGGAGTGTGGATGGGTGGGTAATGTCTGCTTGTAGGGTTGTCACGCCCGGTAGGGGGGTCATGGGCTGTAAATCTAGTGATACGATGGTGGATGTCGGCGGCAGTGTACGTGAGAGGACTTGGGACCATGAGCCGGGAGCTGCACACAAGTCCACTACTCTTGTTACGTCCGCGAAGAGGTTGAATTGTGAGTTTAGCTGTAGAAGCTTGAATGCAGAGCGGGCTCGCCATCCTATCAAATCCGTTAGTTGGTGTCCAGGTATCCAAAGTATTGGGGTTTAGAAAATTATGCCTTGCTCTTTAGCGAGCCTATAGTAAGAATCTCGTTTATCCTTGCTTGATTTGCCCATTGTAGTCTGTGGTCGAGTTGTAGATTGCGTATGTGGTCGTTGATCTTTCGATTTGGAATGTCTAAGTTAGCTGCCAAGACCTGTGACTACAGCCATTCTGTGGAGTTAATCCTCCCCCGAGGCCAGAATAAAGCGCCAAGAGCCCACCGATGATAGACCTAAACCCCAGCTCTCATAAGCAAGTGAAAATACGGTTAAAGGGCTCGGAAGATTACCACAATGTTGGGGTTCGCTCGAACAAAGATACAGATAGCTATGATAATTATGATATGATACCCAGTTTTGAGGGTTCCCTGGGCAGAGGAACTGCATCACAACTGCAAGTGTTCAACGGCACTGGGATACCAGCAGGAGTTTCGTAGGTTCCCTCCACTTGTAACAATTAACGCTTAATCGTCCTCATCCGGTTGAGATCTTAAGATCTCTGTTTCGCACGCGCGCTTCTCCCGGCATACTGGTAGTCAAACGGTGCTTGGAAGGGCCGAGATAGGTATCTGTGCTGCCAAAGCACAGGTAGCTTCAACTAGCTATCCCATCAACCCTTAAAAATCATACTATCTAGTTTGGCACCGAATTCTGTAGATAATCCTGAGATGACGCGAGTACCGATTGTTATCACGGCTATGGCATGAATCTAAAGTGACCCAATTGTTTAGCAAAGCCCACTGAGGAATGCTGTAGTGGGAACGACAACGAACACGAGAGGTACTGTATCATACGGGCATGTCCGGAAACCATGTATGCCCCTTTGCAACCCAGCATAATACCAAATAACTACCATCTTGTTTATAAAAATTTCTATTTACAAGTTCAATCAAAAGGTATCTTGAAGTATATTGCAGAAGTTTTATATCAATACAATAATATGATATTATTATTATTATTATAGTCTAAGTATACGTAAATTACAATATTTGATTTGAGTAGGCTTTGCGATAAGTAATATGTGTTAAGTTATATTAATCACAAGTTAATACAGATGTACTATGGATAACTTTCAAATGTCTTTAGTATGATACCAAACTCTCTTACTAAATCAACGTCCTATTCGCCCGATTATCAGCGATAACCTACCTGCAGGTATGCTGAACAAGGTCTCGCTCTCTCTATACAAAAAAGATAGGCGGAAGACATGTTCTCACAAATATCCTACTTACATTCAACCATCAGTATATTCTTACTTTTGTTGAGGGTAGCCGATAAACACCCATAATAAGAGACTTTTTGGCGGGGGAGGATGGCAAGGTATCGAGATGTTCCACCTACGATATATCTTAGTTGGAAAGGTACAAGTACCTTCTCGAGTTAGTTCGAAATAACGGTTTCAGTCTAGACCGAAACTACAACCTGGCAACAACCCCGGACACTGCCCAATCGGCGTGACACGATTTACCCCTAAAGTGAGACACACCACAGACTGAGAGTATCCATACCCTCAGATTTTGACAAACTCGTCACGCGCTTCTCATTATCACCCCCCCCCAAGACACCTCAGGAACGTCACGCTCACTCATCGGGTCGAAAACACTTATAACTCCTCCATACAACTATTTTCCTAGGTCGCTCGTCTATGCTTGTTTCTCCATCTTCATAGAGGGGGCCTGATTCCCCATTTTCAGAAGGGAAAGAAAAAAAACATTCTCAATTCAGCGTTGTTTTTCTTTTCTGTCGCGTTAGACTTCTACTCGTTTGCTCTGTGGTTAAGTAAGGCTGTTGGCTAACTTGGCCCTTTTTTTCTTTTCCTTTTCTCAACTTTAATCTTTCCATCTCTCCTGCCATTCGCTCACCGACCATCTTTCTTTTCTTTTTTTCTTTTTCAACGGTCGAACAACCTTCCTCCAACTTATACTTAATTTTATCGCCCCTCATGACGAGTCTTCAACAACCAATAGGCCCTGCACTCCCTGAAAAAATGAGCCAGCCGGAGAAGCGGCCTCGTGGAAGACCTCCAACATTTACCGATGAGGAACGGCTTCAACGGAAACGGGAGTTGGCCCGCATACGTCAAGCACGCAAGAGAGAGCGGGATAGAGTCAGAAGATGGAGCACGGGGCAAGATAGTGAAGAGATGGGGTCGCAAGGAATTAGTCCTCCGCCAGATAATTCTGCTGATGGCACAGATACGAACAGCCTTTCTCAGAAAACCGACCAAAGTGCTTGGGGCCTGGAGAAGGCTGTTGGTTTTCAGGTCCAGGTTAGAAGGACAAGAGATAATTCCCCTTCTGATCAGGAATATCCTGCTCCTGGTGACGAAGGCATCATATCGAGGGAACACAGTCTATCATCTAGACCAGCCGGAGAACCATCACCCCAACCGCCCGCACTCCCCCTACCATTAATACCTAACGATTCGATGGTTTGTGACGAGCCAGAAAGTTATGATCGAGCCCATGAGAGCCTAGCTACTTGGCACAAGATTCAGAGTATTTCGAAGGCATTGGAGGCTTCTCAAGGTAGTCGGGTTATGCGAAATCAGTTAGCCAACCTGTTATATACGAACGAACTAGTTTCTCTTATCCAGAGTTGGGAGGAAGCAGGGTTTATGCCCCGAGGGAGAGCCTCTCTGCCGCCACCATCAACAGCGCAGCCACAAGCCGGAATGCCTACTCCTCTGCCTGGTACATCGTCTCGTGAGAGTATGTTCCCTGGTGGCGTTAGTAATGGTCGACCGGAAGAGTCAGAGGACGAACTTATGGAAAGAATATTAGACAACTTGAGTGGACGAATGCAAGCGCTCAAGCGCCGCAAGGGCCTAAAATCCGAGGTGGATGAGCTCCGGAAGGCCTTGGCGGATAAGGAAGCGAAGTTAAAGGAATGTAATGCGATACTAGAGGCCGAAAGAGCCGTATGGCAGAATTTCCAGAACATGCAGGTTTAGAAACAAACAGCATTGTTTTTTCCTTTTCGTTCTTTCCTTTTCCTTACATTTCCCTCGCTCTGTTTTATCATGGGGAAGAGGAGGCAGTACCGGAGTTAATACTTGTTTTTATTTTATTTTTTAGTGTTATATTCTGTGCATTGCTATCGGCATCTTTGTTTATTTTGCGATGGGGTTGGGGTCGATTTATTAGTTGGCGTTCATGGGAAGGTGGTGATGAAGATAGTTAGCTGGAACAGTGGGTGGGGTGGGTCTCTTCCGTATCTCTGATCTTGCTCTTGAGTTTGGGTAATGTCTCTTTGGTATAAGAAGAAAGGGATCCATAAATATATTAATTACGGAATTAAAAATGAAATATGAAATTACTACAATATTGTTATGAGATGAGTATTTCTGACTCGAGTTTTGACGGTCCCTCTCGATAGAACAGTTATTCGCCTAGATTACATGCATCACCACACGGCACTCGTGTAACTCTTTGTCCCTAGCTCAACGACGGCATTTTCGTGAAGTCCTTGTAGGCTACCATAGCCCGGGTTTCTGGCAAAGAGTTTTGTTTCGTTCGCTCGCTTCTCAAAATCCCCGCTCCTACCCATACGTCGGCGTTCAGAGCTGTAGTTTGGGCCCTTTCCCCATTGTTCTCCTCCCTCGTCATCCTCTAGAACGCCATAACCACATTTGTTTCTCTACCGTTTGCCTTCACCCGTGCTATTGGAGCCTCTCACGGGCTACTGTCACATTTTCACTCCTTTATCGCTCAGTCTTCCCCTCCCTCCTTTTGCGGAGCTGTCCTCCACCCCTACCTAGATCCTGCCCCCACTAAAACCATCAATACTGCTTCCTACTACCAACCCCTCCTCCCAGTGAAGCTGGTTCAGTACTTTCATTCTCTCCCACTGTACATAAGTAGAGCAGAAACGGGGCAATGGTTCGCTACGCTGTCTATAGATGTTTTAACTTTCTTCCAAAGGCAATTCCTGCCCCCCCCCGAGCGGGGATACCAATACGCCGGTTCGAGCCAATCATTCGCACTGGTCCAACCGTGCTCCACGATGCTTACTAGGACCTTGCTTCAAAGATTCTCACCAAGAATGGTGTTACCCCGCGTGCCCGCAATGCCCTGTGGAAAGTGATGCAGCAGAAGTCTGATGTGTTCACTATCTTCTAGCATAGGAACTTTCACCTTAAGCGCGAGACCATCGATCGCATCTAAATTCAAAAGCTCATCAAGGAGGATCTTGCACTTAGGGCAGGTAACGCCGACCCGGACGGAATTTAGGGCGGCCCCTTCCCACCTCTCCCACCCCAACTTTGCTCTTGGGATTCAAGCTTAGATGGATGTCAGAAGGGCCTCGTATTTGATTTGACGGGAAGATAACAGTTCACTCGGATAAGATCTCAGAGCCCTGATTTCTATTTGGCATGATTGAGGAGGTCATTGAAGTCAAAGGGGGTGTTCTATAATTCTGACCCCAGGTTGGCGCAGGAGAGAATGAAAGTTATTGATTACATAATGAATCAGGATCATTGGCTCTTCAGAAGACCCCCCCAGGGCGAACATCCGATTGACAGCAAGCTCGTTGCTTGCTTGTAGGACAAGGCAAACGGATATATAATATACTCGTATAATCTTCAAACAACCCCAATGGTGGGTGATCAGTCATGGGGTGAAGACGGGGTTTATTATGTCACTTCCTGTGCTTTTCCCCCCCTTGTTCTAACATAAACTTTGCTCATGAATCGAATTAGTTAGGGAATCCAGACAGCAGTCACTACTATTAGAAGTTCCATCACGACCGCTTCTACATGCGTTCAAGGTCATCAAACATTTCCTACTGATATTTTCCTCTATTGCAAAATTTTGTATTTTAGAGGGACTTCTCTATCGGGAATTTATCTATGATATGGATACCTTCTTTTGATTCGCAAGACAGGGTTGGAGGTTTTGTCTCTGAGGCAACTTAGACAGGTGAGGTAAATGTGACGGCTGTTCTAATTATTCTAGTAAGTTACCGACTGGCTTCTAAAAAAAAAGATTTCCGTCACAAATGCCTGATCAAGTCCATATCGCGTCTCTGAAGTCGTGATCTGTTCCCACTCACACTACCCTTATCTGGGATTTGGCTATAACACTTCGCCATTGCCATTGCTATTAGGCTCAATACGGAATTTTGCTTCCTTGTTTCTACGAAAAATCAGTGCACTACAGGATTGTAGTGGAATGTTTCTTGCAAGGTCATATAGGTGGTAAGAGGAAGCAAGAAGAAGAAAAAATCCATGGCCTAACCTCTTCTATCCTTCTAGGCAAAATACTCGCTGAGAGGTTCATCGCACCTTTTCCCCCTTGGATCCTCACAAGATGGTAAGGTGCATTAAGATATCCACAGTACAGGAAATGTCATCATATTATAGTGTGTATATAAGCTTTTAGACGGGGCTAATAATGTTATTGAAATGGTTGGGGATAATTCACATGTATCATAGGTAACTATCACTATTCTCAGAGATAGTATATAATACCGGAGAAAGTAGCTCAGACATTTTAAGCATTTTAGCCTCTGGGTTTTGAATTTAATATAAATCCTATAAAGAAGGTTTTGGTTTTTTCTTTGCAGGATGGCAAAGCAATATCCTTACAACAGAACTAAAGCTAACAAGAGGTTTGGGAAGAAGTACGATCCTACTACCAGGAAGAGTATATTATTTTATTAATATTATACCAAGAAGTATTCCCAGTCTAATAAGGAGACATAGAGGTTATACTAAATTGTAAATATGGCTTGAGAGGAATGAGTTTCTGGCTATTATTTTTCAATCGATTTACTTCTATTGCTAATTGGGAATTTGATTTTCTTTTCTAATATCACCATCTTCATGGCATGCCAAGCCTTGTCACCTCTTATGATATGATACCAACTTTGCCGGGGGTTCTTCCTCAAAATCTTGGCAGTTCTAATTGTCGACAACCCCGAAACCTCAACCCACTTCACCCAACTTCCCATCTAGCCCACACCGTTCCATCTCTGGGAGCTTTCTACTACCACCCCCCCATCTGCAATCCATCAACCCATAACCATACCCAAAGCTTTAGCTCACCTACCGCCTATTCAGTAGTTTCCACACCATGAACCATTTCCCAGAAGCATGGGGCAGAGTACGCTTCATCAATCAATCAAACCCCCACCATCATTTTTTCAAAAACTGACCAGCTTTTATCTTTTCCTTTTATCAACGCTTAGCCCAGAAATGACGTCTATGGCGCATACGATGCCTCCCATTTGCAGCCCTCTATGCCAAACCAGCATACCCAGTCTCCGATCGTTACTGGTACCAGTGTCGTTGCGCTGAAGTTTAATGGAGGGGTTGTTATTGCTGCTGATAATCTGGGTATTACTCCCCCACTACTCCTCTCTGTTTGCTCGCATCCCTTGATCCTAATGACGGTAACGATGATGGCCATAGCTTCATACGGCTCCCTCGCCCGCTTCACCGACATCGAGCGTCTGAAGCAGGTTGGGACTCACACTATTGTCGGTGCCGGTGGTGACATCTCGGATATGCAGTACTTACACGAGAAGTTGTTGGATCCCTTGATCATTAAGGAGGAGTACCAGAACGATGGACATCATCTACGTGCCTCGCATATTTACCGGTACCTTAGCAAGGTCCTGTACCACCGTCGTTGCAAGTTCAATCCCTTGTGGAATACCTTACTGGTTGCTGGGTGGGATGATGGCAAACCGTGAGTTTATCAATCACTATTAGAAGCAAGGCAGTAAAGTGACCAACTCTCGGTGTAGGTTCCTGGCTTCGGCGGATCTTCTAGGAACTACCTTCTCCGCCCCCGCTCTATCTACTGGATTCGGCGCGCATCTCGCCGTCCCCCTACTCCGCCGTGTTTGCCCCGACGAAGCTGCTGTTGAGAACATCACCCGTGAACAGGCGGTTGCCACTGTCGAAGAGTGTATGAAGGTGCTCTTCTACCGCGATGCTCGAAGTTTGAGCAAATACTCTTTGGCCATAATCACCGGGGAGGGTGTGGAGAATGCTGAGGGCGAAGCGAAGGAGAAGGTCAATATCGAGTGGAAGAAGGATATTGAGCTTCAAAACCAGAGCTGGAAGTTTGCGGAGGGTATTAGGGGGTATGGCGCACAGGTTGTCTAGGCGTATAGATTGACCTTGAGGGGTGTTGCCAATGAACATGTGGGACACACATTGCCTACCTCTCGCACACAAAACATGGATGGTGAATGTTTTATTTTTGCGAACACTTGTGACTAGAACTAAATACCTTTTGAATGATGACACCATATTATTGTGACCCCAAGAGCTCTAACAGTCCCGAAAACCCCATACTCGAAAGCATTATCCCAATCACTATCCCGCCCATCGCCCATCAGCCATAGACAACTAATACTTTTCCACCCCCTCCTCCTCCATTTCCCCCTCCTTTTCCACCCCTTCCTCCTGTCCCTTCAGCAACGTATACACTGGAGCCCTCAAAGCTTCTCTTCCCTTCAAAAACTCTAACTCTAGAATGAAAACATACTCCACGAGCACCCCACCTGACAACTCTACCAACTCCCCAGCAGCCTTCGCACTTCCTCCGGTAGCGATAATATCATCAACAACCAGCACCCTCTGTCCTGGTTTAATCGCGCCCACCTGCATCTCGAACCAATCCGTGCCGTACTCCTTCTCGTACGCCACGCGCACACACTCGCCCGGCAGCTTCCCGGCTTTGCGCACGGGCACGAAACCAGCGCCCAACTTGAGTGCCAGCGAGGGACCGAAGAGAAAGCCCCGCGCTTCGAGACCCACAACAACGTCTACACCCGCGAACGGCGGTGTTAGTGTCGGTGGGTGGGCGGATTGGATGTGTAGCTCCAAGGCTTGCAGTAGCGTCGCATGGAGGGTCGGGGAGGCAAAGATTGGGAGGATGTCTTCGAAGAGGACGCCCGGTTTTGGAAAGTCGGGACGCTGGCGAAGGGAGGCACGGAGGTGGGATTTGAGGTTGGGGAGGTCGGTTTGGTCGAGCATTTGATTTCTTTCTCTCTTTTCTTTTCTTTTCTTTTTTCCCAATTCGGTGCGGATCTCTGAGCTGGAGGTTTTGGGTTGGTTTGTGGTTGTGGCTGGGGAAGGAAGGGAGGGAGGAAGCAAGCAAGCAAGGGAGGGAGGAAGGGAGGGGGAGGAAGGGAGGGGGAGGGAGAGAGAGAGGAAGTTGTTGTAATAGAATTCAAGACTTAAATACTTAACTTGTAACTTAGCACTGTAGGGGAGACAACCAACAGGAGGGGTGTAGCGAAACCCTTATCATACCAAAGCTGATGCTTTGCCACCAGATTTTTTGTGTATCGTTCGCCGTCACCTCTGCCCGCTGCTCCCCCTAACTTACCATGTGCAAGCATGATAGGTGTGATAAAGGCGAACAGCTTAACCCGTTACCCTAAAGGACGCATAGAAAGGAGAAAAAAGAGAAAAAAAAGACAGGGACAAAAACACGTGAAGGATATCATATCTCGGAAAAGAGGTAAAGGCTTATCGTTTATCATGCAGTAGTTACCAAATGGTCAGGCGGGAGGAAAATTTATATGAGAGCGGGAGGAGCAGGAAAAACTCCCCCTTGCAGCAACCACCTCCTCCCACAAAAAAACAAGACACACGGGAGAGAGGTAAAATCTCTCTCCTCCTCCTTCCCTTATTCATTTGCTTCCCTTCTACTTGGCACAGTACGGTACAATCTCATATATTTTTTCCCTGATTTCACAGTACCAATTCCTTCATTGCTCCGAGAAACTTTTCGATATTGGTCAAAGATGTCCAGCAATAATAATGCATAAAAATACATCTCAGTATCCCGGGTTTTGGGCGGGGGGTTTTTTTTTTTGGATCGGATCGAAATTTAAAAGAAAAACCCCTAACCCCTGCTGGCACGGGAGGGGTATATTCAGTACTGTACGAGTATCCCGGATTTTCACTTTATTCAATATTCTTGCCTAAAAGCTACCATCGCAGCCGCACAACGGCGGGAGAGGTAGCACAAGCGGTTCCGAGTTACTTGGCGAGAACAACGGGTCAGAGGTTCGTTCCTCATCCTCCTTCCTCTTCTTTGTCCCCCTGCCACCCGTGCTCGTGGAGCCTTCAACATGCACTGGTTCCAGATCCCAGGTAAGTTAGTTCTTACGAGCGGATGTTGCAGACTCAGTGAGAGCGTCAAACTTGTTTTGCTCGCATATCGGTATGACAGCCTTGTGGGTGGCGCCACAAGGAGCCTCAGAATGTGGAAGGAAAAGCAGAAGTTATCATACCCTAGTCCACTGAGCACGATCGGACATTTTATCGAAATTTTTCAGCCCTTTTCTCACGTCATTTTACCTGCTGCTCCGCCCCTCGTTTAGACCTCATATGGAACGGTTTCCGGATGCCCCCCGGCTATCACTCGATATCCAATCTTGCTAGATAAGATTTCGTCTACAGTACGTTCTCGCTCTCCCGGATGTTTTGTTATCCCCGATGCCGGCAGTCTACTCAGGATTTGCTCTATCCGGGACAACAGAGGGCAACTAGAATAGCGGGGTATGGTTGGGCAGATTTGCCAGGGACCCTAGTTCGGGTCGGGCCTTGGGTGATACTAGTATTTCATTTGATTACAGTCACAAAATGTTTGGTTTTATATGCTTTTTGCTTTTTCGACCAAACTTGAAACTGTCCATTTTTACCACTCTTGCTCTCACGGTGCGATGAACATCAGAGTCGACAAAAATTGGCAGCATATCATTAAGTCTAAAGATAAGATGAGGAATACCACAGGGTTTTAAATATGACAGAAGTGGAGAAAATAACGTTTTAAGTGAAAGGAATTAGTTGTCGTATGCTTTGCAACAGAGCCTAAGATTAAAATACAAGACACTTTTACAAAGGTTGATAAAAGTTAGACTATAGTGTTCAACCAAATATAAAAGACAGGATGGTTGTGGGTGTATGAAGAGTGTTTGTATTTGTAGAATGGTTCTTGCTATCATACAATGAACTTTTTTCTACAATCTTAGCTGAGATAAAACCATATTTTAGGCCCTTTTCAGAATATCATTTTAGCATAAAGTTTTTACAATATTATAGAGATGTGTTTAGTATGATATTAGATATTAAACAATGATATTTTTTTATTGTGTTTATAAATTTTTATTCTACATATCTAAAGTAGGACTAGGTTTGGAATTGAGAGACAGGTTATCTTATAGAAAATTTCATGTATGATACTATAGATTAATAACAATAAGAATTCTTATTAACTATAGTAACTATCAGTTAACTTTCTTAATATATAGACTATTAACGATTGTCCTGATACACAATATCAATCACTACAAATACTAGTAGGGGAAACCCTCTTTTTTCCACTATAATATTATTATTACAAGAGTCTTCATATAATTCCTACTGAATGTGCTTGAATATTATACCCTCTCAATGTATATGTAAATTGTCATTTTAAAAATATATTATACCAGTTTATTGGCAAGAAAGCAAGCAAAAGTACTACTATGATACTATATTTGAAGCAACTTGCACATGTTAGAGACAAAGTTTTTGCACAGTTAATTTAGGTTAACCCGCAAAATGCTCCTTGTCTGAAAACACCTCCCCCGATACGTGCTTATATATACATGGTATTTAATTATGTACAATACAGAAAACTTTTAGCAATAAAACTAAGGAGACATTAAAGATAAGCAAGAGAAAATACTTACCATCATACCAGGTGGCCACATTGTGAAAATATTGTCGGTTGCCAAACTCTTCCAATCCCTTAGGCAGTTGGCATGGGAGAAGTTTTCCACCGGTGCGGTTAGTGTAGTACTGTACATAGTAATACAGAAATCTCTTAAGGAATGTCTGAAAGGGTTCGCCACAGATTTTATAAAAGCTGGCTTGGCCCATCCGAGGAATAGGAAAGAGGCTGAGGTTGATGCTTCAAAATTCGAAGAGGAAGATAGAGATGAAATCAACTTTCGCGGTGATCAGATTAGTGCTAGGATTCCTAAGGCTCAGAGCGCGCGATTCTGTCAGCAATTCTTAGTGTAACTTCCTTTCGTCCTCCTTTACAACACGTAGTTCGTTATTTGAGATTCTATGGCATCGTCAGCTGTGTTCATATCCATCCTGAGACCGCAAAATTCATCACCTGGACGGAATCAGCAGCCGGCGGACTGCCATGGTACAGAGTTCCTGATTCATGCAAGAACAGCCCGACCGTCCACAGGTTATCCTGCACATTATGCACTTAGGACCTTATTTCGTACGGGACTGCAAGGAATGGATATAAAACATACTTCAGCAATTTAACTTTTTTGGTAAGGCGAACAAAATAAGGTCTAGCGCAAACTCCCAACAACGTCGTCGCACAGTACCCTCCGCCAAAGAATTCCAATCCAACCTACTCTATATAAGATACGGTATGATATGATATAAGATAATAAAATCAAACGAAAAAGTTACAAGAAACGGTAATTTAATGTGAATGTGAAAGGAAAACAAGTGGAATCATCGCTCCGGGTTTTGGCTCACCTTACGGTATCATTTATTGTCAATGATTAAAGGACGGCATTGCGGGAGAAAGAAGGAAGAAAAGAAGCAAAATGAGGAAAAGACAACAAAAGGTATAAGATATAATAAATTTCAGCACGAGAGGGAATAGAACCGCAATGCAAACACCCACAGACGAAATGGAGAGAACCAAGCAAGAAAAAAGAGAGAGAGATACCTTGCGCCGACAAAGGATTAAAATTGCAAAGAAAAAACAAATAGATAAATTACCACCGCCCACCGCACCTCACGTCAAATTGAGCAATTCAGCAACTCTTGTAAGAGCCAAATGTTAAACAAAACCACGATTGATGCAAGGATTAATGCAGAGAATATCATCATGCACTCAACTCTCAGAAGTTATAGCGATCCCCTTGTCTACTGACTGGCTTTCCCTGCCTGTTTAGAGGCACCCCTTTATCTTGAGCACCTCCCTTCTTCTTGTTGGCTTTTCGCGGCTGAGGTTGTTCGAAATGTGTATGGCCATGCTCGTCAATCATGGTTTCGTTGGTCCAGTTTAGGCACCTCCAGACCTCAGGCTCGGTGTGTGTCTTGCCACGCGTATTCATTCTGGTGGCACCGGCTTCCTTTTCGGGGCCCCCTTCGCTTTCCCCCGCGAGATATTTTTTACGATTAATCATTCCCTCCTCGATGTGCTTCCTGTACTCCTCAAACTGTTGCTTAAGTTTTTTCTCTCGGACACCCTTGGTGTCGAGCCAGGACAATGTTTGCTCAAATTCTTCGACCGTGTCGATATATCCGTACCGGGTTGGCGATATGAGTGTGGTCGAGCACTCCTCCAATGCTTGGCGTTCAAGTACTGTCATTCTCCCATCTTTGGAGCCATTCATTTTCACCCTCATAGCACTCCCCTCCTCGGATGCCCACTTCGTCCCTGCTTCCTCAACCAGGAAACCCTCTCTCTCGCTAGGGTCAGGCCCTTGCACCCAAATCATCGCATTCGCATATCCAGCATAAGCAGTAGATGACTGGGGCAAACCACCAAATGGCATCCCATTTCTTTCGAACCACCAGTATCTGTTCCAGAACCGATCTCTCCCCATCATCCTGAACCTTGCACAATCGGCTTGTCTGAGGTCTTCATCAAATGATGCAATTTTTTCCTCCTGCTTAGCAATTTTCGCTTTCACCGATTCAATGGTTTTCAGTACTTTCTGGAATTGCTTCGAGGTTTTGGGAAGTTTAGCCGCTGCGTCTGCTTTCTCTTTCTCGGCCTCACGTTTTCGCTTGCGCTCATTCGCACGTTCGCCCCCCCGCCTCAGGGATCTACCGCGGTCTGTATCATCTCCGTCTTCGTCATCATCTCCGTCCAAGTCTTCCTCGTCCGCTCCAGCCATCTTAGAATCGCCATCCGCGTCAGTTGATGCCTGCCGAGATGCTGTAACCGGCGAAGGCGATCTGGGCGTATTCTCGGGAAGCAGGATCTTCCTCTCGTCGTCGAGCATTTTCAGTTCAGAAATCCTAAACCAAGTAAGTGATTAGTTTAGCGGAGAGGGGAAAAATGGCTAAGGATTTTCATACAAGTCTCGCCTTGCTCTCTGTACTTCAATTTTATCCTTCCTATGCTTTGTCATCTCTTCAGAGCATTCCTCCATGTAATCTCTAACCGATCTTGTCTCGTGCGTCAGCCTGGAGAGCAAATGCAAAACCATAGCTCTCAAGTTGATATCTAATGTCAGGTATCGCTGTCGGACGCTCCCAAATGTTGGTTCCTCATCCACGGGTGTCAAATGTTTCAGAACCTCCTCACAATCCTTAGAATAGCGTCCATCGGCCGAAAGTCTGTAAAGCACGCCAACGACGATAGCCTGCCATCCTCCATTCTTAAAATCCCTTACTTTCAAACGCTGAATCCAACCATCACTGTCTTCAAATAGTTCGTCGGCTCGGTGGGATCTCTCTCTATCCTCTGACTTCGCTCTTGATTTCCCTCCATCATCGTCAGTTTCCATCTTGTCACCATTCACCTTGACAGTGTCTTCAGCCGAACCAATTGAACTCCTGTCCTCCTCCTCCTGCTCCTCATCACTCTCCTCCTCCTCCTCCTCTTCATCCTCCTCCGGGTCGGGCAGCTGTGCTTGAATAACCCCTTGTTCATTTACAATTGCTTTGAGAAGTGCACAATGGATCTCCACAAATAAATCGCAATCAATCTCGTCACTACTAAACTGCAAGGCTTGAAGGTAATCGTCAAATGTGAAGGAGTCCAAGAGCAAGGGCTCACAGTAGATATTGAGAAAAACCCAGGTGCTGAGAAAAAAACTAACTTTTTCCTCGTCGATACCATTGTTCATGGGGGCGGGTGAAGCTGAGGAAACCAAAGATGATCTCGTCAATGATCTAGAAACTCTCCGGTTTATATCAACGACAGGAGGCTCGGTTTTGATAGATATAGGAAGTTGCGAGAGAAAGTGGAGCTTTGGTCTGCGAGGCCCTTCCTGGTATGGGAGGTCCAAATCCTCAATTGGATATTTGATGGGCTTAGGCGGCGGCGGCGGCGGCGGTGGTGTATCTTCTTTGACCACGGCCTTGGGATTAATTTTTGCCATTCCAGCCTCAGGGGTCCCAGTTGGGCTGCTCCAGGGAGAGGCTCGGGCACTGTTCGATGTGGTTCCTGGTTCGCGATCAAGTTGCATTAGCTTGGTAACTTTCATGGCGGCTTGGTGACTCTTGCTCTTGTGGGACTTCGGCGCCGGTTTGATTTCGATTGGGGTTGAAGGAGCAGAGCTACTGTTGGCCACGGAAGCAACAACCAATCCCTGCTCCCTCTTCTGTGCCAAAGCCTTTGCCTTTCTCTCCGCTGCGGTAGAAGCCCTCTGCAAATGCGCGGGAACGGTTTGCGGAATCTTATATCTATTTGCAAATTCCTCTTTCACCAACCAAGGCGCCCCATTCCATGGCTCTCTTGACACAGTATTCTTGATGAAGGAACGCAGCATAGCCTTCGTGAAGGACTTCTTGTCCCGTACAAGATGCTCATTGTCGACTTGTGCTTCCTCATCATTTCTATTGACAAGCTTGACGGTGTAACGAGAGAAGCCTTTCCGCTGAATATCACCACTAGCATATCGCAGCTCAGGAAACATTGTTTTTTCGCGTACCAATGCCTCTACCCGATCACCATTGGGTAGTATCGCTGTAACATGCTCGCCAGGATAAAAGTCGCTCTTGAATGACTAGCAAAAAAAAAAAAAGGGTTAGTAACAAAGAGGCGATAAACCCATTGCGAGGTGACATACGTCGTGCAATTGGTCAACTTTATATAATGTTAGTAAATTGTACGTCTATCAATCGAACTTCCATCTTACCTAACGTATCAATTCTCGACACTGTCGAGAATTGTACTTTCCTGAGAACAGGGTCTTTAAGGGCTTCGGGGAATGTCTGATCAACATCTTGCGAACTATTTGTCTGCGCTTTCGGTAAGATCCCTCTGACACGGCCTTTACTGTTTCCAGGCGAGGTGCTTACTTCACTTATCAGTGCCTCAAAGAAGCTGAGATTCATGTGACCTGTAATCTCGCAACTGAATTGCTTCTTTATAAACAAAGTTAGCCATACTCTCATAAATTGGTCAAAACACTTTCGAACAAACATGTAACATCAGATACTACTAAGTGCCTTACCGTTTTATAAAAATCGAGCCTTAGGAATCGTCAAGTCTTAGCATAGTCACTCAGGAGGAATCCAGGGCAAATAATCATTGAATACCTATCCAAATAACTCTGATAGTCGACAAAGACCTCTCCGGTCTGCGAAATTTGCCAGACCTAGAGAACATTTGAGGGGTAAGTCTATAAAGCCCTAAACCCATATTTCGCTCCCTCGGATAGACAAATTGAGACACACCTCTTGAGATTCATCGTCGATATCAGGGCTAGCGACGAGTTGCACAGGTTTCCTCTTATATAACACCTGCACTTATATATCAACTCCAAACTATATGGGAAGGGAGGGCAAGAAATAGTGCAATCCGATCATACATATAACGAGAGGGTTGTTCTTACCATCCTCGTTGGTATGGCAGGTAGAAAGGAAGTAAAGCCCTGTGGTGATATTAAATGGGGGAGGGCCTAAAATATCCCTAATAGAGAGGAAAGAATTACAGAAGACCAAGCGATTGGAATGAAAATTGTCAAAGAGGGAAATATATTTATAGGGAATGGGAGAGATGAGCGGAAGAGAATGGGAAGACAGCAGGAAGAAGGCGCCTGGAAAGCACTGAGAGCTGTTGATGGGGGGAGAAAATATTTCACGACGACACAGCGAAGCACGGACGCAAGTTGCCTGCAGGAAGAGGGTGGTTGGCAGGCGATGCGGGAGCCTCAACTTAACGGGACGGTTCCTGTCGTCAACGATGACAATCACCCGGATATAAACGCGGGAGGAAGAGGAGGACGGGGAAGAAGGTGCAGGGCTGCAAGAGCGGGAGTACGTCGTCGGGGCAAATGGTGGCTTGGTGGAGAGGTGGTGGAGGGCGGAATGAGAGGAGGGGAAGGGCGGGCGTGATGATGATGGAGGAGGAGGTGGTGGTGGTGGTGGAGGCGGTGGAGGTAGCGGTGATGATAATGACGATGGGAGCGGTGGTGGTAGTGGTAGGTGTTGTGGTGGTGGTGCGGAAAGGAGGAGGAGGAGGAGGAGTGAGGAGGGGGGGGTGAGAGGACGAGGGGGGTGAGAAAACGCGGAAGGGCAGACGGGGAGGACATCTTTTTTTTTTTCGAGGAGGACTGCCACCACTACTGCTGCTGCTGCTGCTACATAACTGTGTGGGAGGAGCAGCAGCGCAACTTAGCTAAGGAGGCGGCGGACAGGGCGTGCGCCGAAGGTTCTCCCCAAGAACACATCCCGCCAAGCTGCCAAGACTCTCCCCCTCGAGGCATTGGAAAGCAAATGGCTCCTCCTCCCCCTCCAGAAAGGCGCCCACCCCAACAGACTCCCCACACGCAACGGCGCGACTCTTTGGCCACGACAAATAATTTGGCCCATATTTCTAGAAACAATCCTGTATTTTCCCATACGATTCAATACAATACCATTTCGCGCTGTGAAGCCTCAAATCATGTATATGTCTACCCCCACCACCTCTTCCTTCTCTCAATGGGGAGGCATGAAAGTGAAGGCACCGTACTGTATCGTGTTCTTGTTGTGGTTACCTTCCAGAGTGCATCCTCTTTGAGACAATCCCTACCGTACTGCCTGCATGCAGGCAAGCCAGCCAAAGCTGGGGGGGGGGGACTGTTTGTCCGGCTGCCCCCCTCCACTGGAAGGATCCAGGGTTCATCACCACCGAGAGTCCCCCACTGTCATCTTGCTCTTTATTCGTCGCCATCCTTATTCGACAGAACGGCTACTACAGGCCAACCCCCCCGTCAATTCCAAACCTACAGATAGAGTCACTCACGAGATGAAGCGCTTGATGTTTAAATATTACCAATTCCCCGTGTCGTATCAACACATAAACAATACCAGCAAGGTTTCTAACCAATCCCAATAACGGACGAAATGGTAAGGATTAGAACACAGACGAAAAAATCCCCAAAACTTCAATGCTTAAAACGATCAAAATATTCTACCTTTTCCGAGCCTCATCCCACTAGCGAGCTCCCTTCCAATCAGGTCAGGTGTGGCTTGTTTCCCAGATTCTACCGCGATGAAAGCCACCCCTCCACCCTTCTTCACTGTCAGAAAACAAATAGCTTGTTCGAGAGGGAAGCGGGGAGTGAAACCCAAGCGCCTGCAAATACCCATTACCCTTTGCTCCTACCACTTCGTGCTCCCAATACGGGGGGGGGTTACACTCGCAACATCGCTCTCTTACGGCTGAGATTTGACAGGTGACTTTTTCCTGCTAAACCGTTGCTATGCTGGAGTGGGCTGCCGAGCGAGTAACGAACTGTTCGTTTAATCCCATACCGGTATTACTTGCATTCCCCATGCGGCATAGGCTGCTTTTATGATTTGGTTGCCAACTAGCTTTCCAAACAAACCACAGATGGGCTCTCGCTTCTTCGTGGCTTATACCAATGAACATTGAGTGGGAGCCAATCGCTAGTCAACTGCGTCCGTAAACTTTAGCCTATCAGCGCTCAACTGGTGCTCGAGCACAGCACATCAAAGTGCCATTTGTGGTGCTCAAAGGACCTTCCCAGGCAGCTCCACCGGAGTTACGATGGCGCTTGTCGGACTACGGTATCATACTAGAACGGTACATCGGAAAGATACTGCCATTATATCCGATGAAATGAATATGATGGATAGATGTTGATAAGCATCAAAGTATGCGAGTGACCCATGATGATCAGACTGGTATCATGAGTGGTCGTTGCAATGAACTCGGAATTAATATTTTTCGCTCTAAAAAAAAATTCTTCAATGGCCCAATTTACCTCAGTTGGATTTACTACCGGCATAGTGGTCCAGGTGAGAAAAAAAAACCATCAACCGAGGTGAGAGAAAGACATCGTCGTCGTCGATATCGATCACTCGGAGCCCAGGAGAGCCCGACGAGAATTGTACTTCCGTAGGATGCGAACCCGCGGATGCGCGACCCATTCTCCTTTTGAGCCGGGTTGGGCTAAAAATAATGACTAAGTTACATCTCTGGTTCATTGGGTGTCGTGTGGCACATGGTGCTGTTCTGTGGAAACACATGCATGTCAATGTTAGTCATCTTGGTTGTCGTGGTAACAGTATGTAGCTTTGTCACTTATTTGTCCACAGCCATGATACATTGACAGACCTCCGTCCTCCTCTTCCCTCAATCTCCGCCCCCCCATTGACCCTTGACTCTTCATTATACTACCAACTTCGAAAAAAAGAAGAAGAAAAAAGAGAAATCCCCCCCATCGCATATTCTCTAGTCTTTTGTGGAGGTTTCAGAGATGACTTTGAGAGAGATCGAGGCCCGCTTGGCCGGGATATCTGTTAACGAGGAGAACCTCAAACCGTCCTCTGGACTTCACAAAACAAAGGTGCGTGGTACTCTGGCCTCAACGAGAGTAATTTTACTTACCCAATTCTTCTGTCTAGACCAATGCAGCACCAAGCACTACTAGCAACTCGCTACAAGACAAGCAAAGCCAGCAAACTGGCCCTCCCCGGCACCCTCTTCTGAAAATTGCTGTGCACAATCAGAACCATGCAAACAATCAATGGAGACCTTCGGAGATGCCACCTCCTTCCCCCCCTCGTAAAGCTCAAGACGCTCTATCGGAGCAGCAGAGAAAGTCGAATAGCTCGGATGCTCTGACCGTTCAACGGTCTATGCCCATATCGCGCGAATTCCACCTCGGGATGTTTGAAATAGGACGTCCCTTGGGTAAAGGAAAATTTGGCCGTGTATATCTCGCTAAAGAACGCAAGAATGGATTCGTCTGTGCTTTGAAAGTTCTACATAAGAGCGAGCTACAACAGGGGAAGGTTGAGAAGCAGCTTCGAAGGGAGATTGAGATTCAATCAAACCTGAGGCATCCCAATATCCTGAGATTGTTTGGGCATTTCCATGACTCGAAGAGGGTTTTCTTGATACTTGAGTTTGCCGGACAAGGAGAACTCTATAAGATGCTGAGGAAGGTTGGCAGGTTCTCTGAAAGGCGTGCAGCTGAGGTATGTTGTTGCTGCGAACCACTACACGATGCCTCTAGCTAACCATGTCGGCGTATATAGTACATAGCTCAAATGGCTGCTGCTCTTCAGTATCTCCATAAAAAACATGTTATCCATCGTGATATCAAGCCTGAGAACATCCTTGTTGGAATACATGGTGAGATCAAAATATCCGATTTCGGCTGGAGTGTGCACGCTCCTAATTCAAGGTATGATAAATCTCTTGGCCTCATTCTTGGTCTGTTACTAAATTTAAATACTCTAGACGTACCACCATGTGCGGAACTCTTGATTATCTCCCACCAGAGATGTTGAACGGCAGCAACTACCACAATGAGAAAGTAGACTTGTGGTCTCTTGGTGTCCTAACATACGAGTTCTTGGTTGGGGCAGCGCCGTTCGAGGATTCACCTGTGCAGACACAACGGAGAATCGTTGAGGCTGATATGAAAATCCCCGATTTCGTTAGCCCAGAAGCGGCCGACCTTATTAAGAAGGTATGTTCGTTATAATCGCGTCTGAAGGCCTTGTCTAGCATACTAACATTACCTTAGTTACTTGTTATCAAACCTGATCAACGGATCCCATTGGATGAGGTCGCAAAGCATCCATGGATCTTGAAACACTGTGCACCAAAACCTGGAGCCAATATCACAAAGCGCTCGGGCGCGAGTAGTGAAAAGTCATACTCAGGTACAAATTAAGCATCAGGAGTGAGGGCGCGACTGCGATCGCCCTCAGCCATCGTGCCTCACCAACCCCACTACTGCCGACTGCCATAGCAACCACCCTCTAGGCTTTTTCAATTTCTCGGTTTTTGTATTCCTTTTGCCTAGAGGTTTTCTTGGGGAATAAATATTTTTATTGTTTTTCCTACCAAGAAGCTGCACTGCTTTTCACTTGTTGATAATAGGGGGCGATTGCTGACAAGGGGTGACTGTTGTCGCGAGCATTTCGAGTACTTAATTTGCGCATCTATATGTGGAGGGTGGCTGATAGTTTGAGGGTCACGAATTATTCTGCCGCAAGAGGGGAAAGCATCGAATAGGATCGGAGGCCTGGGGGATTCGTTTTTATTTGGGATTGGATTGTTTTCATCTGTACTGCGTCTCCTGATTTTTGTTGTTATTTTGTATTTTGGCGTGTATGGGTTCATATATCCTTGTGGGGTTAAGGGTCAATGATAGTTCTATGTTGTACAAAGCGAGAAAGCAAGAAGGGCGAAATTATTATACAAATACATGAGCATTATAGGAGAGTGCCACGCTTGCTCCCTCTCTCCCATGATGCCAAACTCGGGGTGTGTGTATGTGATACGGGTCGGAGGGGGTGAGGGGTTGACAGGCGTTACCGGTAGATCTCGGAAAAGGGTCGAGTATCAGCAAAACAAGAGTCAAAGATCTGGTTGACGATCTTAGTCGCTTCTGCTTCATCTTTGCACTTGGGATTATTCTGCACAGACAGAATGGCTCGTCTCTTGACGCACGCTTGATGCTGTTTTGTGAAGTCGAAAACGCCTCTCGTAAACGCCTCCCTCGTCCACCGGCACTCCCCACTCAAACTTGACGCCCGAATCTGCATCCAGCCGACGGAGAAAAGGGGTTAGCCTCCGGGGCCGGACCATCCAATGATCTGATATTCGTATTCCCGGGGTTATATATACCTCAGAGCAAGCATGGTGTTTCAACTCCTCCCAATCGACCCTAAACCGCAAATGGTCATACACATGGACGAGCTCGTGGGCGAGCGTGTCCTCCGTATGCCCCCTATCGCGCAACCGGTTCTGGCAGAGGAGGACCCCATACTCGGGCGAGAAGCCGCCAGACTGGAAGTTCTCGCAAGGCATGCACCTTATGTTTGAATTGTCCATTTTTCCGTTTAGCTTTGTGATGTTTTCTAGCATGAAGCGGACTATGGGACCTATTAGGTTATACAGGGTTAATTGGGCTGGGCTGGAGTTTGGAGGGGGGGGATGGGGGCGGGGACGGAACTGTAGTTCATGAGGTAGTCTCTGTTCTTCTCGCACTTCCGACACTCGGCTTCCGCGCGGTGGGCGACCCGCTCTTCATCGCTTAGGCCTAGGCCCGTGAGTCCACTGAATTTCTTCCTCCACCACTCTGGGTCGCCTTTTGTGGGGGCGGGGGGTGGTGGTCTTGTGGATTGCTCGGGCATTGGGTGGGGTGAATGAGTGAGTGAGCTTAGTTTTTGGTGTTGGTTTTGGGTTGGTTTTGTACGACTACTCGAGGTACTTTTTGTGGTGGTGGGGTTGCGCTGCCACCCGACCGGAACTTTGTCAATATTTACAGCACCCCGACAAAACTCATCGTTGGCCCTTTTTCACCAAAAATGACGATTTTCAGCGCACTAAAACTCCACCACCTTATCATACAGTGCCAGTTGATTAATTCTTGGCGAAATAGTCATCTTGTCTATTCTCAACAGGCCATTCCAGTACCGGAGCGATATAGTGTAATATTGGGTGAACTGTGGTGAGGTGAAAATCGGCGATTTGGAGAACATGTATCTCTTTCCACATTATTCCCCACAGGCACCCATACAAATGCTTGGCCCTTATCTCCTGAATCTAAATGATTTGCACCAGTTAACAGGCACTGGCCGGAGGAGAACAAAGAAATACTTGATAACAATGTGAATTCAATTATCGCTGGGTTCCTGGCTAACTATTGATATCTTTTTCATTTCAATTCATTCTGAAGTGGGGGGCACAAATAGAGATTTCCCATACCCCAGATTTCATCGATTTTGGTGTGTTTTCGGGGGCACTTGGGCCCACCAACGATGACTTTTGATGACTTTTGTCCTGTTGCGATACAATGGGGTGCCACTGGGTGCAAGCACCAGGCACCGTACCGTCAGACATGTGGATGGACTCGTCAGGTCTTTACACCTTGCACGAGAGGCCTCACGCAGTACTCGAGTACCTGAGTATTGCGGTATGATACGAGTACATTATAGACTGTGATGCGCTAGGACTGAACTGCGACCCATTGTTATACTTATGCCCTCTCTCTTCCCGGCCACTTTCCCACCCTTGGTTTTATTGAGCGCAAATGGAAGACAAGCCAAGGCAGTCAGCTTACATTATTGCCATGCCTCGTTACTTGGAGTAGGTTCTGGGGCAGATTGGTTGGTATTGTACGGTCGTCGATCCGAGGATCTCAGCTCTAGCCCGACTGCAGGAACCCCACATTTCTTTCTCTTGTGTGCGGGATGGCCACTGTAGGATGTTGCAAGCCCAATCAGAAAAAATGGGTGAGAGGAGCCCTCCATACATACCCCCTCGACCGGCCCTGGTTATGATGGGATGAATAATAATAATAATAATATTGGGCCCTGTTTGGCACGCCACCATATGAGAAATGTCAATTTTCCTATGATGAAAATTTGGCTCTTGCTAAAAACTCAAGATCCTTTAACCAATAGTTGGTAACTGCCGGTGCCTCGTACTTGTGCTGTACTCGAGCAGAGCAAATTTTTTCTCTCTACTTCAGGTCAGGTCTAATTAGTGCATCGTCCTAACTAGCTTGATCACCCTGCCTGCCTACCGCTACATTACACACATACGTACATAACCTTAAGGTCCTTCATAGCTTTTGCTTTAGCCGTTATGAATCCTTCTCCAGAATTTAATCGTTTTGGAGGATCTTCGACGAGCGTGAAGGGAAAGCGTGCTTTGACGATTGTCATCAAGCTCGGTTTGTCTTTCCTAGTCTTCTGCCTAACTTCCTTCCCCCCCTCTGTTCTAGGAGGCTGACGAGGGGGAAAAACAATGCCTTTTTTATAGGAACTTCGTCCATCTGTGACGAAAAGACTCACGAGCCGTTGCTGTCGAACCTGTCGCTGCTTGTTGAGACTGCAGTTAAGCTTAGGAGAGATGGGCATAGGGTCATCTTGGTCTCTTCCGGGGCAATCGGGATTGGGCTTAGGAGGCTGGATATCGAGAAAAGGCCGAAACACCTTGCTGCTGCGCAGGTTTGTTCTGATCCTTTTCTACGGAGAGCTAGGGACTGATCGATATATGATAGGCTATTGCGGCGGTCGGTCAATGCAGATTGATTGCGCTTTGGGACGGGTTGTTCAAGCAGCTTCGGCAGCCGATTGCACAGGTGCTGTTAACGAGGAATGATATTGCTGATGTTTGCTCCCTTTTGGAGGTCTTGCTGTTGGGATCGTACGAGGCTGATGCAATTACTCTGACACAGAGAACTCAATACCTCAATGCTTCGAACACCTTTGCTGAGTTGCTGAGCATGGGTATCATTCCTATTGTCAATGAGAACGATACTCTGGCTGTCAATGTATGCTCAAGCTACTCAGTCGGTTGCCTGTCGAGCGGGAAGGTGATTAACGGTTTGGGATTTAGGAAATCAAATTCGGCGATAACGATACCCTATCTGCATTTACTGCCGGCATGGTCAATGCAGATTATCTATTCCTTATGACAGACGTGCATTGCCTGTATACGAACAATCCGAGAACCCACCCGGATGCGCAGCCAATTGAGGTTGTTGAGGATATTTCCACTCTTGAGGTTGATGGTATATAACATTATATGCATTTCTTTGCTCGGGGCTGCGTATATGTCTGCTCGACCAATGCTGACAACTTATAGTATCCAGTACCGGCTCGGCACTAGGTACCGGCGGCATGGCCACCAAACTCACGGCAGCCCGCCTAGCCACCTCCGCTGGCGTAACCACAATAATCACCCGCTCCTCGATCCCCAGCAACATCTTCCACATACTCGCATACATCCAATCACTCAAAGAAGCCGATCCCAACTCCCAACCACAAACCCCTAGCATAACCAAAACCTCGCCAGTCCTCGCCCCCGCCACCGGCACTGAGGACACAGTAGCCCTCTCCCCACTCCTCTCCACCGCAACCCGCCTCTCTACCCCAGTATCCACCCGCTCCCCGACCCCTCAGCCAGCCGCACCCCTACCACACCCTCTCCACACCCGCTTCCTGCCCAAACCTCGTGCCCTCCGTGACCGCTACTTCTGGATTCTCCACGGGCTCGCCCCGCACGGGACTATATACATCGACGAGGGCGCTTACGGTGCTCTCACTCGCAGGGATAAAGCGGGCTTGCTCCCGGTCGGAGTGGTGGATGTCGATGGGACGTTCGCGCAGCAGGAGGCCGTCAACTTGGTTGTTGTTCGTAAGGTCGTCGGTGGGCACACCGCTAAGGGACAGGTGGTAGGAAAGGCCTTGGTGAACTACTCTTCCACGGAGATCGCTAGGATTATGGGGCAGCAGAGTTCTAAGATCCAGGAGCTGTTGGGGTATGCTGGTATGCATTTCCTTTTTCTTTCTTCCCTTTTTTACGCCTCTGCTTTGATGTTTGTTGAGTGTAGGGCTAATTAATAATGGGGCAGATTCGGAGTATATCGCGTACAGGGATAACACCGCCTTCTTTGATAAGAAAGTGGAGGAGGAGCAGCAGCAACAAAAACGGTAGTGGCAGTTGTGAGGTTGTGATATCTACGACGTGTTGCGTATCTACCACGGCCAGGGAGAGGGGTTCACACAAAAAGGGCGGGGATAGATTGGCGTTTTTTCATCACCATCATAGATTTATTCCCTTTGCCAAAAGGTTTATGTGCCTTTTGCGATATCTGAGGCTCTAATTATCCCTCCCTCTAGTGATATTACGGAGTATGTGGTGAACCACTGGATGTTTTATGCAGGGTTGGTATCCGACTGGTTAGGCGTGAACGATGCAATCATAGGATATCACTCGGCACGCCATGCCCATACTCCAAACCGAGCTGCCGATTTCTCAGCCACCCACTAAGTTCTAGTCTGTCTAGATATGTGACACATTCCGCGTTGTCGCGGTCGTTGCATATACAGCCCCGCGCCAAATCTACAGTAATGGTCCACCCAAAAACATACTTCTGCGTAGGGGGAAAACAAATTAGCCCTGAAACCCGCCACCAGAACAGCGGCCATAGAGGGGGGAAGAATGCAAGGGGAACAAAAGGACAGTACTTTTTAATCTCCTTAACCCAAGCCTTATTCGTATCATTGTCCACAAAGAGCACGGCCTTCCCCCTCTTCCCCATCCTACCGACCCGTCCAAGCCTATGTATGAAGTCGATAGTGCTGTAGGGGACATCGTACAGAAGCACGTTCTTGACGGTCTTGGTGTCAACGCCTCTGCTTGCGATGTCCGTGGTGACGAGGACCTTCACCCTCTCGAGCGCGCGAGCCGTCGGATCTACACAGACTTTCGGGCCAGTGAAGTATTCCACCACGGCAGTGTTTCTGCGGTCGTCCGTGTCGCGGTTGAGGTTCGCGGCGTCGAAGCCTTTGTCGCGAAGGAAGGAGACGAGCTCGCTGGTGGACTCGCGACGGTTCACGAATACGATGACCTTTTTGACGAAGCCTTCCTCGCTGGGTTCCTTTGCAATCTGCGAGAGTGTGTCGGCACAGGCGAGGGGTTTGTTGCCGCGGTACGGGTTCTGGTCTGTGTCTACCACTGACAGGACGACCCTTCGAGCCACCGTGTGGATTTTAGGGCTCACGAGGCGTTGCATGCTCGGGTAGAATTTGCGCAGTCGTGTGTCAAGGGACTTTGGAATCGTGGCCGAGCAGAGTATCAGCTTCTTCAGTGCATGCACACGCTCTATTATTGATGTGGTAATTTGGACGAATTCGCGGTCGAAGAGGGAGTCTGCCTCGTCCGCTACTAGGTGTGTGCATTTCGAGAGGACTTTTGGGCTAGCTTCTGCAAGGCTGAAGAGGAGGTATGGGGTTGACACCAGGACGTCTAAGGGGCCGGAGAAGAGGCGGTTGCGGATTACGGTGCCGGTAAAGCTGCTAGATATCATTGTTGTGCGAAATTTGGCGATATGGGATATGGATTTTACAACGCCTGCTATTTGGGTGACGAGTTCAGAAGTTGGGACTAGGATTATTGCTCGAGGTTTTCCGTAGTTCTCCTTGTCCTCTTTTGGCTCCGTGATGGGTATTTCGAGATCAAATAGTTCTTTGATAGGAGCTTCCGGGGTGGGGACTCTCTCCACGTTTGCTTCTGCTCTACCATTTTTTCGGGAATCTTCCTCGCTCCGCTTGAGGGAATCTAGAATGGGAGCAACATATGAAAGTGTCTTTCCGGAACCTGTCTCGGCTGCAATGAGAAAGGTTTCGTAGGGATTCTTGCCATTAGTTGTATGCTTATGTCTCCTCGTGACCTGCCCTGTTAGCACTGGAATGACTAGCTTTTGAACCGGAGAAGGTTCAACGGTATCCAACCCCTCCAAAGCTCCTTTTATAATCCCTTCTTTTATAGAAGGGAGCAAATCGAAGTCGTCGAACGAAAGCCACTTGTCAATCTCAGACCTGACCTCGTCTCTTTGTGCTCTTGAAACGACCCCAAGGGATTGTGCCATTCTCATATGCTTAGGGTCAAGTTTTTCATTTTTTGAGAAGCGTCCCTCAACCCGACCATACCCCCCGGACCAAGACCGTCTATTTCTCCATAGTGGTCGGGGGATATTAGCTTCTGTTCGGTTCATTCCATGGATTGGTTCTGGTTCCCGCTTCCTCTCGACGGGCCTCTCAGCAACCCGGCTAGAAAGAGTAAAGCGGGAAGGACGCCTTCTCAATGAAGCACTAGCTACACATCGTGATAATGTTGGGGGAGAGAATATAGGAGCGGAAAGAGCGCCGAGCCCATGCAGACACAACAAACATGCAGGTCGATTTCGGATCATTGTCGCTGTTGTTGCTATTGTTGGCAACATTTGGTGATACCCGGGAGTGAGATAGAGGGAGTTTGTAGCACCCGGGACCAAGGAGGATCAGAAGAGGGAGTAGGTGGGGGAGGGGGAGGGGGAGGGGGAGGGGCAAAAGGAAAATCACAACAAGAAACAAAAAATAATTATGCGTAGTCCCGCAATGGCCAGTGCTGCGGCTAAGTAAGGTGGGGGCAGAAGAAATAGAGGTGGGGAGGACTGCCGTATGTCTGAGATAGAGGGTAGACACAGGGTTTGGGCGAGACGGTGGGCCCGGGTGGAGAGCGAATGACGAAAGAAATTGCTTGATGAGGATTGACCGTGGGGCTGTTCCGGGTGAGACCCCAAGGATAGAGAGGGAAAGTAAGGCAATGGTGAACTCGATTGAGTGAAGCCCGGGAGCAAAAGGCAGCTGGAGACTCGTGGAAGGCCTGAGGAGGGAGAGCCGGGCGGCGGGCGGCGGGCAGGAGGGAAGGGTTGAGAGAGAAAAAAGCAAAATCGAGTGAGAAATGGAGAGCCCCATATGCCAAATGCAGGGATAAGGTTATTTGAAGAGGTCTCTGGAGCCAATCAGTTCACGGGATTTGGTTCTTGGCATCCGTATTTTGGTTGGATTCGCCTACAGAGTCAGGTTGCGTGCATGAGGGGCAGGAAGAGGCAAAGTAACAGGGGCGTTTCCAAGGTTGCTACGGCAACCAGTGCAATGTTTGTTGTCACCTCGAGAACCTCATCCACACCTCTAACCAGCTGTCGCAACGACAACTACTTATCTTGTACAGTACCTGCGCCCTCTCGCACGTCGTCCATTCCCCTCTTCTTGTTCACTATCCCCATCCCTCTTGCTGGTCCACTCATACTCTCCTTCTCTCCTACGTTGCATGCCACTCGCAGTAGAGGTACGGTAGTAGGGTGAACGGGACAAGAAGAATCAAAAGGGAAAAAAAGAAAAAAAAATCAGTGACGAAAGGACCAAAAAAAAAAAAGCCCTTATTCGCTCGACCTTTGGGATAACCTCCTGTTCTCTCCTTTCTACCCTTCTCTTCGTCCTTCGCTACTACTTTCTTCTGCTGCAAACACCACCACCATCAACACCACTCTTTTACTTTCTTCTCCTTTTTAAGAACAAAACAATAACAACAAGAGCCGAATCCACTTCGATTGTGTTTCGGCATCCATCACTCACCATCCGGCTTGCTCTAAGCTGTCAACAACAACATACTTGTTTCTAGCTATAAACCCGGTCATTCCATTACATGGCTTCAGGCCCGAGCGTGATTTCTCCTCTCTTGTTTGTTTTCACTCGAGATCCTGGTACTCATACTTGAATCAAGGTCACTCCACTACGAATACATAAGGGTTCTATCTCCTCCGGTTCGGATACTTCAGATAAGGAGCCGAGTCTCCCGTTCAGCCTTCCGTTGGTAGACATTAGTCTGATGGAGCGAAGGAGAAATAGCGCCTCGTCAGGAGGGCGCAAGGTACGGTGCAATCCATTGGTGGAAATTTTACGCGCCAAGCTAATTCGCTTTGCTGCGCCAGTCAAATGACGACATTCCGACATCCTCACCTTTCCCAACAAGTCCATTTAGTCCGATGAAAACGAACTCACCCCGTGCCTTCTGGGAAGGAAAACATGCCCAAGATAATGCACGTTCTTCTCCTAATGTAGGCCGCCGGTCATCCTTGGAGAGGTTGAAGCGAGCCTCTCGTGTTCAAAATAACACCAAGCTTTTTAACCAGCCTGGTGGTCCAAATCTTCCGAATTCGGGACGGCCGCTGAGCTACAGTCCGGGTTTATCGTCCCCCTATACTAGCCCGCAGTTTGGCCGAGGATCTAAAATTCCATTGCCGTCCCCAAGGAAGTCAGATGCTTCATCAATTCGTCCCGAGACGCCTCCCGGGGGGAAGGCCAAACTAACGTCCATCCTCACGAGTCCCAGTAGTAGGATGCCAAAATCATCTCTGGTATCAGCCTACAAGACAAACGCTTATGTTGGTGATTTTACAGGGTATTCGGATAGTGAAGATAACGTCAATCGCAGCCCAAGCCGGCGACCGAAGTCTGTCACCTTCGATAAAGAACCCCCCGAGGTCCTTCAGTATGAAATGGTTACGCCGGATCCATCAGTTGACGGCTCCTCACCAATGCATTATGATTCAGAGGAGGATGAAGATGATTATGAAGACGAACTGGAGAACACTCCTGTTATCGAGCCTGATGAGTGGGCAAGGATGACCCCGGAGGCCGTGATGAATTCACATCTTGATGACCCTTTCCGCTCTACCCCATCCCCTACTGCACGACCTCTTCCCCCAATTCCAGGAGCCTCCGTCTCGCGAGAGGAAAGCAGCAGTCCCTCCTCGGGAAGGCCGCTTCCTAGCCTGCCCGTTACTAAAGCGGACCTTCAGAATATCCAAAAAATGCCGCTTGAGGAGAGGATGAGATTAATGTTGGCTTACGAAGAACATGAAGAGGCTGAGGAACATTCTCGAAGATCCTCAATGCAGACAGGGGAAATGCATGAGGAGCGTGACGAACTCGGGGAGATGCTGGAGAGCATGGGCATTAATGAGAAGGAGAATACTAGGCCGCTTGACGGGCGGGATGAGAGCATGAGCCCGGTCCAACTCACGGAAGATGCTGCATCGGACGACGGGGAACCTTCCCATAATTCCAACCGAGATGCCTGCCATGAGAGTGGCTCCTCCAGTCAATATGAATCCGCGTCAGAATACGAGCCTCCTCCACCACGCCTTTCCCGAGAATCCATTCGACGACAAGTAGAGGCACGGAGAAAGAATTCGTTTGAACCAGAGCTTGCCCCCCCTCAGGATGACCCACATGGCGAACAAGCCGAGCACGATGATTGCGACCAAGAGACTGCCTCTGAAGTGGACGATGGTGTTCAAATCAAGCAGGAAGCACCTGATGACGATGACGAAGGAATAAACATGTACAAAGTGCCAGAGATGCACAAGGTTCCGGAGCGTCCTGCCTCACGATTTACCACGAGATCACCAGATCATGATACTATGACTGACTCGGAAGCTTCCCATTGTGAAAACGATAATGATGATGAGTCTAGGTATAGTGAATACGAGGGAAATGAACCAGAGATCCCGAGTAGAGAAGAATCTACGCCTACACCCACCAACCCCCAGTTAGCCCTTCCACTCCCTCTTATCCCCAATGAACATAAATTCGAAGAACCACGGAAGCATGACCAGGATGAGGCTGGAATGAGCCTTCCCGACCTCTCATCCATGCTTAATAATGATGGTCTAGGGCTTGGTCAATACATGACTCCTTCTGCTCCGCTTCCTCCTCCCGAAACTCCTGCGCAAGAGCTTGCTCCCTCAAGCAGTATCGCTCGCGATCTTCTCGCCGAACGAGCGGAAAGCCCTGCAGAAGAAGAGGAGGAGGGGGAGGAGGACAATAGCTATGATGAAGACGAAGATACTGGGTCGGTCATAAGACATAAGATCTATCGCTCTGATGAGGATGACTATGAAGAAGCAGATGATGAGGATGACCGCAGTGATTACACATTTGAAGCGGACCATGAGGAGCGCGAAGGAAGAGAGTTGGAGGGCGAGCGAGAAGAACGGGAGGAAGATAGATCTCCCTCACCCGTGGCAGAGTCTATTGCCACAATCAGAGCACCAGGCGGAAAGTTGAAGACGAGAGCAAGTGCAACACCCGCAGATATGGCGCAGATGGCCGCTGCGCGCAGGCAAGTCAGTGGTGATATGAGTGGAGGCTGCCCCCCCGTTCCCCGGATACCCGATGGTTACCGTAGTGAAGGCGATCCACTGTTTGGTAGCGGGGATGAAGTAAGTGACGAGGGAGGAGATGCCGGAGATCTTTCGGATGCCGAGAAGATCAAAAGGAGAGCTTCTGGTAGGAAGTCGATAGGACTTCCCGCCTTGGGGGAGTTCGAGTTTGACCTCAAGTTGGATGACCTGTCAGAGGAATTTGACCGGGTTATCGAGGCACAGAAGGTAGAATTCTCGAAACTCTACCCCAAATCGGAGTATTCTAACAGTGGCCAGCGCGGATATCTTATGCGCCAAAATACTCGGGTTATCCATGCCTCAAGTAGAGATCCTGAAGATGACGTAGCTGGTCCCTCGAAACCAGGCCACTCACGGACCCAATCTTGGTCAGTTGAGCCATGGCGAGCGTCTACTAGGAGGCGTAGCACGCGTGATTCACTCGGGAGTGTCCGAAAGAGGCCTTCAAATATCGGTGCTATGCCGCCTGTGGGTAAGGATGGGAAGCCCCTTCCCATGGTGGACGAAAACGATGTCGAAGGCCGAGCAAGCCTCAATCCGCAGGCAGATGATGGCGCTGAGAGAGGAAGATTGTTTGTGAAAGTGATTGGAGCCAAAGACCTAGGTTTGCCGCTTCCTCAAGGTGAGAAACTTCCTCTTTTATTGAGTGGGGACCCCTTACTAACCACCACCACTAGGCCAACCGACCTACTTTTGCCTCACATTGGACAATGGGCTTCATTGCGTCACCACATCGTGGCTGGAATTAGCGAAGAATGCGCCCATCGGCCAGGAATTTGAACTGTGAGTGCCGAGTGACCATATGTGAACCACCACCCACTAACTTTAACAGCGTTGTTCTCAACGATTTGGAGTTCCAGTTGACACTCCAAACCAAGCTTGAGCAGCCGCCCCCACCCCCTCCCAAGGCTGTCGTGAAAGCACTTCCCTCCAAGCCAAAACAATCCACGTTCAGCAGGGTGTTTACCTCTCCTAAGAAGCGGAAGCAGCTAGAGTTACAGCAGCAGCAGCAACAGCAGCAGCAACTTCAGCAACAGCAGCAGCAAAGACAAGAGCCACCCGCACCGGTGACGGCATGGGACTTGTTGCATGGACTTGTTGCTCGTGACGGGTCCTTTGCTCGATCTTACGTTTGTCTTAAGGACTTTGAGGGCAAAGCGTTTGGTCGTCCGTTCACCACTGATATCAACTGTTTCAATGAATGGGCTGTAGATACTGCAAGTGTCAAGAGCAAGAAGGGTCTTCATGGATCCCTCCAACCTGCTCGAAAGGCCCCTTACAAGATCGGGAAACTGGAAGTACAGCTTATGTTTGTTCCCAAACCTAAGGGAGCAACCGATGTAAGCACCCATTGGCTTCCTTGAGCGATGCAATCCTAACTAATAGATAGAAGGAACTACCGAAGAGCATGAACGCTGCCATCCGTGAGCTTCGGGAAGCCGAAGGCACCATGGCCAAGACCTGGGAGGGAAACCTTTCGCAACAAGGCGGCGACTGTCCAGTGAGTTTTCTCGTTGTCCCGGTGTTATGAGTCCGAATGCTGACCGCCCTATAGTACTGGCGACGAAGATATTTCAAGTTAGTGGGGCCAAGGTTGACTGCATACCACGAGGCGACTCGCCAGCCACGAGCAACCATCAATCTTAGCAAGGCGTCAAAGCTTATATATGATCGCAAGGTTCTTGTCGACCCCGAGGTCAAAGGCCCAGGCAAGTCCCGAAGAAAGTCTGGGTTTTCGGAAGACGAGGAAGGCTATATGTTTGTCGAGGAAGGATTCCGGATACGATTCGGAAACGGCGAAGTGATCGACTTCTATGCCGATTCTGCCGCAGACAAGCAAGGCTGGATCAAGATCCTCGACGAAACCATTGGCCGTATTCCCGAGAAGCGTGGATGGTGTGACACTGTGCTCTCAAAGGAGGCTAAAGAAAGAGCGGAGAGGGAGAGAGCCCAGGCAACATCAGCAAAGGTAAAGGCTGCCCAACAGCAGATGCGCCAGAACGCACAGATGAACCAGAACCAGCAAGGAGCTCAACAGCCACCAAGGTCCACTCGCCGCCCTCCTCCAGCGAACACTTGTCGTTGATGCTGACTACCGCATATGGGCATGGGGTATTCCTCATGTCTGCATCCTCGGTATCTATTGGTCGCTGGGAGACTAGATATTTCCTTTCTTTATTATATTCGTGTGCATGCTTATCTTCCACCCTGCTCCAGTGTTGTGTGGTGTATTCTTGAAAATTTCTGGCATAGTTTCTTGTTTCTAGGGGTTTCTTCTATATGGGTAGTAATATCTTTAATTGCTTGGAGTGATGGGTGCATTTCATTTACAGCAGTTTCAATGTTTCATATCTTCCATATCTATTTTCCTTTTGGAGCGATGGTTGAAAGCATGAGAGAGTGTGTGAAGCACCTATATATGGCTGGGCAGATATATACTTGACTGAACTGGTCATGAGCGTCTCATTTGTTGATTCTGTATACCCTGCAGTGGAGTCGCAGCGCCAATAGATGAAATTGCTACTCAATTGGCGCGCAGCGACACAGCCGAGACTGCGCAAGCAGTGCTAGAACGATTCCACACGGAGAGTCGGGTTTTATGAGATGGCCATATACAAGTTTATGTCTCATACACAGTAAACACAACTATCCATCCATCCATACACAGCTCAAGCCGGCACAGACCTTTTAACCTTCCCCTTCCCTCTCTCTTGCACCGTAGCATACGTCTTGACGACCTTAACATTAACCGCTCTATAATCCCCCGCCCCCCGTTCCTCCTCTAACCATGGCACTTGAATAGGGGGCACATTCTTTTCAACAACCTCCATCAACCCCGCAACAGCCTCCTCCGGGGCTCCCTCCAGTAGCCCTACAAACCCCGCGCGCGCAATCCCCAGCGCATCCGCCAACTTAGCCTCCGACCCCCTCGGTAGCTGCACTAACCTTACAACCCCTCCACTCTCCTCTTCTCCTGAGGCAAGCCCGCAAAGTAGAGGAATATGCGAGTGTAGCATGGAAGCCTGCGAGTCCGCGCGGGTGACGAACACTGCCCTCATCGCTGGCTTTCTATTCCCCTTCCCCTCTTGTGCTGCGGGCGGCGCGAAGGCCGCCGACCTCCTCTCCCCCACTAGCCCTTCCAGGTACGCAGTAGTGGAGTTTAAACCGATGGTTAGGTACTCGCTGATTTCTGGCGCTGGCGGTAGTGGTACAACTGTTGTTGTTGTAGTGGTAGAGGGGGAGTGGGTAGGAGCGGGAGTGCGTTTGCGCTTCCTGTTTCGTTTTACCGTGGATGGAGGGGGCGGCAGCAGGCGCTTGCGCGCACCGATCGGTGAGAGGATGTTACTGAGGTGTTCTAGGATCGCGGTTTGGGCGGTGGGAGGGATTGCCGGCCTGTAGTTGTGCGTTAGTGTGTTGTGGAGGGTATTATAATAGGTAGGTGGACGGGGGACGGAATGACCATTGTATTGTTGGGAAGGGAGTGTCTAGGGTGAAGAGGAATTTTGGCTTTTTGTTTGTGGCACTGTTTGGTGGGGGGGTGGGTTTAGGTTTGGTGGTCATTGTGTGTATGATACCGGTGATGGTGTTTTTTCTTCTTCCTTTTTTTTTCTTTTTTGCTCCGGGCAGGAAGAAGCTTTATGGGGTGGCGTCTCGCTTGTGGTATCCCTGCAGGTGCGTGTTTGGTATTCGTAGGGCAGAAGAGTGATTGTCGCGGGTAGTTGTGGGTTGGAAGGTGGTGGTGGTGGTGGTGGTAGTGGTGGTGGTGGGAGCGAGGTGGGATGGATGCCGGTAAATTTAGACGAATCTGGTATGGATGGGGGTTAGGGTGGATGCGGTATCACGACACGATACAGGCAATGTATTATATTATACCGAGAGTCTATAAGTACGAGTATTCGAGGTTTCTCGGGTGATGATTTTTCTACTATAATTGTCGTTGGCCGCCAGCGACACTCTTGAAATCGGCCCCAGTGTCTTATGATATCGCTAGTGCTATCACCCATCCTTGAGGCTATGATAGAATAGGTGGCATTCGAGTGACGACCTTTATCCAAATTTCCGCGATATTCCCTGCTCCCCCCTCCCCCCGAAAGGGCAGTAGCCACAGCACAACCTCTTCCTCTCCCAAGTACGGTGCCACATGGGGCCACAATCACTTATCCCGAATATAAAATTTCCGTCAAGGCTTCAAAAAGCATAGGGAATTTAGATATTGGAGCTGGGAGTATGGGTTGCGGTAATTTGGTGGATGCGCTGAGCTGAGCGGGGGGTTAGGCAGGTGCCGTACCGTACCATACCGGTATCCGTCTAGTGTATCATATGCACTGGTACTCGAGTATAGGTACTCGAGTACAGTACTGTTGGTGATTGCTAGCGTGGAGTGGGGTTGATCCGGATCATGGGATGCAGCAGGTGGGAAACTTACTGGCTGGGTCAAAGAGAAATGGGGGCAGGCTGTGGTAATTATGAGGTTTTATTTTGGAGACTGTGGGTTCAAAAGTCTCACGATGTTTGATGCAATCCTATGACGCTTTGATGGAACAAAAGCGTGAAATGATGTTTGCATCGAATGGAACCTTCCTCAAAACCTGGATCATGCTTGCGTGTAGGCTACGGCACAGCAGGTGGAATGTGTCGGAAGCTTTGGAGTGGACGTCAATTCAATGCATTATCCAAGATAAACCTGATCGGTATCCTCTAGCAAAACTCACACACACCACGGCCACAAACGGGAGTGGATAGATGGATGAGTTACCTTTGGCATCAACTCGCAGGACATATCTAATATCCCAACACGATCGAGTGCTTTCCTTTTGGTTGGCTAGAGTGCCCTGGATTGATTACTGGGCGGTACATATATTCCGCTTACAGGTACTCCGATAGATACCAGTGCATGCAGTATCACATTTCTGCTTTCTTGGCCTTCTGGTTCTTATTTCCCGTCGAATGGCCCTGAGGGAACTGCGCTTATTTGAGGAATGCTCCTGTTCATTTTCCCCCTTCGCGAGTGCGGCTTCGATATTCGCCCGGTGCCCGAATGCTGGCGGGGGGTTTGAGGCCCATAGTTCTAGTGCTCTAGATTTCTGCCGATGCCGCAGGAGCTCTTGAGATCCACTATCTCTGCCGGCCCAGCTTCCCCTAGGTTAGGAGACAAACGCTCCCGAGAAGGATTAGCGCTTCCCCGGCATGGTATGAGTATAAGATTGGCCTAACCTAGCCGGTGTATTAGATCTCATTAACTGGTATTCGCAATTCTGTTGGCCTGTTAAACTAAACCTATCGTAGGCTGACGGGCTTGCCCCTGCTGATAATCTGGGGAGAGATCACACAATAGGGCTGGGTGAGGGTAGCTTTTACGCCGTGGAAGATTTGAAGGATGCGCAAGGTTTCAGAAGTACGATCGGCGTGGTGTGCTAAGACAATGTCGCGGGGGGGGCCTTCCGTAGTCGAACCTGGGGGGCTAGGGGGGGGCATTGAATTGGGGCATTTGAAAATGGAGATATCATACCGGTATAGACTAATACTATAAAAGGCTGGGTTCTTTAACTTCTTAGTAAGCGAAATGCTGGCACGATATCATAATAGGAAATATTTATCATCTACGAGTAGAAGTGGGGGGGAGAGGAGCAAAATACATCCTCCCATCCCTGCCGAACACCGGGGATACTACTAGTACTGGAAATACCCTATAATATTATTCAGGAGAAAAAGAACAAGTTAACGTTACCTTTTTATCGTGTTTTGGTATGCTGGCAGAATGATCGAGAAATGTCTACCTCATTAGATATACTGCTTCTACTACTTTTTGCTTCCCTTCGCTCCTACCTTATGCGTTTCTTTGCTTCTTCTTACCAGTACGAGTACCACTTTCAGATATCGTTTTCTGTTCATCCTGTAACCCCCGGTTTTAAAAGCGCGTTCCAACTCCTCCGATCATTTTATAACCCAACCCCCCCTTCATGCCACCTTTGTACTAAGATGCCTACGAGCCTGGGATGTCACTGGTTTGGTTCTGGAAGGCCTGGCGTAGCAGTACCGAAAACTGTTGTATGCAGTATGCTATTGCGCTCCAGCCCGGCGGTAGAAAGATATTATGGATTACTGTAATAAGTGCTCGTATTGTTGGTGGTTGTTTGTATAGGATAACCAAATGTAGCACGCGTGGTCTAACGCTCGTGCCAGTTTGTAGTGCTGTAGGAGAAGCTATGAATTGGGCTCACTTGAATGTAATTGAGGCTACAAAGGTTGCCGTATTGGCAACGGCAGGCTGGAACTCTGCGGGGCCTAAAATCCGAAACCCTGTACAGTACCGCACAGCTTCTCCTTCACAATCACCCACTGCCCGCAATCTCTTATCGCATCCCGTGGCGGCGGAGCGATATAAATTAATCCCTGCAAATGTGTTGAACCTCCCCTCTGCTTTGCTTACAGTTGTTGCTCTGCTTCTTGCCTTTCGTCACGGTCAGCCTTGGTGCTTGCCAACCCTTGTGCTTCTCCTCCAACAAGCCGACCCTCGAGAACTATCCCTATACCATAGAACATAGGTAGACCTACCCTAGAGTTCCTGTGGGAATTTACCCTTCACCCTACCGAGCCGCTTCCTATATATACCTTAACCTAAACATCCCTCCATCACCACCACCACCACTAGTTAGGGCTGCAACCACGAACACCACCATTACCATCATCACCTCTACCCCCCACACCTTTCCCCTACTCACGCACAAAGAAGAGGAAGCTGTATCATAGCAGCAACCACCCCCCTCTAGTTAACCTTTTACCTATCTATTTACATCACCGTCAACGCCTTCTTTCTTCTTCTTCAATTACCCAATATCCTCCTAATACCTCTACCATAATTCATCACGATCTTTTCCCTCTGCTTGCTGGAATTGTACCTGCTGCGGCTGCGCCTTTCCCGTCTGCAACCATCGCAGACGCGAGATCCCACACAAACACACGCACGTTCGTCTCTC